>TARA_R110002051_G_scaffold325582_2_pt1 | contig 34900 bp, 59 predicted proteins | sample TARA_R110002051 | Tara Oceans TARA_R110002051 (sample SAMEA4397023) | marine metagenome | biome: Polar Biome; feature: [MES] marine water layer (ENVO:01000295) within the mesopelagic zone...; material: water (ENVO:00002006), including particulate matter (ENVO:01000060) such... | reverse complement strand
CATACAGATGGGTCGTTTCTTACTTTTTCGCTTATCTCAGTCCAAACCAACGGCTGTAAATTACTCATCTCTTACTCCTTATCTATCCGTTTTTATTTCAGCGTTTGGATATTCCATACACGCTTCCAAATATGCTTTTGTAAAATCAATCAATCCATCTAACGTGCCCCAACCATTGCTAGGGCTTAGCTTCAATAATTCGTCATACTCAAGATAAAATCGGCTTATTGCTACTCGCAAATTTTGTATATTGTCTTTTGCGTACTTAATGCCAACCTCGTCAGCTTTCCATATGTGATCGTAAGCGCCTACTTTGTCGGCTATTACGTTTAAGTTATGCGTGATATTTCTTGACCAAACGCACTCGTCATCTACAATCAAATCGATATCTAGTGACATTCTTATTATCTTTCTAATTAAAATAGGGTGTCCGTATCGTGGACTAACGGCTTTGCCTCGACTGCGCTTTTAACGCGACATGCTTTCACACGTAAGGAATTGTCAATCTAAGCTGCTAGCGGTTGTTTGCCACCTTCTAGCTATACGCAGCACCTATTAGCCCCGATGCAGGGTGTAACTGGTACTAAAAAGGACAATCGTCATCGATTACAGCGTTATTCATCGTCGTTCTTGGCGCTTGGCTCATCTGATTATTAAACCCCTGCTGTGGCTGATCTGATTGCTGATTGTTATAGCCTTGGTTGTTTTGTTGGTTGTCGTTTCTACCGCCTTGCAATTTAATGCTATTGACGCGGATTTCTTTGTATTGCTTACCGTCGTACTCGCGCTCGCTCATTTCACCAATAACGGTTACTGGATTGCCTTTTTTAAGATATTGAGCCAGTGCCGCACCTTGATTGCCCCACAATGAGCAACTAAAGAACATCGTTTGCTTTTTATCGCCAAAACCCGTGTCTGCTGCCACTGAAAAACCGCATACTTGTGAATTACCTGCTGGGCGTAACTCTGCGTCTTTTGTTAAATTTCCTGCCACGATAACTTCGATCATAATATCTCTCTCTTATTTGCTGTAATCGCGCTTACAAGGTTTACCCTCTGAGCGCCACTTATTGATTAGATTGTTTAGGTCGGTCAAAATAGCCTTGACCTCGTCTTGCATACCTTCATATGAGTACATATCGAGCTTGTGGTAGTCTTTAATTTCGACTCTTTGACCATATTCACGTACTGGCTTGCACTCAAAAACCTGATAGGCAAAATGGTCTTTGTTTCGCATAGTCAAATAGGTTCGCCACTGCCAAGCATCAAAATATCGTTCTGGCTTATAACTACCAGTCAGCTTGTGGTCAATGACAACGTATGGCGTTTCAACGTCAATCATGCCCACCAAGTCAACACCGTCTATAAGCTGTACAACGTGCTTATTCTCACGCTCGTAGGGCAGACCAAGGCAGATAATATGCGTATCATCTGAGTTAAACAAGGCATCTAAGTTAAACGTAAAGCCGTCCATTTCAACGGTGTTATGCGTGTTGTTTGACTGCTCTAAGTGCTTATGCCAAGCCGTCCCTGCTGCCATAGCAGGGTTCTGATTGAAAGCACCATAGAAACGCTCGTATAGCTCGTCCTCTGTCATTTCGCTATCTAGCAAATACTGATAGCTGTCAAGCCATGTGACTGATATGCGGTTATTCGACATTAACCACCTCTGCTTCCTGCTCGTTAGCAGGTTCAAACTCGTCATCTTCTACCGTTTCAGGCTCAGGCTCGATAAAACTATCAGACGGTTTGTCATAGATAAAACCTAGCGCCTTGCTTCGGCTCATAATGCTTTTTGCCATTTCTAGGTACAATGGATGTTCAATCTTAAGATCCGCTTTTATCTCGTCCAAGTCGCTTGCAGTTTCAGCATCTAGCAAGTCATTACGCAAGTCATCAAGCTCTTTTTGCGCTTTCGCTGCCTCTGCTGATAGGCTGTTGATATGGTCTTTGGTAGCTTGAATGATGTTAGCTAGCTGATTAGGTGCGTCCTGCATAGGGTATAGGGTTATATTGCCAATGCGCCCTCTGTCTTTACCGTAGTAATGACTGCTAGGAACAAAATTCAACCGTCTAACCTCTGATTTACGCTCATTCTCAATCGTTAAAAACCCAACAAGATCAGAAACTTTGTAAACCTCTGACAAACTACTTCCTTGCACGTCTGGTGCGTGTGTAGCATCACCATCATTGTTTGTCCCAGCTTTGGCGTGTGCCAACAAAACTATGTCTTTCCCCATGCTACGTAGCATTTTTAGCCAATTAACAAACTGCGTTTTCAACTTACCGTAACCCTGCATTGATAAGTCTGTGCTACCTCTACGTACATTCTTGCTGTCCGTTACTAGCTGCTCTGTGAGCATATCTAGCGCGCGCCCAACCGTATCAATCACAATAGTGTCGTAACCTTGCAGGTCTTGTGCTGTAAATCGCGCAACCTCGCTCCAAGAGCTGATCTGCACTGAGTCTTTACGAAAAGCGCCTGCTGCATAAGCGCCTTTGTCAAAATCGAATAGGATAGGGTTTTTTGAGGTAAACCCCAGTGTTGTTTTCCATGTGCCAGGGTCGCCATATATAAACGTGATGATGTTCTCTACGTTCAACGGCTGCATTGATGTAACGATATTAAGTCCCATGATTAAATTCCTTGTCTTACGTTCTGTGAGTGTTGAGCTTCGATAATCACATCATCAAAGCTCTCTGATTGCTGCCACGCGCTGATTAATGCTCTTTGCTCATCATCACTAAGTAAGCATTGCTTCGTGTCGTGGTGGCTAAACTGTGCCCATTGGTGGTTCATAGTCCGACCTCCGACGCGGTTAGTGGTTCGCCTTGGTTGTTGATTGGGACAGCGTAAGACCACATGCAGCCATTCAATACCTTAAAAGCCTCGTGATTACTCGCATAACCGTAAACAATACCTTTCACGTCTTTTGCTGACATATCAGAGCTGCCGGATAAATAACACATCACAAACTTATCCCCGCGCTCAAGCATAGCCCTACACAAATCACTACCTGTCAGCTCTACCTTGTCGCGCTCGATTAGCGAGTTTTGCCAGTTGGTTGTGTCGTAACCTTCGCCAAAAACCTCACTACTACCAATAAGCAAAATGAAGCCAGTGCCAGATACGGAAATTTTAGGTTTGTAAGTTGCCCCTAGTAGAGTGCCGTCACTATTAACACCCAACCACCGCCATTTCGCATCTAAATCATCAAACACGGACTGGTCGAGCTGCTTTAGTTTTGGTTCGTCAGTCGCATCAAATTTATCGTCCATAATGTCGATATCGATTGATGCCAAAGCGCGCATTGTTCTAAAAATCAAATTGCGGTTAGTGATGTTTTTGGATTGGAGGACATTTATTTTTTGCTGCAATTCCTTTTTGGTAACCTTTTCCATTAGTTGCTCCTTATTCTGCGTAAGCTCTCATTCGCTACCGATTTTACCAAGGCTTCAGCCACTAGCTTTAATGCTTGCTTGGTCGTAAGTGGAGAAACAGCAATAAAAAAATCTCTAACACTATCAAGTTGATTTTTATCCAACTCACCATTTGAGATGGTTTCTTGTTCTACGTCACAGATATTTATGTATGTAGTTTCATCGCCTTCGATCACATGAAAATTAACATCTGCGTCCCAGCCTTTTACCGTCAAAAAATGATCGGTTGGGTTATGCTCTACTTCGACTCTGATAATATCTTCACTCATCGTCATATCTCCCGTATGCTTTTGCTATAAATTGGTTGGCATGTTTAGCAGTTTGATACTGCTCAGACGCTCTGTATTCATCCGTATAGCCGTCAATCGTAGTCGGCTCCCACTCGTTGCTCGTTAGATACTCACCGTCAATCTCGACCACCGTGTAAGCCTTGCCTTCGCTTATCTCGACCTTGTGACTGTCAACGACCGCTTGATTATTCGCGTCATCTATCGCCCATGCGTCAGGCAGCACCGCGAAAGCGATACCACCCCACATGACGAGATTTGCTGCTATAAATTTAATCATGCTGTCACCTCCAATCTATCAGCCCAATTCTTGGCGTGTTTATGTCCGATTAGCGCTTGCAGATATTCAAAACCATCTTTTGCGATACGCTCTGCTTTGCGGTCATTGTTCTCGTTATTGATATAAATCAACTGGTCTATAGGCTTCCAAAAGTCCTTTTTGGTCTTTCGAGTGATAAGCCTTGCCATGCCCGATTTAACATTCAAGTCAACTAGCATAAAGTGGGCGTTGTGATTGCCTTGCGTCGTGTATCGGTAGTTACAACCGACGATTAACGGGTTGCTATCTTTCATCTACGCCACCTCGCTATGTTCATCAACGCAGCCAACCACACCGCAGTCAGGACACTCTGTGTAGCACTCTAAGCTAATGCGGTCATACGCCTCAGCTTCACTCTCTGACCAGTAGCAATCAAAGCCACAAGCAGCCACGCCTTGTTTCGCCCAATACACCTTGTCACGTTCGGTGATTGGTATCTCTACCATGTCGTTATTGCCAGCCTCTATTTTCTCGATGATGCAATAAGGGCTACCAGCTTGCGTTTCGTGATATGACCAAAAAAAGGTCACGTCACATACGCCATATATCGTTTTTTGTTCTAACATGGTCATGCTCCTTATGCGTAAACTTCGTGGTAAAAATCGGTATCAATCGCGTTATCTTCATCAAGCAGCTTGTAATGCACTGCGTCATGGATAATGCGTTTGCCTTCGAGCAGTAGTGCGCTGTGGTCGCCTTCGTCTATCTCGTAAGTGCCTTCATAGCTGTCAGCTTCAATGTGGCGTATGCTTAGGTCTGTCAGCGTGTGGCGGTCATACTCAGTGTTGAATACAACGGTTAAATCGGTATCGCGGTCTAGCTCAAAGAAGATCGTAATCTCATTCTTATCGACTTCCATGTCTAGCAGTGGCTTGGCTCGTAGATGCTCAAGCAATCCACCTTTGTTAAATTCGGTTTGAAGTAGTTGCAAATGCTCTGCTACTTCTTCGATGTTGATTTGGTCTATAATTGCTGTCATAATTACCTCGCTGTTTAAGTAAAGCCGCCACCGTTGTCCAGACTAGGCGGCTTTTTTGTGGGCGTTATTTGGCTTTTCTGCGTCTTATCTCATCGCTAATCTTTTCTAGTAAAATTAAGTCGTAGTAAGCATTAATGCTATTTCGCTGTTTTAGCTCAACTCTGTCTCTTAGTAGCTTTAGCCTCAGCTTTAACTCATTATCTGAATACTCTTTCATACCCTTATCTCCTTAGTTAGTACGCAATAGCCGTCGATTAAAACGGCTATGACTTAATAACTTCTTGTTGTCTCAGATGCTTTAAATAATTAATCGCGCCTCGTCGGCTCAGTGTTCTTGTTGCGATGTGTATACTTTAGCATATGCTAACAATTTAGCAAGTGCTAATTAATAAAAACCATAAAATAATTGCAAATACTTTGTTGCAGGCATAAAAAAGCCCCGTCATTGACGAGGTCTCTTTTTTTAGCTTACGATTTGCGTGATTGTTTAGTTATCTTAACTTCTGTTTTCTCTCAACAGCAACACCACATACGGAAAATGGCATAAATCGACTGTCTATGACAGGGTAGTCAGGGTTTGATGCTATTAGTTGCACATAAGCCTTGCCCGTTGCTTCATCAAATCCACGTGGTCGCCACTTCTTAAAAGTGGTTTCTGTAGATCCGTCCTCTTTAGCTAAAACATAATCAGCAGGGTTTGGCTGTAGGTCGGGGTCTATCAAAATCATTTCGCCTGAACTGAAATCGGGTTCCATACTGTCATCCTCTAAAACTATCCAATACACACGCTCTCCATACCCATCATCAATGACAGGTTCAAACTTCTCCGTTATAGCGACATTATTGGTTCGGAAAAACTCCGCAGCTTGAGCAAGATTAAATACAGGCGCATAACGAACTGGCTTGTTATCTGCTAGTCTCGCATTACCAAAATGAGCGCCTCCTTCTTTCATCATAGCACTAGGGTTGTCGGGTTCAAAGTAAAATTTTGGTAAGCCTAAAGCATCTTCTAGCGTTCTAGCTGCCTCCTCTCCAAAACCTCTATGACCTGACTTTATTTGAGATATATAACTAGGATCGACGGGGAAATGCCTACAAATGGCAGCCACAGATTTAAATTTTCCCGTGTCGCGCCATTCTTTTAATAAAGCAACCAGTTTGTCTTTGCGTAACCCTTGGATTGTATTGCTCATCTTGGAGCCTCCTTAGTAGTTAACCACATATTGACGTTATTTAGCGTTTTGTAAATTACATTATGCTAATTACTGTTGCTATAATATTTAGCATGTGCTAAATTATCCTTACTTTAAGGAGCAAACATCATGAACATTCATATCGAAAGCTTGAAAAGGTATGTAAGTGAGCTTGGTAATGATGCTGAGCGTGAGGAATTTGCTACACGCTGCGGCACTACTTTTGGGCATTTACGACAAATTTATTACGGAAATCGCACTTGTGATGCAGGTCTAGCAATTGAGATTGAAAAAAACACTAACCAAGCCGTTATGTGCGATGAACTCAGGTCTGATATTGATTTTGATTATCTACGTAACGTCACCCAACCACAGGAACTTGAACATGGCTGAACAACAAAAACTCACTGATTCAATCCCTTGTCACTTAACGGCTGATTATGCCGAAGCAGTCAAGAGCTTGGCAGGTGCTAAAGATATGAAGCCTAGTAAGTGGCTTAGACAATTGGTGGTAGCTGAGATTAATCGCCAACGCCTACAAGCTCAATCTACTTTGGCTGCCACAGCATGTCTAGCGAACGTTACGAACGAAACGAACGATGATGAGGATGAAGACTAATGGAATTAATACTTAGCGATTTATTTAGCAGCGATACAGCAACGATGACCAGTATTGATATTGAGGTAGTTACTGGCAGTGGTCATAGCGAAGTAAAAAGAAGTATCGAACGCCTTGCAAATAAAGGGGTTATAGCATTACCGCCAACGGCAATCATGCTCAACAAGGTTAATAACCGAGATTATAAAACCGAGGTTTTTGTATTCAGTGGCGATAAAGCCAAGCGAGATAGTTTGATTGTCGTTGCTCAGTTATCGCCTGAATTTACAGCCGACATTGTTGATCGCTGGATTTATCTAGAAAAGCAGAACAAGACGCTCACAAAGCAGCTCGAATACTGGCAGACAAAAGAAGTTGACGATTTCTCTGTTGGCTCATTCCACGGTAAAGGCTTAGCAAAGCGCAAAGAGACTAAAAACCTAAATAACGGAATGATTCAAAAAATCAAAAATCAAATGCAACTAAAGCTAGGAGTTGAGTTATGAGCAATCTAGACGACGCAAGAGCAGAAAACACAGCGTTCGACTTGCTAGAAATGAGGCAAAACAAGCGAGCGAAAGTAAAACAGCGACTCGATGTTATTAGAGCCACTTACGACACACCAAAAAACACTTACACGGTCAAGGAGCAAGACGATGAAAAGTGACCACGCAGCGTATTTATCACTCGCTATAGACGCAAAAGACGAACGTAAAAAATTAAAGGCTAAAAACATGGACACCATCAATCAAGAAAAGCAGCGCAAACTTGATATCAACGCCCAGTTTTGGCACAGCATCAAGCACGTTGTCTTCTTAATCGCATGTGCAGCACTGGCAGTTTATACATTAATCCATTTCGCGTGAGGTCGTCATGTCAACCAGTCAATCAGTTATCGAGCAATTTAACAAAGAGTTTGGCATCAAGCAGCTCACAGCCATGGACAACACGGGCTTATTTTGCAACAGCAGCAATTACAGCAAAAAATCAAAGCAGCTTGTTTTAGATCAGCAAGCCAAAGCAGTGAGAAAAGTTATGAGGGTTAAATCATGAACGAAGCAATCTACAACCAAATCAAAGACACAGTACATCGTCAATCACGCGACGCTCAAATAAGACACAGCGCGTTTGCATCAATACGCAACAAAGCGACGATCAGAGCTGCAATGAATAAATTAGGTTTTTCAGCGGATTGTGATTGTAAGCCGAACTACTGGACTAAGAAGCCTGAGCCAAAAATCGTAAAAGGCGTTATTGAGACTAAGCCGATTCAGTTAATTAAGAACCAGTCAAAAAAGGATCAGTTTAGAAAGTTGCTTTTTAAAGAAGGTGTTATTTATCTAGCAGACGTAAAAGCTAGTGAGGCATACGCACAAAGGATTGCATCGCTACTTAGAGTAAAAGAAGGTTTAAACGTTGAGCCAATATTTAAGGGTTTGACTGCAAAGAACAGAAAGAGATTGGTCGGCTATCGATTAATTAAAGCGCAATAAAAAACCCTAAGAGCTGTGAACTCAAAGGGCTAAAAACTAAACATCGAAGTGGAGATATTACTATGCAAATGCAAATTATGCAAATCAATGAAGAAACAATGGGCAGCCGTGAAATAGCTGAGTTATGCGGCAAAGAGCATCGTCATGTTTTGCGCGACATTGAAAACCTAAATGATACTTACGTTGAAATGTCACTGCCCAAAGTTGGGCAATGCTCATACAGGGCTGATAACGGTCGTCAGTATAAAGAATACCTACTTACGCAAGACCATTGCATTGACCTTATTACTGGTTATAGCCGTGAAATAAGAATCCGCATCAATCGCAGATGGAAAGAATTAGAGCAGCAAGTCGCAGCACCGGTCATGCAGATACCGCAATCATTCGCAGAGGCTTTACAGCTTGCAGCCAACCAAGCATTGCAGATTGAGCAGAACGCGCCAAAGGTCGCACATTACGACAAGGTTGTTGACCGTCACACACTACTGACAGCAACACAGGTTGGTCAAAAGATTGGTCTATCTGCTGTGATGTTAAATCGCGTACTTGATGAAATTGGCGTTTATAACAAAGCCCTCAAGCGCGGTAGAGCGTTCAAGCAATGGTTTGTTGATAAAGGGCTTGGCGAAATGAAACAAACAGATATGGGCTACTCACAGCCGTTATTCAGCCTCAAAGGTGAGGCATGGGTAGTTGAGAGATTAGCTAGTGAGGGGGCTGCGTAATGGACACGCTAAAGAAAGGGGTTTATCCAATGGAAAGGTTTACAGCCAAGCCGAAATGGTGGAAAGGGCTAAAACATAAAAAACGCTTATCAAATAGCGAGTACATGGTCTTGGACACGATATATGACAAAACTATTGATTGGGGCAAGTTGACCGACAGAATTGCTATATCTCAATTTGTTGATGAGCTAGGAATGAGCAACAGAGGTGTGATTGATTCTATCCGAGGACTAAAGAAAAAGGGTCTTATTTTCGTATTAGGTCAGGACAGAAAGACAAATACGATCACTATCAAAATGGATAAATGCGAGGTGCTAGCACTGTCCGAACTTGTGAGAAATTCTCATAAGGTAAAAACACAAACTTGTGAGAATTTTTCACAAACTTGTGAGAAAAACTCATATCAACTTGTGAGAAATTCTCACACACACGATACCCGAGACCATTACCCGAGACCTTATATGTCGATTTTCCTAAAAAAACAAAAGGAAATTCCATGCAAGGAGTTCAATAAAAAAGAGAAGGTTTTAAATATCCCTTTTGACAACTTTTGGGATTTGTACGATCACAAATCTACGAATAAAAAAACAGCCGAAGCTAAGTGGTTGAGATTATCAAATAAAGATCGTCAGGCAGTAATAGATCACTTGCCAAGCTACGTCAAATCAACACCCGATAAAACATTTAGAAAACATCCAACGACCTATCTAAACCAAGAGCATTGGAATACACCGATATCGCAGCCAACAGCAAACAAGATTGATCGCACCACAGACAAACTCGCAGTCAATCAAAACTGGGCAGGTGCTAACAAATCAAACATCGTGGAGTCAAACACCACAATCGAAGAAATGATGGGGAGCTGGTAATGGAATTAGCAAATATTTTACAGAGATTGATGGTTCACCACTTGGTAGCTGATTGCAGTATTCACGGTGAAACAGATCATTGGCGAGTAGGTGACAACGAACCCACTTGCAAACAATGTGAAGCAGAAGCTCGCGCACAGAGAACACGCGAAAACAAGCAGCAGCTAGGCGAAGTCTACAAACGCATCATGAGCGAAAACGGTGTAAGCCCTAAAGCAAAAGATTTCACAGATTGGCAGTTTGATAACGATCAACTGGATAGACAGAAAAACATTATCTCAGTTCTAGAAAACTTGGCAGAAAAGATAGCGTTGTCAGGTAAGCAGTCAACCAACGGCAAGCTGCCTAACATCCTTCTTATCGGTGGTACGGGTTCAGGCAAGACGATGTTAGCGACTGCATTGGTCAAAGCGGTTTATCGTAAAGCGGTATTGCTTGATATGAAAAACGAAGTCGATGCGTACAAAGCCAACAATCATTGCGCCAAATTAATCAAGTCACGCGATATCACAGAAATGGCAAAAGCGACTTGGGGGAATTACAACGAAAGCGAGTATGAGTTGATTGAGTATTTCTCAAGATTCCCGTTGTTGGTCATTGATGATCTAGGTGACAGCGATGCGGCAAGCGGTGTTGATGCAAATGCTAAAGACCGTGGGCGCATTGCAGATATTTTTGACAAACGCTATCAGAAGCTACCAACGGTTATCACAACCAACTTGGACAAAGACGGTGTTGCTAATCACTTAGGTGATCGCGCTTGGGACAGACTGCAAGAGAATTTAATCATCATTCGCTGTGATTGGGGCAGTTATCGCCAGTCAGTCGCTAAAGTTTTGGAGATTTGAGCATGAGCAACTTTAAGCAAGTATTCGACGGTTATTTCAAGATATTCCTACACGATGACGATTACAAGAAGGCAGCCGATAGAGCGCAATTTACTGGTCAATGGATAGCAAGCAGACGCAAGCGGATTATGAAGAAAGACCGCAAGTTTCAAGTAACACTTCACATATTCGACATGGACGGACACAAGCGCGGATTGCAAAGTATGGTTTTCAAGGATAGAGGCGGCAAAGGTGATTTATCAAAAGTGATATTTGGGTTCGGTAATGATTTCGTTGATGAGCTTAGAGCTAGTGACAAGGATTTAAAAGTGGATTTGATTAACAGTTATGCGGTGGTTCGCGCTTGAAAACCAGCAAGGGCTACTCAGTAGCAGGACTGCAAACTGCCTACCATCCTAAAGAAAACGTATATCGCGGCTGGTCAGGCAGGTTAAGGGTAGTCGAGGGTGATCCATTCTATGACGATTACGCCAAGTGGAATAGCGACGGATCAGCGTTTAAGCATGAATATGGAAATTTAGATTTAAGGGGTAAGTGATGAGCAATATTAAATTCAGCAAGCAAGAGCTAACGAGACAATCAAGAGCAATCATAGCAGCAGGTGATAACGGTTGGTTTAAGCCAAGCGACTTCAAAGGTCAGAGCTACGTACCTCACAACCCTCGCAATAATCGCAAGACTAAGCGAGGTAAGAAATGACTATCGACTACAGCAAGAAGTACCAGCGCAAAGATAAGCCAGAGTGGACGGCTGAGAAATTGGCTTTAAACGATGATGGCAAGCTTTGGTTCACGACAGAAAACAATGAATGTATGTGGTGCTACGAGCACGAGTTTATGGCTGGGTATGAGCCAGTGAGTGAGGTTAAGTAATGGCTAAGTCGATTTACATCAACAAAAAGGTAGTCATTGACGGTATCAAGTTTGACAGCAAAAAAGAGGCTAGGCGTTATCAGGCTTTACTGCTATTGCAGCGAGTAGGTGAGATTAGCGACTTAGAGTTACAACCAAAGTTTGAATTGGTCAAGGGCGTTAAGTTTAGCGGCGATGCTAGAGCCAAACCAGCCGTCAGGTACTTTGCAGATTTTGCCTACACAGACACAGCGACAGGCAAGCGGATTGTAGAGGATGTTAAATCTCCGGTCACCAAAGAGAAGCCATCTTACAAGATGAAACGACACATGATGCTAGCAATTCACGGTATCGAAGTTTTAGAAACCTAAAAAGGAATCAACCAATGATTGAGCCAAAAATAACAATGATGAGCTGCAAGGATGGATGGTTAAGCGGAAAGGTGGTTTTAAACGGCAAAGAGTGGGTCGTAAAGCCGTTTCAAGTTGCAAGTGATGCAAGTCCTAATGAGAAAGAAAACGCACTGCTTAAACAGGCGTTAAGCGAGCGAGAAAATGACGGTATGGAAACTGTGAAAGTAAGCATAGGGGAATTGTGATGAGTGATATTAAGGTTGGTAGTGTTTGGCAAGGCAAAAACAACGAGGGCGATGTGCTCATAGCATGGGCCAATCAAAACCGAGTGCATTACGATTATTTAAAATCAAATGGAGAGCCGATGTGCGATGTTTATGATAAAAGCATCAAAAACTTTTTAGAGTATTTCGAGCCAAAAATAGACATGGTAAACAACCCACCACACTACAAAGATGCAAGCGGTATTGAGTGCATAGAAGTGACCAAGCACATGAGTTTTTGCGGAGGCTCATGTTTTAAATATCTCTATCGATGTGGCAAGAAGCATGACGATATCGAGGACTTAGAGAAAGCAGTTAAGTATGCAGATTGGGCGTGGGAACAAGAGGAAGTCGTACTAATAACGCCTATGCGATTGATTGAGAAAATAGCGGTACATCGTGAGGGCAATATCAAACAAGCCATGCTTTATATCGCAGAGGATTTTTGGGCAATGGCTAAGCGAAGTATTGAGGCTGAAATAGCAAGGCTAGAAAGTGAATAGAGACAAACAGCGACTTGATGCTATCAGGTCGCTTTCTTGCTGCCAGTGCGGTGCTAGTCCAAGAAGTCAGGCAGCGCATAGCAACTTTGGTATTCATGGTAAGGGCAAGGGTATCAAGGCTGATGATAGATACACCATTCCATTATGCGTCACTTGTCATCAAGGACTGGATCAGAACCTATCACAGCAGACAAGACAGCAGCAGCTTGATTGGTTTATCGAAAAGCTGGAAAGCACAAACGAGACATTAAAGAGGTTAGAGGATGCAGCCATTCAAAACTATCCGGAAAGTTTTTAGAGTTATCAGCATGGACGTATTCACAAACCTATGTGCTTACGTCATGTCGATGTATCAGGCGTACAAAGACAATCAGGAAGTCGAAACGATAGTAACGGTTGAGGTGATGAGTAAAGAGCGTGCACGTTCAGTCGCTCAGAACTCTCTCTACTGGAAATGGGTAACAATCATTGGTGGTAAGGATGGCAACACCAAAGAGCAGCAGCACACGATATTGAAGCGTGCTCACCTCGTTAGAATTTATCAGCGTGACGACTTAGAAACGGCTGAGACAGTCATTGTGCTAAACGAGGCTAAAAAGTATTTAAGCGTACAAGAATATGAGCGACTAGCACAAGGCGTGGCTAGGTTATTCAGCACGACCAAAGCGAGCACAAAACAGATGGGTGAATACTTGCATGAGATATACCACTTTTACAGTGCACAGGGCTTAGCGTTACCACAGCCCGATGATTATCAGTGGATTAGAGGTGATATCAAAAACAATACTACGGAGCAGGGCAAATGAGCGATTTATCTATAACAGATTTGATGTTTGCATATGGCGCATGGGTAAATGACGACCAAACAAGCCTAGAGTGTAAGTCACCATCGCTTATGCTTATGAAGTCAGCACCTAAGCAATGCACTGATGCTGTAAAGCCGCCTAGCAAGCGCGTGGTGGCTCACATATCAGACGATGAGGCACTAGCAGTTGATAGAGCTATGAAGCTGCTTAGAGAGCGTCACCTTGTCTTATACCATGTAGTGAGGTATTACTTTATCTACAACTGGACAGTGCTTGATATAGCTGTGGATTATCTGACCATCTTGGAATATGGCAATGAGAGTAAGAAGAAACTAAGCTCATATCATACTAAGCCTTTACTGACTGAGGGCATGGGCTTTATCAGTGGAGCATTAGCAAGAGATACTGCTTGACATTTAAAATGAATAGTATACTATTGGTATACGCTGAACAGAATAGTGTAAAGCGATGCAATAATAAAGCCGTAACGCCTATCGAAGAAGCGCAACCTTTACGGCTATTCATGATATAATAATCAAACCAAGTTATCCTACTGACTTGTAAGCAGTTTAACAGTCTGCTTGTTTATCTATACCGAGCCTCATCTAACCGATGGGGCTTTTTTATGCCTATAATTCAGCAGGGACGCTATGTGCAACTTATCTAATGACGAAGTGTTTGAACGTTGGCAAGAGTGCAACAGACGCAATGCCAAGCAAGGTGCTGACTACTGGTACGAGTTCATGACTAAGCGTTCTAAGCGTGGCGGTAAAGATGCTGATAAAGCAAAGGCTATCGTCGATAAGATGGATAAGGCTAAATAACGAGGTGAGTGATGTGCGATCATGAATTTACATTGTGGTGCTCAAAACAACGCTCAGACTGTAATTACATTAGATGGCGCATGGATAGGGTTAGCGAGCAGATAACCAATAACACTGACGCTAGATTACAACGTGTATCTGCAACAGCTACCGCTAGAGATGAATACCTACACGTTAGAGGTGGTCACACTAGGAATATGGAGACCGTCAACATCAAAATGTTTTTTGTGATGAGCAATGACATTGACGCTATTATTAATCAAGTAGTTGATAGGTTCAAATTTATTCTTGATAAATAACCCCTTTCGCCCACTATTGATTTAGATGGGCATTTTTTATATTAACGTCTGGAGGGCGTATGACAGATATTATGCCCGAGGGCGTTGTAAGTGAAGAAGTAGAGCTAACCGATAAGCAGAGAATATTTGTTGATGAGTACATCATTGACTTTAACTCTACAAGGGCAGCAAAAGCGGCAGGGTATAGCGAGGACAGTGCAGCAAACATAGGTAGTGAGAACGTTAGAAAACCGTATATAGCAAAAGCAATTGACGAAGCCATAGCAGACAGACGAAAACGGCTCAGAATTGACGCTGACACGGTTCTATGGAAGTGGTGGCAGATTGCCAATGCAGACTATAACGAGCTGTCTAGTGTTAGACGTGTTGCTTGTGGTTACTGCTATGGCGGTGCAAGCATGGATGAGGGCGGTGAGCCAGTTATTGATCCAAGCAAAGAGCCTGATGTTGATTGTCAGTTTTGCAAAGGTGAGGGTTCGCCATTCGTTTATATCGCAGACACTAGCAAACTCTCACCAGAAGCTAAGATGCTTTACCAAGGTGCTAAAGAAACCAAGTTTGGTATTGAGGTTATGACAGCTGACCGCATGAAAGCATTGGATAACGTGGCACGTCATTTGGGCATGTTTAAAGAGCAGATCGAACACAGCGGATCAGTACATCAAGAAGTATCAAACCTAACGCCTGAACAAGTCATCGAACGAATGAAGCAGAAACAGGATGAATACTAATGCGCTCGACCTACTCGCGTTCCAAACGCTTGCTCGCACGGACTTTTATTGGTTCAGCCGCTATATGTTCTTCAAGCGCCGTAACTACAAGTGGATGCATAACTGGCATCATGATGAGATATGCAAGGCGTTACAGTCCGTCTATAACGGTGAAACGACTCGACTCATTATCAATATACCGCCTCGATATTCGAAAACAGAGCTGGTCATTGTCAACTTCATTGCATGGTGCATGGGCAAAACGCCTGATAGCGAGTTTATCTATACATCATACAGCGGAACATTGGCGCAAAATTATAATGCACAAGCGCGTGATTTAATTAAAACAGAAGCTTATCAAGAGTTATTTCCTGATACTAAAATTGCAAACGATAACGACGCTAAAGGACATTGGAAAACAACTGCTGGTGGCGTAGGTTATGCGGCAGGTGTTGGCGGAACTATGACTGGTTGGGGCGCTGGAAAGATGCGAGAATCATTCGCTGGTGCAATACTGGTTGATGATCCGCACAAGGCGTCAGAGGCTCGCAGTAAGAAGCGCAGAAGTAACTTGCAAGAGTGGTTTGCTGAAACGTTAAAGTCACGCCTCAATGACCCAATCAGAACGCCCATGATTATCATTATGCAGCGATTGCATGAGGATGATTTAACGGGGTGGCTTATGGCTGGTGGTGATGATGATAAGTGGACGCAAATCAAGATGCCAGCATTGCAAGATGACGGCACAGCGTTATGGCCTGCAAAGCATGACGTAACTAAGTTGAAGGCTATGCAAGAGGCTAATCCATATATGTTTGCAGGTCAATATCAGCAAGAGCCGACACCGGGCGAAGGTGGTGAGTTCAAGGTAGGCATGATTGAGATTGTTGATGTGCTACCTGCTACTGCTAACAAATCAGCTAGGGGTTGGGACTTAGCATCAACACTCAACGACGGTGATTACACAGCAGGTGTCAAGATTTGGCAAGGCGGTGACGGTTACTTTTACGTTGAAGATGTTGAACGCGGTCAATGGGATAGTAGCATTGTTCGCTCAACCATCAAGCTGTCTGCTCAGTTAGATGGCAAGTTAACTGCAATCAGACTGCCGCAAGACCCTGGACAAGCAGGTAAAGACCAAGCTAAGTCATACACAAGGCTGTTAGCAGGTTACAACGTGTCTGTGTTGCCAGTAAGTGGCGATAAGATTACACGTTCTGAACCATTCGCAGCACAAGTCAACGCAGGTAATGTGCGCTTAATACGTGGCGATTGGAACAAGGCTTATATTGATGAGTTGAAGCTATTCCCACTCGGTACGAATGACGATCAGGTTGATGGTTCAGCCGATGCGTTCAATCATTTATTCAACTTTGAAAATCAAGATGACGAACCGCCGTCAGCTATTCCGTCAGTGGTAAATTATTGGGGCTAAACATGAGCGAGCAAAACAAAAAGTTGCATCAACGCTTGCTTGAGCGTATCGATGCAGACTATGACCAGTCACACGACAATCAACGTCAGTCCTATGATGATAGGCGTTTTTGTTTTGTACAGGGCGCACAGTGGGATGGTGACATTGGCAGACAATTCGAAGGTCGTCCAAAGTTTGAGTTTAACAAGATTCAGCTTAGTGTTATTCGTATCTACAATGAATGGGCTAAAAACCGCTTCACAGTCGAATTTAGACCACAGAATAACGCAGCCGATACAGACACAGCTGACAACTTGCAAGAGCTATTCAGAGCCGATGAGCGCGATAGTAACGCTGATGAGGCATACTCTACCGCATTCATGGAAGGCATTAGTGGTGGTATCGGTGCAATCTTACTTGAAGCTAAGTATGACGACGAGGACGGTGACGATGACGAGTATCAACGTATTCGTATCAAACCTATCTTTGAAGCTGATACGATGGTCTATTGGGACGCTAATGCGCGTCGCTACGACAAAGCGGATGCTAAGCATGTAACCATTGTTACGTCAATGAGCAAAAAGCAGTTTGAGTCTAAGTACAACAAAGACGTGTCGAGCTTTGATGATCTGCAAGGCTATCGCTTTGATTGGCGTGACGGTGACAATGTACGAGTTGCTGAGCACTACGAGCTGACAGAGCGCAAGATTGAAGTCACTAAGTTGGTACATCCTGATGGTGGCGAACCAGTCAAGCTCTATGAAGTTGACGACGACTTTGGCCAACAGCTAAGTGATTACATGGCACAAGGCTTTGAGGTTGACTTTGTGAAGAAGGTTAAGCGTAAAGAAGTCAAAGGCTATGTGCTAAGTGGCAGTGAGATTGTCGAGAAGCTAGGTGTGATTGCGGGTGAGTATCTGCCAGTAGCGCCCTTTTACGGCAAGCGCATATATGTCAGTGGTCGTGAGGTCACGCAAGGGCATGTGGGCTTATCTCGTGACGCTCAGATAGCATTTAACCTTAAAATGTCAGGTCTTATTGACTTGGCAAGCCGTCCGCAAGATGAAACGCCTATCTTTACACCAGCACAGGTGAAAGGCCATGAAGGACAGTGGGCGAGTAAAGAGGTTGAGCGCAAGCCGTACTTAACGATTAACCCAACTAAAGACGCACAAGGCAACATCATCGGAGTCGGGCCACAAGCCTATACTAAAGCGCCAGTAATACCACAAGCTATGGGTGCATTGATTGAGTCAAGCGGTGCGCTTATTGGTGAGCTGACAGGCAACCAGTCGAACGGTGAGCAGTTAGTAAGCAACGTATCTACCGAAGCGGTGGAAATGGTGCAAGACAAGGTTGATGCTCAGGCATATATCTATCTTGATAACTTTGCTAAAACCATTGCACACGTTGGCCGAATTTGGTTGTCAATGGCACAGGTGGTTTACGATGAAGAAAACCGCGAAATGTCAGGTGTTAGCCATGATGATTCTGATAGTAAGGTTGTTATCAATAAACCAACGATTAAAGACGGCGCACTTGCATACGAAAACGATATGCAAGGCGGCAAGTACAAAGTAACGGTTGATATTGGCGAGGCGTTTACTACACAGCGCGATAAGACAATCAAACGTCTGCTTAACCTTGTACCAATGATTCAAGACCCACAGCAACAGGCAGCGCTACTTAACACTATCTTAGCCAATCAAGATGGCGAAGGTATGCACGACTTGAGCCGTTACGCTCGCAAGAACCTAATTAATATGGGGATTGTAGAACCTGATGAGCAAGAAGCTAAAGAAATGGAAGCCGCGCAACAAGCAGCCGCTAATCAGCCGCCTGACGCACAGACGCAATACTTTGAGGCAGAGGCAGCGAAAGCACTCGCAGGTGCAGAGAAAGCGAAAGCTGACACACAGAAAACGCTTGCAGAGGTTGACGAGACTCGCGCTGATACGGCTAAAACGCTCTATGAGATGCAACAGCAGTTTGAGCAATCACAAGCAGCACAGCAGCAGTCTATGCAGCAAATGCTTGCAATGCTTGAGACTATGCAGCAATCACAGCAGCAGAACGAGCAGCAAATCAAGCAAGAGGTGACACCGCAAGAGCAGCCTGATATGCAGCAAATGGCACAAATGGCAGCTATGCAAGAAGATATGCCACCGATAGGAGGTATGTGATGTTTGATTTCACTGGTGTGCCAGTTGATGACTGGCACAAAGTCGCGCTATTAACCATTATCTTTATTCAGTACCGATGGCACGTAGAGGTAATGCGTAGATTGAAAAAGGGTATGTGATGAAACTAATCTTACTGCTACTTGCTGAGAAATTCCTTCAATACATGGACAAGAAAGCCAAAGCTAGTGACGAGAAGTTATCTAGTGATGGTGACGACAACCAACTTTAACGAGAAATTATATGAGTGACAATAAAGAGCTTCAGGTTATCACGGGCGAAACATCAGACGGATATCACACATTCAATGAGCTTTACTATCATCGCATGGTGTTGTTTTCGATTATTTGTAATAACAATAAAGACGTTGCTTTTAAATCTAAGCTACATGCCGACGGCACGATGTTTGATGATTACTTTATTGTAGGTGTTGAAACGCCTAGCGGTTATTACACATATCACTACCACATGGATGATTGGGATATGTTTGATGTTAATGAGGTGGATAAAGCGCCTGAATGGGATGGTCACAAACCTAGTGATATTCTAAGACTACTAACGCTCTAGTTTGAACCAAACAAATCAAGCTCACTTCGGTGGGCTTTTTTATTGCCTAAATTTTAACAACAGCTACCAGATGCTATAAATCTGAGGAGATACCAACGTGGAAGATTTTGACGACAACGAAGATTATCAAGAAGATATTGAGCAAGTTAAAGATGACGAGGTTATCGACGACGAGCAAGATATTGATGATAGTCAAGACGATGAGCAAGACAATGAGTCAGACGATAGTGCAGATGATGTGCTTGAGTTCAGCTTTGACGATGACGGTGATAGCGATGAGAAAGACCCGTTTGCAGGGCAAGATGCTCCTCAATGGGTTAAAGACAATCGCCGTAGAGCTAAAGAAGTTCAGCGTGAAAACCGTGATTTAAAGCGAAAACTTGAACAGTATGAAAGCTCGAAAAACTCTGAGCAACAAGCGTTACGCGAGAAGCCTACACTTGACGCTCATGAATATGACAGTGACGCATACGAGCAAGACTACGCAGCATGGCTTAGTGAGAAATCACAGCATGAGGCTAAAGCGCAAGCCGAGCAGCAAAAGTATCAACATTATGACGAACGCTACAAGTCGTCAGTTGATGCAGTACGCGCCAAGGTAGCAGACTACGATGAGATTGAGCAATCCGTTGTTGATACCATACCGCCACAGCGTCAAGCATTGATTAAGATGCTAGTCGATGACCCTGCAAGAATGGTCGTTGCACTTGGTAAGTCACCAGCACAAATGGAAAAACTGGCAGGTCTTGATGATATCCAGTTTGCAAAACAAATCGTCTTGATGGAGCAGCAAATGTCGTCAACAAGTAAATCACGTAATCAGAATAAGCCTAAGCCGAAAACGCATGAGCTAGAAGGTGCAGCAGGAGGCGCTGACACTCGACTTGCAAAGCTAGAGGCAGAGGCCGCCAAGACAGGCGATAGATCTAAAGTAATCGCATACAAGCGAAACAAATAACTTAACTAATTGAGGTGATGCCTAATGGCTACAACTAACAACTTCCTAAAGCAAGAAATCGTCATGTTTGATGATGTTCTAAAAGGCTTTGAAGAAGCTCTTGTTTACACTCAGCAAGCCAGTAACTTTACTATCGGTGCGGTTGATGGCGCTCGTTCTAACGATACTGTGTGGCGTCCGATGCCAATGCAAGCCGATACCTACGAGGGCTTAGACCAGACTGGTAACTTTGGCGGCAAGACTGAAATGGCAGTACCGGTAACGGTCAACCGTTTGCGTTCAGCGCCCGGCTCTATCAATAGCCGTGAGTTACGTGACCCACGTATCTTGAAGCGTTACGGTGATGCTGCAAAAATGAAACTGGCTAGCGATGTGAATAACGCGCTACGTCGTCAGGCTGTTTACTATGGCTCAGTTGTTGATACTCGCGCAGGTCAAGCCACTGGCTTTGACGATGTGGCTTCAATGATGGCTAAGTTTGATAGCTTAGGTATCCCAACCGATGAGCGTATGGCTAACTACTCAACACGCGACTTTGTGAAAATGGCAAGCGATTTAGCAAGCCGTCAAACATTGTCAGGCAAGACGTTGACCGCATACGAGAAAGCATACATCAATGATATCGCAGGCTTTGCTATTCATAGCGATGCCAATGCAATTATGCTTCCTGCTGCTACTGCGACAGTTACAACCATTGCCGCGGCTAATCAGCGTTACATTCCAACAGCGACCAAAAAAGACGCTATCTCAGGTGATGAGCATAACGTAGATAACCGTTCTATGTTACTAACAGTGGCCAAAACTGGTGGTTCATGGCAGGTCGGTGATGCGTTCACGATTGCAGGTGTTTACGCCTTGCATCATGAGAGCAAAGACTCAACAGGCGAGCTTAAAACGTTCCGTATTGTTGAGGCGGTCAGTGATACGTCTATCCGTGTTGTTCCTGCATTGGTTGCTAAAGACCATGCAACAGCGACACAAGCAGAAACAGCTTATGCCAACGTGTCAACAACCCCTGCAAACGGTGCAGCTATCACCATGCTGAACAAGAACGCGGCTTATGCCAACACTATGTTCAACAAGGGCGCACTAGAGCTATTACCATCTACTTTAGCACTAGACACTAAAGATGGTTGGGCAACGATGCAAGCCACGCTTGATAATGGCCTGACGCTTTACTACACGCGCCAAGGTGATATTAACAACCTATCGACTAAATATCGTTGGGATATTGCGTTCGGTACAGCACTACTTAACCCAGAAATGGCCGGTATTCAGCTATTCGGTCAAGCATAGGAGATAGACAATGGCAGTTCCAACTTTTACAGCACCAGTTGTAACCAAGGACAATATTACAGGCTTAACTAAAGCCAGTTATACAGTCTCAGGCACTACCGAGAAAGCAGAGGGTAAAGGCGATACCGAGTATCAAGCCAAGCGTCATGCGGTTGTCAAATATCGTGCGACCAATCCGCTAGCCTTCTTGGATTTACCCGCTTAATTGCTAGATTTATAGTTACATGCGCTGTCAATTGATGGCGTATGTGCCGATGAATTTACTAACGGAGAACAACAATGTCAAACATGATGATATATGCAACAACAGACAAAGTAGGCGGCAACATTGAAAGCGTGTGGGGCACTAAGATGCGTGTTCGCACTATCGATTCAAGCGACAAAGATGAAGTTGAGCAAGCCAAAGCTGATGGTTGGCTATCGAAAGCTAGCGATGTTATCGAGCAGATCGAAACGCAAAAGCTCGAAGCTGAAAACAAAGTCATGAAAGGCAAGCTATCAAGCGGTGACGACAACAAACGCATCAAAGAGCTTGAAGAACAGCTAGCCGAAGCATTGACCGAAGTTGCACAACTTGAAGCTAAACTTGCCATCTATGAAGAAAGCAAAGACGCAAACGGTAATGGTGAGGTTGATTATGAAGAAATGACCATATCAGAGCTGAGTGCATTGCTTAAACAGCGCGATGTTGAGTTCAATGCGCGTGATGGTAAAGCAGCCCTTGTGAAGTTAGCCACTGACAGTGAGTAAACGACATGATTTTGAAGCGCGATATTGTAGACCGAGCATTTAAATTGCTATCCATGTCGGGCTTCGAACTTGACGACAGCCCCGAGGATAGCCAAGACATATTGCAGACGCTCGATGACATGATGGCAGAGATTCAAACTGGCAGTTACAACTTTGGCTATTTGCTTAGTGAGGACGTAACCGACAGCTATCTTGGTGATGAGTCAGGCATTAAGCGTGACGCGCTCTCAGGTATCTCACATAAGCTCGCATTGCGTATCTGTAGTATCTATGGCAAACAGCCGCCAGTCTTGCTACTGAGCCAAGCAGACGATGCTTACAACGCTATGCTGACCATCTATCAAAACATACCATCGGTTGAATACTCGACTGATAATATCGTGCTAGGTACAGGCAATAAAGTAAGGTGGTGGTGATATGTCAAACATGCAAATCCCGATCATAAACGGCATCTTTACCGACAATGCTGCTGATTATCGCACCTCTTATCCGCTTAACCTCGTGCCAGTACCAAAGAAAAACGGTGTCGCTAATGGCTATCTGAAAAAGGCTGACGGTATCGAATTGTTTTGCGGTGCTGATAAAGGCGGTATTGATAGAGGTGGTATCAATTGGAATGGTGTTTGCTATCGTGTCATTGGCTCAAACCTATGGCGTGTTGATGAGCAAGGTAATTGTACGGCTATTGGTGCAATTGCAGGTGTCTCGCAGTGCAGCTTTACTTATTCGTTTGACCGTCTAGGTATTGCAAGCGGTGGCAATCTTTACTACTTGCAAGATGGTGAGCTGACACAGGTAACGAACGCCAATCTTGGTACAGTCGTCGATGTTGAGTGGATTGATGGTTACTTTGTCACCACAGATGGTGAGTTTATCATCCAAACGGAGCTTGACGACCCAACTCAGGTCAGCCCTACCAAGTACGGCAGCAGTGAAGCAGACCCCGACCCGATTATTGGACTCATGAAAGTTCGCAATGAGCTTGTGGTGCTGAACCGATACACCATCGAGGTGTTTGATAACGTAGGTAATGCAGGGTTTGCGTTTAGTCGTGTCGATGGCGCAATGATGACAAAAGGGCTTGTCGGCACACATGGCAAGTGCTTATTTGCTCAGTCATTCGCGTTTGTTGGTAGTGGTAAGAACGAGCCATGCAGTATCTATCTAGGCGCTAATGGCGGCATAACAAAGATTGCGACCCGTGAGATTGAACAGATTATCTCAAGCTATAGCGACGCTCAGTTATCCAAGATTGTGCTTGAAGCTAAAGAACAAGACATGCACCAGCATTTATATCTGCATCTACCCGATAAGACGATGGTTTACGACTTTGCAGCCAGCCAAGTGATGCAACAACCCATATGGTTCGAGCTGTCATCATCTGGCAATGGCATAGGCGCGTATCGAGCTATTAACCACGTATGGTGCTATAACAAGTGGATTGTAGGCGATAGATTCAATAGTAACGTGGGCGTACTTAGCAACAAGCTATCAAGTCACTATGGTGAGCCGGTCGCGTGGCAAATCAATACGACATTTTTATACAACGGTGGTCAAGCAGGGCAAATTAAATCGATTGAGCTTGTCGGCTTAACTGGTCGCACGAATGACAATCCTGATCCGCAGGTGTTCTTGTCGTGGACAAAAGACGGTATGACATGGAGCAATGAGCGATTGCACAGACAAGGTATGCGCGGTCAATACAGCCAGCGCATTATATGGCTTAGAGCTATCGGCATGTTTCGTCAGATGGTTGGCCTAAAGTTTCGAGGCTGTGACGACTCACTAGCGTCATTCACAGCGATTGAGGCAGACGTGGAGGCATTTGGCAATGGCGGTCAATAAGACATTCAAGATACCACGCGATGTGCTCGCTCAGATAACAGGCAATAATCCACAGGCAATCAAGGCGTTTGAGAATATCGAGGCGAATAGCAACGGCTTGCCACAAGATATGGCAGACCTCGTTGTTCAGATTGAGGGCGCAGCGTCACAGGCTGAGCAGGCGGCAATCTTAGCAACTCAGGCTGTGGCTATCATTAATCAGATGATTGCTGATAATCAAGCGCCATTACAAGCCGTTAGCGTACCTTCAGAGCGTTACGACTCATTGCAAGCTGTTAGCGTGTCAATCTATCAAGACGAGCAGCTACAGATCGTCAGCAGTCCTTATGATTGCCAAATCCAACTAATACCAGTACAGGGTGATATATGAAACTAACAAATAAGCAAGCGGCTAACGTCACGCTAAGTGCTGGCAGCAACACGGTGTACTTACCAAAGACTGACGCGCAGATACGAGCGTTTACCGTCCACAATACGACAGCCAACCCCAATGAATTAACCGTTGTTGTTAATGGCAAAACATTGGTTAAGAAAACACTGTCAGCAAATGCCACAGACGTTATCAGTCCTTTATTTAATCAGCAGTTGCAAAAAGATGAGCCGCTAACCATGACAGGTGAAGGCGTTAATGTGCTGTTAACGGTTGTTGAGATCACGGAGTAATTATCATGAGCCATACAGCGATTGACATTTTAATCCTAATTTTTGGTTGCGCTTCATTTATGGGTATTCTTATTTTCGCCCTAACTTATCGAGAGATAAAGATTAAAGCAGCTAAGAATGAGGATGACGGCGGTTGGCTGATAATGAACGCTTACCGAGATTCAGCAAAGGCGCAGCTCGAACGTAAGGCGGAGGTAGAAGCCGACCCTAATGAGCCTGAGTTCGGACAAGGTTGGTTTTCTTACATTGTCCGACGCGACTTTGAGGAAATGAAACGCCAAAGAGAGCAGCGCCATGATAAAACAAGTTAAATTCGCAGACTATCAGACCGATATCACAGCAATGATGACGGATATGTTGCACTTAGAGCCGCAAAAGGTCGATATACCGATTCAATACTATATCAACATCGATGAGGCTGGTGTGCTTAAACCGATGTTATGGCTAGATGGCGATACAATCAAAGGTGTGGCATTGATATTTGTATCTACGTCTATGCGTAATGAGGCATTGCTTGACGCTCAGACTGATGTACTTTGGGTTAAGCCTGAATATCGAGGTAATAGCTCAGAGTTTATTGACGGCATACGTCAGCACTTAAAAGAGATTGGTGTTAATCACTGGTACGCTGCGAGCCGAGACAGTGCGCCAATAGAGGGATTTTTGGAGCGCAACCACTTTAAACCATTAGAAAAACTATATTACTGCGAGGTGTGATATGTCATTCATTAAAAAAGGCTTTGATGCCCTAACGGGTAAGACGGCCGCAAAAGAAGCAAGCAAGGCTCAGCAGAAGGGCACAGAAGCAGGTATGGAAGAACAGCGTCGCCAGTTCGACGCACTGCAAGCACTCATGCAGCCATACGTTAAGTCAGGTACAGGTGCATTACAAGGTCAAAACGACTTACTGGGTTTAAACGGCTTTGGTAGTCAGCAATCAGCCATTGGTAACATTGAAAACAGTCCGTTTTTTCAGTCTCAATATCAAAACGCTGAAAATGCGCTACTGCAAAATGCGTCTGCGACTGGTGGATTACGTGGCGGCAATATGCAAGAGGCGTTAGCAGACAACCGATCAAACATGTTGTTTGGCAATGTGCAGCAGCAATTGCAAAACCTAAGCGGTGTCGCTAGTAATGGTCAGAGTGCAGCAGCAGGGCTTGGCGGTCAAGGCTTACAATTTGGTCAAAATATCGCGCAAGGTTATAACGATATTGGTCAAGCGCAGGGCGGCTATCAGTTAGCCAAAGGTCAGATTTACACTGGTTTATATAACAACGCGCTGAAAGGTGCAGCGGCAGCAATGGGGGGTGGATTCTAATGTCTTTTCAACTGGCTCAAAGTTATTTACAAGGCATGGCAAATCCCCTCGACGGTGTGCTTGAGGCATACGGTCAAGGGCAGGTGTTACGCCAAAACAGAGACACGCTGCAAACCCAGCAAGCAGAACAGGCGCGTAAGATTCAAGCGCAACAAGAGCTTGAGCAATTAGACTGGAATGATATGAGCGCAGTCTCTCGTGTTGTCGCTCAATACCCCGAATACACAGCAGGGGCAAAAGAATACTACGGACAGATGGAAGTTAAGGCAAAAGAGGGTTTATTTAGAACTATGAGCCGAGGCGTGTCCGCATTGCAAAGTGGCTCAAATCAAGTGGCGTCTGATTTATTCAAAACTCAGGCAGAAGGCTATAGAAATGTGGGCGATGAAGAAGCGGCAGAGACAGCCGACTGGCTGGCTGAAATGTCCTTAACAAGCCCTGAGACAGCGCAACGTGCGTTAATGCTGCAATTGGCTAGTGTTACACCTAAAGATTCAGGCTCTAATCTTGAAAGCTACGGCAAGGTGTTTAATCCACAACGTAAAGAGGTGGACACGGGCGATCAGATTCAAAGCTACGCAATTGACCCAGTAACAGGGCAAGTAAGTGGTGCTGAGTGGATTGCAGACAAAGCGGCTACACCTGATAACGTGCTTGATAATCAAACGTCTATTACTAACACCACGCAAACCAACATGGTGAGTGAAGGCAATAACATGCGTACCAACGCCACATCCGAAAATAATAATATTCGGACGAACACGGTTAGTGAGGGTAATAATATTCGCACTAATCAACAGTCGAATGTTAACAGCGAGCGATCCGCATTAATTCAGCAGTACGGAATCGATGAGAAAAGCAAGAATGTTGATAAGCAGATTGAGTACAACCTACAAAAGCAAGAGCTGTCTAGGAACGAGGCTAAATTACAGACGTTTGGCGGTAAAGTTTATATGGTCTATAAAGACGGCACAGCAGCACCAGCACTTGATGCACAAGGCAATCAGATGACCGATACCAAAGTTGACCCAACCATTCAGCGCGATATCAGAAATGAGAAAGTGCGTATTGGCAAGCTAAACGCCATATTACCCGAAGCTGAGGCATTACTTAAAAATGCGACAGGTAGTAGAACAGGCGCAGCTTTTGATTCTGTCACAGGCGCATTGGGTATCACGACAGAGGGCAGAAAAACCACAGCACAGCTAGAAGTTTTAGCAGGTCAGTTGGTTTCAATGATGCCACGCATGGAAGGGCCTCAATCTGACAAAGACGTTGCTATGTATAAAGCAATGGCTGGTAACATTTCAGACCCAACCAAGACTGTTGCAGAGCGTCAGGCAGCACTAAAAACCATTAGACGCATGACACAGAAAGCAGAGGCAGACCTTGCGAAAAGTGAGAAACAAGCAGGTCAGCCAAGTGGCGCAAGTGGCAATGATGCAAAACGAAGTAGTCTATTTACACCATAGAGGTGAGTTATGGCAACAAGGGCACAGCTAGAGAAGTACGCGCAAAACCCAAAGGTTCGTAAGTTTCTCGACTTGATTGCTCACACTGAGGGTACAGAGGGTAACGGCTATCGCACAGCGTTTGGCGGTGGTCGTTTATCCAGTCTTGGCGATCACCCACGTTACATGAAGTCGTTTAAGCAGCAAAACGGCAAGACCAACAAAACCAGTGCAGCAGGTCGTTATCAGTTCCTATCTAGTACATGGGATGGCGTGGCTAAAAAGTATGGGTTTAATGATTTTAGCCCTAAAAATCAAGACCTAGGCGCTATCGCCTTACTCGCTCAAAATGGCGCATTAGGCAGTATATTAAAAGGCGACATGCAAGGCGCGGTAAGAAAGTCAGGATCAACATGGGCATCACTACCAACAGCACCAGCAAGCTATAGTCAGCCAACCAAATCATGGCGGACAGTAAATAACTTCTTAGGCGGCAAAGGTGTCAGCAATACACCACAGCAAGAGCAATTCGCTAGACCTGAGCGTATATCAATTAAAGAGCTACAAGCGCGTGAGCAGCAATCTAGTGCGTTTCAACGACCTGATAGAATACCTATCGAGCAGTTACAGGCGCAATCAAATTTTGAACGTCCTGAACGTGTGCCAATATCACAATTACAGCAGCAAGACACAGTATTTGAGCGACCTGAGCGATTGCTTGTTAGTGACTTGCAAGGTGGTAAGCAATCTCCTAGTGTGTTTGGTCGTCCTGAGCGAGTACCGATTGAGCGGTTGCAAAGTAGCAATCAAACAAACCCCATGCCTGAGCAAATGCCTCAGCAATTACAAGAGGTTCAAACATGGCAGCCATTAAAAAAGAACTGGTCACAAATCTGATTCGCGCTTATGAAAAACAAGGGCTTGGCGGTCAGCAGATTATGATTAAGCTACTAAAGCGCAAAGACAACGTAGGTAAAAACATGCAAGCCCTCGTTGACAGTTACGTTGAGGACGGTTCAAGCACACCGCTAGAAGATGCTGGTCAATTTTTTGGTATCAATACCAGCCGAGCAAAAGGCAGTCGTGTTGCAGGCGAAGGCAGTGACAATGCCTCAATAGGCGACAAGCTAAGCTCATATGGCACAAGTGCATTAATGGGTGTTGCTGATAGCACCGCAGGCATCGTGCAGATGAACAAGCAGGTTGGTGATAAAGTCAACAGCGTGGCAAATAGCGTACTTGGCACAAACCTTGATACCAATGCAGCAGCCGACTATAACAAGCAGTACCAGCAAGCAAATTTAGCCACTGACGGTGCGCGTTCGGTTGGAGGTCGTGACGGTGGTGATTGGGTGCGTGGCGGTGCTGAAATTGCAGCGACATTGCCAATTTATGCAGCAGGTCGAGGTGCTACGCTAGGCGCTCGAATGGCTGACCAAGGTGTCAGAGGTGCAGCAGTTGGCGCAGCTCAATACGCAGACAGTACGGATGACAGATTGCTAAATATGGGTGTGGGCGCAGCAGGTGGCGCTATTGGTCAAGGTGTTGGTGAGAAAGTCGGTAGCGCAATCGGTAAAGGCGTAACAAAAGCGGTTAATGCTAAGAATGGTCGTCTTGCCCCTGCGTACAAGGGGATTGACGACCTAGGCAAGCAGTTTGACGTTAGAACATCGGTGGGCGACAATACGCAAGGCGCGTTTTCCAAACGTGCAGAGGTCGCACTTGAGCAAGTACCAGTATTAGGCATGGGCGGTTTCCGTGAGGCGCAAGCAGCCGAAGCTAAGGCTGCTACAGGCAAATTGACGGGCAAGCTCAAACAAGCCATGTCTGACACCGATTACAAAGCATTACCAACCATTAGACAGGCAGCCGTAGCAGGTGACAGAAACGCAGCGCGCGTGCTGAATATCGTTGAGACAGCAGGTGATGATACAGGGCGCGTACTGCAAGCGAGTGCAGAGGTTCGTGCATTTCGTGAAAGTAAGATAGCATCAAGACTTTATGACAAGGTTGATGAAGCGGTGGCAGCGAGTGGCAATGATATTGTTACGCCAAATAAAACCAAGAGCTTACTTGATGATGCAATAAAAAAGCAAGAAGCATCCCTTGCTCCTGATGATGTGCTTTTACGTGAGCTAGGCGAGATAAGCAAAAACCTAGCAGACCCAAAAAAAGCTAAGAACTTTAATAACATGCGGGTATTGCGTTCACAGCTTGGTGATCTAGCAGAAAAGTACGGCAGCCCCATCAATGGCAACAAAGCAGCATCCAAAGTATTTGCTAATGTTAGGCAAGCGGTCGATGACGACATTGCAGACTTTGCGCTTAACTCAGGTAATGCGGCAATCAAGAAAGCCTATAAACGCGCTGACAGCTTTTATAAAAACGCCATGAAACGCAGTGATAAGGCGATTGCTAATGCTATGAAAAATAACAAACCTGACGAGATATACAATGCGTTTGTCAAAACAGGCAAAGGCGATAGAGCTAACAACTTCTATCAAGCATTAGACCAAAAAGGGCAGGCGGCATTACGCTATCAAATGGCTGATGAGGCTATTAGCAAAGCCACAAACGAAAGTACAGGTAATTTTAGCCCAGCTAAGTTTGCAGGTGAATTTGAGCGCATGTCAGAGCCTTACGGTAATATCTTTAAGGGCGATGATAAAAAGCAGATGGACGGACTTGTTAAGCTCATGCGTCACGTTGAGCGCGCAGGTCAGTACAAAGAGAATCCACCAACAGGTAACAGGGTTATACCGTGGCTTGTGGCAGGTGCAAGCACCATTGATCCTACCATAGCCATCAGAGTTATTGGTGCATCAGCCTTTGCAAAATCAATGCTGACAACACGCGCAGGTAAAAACTTGCTACTAGCAGCCAATAAATTGCCGGAGGCGCAGCAAGCAGCATTGGACAATCTATTAAAGTCAGCCGCTAAGGTATCAGCAGCAGCAGGTGCTAAGACAGCCGATGCCGTTGCAGGTACAAAGGTTAGTGACAACGACAAAGGTTCGTTAACATCGTTTTGATTGCTAATATTAGCCGCCTTTACTATAGTTAATAAAACTAAGTTTAGGAGTTGTTATGTTTATCGGTACAATCACCTTGTTTATCGTAGCGTGGGCTGCATACGCAATATGGAGCAAGCTGTGCGACATAGAACAAAAGCTATTTAGGATGCACGATGAACTATCGTCGTCGCAAAAAGATATCGAACAGCGGATTGATACACTGGAATCAACTATTGACCGTATTGATGACAATACCGATCACACCATTCGCAGACTGTAAGTTTAACCCCTAACACATACCGCCCATTGAGGCGGTTTTTTATTGCCTACAAACCCACCATGCGTGGGTATTTTTTTGCCTAAATTTTGGAGAGCAACATGGCATTACGCACCTCGTTAGTCGCGCAGCCGCATTTATACATGGGCGACACCACAGGCAGACCACTAGATGCAGGTAAGGTCTACTTTGGTGAGCCTAACAAAGACCCTGAATTTTACCCTATTAATGTTTTTTATGACGAGGCATTAACGATTGCAGCGCCACAGCCGATCCGAACGATGGGCGGCTTTATGAATGCCAACGGTCAAATGGTTGAGGTTTATGCGTCTCAGACTATTTATAGCGTAAAAGTGCTTGATGCTTACGATAGAGAGGTTTTTTATCAAGAAAATATGAATAGCACAAGCACAAGTGCATCAGTAAACACCATACTTCCTTACGTTGGCGCAGTCGAGAGAACACAGTTAGATAAAAATGCGGACACAATGTCAATCGAGGACTTCAAGTCAGTAAATGACCCCGACTACACCCAAGCATTCCTACGAGCGCGTGACGCTTTAGCTGCAAACGGTGGAGGTGTTCTAAACTTGGTTGCAGGTAAAACCTACAGTATTAGTCAGAAAATAATTTTTAGCAGTTCTAACACCACCGTTAATGGTAACGGGGCAACTGTTATCTGGAACGGTACAGCAGGGGGTACTCTTTATGATGGTGTCCTTGAATTTGTAGGAGAGCTGGGGGGTATTGCCACCACCGTGTCAGAAACAGCCCTTATCAACAGCACGTCTATAAAAGTGGCAAGTGTAACGGGTTTTAGCGCCAATGATTACGTGTTGTTTAAGTCTACAACAGAAACAGTTAAACCCCATCGTTTTATTAATCAATTATTCCGCATTGCAGATATCGATGTAGCATCAAACACACTATTACTTGATACGTCAATCGGTCTTGATTATGACATAAGTACGTACTCCATCAATGTTACCAAAGTTAATACAGTACATAATTCGCACGTACTCAATATTAACTTTGAAGCATTGGGTCAAACATCAAGAGAAGTTGGTATTAGCGCGGTGCAAATGCAGTACACATCAGCGTGTACTGTGTACATTAAAGCGAAGGGATTTTGGTTTAAGGGCGTTAGTTGGCACTATTCAAATGGTGCTATTACGTCTGTGACTGCATCAGAGCCAGCCAGCGTAACAGGCGGAGAGGGGTACGGAATCCAATTTGCTTACAGTACAAACTGTATCGCTGTAAACTCGTATGGGTACGGACTACGACATTTGGCAGATGCAACAGCAAGTTTTGGTATTACTTTTGAAAATATGTTTGATAGCGCAAGCCAATCATCATCATTTAACTTGCACAGCATGGGCGAGCACAATGTTGTGATGAATAACTGTCATAGTAATGGCTCGATTCAGTACGGGTTTGGTATTGGAAGCTATGGCACAGGCGTTATTGGTCATTGGTCGGGCTATGTGACGCTCAATAACTGTACATCAAAAAACAGTGTTTCTGTTGCAGTTAAAGCGACTACAGCACAAGGTAATTACACATTCAACAACTGTGACTTTAGTACCAAGACAGGCGATAACGAAGCGTACAGTATGTATGTTACTAATGCAGATGTCACCATCACTGATTGCAAGCTCGATTCTGGTCTTTACGTATTAACAAATACTATCACTAAAAACGATGGTTTTGTTAGGGTTAACGGCGGCTCTATTAACCGCAACAAGAGCTTCACTAGAACTATTCAGATGGGTGAGGGCACGCGCTTAGATATTAGTAATTGTGAGCTTGATAACTATTGGTCATTGCTTGGCGCATGTGATTTGCGGATTGGTGGTAACAGTCACATTAAAGCCGTTTCTGACCACTTTGCACCATCAGGATTGAAAACGCACAATATCAGTGTGGCTAACTCCAAGATTACATTAGACGGCAACCAAAACACATCGTATATTATTTATGGTAACGCTATTAGTTTTAGTAATGTCGAGTTCGTCGCAACTAAAAACATCGGCTTAAAGATTTACAGTATAAATACTATCGTTAATAATTGTCGTGGCACACTAAGATTGCAAAGTTACGCAACATCAATATTGAGTTATAACTTAAACGTTTTTAGATGTATTGGTTACGATAACGTTCTAGTAGTTTATGACAATACGGGCACTATCTCAATCAAAAATAATAGCTTAACGTCAGACGCAACAAACACCGTGAGTATGAATACATCAAATATACCTAGTGTTTTACAGTACATTAATAACGCAATCACAGGTAATGTAAGTATTAGTGCGAGTCCTACCAAAGGCATGTTCACAGGTAATATGACGTCAGGCACAGCAACATATCCAACAGCGACAGCGAGTCGAATAGTTGCAAATAACATATAACCCCTTAATTGGGGTTTTTTATTATCTAAAGGGGGCGTTATGCCTAAACATCAATGCGGCTTGATAAGCTGTCGATCACAACTGTAATTCAACACACCGTCCTTTTGGGCGGTTTTTTATTGCTTATATCTTTAGGGGGCTAGATGCTTAAAATTAAGTTTTGGCAGCTATGGTGGGCTTGCATAGCTGCTCTAGCTGCATCGTACCCAATTAGCGCATGGGCTGCTGACCGCATCATTGATGCAGGGGTTTTACCCGCGCCTTTTTTGCTGAGCTGGGCGGGTGTTTGGGTTTTTTCGACGGCGGGCGGCCTATGTGCGGCTTTTGTCAAAATACCTGAAATTGATAAGAGCTTTTATTATCCAAGCCTAGCAAAAGCATTGATTGGTGTATTTATGGGTGTTGCATTAAGTTTGGCGGTCAATACTTTTAACGAGGCGCAATCAGGTGCTTTGCCATTGTTTGCACTATTAGCAGGTCTATTTAGTGCGCCATTGGTGGCAGGTACGATGGTATGGATCAGCAACCAAAAGCGCATAAACAAAACACTCAATCAAGCGGTACGTAATCGCACTGGATTGGATACGTCAGTAGATGACGACTTTAAAATTGATACAGACTATAAAAGGAGAGACAGCGAATGATAGCGCCAATTTATCTAGATTTAACGATGGCAGTCTGCGCTGTCGTTCTGGGCTTGGTTGTCATGCTCACACGTATGCGCGTCGTTGATGATGATGTTTATACACCGATACTCGAGTTAGCTTTAGTTTGTGCAGGAGCGCTTAGTTGGTCTGTGTATGGGTTTTTAGCCACGTCAGCTATCACGTCTTATCCATTGCTGCACACAGTCGGCTATCAAGGCCACTGGGGTTATACGCTCGCAAGGTTCTTAGGTTTTGTTGCGTGGCTGCTAGCTTTACTATTGGTCACTCGATACAGCGCATATATGCAAGTCCGCAAGGTATCAAGCAAATGCAAACACCACGCCCCATAACGGGGTTTTTTTTGGAGCTAAATATGAGTGTAAAAGATAGCGTAAAAATACTACAGACCGCTATAGGTATTGACCCAGACGGTTATTGGGGCGGCTTATCTCAAGAAGCCTTAGAGGTCGGTTATAAGCTAGATTTTGATTTTGATAAATTTAAAAAGGTTTTTGGTGTCAGCTCAATCAGTCAAGGTTTTGTAGATGGTATCAATGGTAAGTTTGCAGCGTTTAACGAATACAAAGAGCTGGATGCAAACAATCCGCTATACGTGGCCTACAATCTCGCCACAGCTTATCATGAGACCGCATTTACAATGCAAGCTATCACCGAGTACGGCGGTGTTAGATACTTTGATAAGTACGACACAGGGCGATTAGCTGAGCGACTAGGTAATACGCCC
>TARA_R110002051_G_scaffold33917_2_pt1 | contig 34952 bp, 31 predicted proteins | sample TARA_R110002051 | Tara Oceans TARA_R110002051 (sample SAMEA4397023) | marine metagenome | biome: Polar Biome; feature: [MES] marine water layer (ENVO:01000295) within the mesopelagic zone...; material: water (ENVO:00002006), including particulate matter (ENVO:01000060) such as...... | reverse complement strand
GCGCGAACCTCAGGCTGAGGTCTTGGTCTTGGGAACCGAAGAGGGGCTTGAGGCTCGCCTTGTCCCCGAACGTGGCTTTGAACTGCTCACGATTGCGAAGTTGCCGTTTCCGCGTCGTCCTAACCGTGCGGCGCTGGATTTCCCCAAGCGTCTCCGTTCGACGATCGATGAAGTCGTTTCGATCATCACGGAGCGCGGTGTCGATGTGGTCGTTGGGTTCGGCGGCTACGTTGCAGCGCCTGCCTATTTAGGAGCTCGGAAGGCAGGAATTCCGCTCGTCATCCATGAAGCAAATAGCCGTCCGGGAATTGCCAACAGGCTCGGATCGTTCTTCACTTCTTTCGTCGGGACAGCGTTCGATCGAACGCCGATCCGTGGTGGTGTTGTCGTCGGTATGCCGTTGCGCGCTGAGATCGAAACCCTCGATCGTTTTGCGGCCCGTGCAGAAGCAGACCCGTTCTTCGGACTTGACCCGGCGAAGCCGACGCTGCTTGTGACGGGCGGATCCTCGGGTGCGAAGCGCATCAATGACACCATTTCAGCATCGATCACGCGCATTCTTGGCGCTGGTTGGCAGGTGCTTCACATCACGGGCGAGTATCGCGATGCCGTCGACGATCCGCAACTGTCCGGCTACGTCGTGGTGAAGTATTGCGACCGTATGGAGCTTGCCCTGGCGGCTGCGGATCTCGCTATTGCTCGTGCCGGTACATCGACCGTCGCTGAACTCACTGGACTCGGAATCCCCGCTATCTATGTTCCCTACCCGGTGGGTAATGGCGAGCAGAAGTACAACGCGCGTACCGCTGTCGACGCGGGGGCCGCGGTTCTTGTTGCTGATGCTCAGTTTGTTCCGCAGTGGGTGAACTCCGAGCTTGTCCCGATGCTGCGCAAACGAGCGCTCATCGCCGATATGGCGGCTCAGGCTTCCACGGTGGGTTCGCTCGATGGAACAGACCGGATGCTCGAGCTCGTCGATGCGGCCCTCGGCCGCGATCTACCATTGACATCATGATCTTCCCCGACTTGTCTATGCCGCTGCCAGGACCCTTGCGCTCGGCGCATTTTGTCGGAGTTGGTGGCTCAGGAATGAGCGGCATTGCTCGTATGTTTCTGGATGCTGGAATCACCGTTACGGGATCGGACCGCGCCGCGAACGCCAACGTTGAGTCTCTGCGCTCCGCAGGCGCGACTATCGCGATCGGTCATGATGCGGCGAATCTCGGCGAGGCTGAGGCACTCGTCTACACGGGTGCACTCTGGCCCGATAACCCTGAGTACGCCGCGGCGGTCGAGCGTGGAATTCCTGTGCTTCATCGTTCGCAAGCACTCGCTTGGCTCGTCGGTAGCGATCGCCTGATTGCAGTCGCTGGTGCACACGGCAAGACGACATCTACCGGAATGATTATTACGGCTTTGCGCGAACTGGGTGCGTCTCCCAGTTTTGTTAACGGTGGCATCATCCAAGGCTTGGATACCAGTTCAGGGTCGGGCACAGATGACCTTTTCGTCGTGGAAGCCGATGAGTCGGACGGATCGTTCCTGCTGTACTCAACGGCTATTGCCCTCATCACAAACGTCGATGCCGATCACCTTGATCACTACGGCTCACACGAAGCATTCGATGACGCATTCGTCGAGTTCGCATCGAAAGCCACGGAAGCGGTTGTCGTCTCGAGCGATGATGCTGGAGCGGTGCGGGTTACCAAGCGCCTCTCGCACCACAACGTGGTGACCTTTGGAGAGGCAGCGGATGCCACTGTGCGGATCCACTCCATCACATCGCTCGGACCCGTTGCCTTCACGATCGTCGTCGATGGACGTGAAGAGCGCGTTCAACTCTCCGTTCCAGGACGTCACAATGCCATCAACGCCACTGGCGCTATCGCAGTGCTTGTGGGGCTTGGCCATGAACTTTCAGCGGCGATCGACGCTGTTTCTACATTTGCGGGCACCCAGCGTCGCTTCGAACTCCACGCAGTGGTCGACGGGATCAGCGTTTATGACGACTACGCTCACCACCCGACTGAGGTCGAAGCGGCTTTAAGCGGAGCCCGCAGTGTTGTCGGTAGTGGTCGGTTGATTGCAGTGCACCAGCCGCACTTGTTTAGTCGCACTCGTGACATGGCCTCGGAGTTTGCCGAGGTATACGAACGTCTCGCTGACCACACTGTTGTGCTCGATGTCTTTGGCGCCCGAGAAGACCCAATCCCCGGCGTCACGGGGGAACTTGTGTCGTCGCGCTTTGTCGATTCTTCACGCGTAGACTTTCAGCCCGATTGGGAACGTGCTGCTGAGCGTGTGGCTGACATCGCTCGCGAGGGCGATATCGTGATGACCTTGAGCTGTGGAGATGTCTACCGGATCATCCCGCAACTCGTCGCCGCAATCGATCGTCGTGCTGACGCAGCTGGCGCATTAGGTGCAGATCAGGTGCCGAGTGAAGAGGCCTGAAGGATTCGATAAAGCGGCGCAGCAGCCGGAACCAGCGCCGTCAAAGCCGCGCCGTAAGCGCAACACGAGTGCTACCGCATCGAACGCGCCACAGTTCTCTCGTGCCGCGAAACCCGGTTCGTCATCTGTAGCCGGTCGGCGCGCGAAGCCTGACTCACGCGAGCGTAACGGTGCTCCTGCTCCCGAGAGCGCGCAACGATCTTTGCCGGTACGTAGGAATTTTCGTATCAGTCGAAACGAGCCGACCCCCGACGTCGTAGCAAAACGACAATTGCGACGTGCGGCTCGCGACCGTAGACGTGCGGAAAAGGCGGAGTTGAGACGCTTCACACGTCGAGCACGCGCACGCAAGTATGCAGTTCTTTCAGTCTCGGGTCTTGTTGCAGTCCTCGTGGGCCTCATTGCCGTGGCGGTTTTTTCTCCTATCTTGGCGCTTCGTACCGTCGTAGTTGACGGCACGAGTCGTATTGATCCCGCGGAGATTCAGGCGGCTGTCGAGACGCAGCAGGGCACTCCGCTCGCGCTGCTCAACTTCGAGAGCATCAACAAAGAGTTGTCTGTTTTCCCTTTGATCCGCAGCTACGTCACAGAGATTGTGCCGCCGGACACTCTTCTTGTTCACATCGTTGAACGGGAGCCGATCGGCTCCGTCAAGATCGATGGAGTATTTAGGCTTGTCGACCCGGCTGGCATCACGATCCAAGAGTCTGCCGAGCGGATTGCAGGCGTACCGCTGATTAGCATCGGAGAAGCGGATGCTTCGAGTCCCGCTTTCGCGGCGGTTACGGAGGTATTGCTCTCACTGCCGGCCGACCTGCGGGCCCGGGTCGAGAGCGTGTCGGCTACGACAAAAGACGACGTGTCGTTTGTGCTTTCTGGAGTTGGCCAAGGCGTGGTGTGGGGCAGTGCGAGTGATTCCGCTCGGAAAGCGGCTCTGCTCGAAGCGCTCATAGCTCAACGAGATCCCAGTGAGGCCGGCGAGTTCGACGTGTCAGCGCCGAGTAACGGGATCTTCCGTCCGAACTAAGCGGCGCCTGACCCCAGCCGTGGGCGTAAAGACCTCGATTTGGCTGAACACTTTCCGACACGCGGCTTACGGTGCGTCAGCACGGGGCGGTGTCCGCATACTCTCAACAAAAGAAATACATACTGAGCATAACTTTAAACCTCAAGTCGAGGTTGATAGTTTCCAGTGGAGGCCGAAAGTGACATCAAACCAGAACTACCTCGCAGTCATCAAGGTAGTCGGCATCGGTGGCGGTGGCGTGAACGCCGTCAATCGAATGATCGAGCTCGGCCTGCGAGGCGTCGAGTTTATTGCGATCAACACCGACGCCCAGGCGCTGCTCATGAGCGACGCCGACGTCAAGCTAGACGTCGGTCGCGAACTCACACGAGGACTTGGAGCGGGTGCTGATCCTGAGGTTGGCCGACGTGCCGCTGAGGATCACGCCGAAGAAATCGAGGAAGCTCTTGCCGGCGCCGATATGGTCTTCGTTACCGCCGGAGAGGGCGGCGGAACCGGTACCGGTGGCGCCCCCGTGGTCGCGCGCATTGCCAAGTCGATTGGCGCGCTTACGATCGGTGTTGTCACGAAGCCTTTCGGGTTCGAGGGCAAGCGCCGTTCTTCGCAGGCGGAAATTGGTGTTGAGACCCTCAAGAATGAGGTCGACACCCTCATCGTCGTTCCTAATGATCGCCTCCTCGAGATAAGCGACCGAGGCATCAGCATGCTTGAGGCTTTCTCGACCGCTGACCAGGTTCTGCTCGCCGGAGTTCAGGGCATTACAGACCTCATCACAACCCCCGGTCTGATCAACCTCGACTTCGCCGACGTCAAGTCGGTCATGCAGGGTGCCGGTTCTGCACTGATGGGTATTGGCTCATCACGCGGGGCCGACCGGGCCATAAAAGCGGCTGAGTTGGCTGTTGCCTCCCCGTTGCTCGAAGCCAGTATCGACGGAGCGCACGGTGTGTTGCTCTCGATTCAGGGTGGATCCAATCTGGGCATCTTCGAAATCAACGATGCCGCACGTCTCGTTCAAGAAGCCGTTCATCGCGAAGCCAACATCATTTTTGGTGCCGTTATCGACGACACTCTTGGTGATGAAGTGCGTGTGACCGTTATCGCTGCAGGTTTCGATGGGGGAGAGCCCTCGGCTAAGCCTGTTGAAGGGCGTCGCACGAACTACGTTGTTCCTGAGCCTCCGGCAGAGCACATCGCGGCGGATGACTCCGCATCGACGAAAGCCGCCGACTGGAAGTCGCAGCCGAGCGCGGTGCCGGCTACGCCGATCGATCGCAGCTTTGACGATGACGACGAGAACGACAACGATCTCGACGTTCCTGATTTTCTGAAGTAGCCACGATGGTCGACCTGACTCCGTTAGGCGAACGACTCGCAGCGGTCGACGACAGAATCGCGGATGCAGCACGTGCGGCATCCCGTGATCTGTCGTCTATCACGCGTATCGTCATCACAAAGTTCCACCCGGCAAGTCTCGTGCGTGAACTTTACGCACTAGGCGTTCGCGACGTCGGCGAGAATCGTCATCAGGAAGCGCAGGCGAAGGCTGCAGAGCTCGCGGATCTCGACCTGCGTTGGAATTTCGTCGGGCAGCTTCAAAGTAAGAAGGCCCGCCAGGCGCGTTCCTATTGTCAATCAGTACATTCTGTTGATCGCGATTCGCTCATCACAGCGCTCTCGAGCGAGGACGAAGTGAATGCAATTGATGCCTTCGTGCAGGTCAACCTCACCGACGACCACGGTCGCGGCGGAGTAATCGCCGCTGACCTTGAGGCGTTCGCGGATCGAGTTGCCGGGGCTCCGGGGCTTCGGCTACGGGGCATCATGGGAGTCGCTCCCTTGGACGAAGACCCGCGACCTGCATTCGCCACGCTGCGAGCTCTCTCCGAGCGCGTGCAGCAGCAGCATCCTGATGCCGCTGCTCTGTCGATGGGAATGTCGGGCGACTTTGTCGAAGCTATCGCTGAAGGCGCGACACACCTTCGGATTGGTACGGCAATCACGGGAATTCGACCCGACCATGGTTAATCTCGAAGCAGAAGCTTCACCATTCGGAGGATTATCATGGCTAACCCACTGCGCAAGACAATGGTCTACCTCGGCCTCGCCGACGAAGACTACGAGTACGAGCAGGGACCAGCCGCGCCGGTTGCCCCTGTTGCAGCAGCGCCGGCTCACACGAGCGCTAACCGCGCGCCGGTTACCCCGTTGCGTCGCGCTGCACCCAGCACTGCGGAGGCAGAGATGAACGAGATTTTGACGGTGCACCCGCGCCAGTACAAGGATGCTCAGCTCATCGCTGAGAACTTCCGTGAAGGCATTCCGGTCATCATTAACCTGTCCCAAATGAGCGAGCCGGATGCACGTCGCCTCGTTGACTTCGCCAGCGGACTCTCTCAGGGGCTCTACGGCAAGATCGAGCGAGTGACGAGCAAGGTCTTCCTTCTCTCGCCAGCCCATGTTGCAGTGAGCGGTGAGCAGGCTGAAGTTGAGTCCGACGTCGACGCTTCGTTCTTCGCTCAGTAGCCTCTGGGCGGCGGTACCCATTTCGACCGGTAACCTAGAGGGGTGAATCCGGTTTCTATTGTTGCCACGGTGGCTATTTATGTCATCAATATTTTCATGTTCGCGATGTGGGCTCGATTCATTCTCGATCTTGTCGTGGTTTTTGCGCGTGGATGGCGCCCTAGCGGCGTCGGACTCGTACTATCGGAGTTCGTTTTCACGATCACTGATCCTCCGATCAAGGCCGTCCGTAGGGTCGTACCGGTGGTTCGAATTGGCAATGGCGCACTTGACTTGTCGTGGATGCTTGTGATGCTAGCGTGCATAATTCTCACCTCGATATTGCGAGGCTTTTAGAACTAGCGTCGGCGGATGTACTCTTGTCGAATAGCATGCGGCAACTAGTCAGGTTTCGTCAGTACGATGTGACGCGAACGTTGAACGTTATGTATACGTTGAAAGAAAGTTTTAGAGGTGGCGGCAATGGCTTTGACTCCAGAAGACGTGGTCAACAAGCGGTTTGAATCGACAAAATTCCGTGAGGGATACGACCAGGATGACGTCGATGATTTTCTCGACGAGGTCGTCGTTGAGTTGCGCCGGCTTAATCAAGAAAATGACGAGCTTCGTCAGCGTGTGAGCGCCGCTGAGGCCCGAACGACTGAACTTCAGCAGTCCGCAGGCAGTGCAGTCGCTTCGACTCCTGCTCCCACAGCGATTGCTTCGACGGGTCCTGCCGCAATCGAGAGCTCTCCCGCTCCCGCAGCTGCCGCTCCTGAGCCAACATCGTCCGCACTTGACGACGCGAGCAGCACCAACAATCTGCTTCAGCTTGCGCGTCGACTTCACGAAGAGCACGTTCGCGAGGGTGTCCAGAAGCGCGACGCACTTATCGCGGAGGGTCAAGCATCCGCCGCCCAGATTCTCGCCGAAAGTCAGGCATCCGCTGCCGATATTCTCGCCGAGAGCAAGTCAACTGCCGCCGACATTGCAGCTCAGACCGAAGCGAAGCAGCGCGAGCAACTTGGCGCCCTTGAGCAGGAGCGCGAAGCCCTCGAAAGTCGAGTTGAGTCGCTGCGCAGCTTCGAGCGTGAATACCGCGAGAAGCTCAAGAGCTACCTCGAAGACCAGCTGCACGAGCTTGACTCGTCAAGTCTCGTTTCGGCAGGAGCTCCGTCGAATGACAACTCCGCTCAGCAGGGACAGGCTCCTGTGTCTCAGCCTGCTGGTCATCTCACGCCAGAAGACTTCGCTGCGCCTCAGTCGGCACAGCAGCCACCGGCTAACTTCACTGGGTTCTCCGGAAACTAGTTTTTTGCAGTGGCCGTCAGCCGGTCGATGTGAGCTTTCGCTCCATCGCCGCTGGCGGCTTTTGCTGTGTTCGCGCTCGAGGCGCTGCCAGTCGACTTTCTCACCCGCATCACCCGACGTTCGTATCAAGGAGCACCAGTGGAATCCCGAAGCTTGCCGGTACCCGAGGGGCTCGCGGGACAAAGAGTCGACGCCGCCCTTGCCAAGCTGTTGGGCTTCTCGCGCACTTTTGCAGCTGAGGTGGCGGAGAGCGGCGGAGTATCTGTTGACGGCGCTGTTGTAGGAAAGTCCGATCGTCTCGCTGCGGGATCGTGGATCGAGGTCTCGTGGGTGTCAAAGACGGAGCCACAGATTGTTCCTGTTGTTCTTGACACTTTGGGAATAATCTACGACGACGAGCACATTGTCGTGATCGATAAGCCCGCGGGCGTTGCAGCCCATCCTTCCATCGGCTGGGATGGCGCAACAGTTCTCGGAGCTCTTGCAGGCGCTGGCTACCGAATCTCTACTTCCGGCGCTGCTGAGCGAGCGGGAATCGTTCACCGATTGGATGCTGGCACAAGCGGACTCATGGTTGTCGCGAAGTCCGAACTTGCGTACTCCGAGTTAAAACGGGCGTTCCACGATCGCGAAGTTAATAAGATCTATCACTCCATCGTGCAGGGACATCCGGATCCGCTCGCGGGCACCATTGATGCACCGATTGGTCGCCATCCGGGATCGAGTTGGAAATTTGCTGTCGTTGCCGGCGGTAAAGACTCGATCACCCACTACGAGACTCTCGAAGCTTTCCCCTCTGCTGCTCTCGTTGAGGTGCATCTCGAAACGGGTCGAACTCACCAGATTCGTGTTCACATGGCGGCTCAACGGCATCCGTGCGTTGGCGACACAATGTATGGCGCAGATCCCACTATCTCAGCTCGCTTGGGTCTCACGCGTCAGTGGTTGCATGCCCATAAGCTGGGTTTCGCGCACCCGGCTACGGGCGAACCGGTCACATTCGAGTCGCCATATCCGGCTGACCTTCAGGCTGCACTTGAGGTGCTTCGCGCCGACTAGGGCGCGTCAGTTAGAGTCCGTCTGTGGTGCTGGCTTAGGCTAGATTTCGAAAGAATTCGGAGTGTCTGTGGCTGCTAATAACGACTCGTTTGTGCATTTGCACGTTCACAGTGAGTATTCGATGCTCGATGGCGCTGCTCGCGTCGGACCGCTGTTGGATGCTGCTGTTGAGCAGGGTATGCCTGCCATCGCGATCACCGACCATGGCAACATGTTTGGCGCTTACGATTTCTGGAAGCAGGCGACGGCCAAGGGCATTAAGCCGATCATTGGCACAGAAGCTTATGTGACGCCAGGCACTAACCGCGGGGACAAGACCCGTGTGCGGTGGGGGCGAAGCGATCAAGCCCGCGATGACGTGGGCGGCAGCGGTGCCTACACGCATATGACGCTGCTCTCCCAAAACAACGAGGGCATGCACAACCTCTTCAGGCTTTCGTCGAGAGCTTCGATTGAGGGTTTTTACTTCAAGCCGCGCATGGACCGCGAGCTGCTCAGCCAGTACTCCAAAGGCATCATCGCGACTACCGGTTGTGTCGGTGGCGAGGTTCAGACCAAGCTTCGGCTTGGTCTTTATGACGAGGCGCGTCAAGCGGCATCCGAGTTCCAAGATATCTTCGGCAAAGAGAACTTCTTCGCCGAGGTAATGGACCATGGCATCGACATTGAACGTCGCACGATGCTCGACCTCATCAAGCTCGCGAAAGAGCTTGATATGCCGCTTCTGGCCACGAATGATCTTCACTACACGCACGCGCACGATGCCACTGCGCACGCTGCGCTGCTGTGTGTTCAGTCCGCCTCCACTCTCGATGACCCCAACCGCTTCAAGTTCGACTCGAACGAGTTCTACCTCAAGTCGGCGGCTGAAATGCGTTCGCTATTCCGCGAGCATCCAGAAGCCTGCAACAACACGCTCCTGATCGCTGAACGCTCCGAGATTAATTTCGAAGGCCGCGATCTGATGCCGCGATTCCCGGTTCCTGAGGGTGAGACAGAAGCTACCTGGTTCGAAAAAGAGGTAGCGCGTGGAATGAACAAGCGCTTCAACAATGCCCCGTCTGAAGCGCACTTGGCTCAGGCAAAGTACGAAGTCGACGTCATTCAGCAGATGGGTTTTCCCGGCTACTTCTTGGTGGTGGCTGACTTCATTCAGTGGGCTAAGTCGCAAGGCATTCGAGTGGGCCCAGGTCGTGGTTCCGCAGCTGGTTCTATGGCTTCTTACGCGGTCGGAATCACAGAGCTCGACCCGCTGGCGCACGGCCTCATTTTCGAGCGCTTCTTGAACCCTGAGCGTGTATCTATGCCCGACGTCGACGTCGACTTCGATGATCGTCGACGTGGCGAAGTAATTCGTTATGTCACCGACAAGTACGGCGACGACCGTGTCGCTCAAATCGTCACCTACGGAACGATTAAAGCTAAGCAAGCGCTGAAAGACTCGGCGCGCGTACTTGGCATGCCTTACTCGGTGGGCGAAAAACTCACCAAGGCAATGCCTCCCGCCATCATGGGTAAAGATATTTCGCTCGGTGATGTGCGTAACAAAGATGCTGCGCGGTATAAAGAAGCCGCTGACATCCGCGGGATTGTTGATACAGATCACGAGGCTGCGAAAGTTTTCGAGACGGCTGTGGGGCTCGAAGGTCTCAAGCGTCAATGGGGTGTTCACGCTGCAGGTGTCGTTCTCTCTGCTGAACCATTGCTCGACGTCTTGCCGATCATGCGCCGTGAAGATGACGGTGCCATCATCACCCAGTTTGATCAGCCGCCGCTTGAAAGTCTCGGGCTTATCAAGATGGACTTCTTGGGGCTTCGAAACCTCACGGTGATCGAAGACGCACTCAAGATGATTGAGGCAAACACGGGGTCCCCGCTCATCATCGAAGATCTCGATCTGGATGCTGATCAGAAGACCTATGACTTGCTCGCGCGCGGCGATACTCTTGGCGTGTTCCAGCTCGATGGTGGACCAATGCGTGCGCTACTCAAGCAACTCAAACCCACTAACTTCGAAGACATCTCGGCCGTTATCGCGCTGTACCGCCCGGGTCCCATGGGAATGAACTCTCACACTAAGTACGCTCTTCGCAAGAACGGGCTCGAGGGCATCGACGCAATTCACGCCGAGCTCGAAGAACCCCTGCGAGAGATTCTTGGCACAACATTTGGTCTGATTGTTTACCAAGAGCAAGTCATGTCGGTTGCGCAGAAGGTCGCTGGCTTCACTCTTGGTCAAGCAGACGTTCTTCGTCGTGCCATGGGTAAGAAGAAGAAGGAAGAGCTCGACAAGCAGTTCATCGGTTTTGAAACCGGAATGCTCGACAACGGGTACAGCAAAGAAGCGGTTAAGGTGCTGTGGGAAACCCTCATGCCCTTCGCTGACTACGCCTTCAATAAGGCGCACAGCGCTGGTTACGGTGTCCTGAGTTACTGGACCGCCTACCTCAAGGCCAATTACCCGGCCGAGTATATGGCGGCATTGTTGACCAGTGTTGGTGATTCCAAAGACAAACTCGGAATGTACTTGAGTGAGTGCCGTCGAATGGGCATCAAGGTGCTGGCACCAGATGTTAATGAGTCGACCGTGAACTTCACTGCTGTCGCTGGCGATATCCGTTTCGGCCTCGGGGCTGTGCGTAACGTTGGTGCGTCCGTTGTGGAGCAGATCGGTCGGGCGCGCACCGACAAGGGGCGTTTTGAGTCTTTTCACGATTTCTTGCGAAAGGTGTCGATTCAGGTCGCTAACAAACGGACTGTCGAATCGTTGATCAAGTCTGGTGCTTTTGATTCTCTGGGTGCCACGCGTCGCGGCCTGTTAGAGATACATGAGGGTGCGTGCGACTCGGCCGTGAGCCTCAAACGCAACGAAGCTAACGGTCAGATCGACCTCTTCGGCGGAATCTTCGATTTTGATGAAGATGATGATGGCGTTCCTGATCGGCCTGAATGGTCGAAGCGCGACAAGCTCGCTTTCGAGCGCGAGATGCTAGGGCTCTATGTCTCTGACCATCCGCTCTCGGGCCTCGAGCTTCAGCTCGCTAAGCATCAAGACTTCACGATCACCGAAGTTCTTTCGGGAGACGCCGTGGCTGACGGTGAGCATGTGTCGATCGCGGGGCTTGTGACGAGCGTGCAGCATCGCGTCGCCCGCAATAGCGGTAACCAGTACGGAATCGTGACTGTTGAAGACTTTGCCGGCGAAATTGACGTGATGTTCCTCGGCAAGACGTACCAGGAGTTTGCTCCGGGACTCGTGAACGATTCCATCGTCGTGGTTCGAGGTCGCGCAAGTGCCCGCGATGACGGGATGAACCTTCACGCTGTGAGCATGTTCTCACCCGATCTCGGGCCTAGCTTAGGTTCTGGACCGATCGTGCTCACGGTCAAGGAGCAGCGGGCTACGACCGACGTTGTATCGGGGCTCGGCGAAGTACTGATCCGGCACTCGGGCGACGTCGAGGTGCGGTTGCGTCTCGTTCGTGGTGATGTCGCACGAGTCTTCGAGCTTCCTTATCGGGTAAAGGTCTCTGCCGATTTATACGGCGAAGTTAAGTCGCTGCTCGGTCCTGGATCCCTCGGCTAGTGAGCAGATGCGGCGTCTTCACTGAGCGCTGCAGGGCGCATGTAGGTGCGTTCGTGGTAGAGCAGCGCTTCATCTTCTTCGCCCAGTAGACCATGGTCGATTTCTACGACAACGACCGCGTTGTTATGCACCGGATGCACATCCACAATGTGCCCGATCATGACAGCGGTCGCTCCCTCAAGCAGTGGAAGCCCGTTTTCGCTCGCTTTCCAGTGATCACCGACAAATCGAAGGTCGTGATCCGCTGCCATGGTCTCGGCGAGGTGGCGACTACGCGGGCCGAGCATGTGGATCGCGACCTGGTTGCCCACTGTTATCGCGGGCCACGAGCTTGAGACCTGTGCCATGTTGAACGTGGCGAGGGGCGGCACGGCCGCGAGCGAAGCTAGAGAGGTCGCTGTGAACCCGACTGGGCGCCCGTCGGGCGCGACCGAGGTGATCGCTGCGACGCCCGCTGCGTGCCGTCTGAAGGCGCCCTTGAAGGCGTCGATTCCGTCTGTTGCGTCTGAATTATCCATATGATCTCCTCAACCCTAATTGGCCACGGCGAATTCCGAGCAGAGAAAGAACTAGCATGGTCAAGCCATGTCGCTGAATACTATTGATCTCCGGTCCGTCGCTCTCAATCGAGCGGAATTGTCTCGTGTCATCCCGCGCGCGCAGACAGACGTGTCAGTCGCATCCGCTGCTGCGATAAAGCTCATTGACGATGTTCGAGAGCGCGGTGAGCAGGCTCTTCTCGACCAAGCCGAGCGTCTCGATGGCGTTCTCCCTGAGCGGGTTCGAATCCATGCGGATGAAATTACCCGAGCGACGCGTGGCCTTGAACCTGCCGTTCGGGAGTCCCTTGAACTGGCAATTGATCGTGTCCGCACCGCGAGCAAGGCGCAAGTACCGCAGCCGATGATGACCGAGCTGGGTGATGGCGCCGAGATTGTTCAGCGTTGGCAACCTGTCAACCGAGTCGGATTGTATGTTCCTGGTGGCAAAGCAGTGTATCCCTCCAGCGTGATCATGAATGTTGTTCCTGCGCAGGTTGCTGGTGTGTCATCGGTCGCTCTAGCGTCGCCGCCGCAACGCAATTTCGGGGGAGCGGTTCACCCCACAATCTTGGGCGCCGCAGGTCTCTTGGGCGTCGACGAGGTCTACGCGATGGGCGGAGCCGGTGCTATCGGTGCTTTCGCCTATGGAGTCCACGAGTTGGGGCTCGACCCGGTTGACATCATTACTGGGCCGGGCAATGTTTATGTTGCCGCCGCGAAGCGTGCGGTTCGTGGTGTGGTGGGCATCGATTCCGAGGCCGGCCCGACCGAGATACTGATCATCGCCGACGGTTCGGCCGATCCTCGGCTCGTAGCCGCCGACCTACTGAGTCAAGCGGAGCATGACGAGCTCGCAGCTGCCGTGCTCGTCACCGACTCAGAAGAGCTTGCTGATGCTGTACGGGCACACCTCGCGGAGCAATTGGCCGAGACCGCGCACTCCGAGCGTGCAGCTATTGCACTCGATGGTCAACAATCCGCAATTGTGCTCGTGAACGACATGGCTGCTGCCGCTGCCTTGAGTAACGCTTACGGCCCCGAGCACCTCGAGATTCAGACGGAAGAGTCTGGGGCAGTGCTCGACATGATTGATAACGCGGGTGCGATATTTCTTGGCGACCAGTCGCCGGTGAGCTTGGGCGACTATCTCGCGGGATCGAATCACGTGCTGCCTACCGGCGGACAATCACGGTTCTCCTCGGGACTCGGTGCCTACACTTTCCTCCGGCCGCAGCAAATCATTCGCTACAGCCACGACGCTTTGCGCGAGCTGGAACCTCACATTGTCGCTTTGAGTTCAGCAGAAGATCTGCCCGCTCACGGCTCTGCTGTGAGTATGCGATTCAGCGACCGCTGACCGGGTACGCTTGACCCACTATGTATTGCCCTTTTTGCAGGCATCCTGACAGCAGGGTCGTTGACTCGCGAACCAGTGACGATGGCCTTTCGATTCGTCGTCGTCGACAGTGCCCCGAGTGCGGGCGTCGTTTTTCCACGACAGAAACTGCGTCGCTCAACGTGATTAAGCGCAACGGAGTCGTCGAGTCGTTCAGTCGCGAGAAGATCGTCAGTGGCGTGCGCAAGGCATGCCAGGGGCGCCCTGTTACTGATACCGACTTGGCAGTGCTTGCGCAAAAAGTGGAAGAGGCTATTCGGGCCACTGGCGCCGCGCAGATCGATGCAAATGAGATCGGTCTTGCCATCTTGTCGCCGCTTCGTGATCTGGATGAAGTCGCGTACTTGCGGTTCGCTAGCGTGTACCAAGCCTTCGATTCCCTTGATGACTTCGATTCTGCGATTAGCCAGCTTCGATTGGATCACGGCACTGCCACCTAGTCGCCACGGTGACGTATTGATGTTCCCGCCTTCTATCTCTGAGAGCACCACTAGCTATGTACGACTTCCTCTTCCGCACTGTTCTCAAACGGCTCGATCCGGAGTTCGCGCACTCTCTCGCCTTTGCGGTCATTCGAGCTCTTCCTGCCTTGGGCGTGGGAAAGCTCTTCCAACGTTCGGCGGATCCATCGTTACGCGTTGAGACTCTGGGGCTCACTTTCGATTCGCCTTTTGGTGTGGCCGCTGGTTTCGATAAGTCAGGCGTCGGCATTCACGGGTTGGGGCAACTGGGATTCAGCCACGTTGAAGTCGGAACCATCACGGCTCTTCCTCAACCGGGCAACCCGAAGCCCCGTCTTTTTCGACTTGTGGCCGACCGCGGGGTAGTCAACCGCATGGGCTTCAACAATGCGGGCGCTATGCGAGCGTCAGCCGTTATTGATCGTGCGCGCCGCCGCACTGGGCGACCGGTCATCGGCATCAATATAGGCAAATCGCGAGTGGTCGCTGTCGAGGATGCTGTGGCGGATTACCTCACGAGTGCTCGAGCGCTTGCACCGCTTGCCGATTATCTTGTCGTCAATGTCAGTTCACCGAACACTCCTGGTCTGCGGGGGCTGCAGGAGATCGACAAATTGAAGCCTCTTCTTACAGCGGTAAAAGCGGCCGCGGGAGACACTCCTGTGCTTGTGAAGATCGCGCCAGATGTGACTGATGATGAAGCGCGCGCGATCGCTCGCCTCGCCGTCGATGAACTCGACGGCATTATCGCGACGAACACGACCCTCTCGCGTGAAGGGCTGAAAACTCCTGCGGCGACGGTTGAGGCAGCAGGGGCCGGGGGAGTATCGGGCAAACCAGTCGCGGCACGCTCGCTCGAATTGCTCCGCATCATCCGCACGGTTGTGCCGGCCGAGTTTTGCGTAATCTCTGTCGGCGGAGTCGAGACTGCAGAGGACGTGGCGCAGCGGCTTCGTGAAGGGGCCACCCTCGTGCAGGGCTACACGGGATTCATCTATCGCGGTCCGTTCTGGGCGCGATCGATCAACGCTCGCCTCCCGAAACTGCTCCGCTCCGACGCCTCGTAGCTGCCTATGCGTAGCCAGCTGCGGTCAACGATGGAATGGCTCTATTACGCTCGCACAGCGGTTAGACGGGAAACTGGCCGCGCTTGACCTGCGGTTTCGGCAAGCGCATGATGCGCAGTTGGAGCGAGCGCATTGCTGCATACCAACGAACGCGTTCGGCACGTGACTCTCCGAACTTTTCAGCGAGCTTCTTTCGCAGCCGAAGGCCAAGCAATATGGCATCGATCGCGGCAACGAGGAAGAAGCCCCACAGCGCCATGAGCCCAATGACCTGCACTTCGGGCTGAGGAAAAAACGTCATGATAATTACCGCGAACATCATCGGCACCAGTAGCTCGCCTACATTGAAGCGGGCGTCGACATAGTCTCGAACGAAGCGCTTCTGGGGGCCGCGATCGCGGATGGGAAGGTACTTCTCTTCGCCATTAGCCATGCCGATGCGCGCTCGTTCACGCTCAGCCTGCATCTGGGTTCGAGCCGTACGACGCGCTTCTTTGCGGTCGTTGGAGACGAGAGGACGCAGATTTGCCGCCTCACGCTCCTTGCGAGTGGGAGTTGGACGACCCTTTCCAGCGCTGACGGTATCGTGCTCGTCAGAACTCTCGGGAGCTGGGGTGTTATTGGTCGAAGATGCTTTTGCCACGGGGTTCCTTGCGTTGGTGTCGATCTAAGATTACTCGTATGACTCACACGCCGCATCCGACGTCAGCGTCGACGACCCCCGATCCTCTGCTCGTTCCCCTCACTGAGGCTGTGGAAGCAGCACTGCCTGCCACGATTGCGGAGCTGGCATCTTTGGTTCGTATCCCGTCAGTGTCGTGGGACGGTTTTGATTCTGATCAGGTAAAGCGCAGCGCCGAAGCGGCCAAGGCATTGATCGAAGGCATCGGTGTATTTGACTCTGTTGAGCTGGCTCGTGCGCCCATCGAGGGCGAAACTCTCGGGCATCCCGCCGTTCTGGCTACGCGTCAAGCCAAGAACGGCAAGCCCACCATCTTGCTGTACGCGCATCATGACGTACAGCCTCCCGGCAACGACGAAGATTGGGATTCACCACCGTTCGAGCCGACTGTGCGTGGCGACCGCCTTTACGGGCGTGGTGCCGCCGACGATAAGGCCGGAATCATGGCGCACGTGGCGGCTATTCGCGCATTTTCAGAAACAGTGGGCGATGACTTCGATCTGGGGCTTGTGGCCTTCTTCGAAGGAGAAGAAGAATTTGGTTCGCGCTCATTTGCCAACTTCATTAAGGAGAACCGCGAGAAGTTGGCTGCGGATGTCATCGTTGTCGCCGACTCGGACAACTGGGACATCAACACCCCGTCGCTTACGGTTGGCCTTCGCGGCAACGTGACGTTCAAGCTCAAGATTTCCACATTGGCTCATGCGTCGCACTCAGGGATGTTTGGGGGAGCGGTTCCGGATGCCATGCTTGCGGCTATCAAGCTCCTAGCAACCCTGCACGGCGAGGACGGAGCCGTCGCGGTCGACGGGCTTACGAGCCGTGACTCCCACACGCCCGAGTACAGCGAAGAGAAATTGCGTCACGAGGCGGGACTGCTTGATGGTGTTTCGTCAATTGGCGATGGCAGCGTATTGAGCCGCCTATGGGACAAGCCATCGGTGACGATCACGGGAATCGACGCTCCGACCGTGATGAATGCATCGAACACGTTGGCACCGAGCGTGACCGTTAAAGTCAGTGCTCGAATAGCGCCTGGTCAGGATCCCGAAGCTGCGTTTATTGCGCTGCGTGATCACCTCGAGGCACACGCGCCATTCGGTGCGCACCTTGAGATTTCAGACGTGGACAAAGGCAGCCCGTTCTTGGTCGATACGAGTGGCTGGGCCGTTGAGGTCGTCAAATCTGCAATGCACGAAGCCTGGGGAAATGAGCCGCTGGAGACGGGAATTGGCGGTTCGATACCTTTCATCTCTGACCTCGTCGAGGTGTTCCCCGAGGCGCAGATTCTCGTCACCGGAGTGGAGGACCCCGAGTCTCGCGCGCACAGTCCTAATGAGTCGCTGCATCTCGGTGTCTTCAAGCGCGCGATCCTCACGGAGGCGCTCCTGCTCGCAAAGTTGGAAAGGCGGGCGTAGAATTACGTCATGACTGATTCCGCTGTTGAAACTGACACCCACGGTGTTGCACTGACTGAGGCTGCATCGAACAAGGTTCGTAGTCTCATGTCGCAAGAGGGCCGTGACGACCTGCGTCTGCGTTTGGCGGTTCAGCCGGGCGGATGCTCAGGGCTCATCTATCAGCTCTACTTCGACGAGCGCTTCCTCGATGGAGATGTCAGCCGTGATTTCGGTGATGGCGTCGAGGTTGTCGTCGACAAAATGAGTGTTCCGTATCTTGAGGGTGCGAGCATCGACTTCGAAGACACGATTGAGAAGCAGGGGTTCACTATCGACAACCCCAACGCCGAGGGCAGCTGTGCCTGCGGCGACAGTTTTCACTAATTTCATAGCAATTTTGCGAGAAGGTGCGCCGATTTGGTGCACCTTTTCGCTTGTGCGGGGCGAGCCGGTAAGTATTACCCCCTCTCGCTGCATATACACTGGAAAGGTATTAGTCCGTGTTCTTCGAGAGGTCACAGGTGCGCTCTAACCGCCGAATTCGATGGGCAGCGATCCCACTCGCTCTGGTTACGATGCTGGTCCTGACCGGCTGTACTCAAGAGCAATTGCAGGGCTGGCTCCCGGGAGATCCCGAAACCACTAACCACACCAGCCGCATTATCGGCCTGTGGGTAACATCGTGGATGGTATTGCTCGTGGTGGGTGTCATCACGTGGGGGCTTATCATTTGGGCCGCCGTCGTATACCGCCGTCGTCGCGGCCAGACGGGTCTCCCCGTTCAGCTTCGATACAACATGCCGATCGAAGTGTTTTACACCATCGTTCCGCTCATCTTGGTGATCGGTTTCTTCGCTTTCACTGCGCGTGATCAAGCGGAAATCGAAAAGGTCGAGGTCAATCCGGATGTCTCTATTGAGGTCATCGGTAAGCGTTGGGCCTGGGACTTCAACTACGTTGACGACAACGTCTATAGCGCAGGTGTGCAAGCAGACTTCAATCCCGACGGAACTGTAGACGTCGACAACCTTCCGCAACTGGTTCTGCCTGTTGACAAAAAGGTTGAGATCAAAATTGAGTCTCGCGACGTTATTCACTCTTTCTGGGTGGTGGACTTCCTTTACAAGAAGGACATGATCCCCGGCAAGAGCAACTACATGTACTTCATCCCCACGAAGGAAGGCACGTACCAAGGAAAGTGCGCTGAGCTCTGTGGTGAATATCACTCGCTCATGCTCTTCACGGTAAAAGTTGTCTCCCAAGCTGAGTACGACGATTACATCGAGGGTCAGCGTGCAGCAGGCTTCGATGGTCAAATCGGACTTGAATACAACGTCAACCAGAACTTGCCCGGCAACGGCAGCAGCGACGAGGAATAGGGCTCATGAGCGTCGAACGTAAGGGCAACGTCATGGTGAACTGGATCACCTCGACGGACCACAAAACTATTGGGTACATGTACCTGATCACGTCATTCTTTTACTTCCTTCTCGGCGGTGTGATGGCGCTAGTAATCCGTGCTCAGCTCTTTGAGCCGGGTCTCGCCATCGTCGCAACCGGTGAGCAGTACAACCAGTTGTTCACGATGCACGGAACGATCATGTTGTTGATGTTTGCAACGCCTCTGTTCGCTGGGTTCGCAAACGTTCTCATGCCGCTTCAGATCGGTGCCCCTGACGTAGCGTTCCCGCGACTCAACGCTTTCGCTTACTGGCTCTACAGCTTTGGTTCGCTCATTGCTGTCGCCGGATTCCTCACGCCTCAAGGCGCGGCATCATTCGGTTGGTTCGCTTACGCGCCTCTCTCTAGCACAACGTTCTCGCCCGGTATCGGTGGAAACCTCTGGGTCTTCGGCCTTGTAATGAGCGGTTTCGGAACGATTCTCGGTGCCGTCAACTTCATCACCACCATCATCACGATGCGTGCTCCCGGCATGACGATGTTCCGCATGCCGATCTTCACCTGGAACACTCTCGTGACGTCGCTGCTGATCCTCATGGCCTTCCCCGTTTTGGCCGCAGCCATGTTCGGCCTCGCCGCAGACCGTGTGTTTGATGCTCATATCTACGACCCGGCGAACGGCGGTGTTCTGCTCTGGCAGCATCTCTTCTGGTTCTTCGGCCACCCTGAGGTCTACATCATTGCGCTGCCGTTCTTCGGAATTGTCTCTGAAGTATTCCCCGTCTTCAGTCGTAAGCCGATCTTCGGCTACAGCACCCTGATCTACGCAACGATCTCGATCGCCGCTCTTTCGGTAACGGTGTGGGCTCACCACATGTACGTCACCGGTTCTGTACTTCTCCCGTTCTTCTCGCTCATGACAATGCTCATCGCGGTGCCAACGGGTGTGAAGATCTTCAACTGGATCGGCACAATGTGGCGCGGTTCGATCACCTTCGAAACTCCCATGTTGTGGGCGATTGGCTTCCTCGTTACGTTCACCTTCGGTGGGCTTACCGGCGTTATCTTGGCCAGCCCGCCGCTCGACTTCCCCGTTTCGGACACCTACTTTGTCGTAGCCCACTTCCACTACGTCGTATTCGGAACCGTTGTGTTCGCCATGTTCAGTGGGTTCTACTTCTGGTGGCCCAAATGGACGGGAAAGATGCTCAACGAGCGTCTGGGAAAGATCCACTTCTGGTTGCTGTTTATCGGTTTCCACATGACCTTCCTCATCCAACACTGGGCCGGTGTCGTCGCTCTTCCGCGTCGTTACCGCACGTACCTTGAAGAAGACGGCGTGACGTGGATGAACCAGGTCTCGACGATCGGTGCATTTGTTCTCGCGATCTCGATGATCCCGTTCCTCTACAACGTCTACGTGACGGCCCGCAAGGCGCCCAAGGTCACGGTCAATGACCCGTGGGGCTACGGACGTTCGCTCGAGTGGGCGACGAGCTGCCCGCCTCCGCGTCATAACTTCACGTCAATTCCGCGCATCCGCTCGGAGTCTCCCGCATTCGATTTGAACCACCCTGAAGCAGGAATTCCTGTTGGCGTTGGTCCAGGCAAAGATGCGCCAGAAGCACCTGTGTATGACCTCGCAGATGAGAAGGTGAAGTAACCGATGAACGCAAACGTCAAGCTCTATTGGATTCTGACAGTTTTCTTCTTCATCCTGACTGCGCTGTACACCGTGTGGTCACTCTTGGATCCCGCTCATCAGCGTATTGAGTGGGTGGGGAGTATCACCCTGCTCCTGAGCGGACTTCTGTGGGCTCTCATTGCCTTCTATCTCGGCAAGGTACACAAAGCTCAGGGTGCCGAGCTCGCCGAAGACCGCATGGATGCCAACATCGAGGATGGCGACGCAGAACAGGGGCACTTTAGCCCCTGGAGCTGGTGGCCCATCGTTCTCGCGGCGGCCGCTTCGCTCGTGTTCTTGGGCGTCGCGATCGGGCCGTGGATTGCTTTTATTGGCGGGGGTATCCTCATCGTCAGCCTCGTAGGCTGGACGTATGAGTACTACCGCGGATACTTCGCTCACTGACGCTGTGCAGATACGTCCCGCGACCGCTGATGACGCGGCCTCAGTATTCGAACTGTTGAAACAACTCGGAACTGAGTACGCGCCCGACCGAGCAGCGTTTGACGCCGCTTTCGACCACGCGGTCGACGATAGTGCGAGCACCCTCATGTTGGTCGCCGAGCAGACCCCAGACGGGGTTGTTGGGTACGCGTTCGCGACGATTGCACACCTCCTGCACACAAACGGCAGCTCAGCTCAACTTCAAGAGTTGGTTGTAGACAGCACCGTGCAGAGCACAGGCATAGGTACTCGACTCGTCGAGGCCGTCGAAGAGGTCTGTCAAGAACGTGGTGTGCGGCAGCTCACGGTTCCCAGCCGCGGTTCCGCAGACTTCTTTGAGCGGATTGGCTACATGTCGACCGCAGATTTCCTCAAAAGGGTATTTGATCAAGACTGACTGGCCCCCGCGGACGGACCTGAGCCAGGCGATCCCGCGCTGCGTGTGCGTCCTTGAGACGTTCTCGGCGTACTTCGTCACGAGTACCTCGAGTTAGTTATCGCCCTGCCAGTGAACGCGATTTAGGTCCCCATGCGCAGTGCCCGCGCAATCCACAGCGATGCGGACGCCCAGCGAAGCTTCTCCGATCCGGACGTGCACGGTGTGAGCTAGATTCCGGCCTGACACAGAAACCCGCACTCGGGCGCTGCCATCCGATCCCGCAGATTCCGCTGTGTGTTGAGAGGCCGGTCCGACGCATCGCCGGCTGGACGAATTTAGTCGCAGTCGCAGTACTCGCGAATGCTCTTCTCGGGCTGGTCAGGTGACTGGCTGCGTAGTTCGGTGCAGCCGTGATCCCAAGTTGTGCCGACACCTTTAGCGTTGTTGACGCGCGATGGTGGCTCCGAGTTCGCGTGCCCCTCAGCTACCCACGAGCGTTGAGGGCCTCATCTGACTATCGAGGGTCCGTGTGACTATCGAGGGTCCGCGCAAAACTCTATGGGCCCCACCGATAACTTCTCGGTGAGGCCCATAGGCGTTAAACAGGGGAGCGGTGTTAGTGGTGCCCGTCCTTAGAGTCTTCGATCTCCTTCTGGGAAACAGGAGCAATACGGTCTTCGAAGAACCAGCGCGAAGCCGAGGCACGGAGTCGCTGTCCGAAGGTGATGCGGCCCTGGTCATTCGGGCGAATCATCAACGGCTTGTAGTCCGTGTAGCTGACGAGCTTCCAGCGCTCGTACTCATCAAGCTGCTCGTGAACCTCGATGTACTCGCCGTGCGGCAAGCGTACGATGCGTCCGGACTCGTAGCCGTGGAGAGCGATCTCGCGGTCCTTCTTCTGCAGACCGAGGCAGACGCGCTTCGTGATGAAGTAAGCGATGATCGGTCCGAAGATGAGCAGAGCCTGACAGGAGTGTATAACTCCCTCAATCGATAGCTTGAAGTGCGTTGCTATGAGGTCAGAGCTCGCAGCGGCCCAGAGGACTGCGTAGAACGTTACGCCGGCTGCACCGATGGCGGTACGGGTCGGAGCGTTACGCGGGCGGTCAGCGATGTGGTGCTCACGCTTGTCTCCGGTGATCCACGCCTCAATGAAGGGGTAGAACGCCACGATCGCGATGAAGAGTCCCAAGATCACCAGAGGAGCAATGATGTTGAACGACCACGTGAAGCCGAACCACTCAGTTTCCCACCCTGGCGGCACGAGTCGGAGCGCGCCGTCGGCGAATCCGATGTACCAGTCAGGCTGGGTTCCTGCCGAAACAGGGGAGGGGTCGTAAGGCCCGTACACCCAGACCGGGTTGATGGAGAAGGTCGAAGCGATCAGCGTGATTACACCGAAGACGATGAAGAAGAATCCACCGGCCTTGGCTGCGAAACCAGGCATGACGGGGGAGCCTACGACGTTGTCGTTGGTGCGGCCGGGGCCAGCAAACTGAGTGTGCTTATTGATGACCAGCAGCAGCATGTGGATACCGATTGCGGCAATGATGATCGCCGGCAGCAACATGATGTGGAGGATGTAGAGACGGCTGACAATGTCTACGCCAGGGAACTCTCCACCAAACAGCAGGTATGAGATCCACGTTCCGATAACCGGGATTCCCTTGACCATTCCGTCGATGATGCGCAGTCCGTTTCCGGAGAGCAGGTCATCGGGGAGTGAGTAGCCCGTGAAGCCTTCAGCCATAGCAAGAACGAAGAGAACGAAACCGATGAACCAGTTGATCTCGCGAGGCTTGCGGAATGCTCCTGTGAAGTAAACGCGGAGCATGTGCAGACCGATGGACGCTACGAAGAGCAGCGCAGCCCAGTGGTGGATCTGGCGCATCAAGAGTCCACCACGAATATCAAAGGAGATATCGAGCGTCGACGCCATAGCGGCGGACATTTCGATTCCCTTGAGTGGTGCGTAAGAACCCTCGTAGTGAACTTCGACCATTGATGCTTCGAAGAAGAACGTCAGGAACGTTCCGGAGAGCAGGATGACGATGAAGCTGTACAGAGCAACCTCGCCGAGCATGAACGACCAGTGGTCGGGGAAGATCTTGCGACCTACCTCTTTGACCAAGCCGGAGATGCTGGTGCGCTCGTCAATGTAGTTCGCTGCAGCTCCGGTGAACCGCTGTCCCCGAGTCTTGGGCTGTGCGCTCTGGGTGGGGGTGGTTGTCATAGCTTGCGCTCCCAGAAGCTTGGTCCGACGGGCTCAGTGAAGTCGCTCTGAGCGATGAGATAACCCTCTGAGTCGACCGTAATTGGCAATTGCGGAAGTGGACGCTTTGCTGGGCCGAAGATAACGGCTGCTTCGCGCTTGATATCGAACTGAGATTGGTGGCACGGGCACAGCAAGTGGTGCGTCTGCTGTTCGTAGAGTGCAACCGGGCATCCCACATGGGTACAAATCTTGGAGTATGCGACGATTCCGTCGTAGTTCCAGTCTTCGCGCCCTTCTGAAACCTGCAGATCTTCCGGCTTGAGACGAACGAGGAGAACGGCTGCCTTAGCTTTCTCTTCGATTCGGTGCTCGGAGTCGTTGAGGCCCTCGGGGATCACTTGGAAAGCTGAACCGATCGTGAGGTCAGAAGCCTTGATCGGGGTTCCGCTGGGGTCACGCGTCAAGCGCATTCCCTTTTCCCAGAACGTGTGCTTGAGCAAATCGACCGGGTTGTCGGCTGGTGCCAAGTCGCGGAAGAGCACGATAGCGGGGAGCGGGGTGACAACGAGGGCGCCGATCAGGGTGTTGCGCAGTAGCGTGCGGCGACCGAAACCGGACTCCTTGTTGCCCAGTGTGAAGACCTCAATGGCCTTAGCGCGGGCTTCTTCGCTGCCGCGCGTTCCGTGGCGCTGCTCAACAAGGTCGTGGCCCTGCATGAGCGCCTTCGACCAGTGAACGGCGCCGACACCGATCCCCAAGAGGCCGAGAGTAATTCCCAGACCCAAGAAGAGCGTGTTGTTGCGCACTGACGGCATATTGCCTGGCTCGATGGGGAACGCAAAGTAGGCAACTACAGCGAGCACGCTTCCGAGGATCGAAAGCACAAATAGCGTTGATACTCGACGCTCCTGCTGCTTGTCTACTTTCGGATCGAGGTCCGTTACGCGCGGGCGATGCGGGAGAAACCCTGGATTGGGTACCTCTTCGGATGCGACGACGGCGGTGCCTGCACTGTGTGCAGGAGCGCCGTGCTTCTCGACGTCCTTACCCGCAGCCGTGCTGCCGGCGGTATCGCCGTGGTCGTCTGCCATTCTTATCCCTTCAACCGTCCGCTGCAAAGCGGTCGCTAGCTAGTTTGACTTAGCCGTGAGCCAGATCGTGATTGCCACGATCGCGCCGAGGCCGAAGATCCAGATGAACAGGCCCTCCGAAACGGGGCCGAGCGATCCGAGCGTGAATCCGCCAACGGATGGCGTCTCGTCTAGGTACTTGAGGTACGTGATGATGTCGGCCTTCTCTTCAGGAGAAAGGTTCGTGTCGTTGAACACGGGCATGTTCTGCGGACCCGTCAACATTGCTTCATAGACGTGCTTCGAAGTAACTCCCGACAGCGCGGGCGCGTACTTTCCCTCGGTGAGCGCTCCACCTGCACCGGCAACGTTGTGGCACATGGCGCAGTTGATGCGGAAGAGTTCGGCGCCATTGGAGACGTCGCCGTCACCCGTGAGGTACATGTCTGCGGGAATCGCCGGGCCAGGGCTCTGGGCTGCAACAAATACTGAGAGGGCTTGGATTTGCTCTTCGGTGAACTGCACAGGCTTGACTTCTGCTTGAGGGCCTGTGATCGCCATCGGCATGCGACCGGTTCCGACCTGGAAGTCCGTCGCCGCTGCACCAACGCCGATGAGCGTGGGGCCTTGAGTCGTTCCTTCGAGGTCAAGACCGTGACATGTTGCACAGTTTGCTGCGAAGAGCTTTCCGCCTTCTTCGACAAGAGCTTCAGCGGATGCGCTTGTCTCTGCCGTTGCGCTCGAGGTGAACAGCGCATATGCGCCGCCCGTTCCCACGAGGCCGACGAGCAGGAGGGCTACAGTCGCAAGGGGATGGCGTCGACCAGCAGGCTGAGTCCTGCGTGACGCGCGAGCTGCCTTTGTGGCCATTACGTCTATTCCGTTTCTTATTTGAGCACGTAGATGATGAGGAAGAGGCCGATCCACACTACGTCGACAAAGTGCCAGTAGTAGGAAACAACGATTGCGGTCGTTGCCTCTTTGTGTCCGAAATTCTTGACTGCGAAGCCTCGACCGAGCACGAGCAGGAAGGCGATCAAGCCACCCGCAACGTGGAGCCCGTGGAATCCGGTGGTGATGTAGAAAGCTGATCCGTAGGAATCGCTTGACAGGCTGACGTGCTCAGAAACGAGCATTGCGTACTCATAGACCTGACCCGTGACGAAGACGGCACCCATTGCATACGTCATGAAGAACCACTCGGTCATGCCCCACTTGCGCATGTCAAACAAGGAACCGGTGCGGCTCACTTGCATGCGCTCAGCAGCGAAGACACCGAACTGGCAAGTCACAGAAGACAGCACGAGCACGATGGTGATCGTGGTGGCGAAAGGTACGTTGAGCTTCTCAGTCTGCTCGGCCCACAATTCGGGGGACACTGACTTCAGCGTGAAGTAGATGGCGAAAAGGCCGGCGAAGAACATCACCTCGCTACCTAGCCAAACAATGGTACCGACCGCAACAGTGTTCGGTCGCTGGACAGACTGGGCTCCAAGAGAGCGGTTGAGGGCAGCTGTGGTCACGTATCTATTATGGCTGATAACTCGACGTAAGTTTTTCAATCTCCGGCCAGTCGCTTCAGGATGGCTAGGATTTCAGTCATGTCTGCAATCCCAACTTGGCCAGAAATCCTTGCAACCCTTGTCTCCGGCAAGGACTTGTCGATAGGCCAAGCATCCTGGGCGATGAATTCAGTGATGGTCGGCGAGGCAACATCCGCTCAGTTGGCTGCGATGTTGATCGCACTTCGCATCAAGGGCGAAACTGTCGACGAGATTGTTGGATTCCGTGACGCAGCGCTAACAAGCGCACTTCCGCTATCGGTCGATCCGATGGCACTGGATATTGTGGGCACGGGCGGGGATCCGTACGGCGCCGTGCTCAACATCTCCTCGGTTGCATCAGTAATCGCCGCAGCGGGGGACGTGCCCGTCATTAAGCATGGCAATCGCGGCGCGAGCAGCAAGAGCGGAGCATCCGACGTTCTCAGTGCTCTCGGGCTCAATCTTGATCTCACTCCGGAACGAGTTGCCGAGGTGCTAGATGAGGTTGGTATTACTTTCGTGTATGCCGCGCTCTTCCACCCCGGTTTTGCTCATGCGGGACCGACCCGCCGTGAAATGGGGATTCCCACTCTTTTTAATATCCTTGGTCCGCTGTGCAACCCTGCTCGACCACAGGCGTCCGCTGTCGGTGTGGGGAGTCGCGAGCGAGTCGCGCTACTCGTTGGTGTGTTCCAGACGCGTGGGGCAACAGCGCTTGTGTACCGCGGCGATGACGGGATCGATAAGTTGACGACTACAGGTCATAGCCACGTGTGGGAAGTTTCTCGTGGTTCCGTTACCGAGCACGACCTCGATCCGCTCGAACTTGGCATTCCTCGCGCGCCGATTGAAGCGCTTCTGGGGAAGGACCCTGAGTACAACGCTCAGGTTATTCGCGCGATTCTTGCTGGCGAGAAGTCACCAGCGCGTGACGTCGTGCTTCTCAACGCCGCTGCGGGTCTCGCATCATTCGAACTCGCCAAGGACGCTGATCAAAGCCGGCGTCCACTGGTGGAGCGACTTCGCGAGCAGCTTGATCGCGCCGAAGATCTCGTCGATTCCGGGCGTGCAAGTGCGAAGCTCGACGAATGGGTAGCCGCCACTAACCGCTAGAACTAAGTTCTCTCGCAGTCGCAGCGGTTACACAGCGTCGACGTAAAGCCAAGCGCCGCTTTCACGCACAAATCTACTGTTTTCATGCTGTTGATCTGCCGCGCCATCGAGTCGATAGTGAGCACGAAATTCGACAGTGCCGGTGGTGTCGAACATGCTGCCCTTGGTGCGCGAAACGATGTCGAGTCGGAACCACCGAACATCCGCATCAAGCTCCAGCATTTTCGGGCGTGTTGAAGAGTGCCAAGTGCTCATGAGATAGTCGGCCAGGTTCAATGCGTAGGCGCTGTACCGAGAGCGCATAAGCCGTTCGGCGGTGGGGGCGAGCGTCTCGCCGCGGTGAAACCGAGCGCAGCAGTCGTCGTAGAGCTCTGCTGACTGGCAAGGGCACGGGTTCATATTTCCAGATTACCGAGTTCGCGGCAGCGTCAATCGCTGTTCGGCGACTTCTAGTCGGGGCTCTCTGACATATCCATCCACACAAAGTCCAGCTGATGCCCGTCAGGATCACTAACGCCACGGGAATACATAAAGCCGAGGTCGATTGTGTCGCGTCGAGGTTGTGCGCCAGCGGTGATCGCGTTGGTAAATAACGTGTCGACTTCCGTGCGGTTCTCCGCGCTAAAGGCGAGAGACATAGAGGGTGTTGCAGTGTGAGGAAATAGCTCGTGCTCGCTAGCGAAGCTGGGGGAGAGGAGCATAAGGAAAATGTTGTCGTCCACAACCGCGCAGGCCGCGTTCTCGTCGGTAAAATCTTCGTTTATGGGGAACCCGAGTGCAGTGTAGAAAGCCTTCGCTTTCTCAAGGTCGCTCACAGCGATATTGGGGAAAATGATCCGGCTCATGGATTCAGTGTTCCACTCGGGCCTCTAGCCGTCCAGAGGGAATTTAGCGCTCAAGGAGCACTGGGCCCCTTGGTCTAGCGGGCTGACCCGACGTACTGCGCGAGATGCTTGCCGGTGAGAGACTTGCCCTGCCCAACGAGATCAGCGGGGGTGCCTTCAAAAACGATCGAGCCCCCCTCGTTTCCTGCCCCGGGACCAAGGTCGATGATCCAGTCAGCGTGGGCCATCACGGCTTGGTGGTGCTCAACGACGATGACGGACTTGCCCGAATCTACGAGGCGGTCAAGCAGCCCGAGAAGGCGTTCGACGTCGGCGAGGTGCAGACCTGTGGTTGGTTCATCCAAGATATAGACGTCGCCTTTGTCTGCCATTTGGGCGGCAAGTTTGAGGCGTTGACGCTCTCCGCCCGACAACGTCGGCAGCGGCTGGCCAAGAAGCAAGTAACCGAGTCCGACATCGACGAGCCGGTTCAGGATGGCGTGTGCTGCAGGAGTGCGAGCGTCGCCTTTGCCGAAAAAGGTTTCCGCCTCTGCAACTGACATCCCTAGAACCTCGCTGATGTTGCGACCACCCAAGGTGTAGTCAAGCACTGAGGCGAGGAACCGCTTGCCCTCGCACACCTCGCACGGGGTGGAAACTGTCGCCATGACCCCGAGGTCTGTGTAGATTACGCCGGCGCCGTTGCAGTTCGGGCAGGCACCCTCAGAATTTGGGCTAAAGAGCGCTGGCTTCACCCCATTGGCTTTCGCGAATGCCTTACGAATTGGTTCGAGGAGTCCTGTGTAAGTGGCGGGGTTGCTGCGACGGGAGCCCTTGATGGCGGCTTGGTCGACAGAGACGACGCCCTCGCGCGGCACGACAGACCCGTGGATGAGCGAGCTTTTGCCGGAGCCAGCCACGCCCGTGACGACGACCAGGATTCCGAGCGGGATATCGACATCCACGTTCTTGAGGTTGTGGGCGTCTGCTCCGCGGATATTCATGACGCCGGTGGGAGAGCGCACTTCGTCTTTGACCGACATGCGGTCGTCGATGTGGTGGCCTGTGACGGTGTCGCTCTGACGCAGCTCGTCGAAGCTGCCTTCGAAGCAAATGTGTCCGCCGTTGGTTCCCGCACCAGGGCCGAGGTCAACAATGTGATCGGCGATCGAAATAGTTTCTGGCTTGTGTTCCACGACGAGCACTGTGTTGCCTTTGTCGCGCAGGCGCAACAGAAGCTCGTTCATTCGTTGAATATCGTGCGGGTGGAGGCCGATTGTGGGCTCATCGAAAACGTAGGTGATGTCGGTGAGAGATGAGCTGAGATGCCGGATCATTTTGGTGCGCTGAGCTTCACCACCCGACAGGCTTCCGGCGGGGCGATCGAGAGAGAGATAGCCGAGTCCAATTTCGACGAAGGAATCGAGCGTTTGTTGCAGACCCTCCAGCAGCGGTGCGACGGACGGCTCGTCCAGGCCGCGTACCCATTCGGCGAGGTCGCTGATTTGCATGGCACAGGCATCCGCGATGTTGATTCCGGCGACCTTGGATGCTCGGGCTCCCTCATTGAGGCGAGTGCCACCGCACTCGGCACACGCAGTGAAGGTCACGGCGCGATCGACAAAAGCGCGGATGTGTGGCTGCATTGCTTCGCGGTCTTTCGTCAGCATTGACTTCTGGATCTTGGGAATCAGTCCCTCATAGGTCATGTTGATCGACTGCAGCTTGACTTTAACTGGCTCTTTGTAGAGAAAGTCGTGCAACTCAGTTGGGGTGTAGTCCTTGATGGGTTTAGTGGGGTCGAGAAAACCTGATTCGGTAAAGATGCGCACCATCCAACCGTCGGCGGTGTAGTTAGGAATGGTGAGCGCGCCCTCGGCAAGCGACTTGCTGTCGTCAAACAGTTCGGCGAGATCAATGTCGTTGACGGTGCCGCGACCTTCGCACGTGGGACACATGCCGCCGGTGATGCTGAACTCGCGACGTTCCTTCGTCGTCACACCCGCCTTTTCGAAAGTGACGGCACCTGCGCCTGAGATTGAGGCGACGTTGAACGAAAATGCTTGTGGCGAGCCGACATGCGGTTGTCCCAAGCGGCTGAATACGATGCGCAGCATGGCATTGGCGTCGGTTGCGGTGCCGACGGTGGAGCGGGCGTTCGAGCCCATCCGCTCTTGGTCGACGATGATCGCTGTCGTAAGACCCTCAAGCACGTCGACGTCGGGGCGGGCTAATGATGGCATGAAACCTTGCACGAATGCGCTGTAAGTCTCGTTGATCATCCGTTGGGACTCGGCGGCAATTGTGCCGAACACTAGGGAACTCTTGCCTGAGCCGGAGACACCTGTAAACACAGTGAGACGACGTTTCGGAATGTCGACGCTCACGTCCGCGAGGTTGTTTTCGCGAGCGCCGCGCACCCGAATCAGTTCATGGCTGTCTGCGGCGTGGGTGCTGGGGACGTCGCGGTCGCTTGTACTAGTCATTGTGGGTTCCTCCCCAGCGGTGCGAATGTCGCGATTCTGCGATTCGCGGATGCGTGAAACCATTATCTCGAGTCCCGAGTAAACGGGGTGGAGAATTTGTCTACGCTTTAGCGCGGTTCAGCCTCTGTGATTGCGCGCAGAGCGACCAGGTGCCGCTGATATGCGCGATACCCAGATGCCGTCGCAGTCACCCACGTGCGCGGTCGATTGCCGACAGTTCCTTTAACGACCTTCGCGTAGCCGACTTCCGCCAGATAGCTGATCGCTTTGCTGAGCACTGAATCGTCAACCTCGAGGAACTCTTTAAGCGTGGCGAAGTCAATCTCTTTGTCGGGGCCGAGCGCAGCCAGGAGGGAAAGCCTGACCGGCGTGATGAAGGCATCATCGAGCTGGTGGCGCGGGTGCTTCATGCCGTGACTTCTGTGCGCGTTGGCAGAGCAGATGCCGCGGCCATGATGAGGAACACTGCAACGCCCAGGCCCGCATAGAACTCGGGGGAGAGAGTCGCCGACAGAGGATAGAAAAGGGAGAGGGCGAAGAGTGTGCACGTGGCTATTCCAAACGCTGTCCACTGTATCGATCCCCACTCAAAACCAGCGGCGGGGAGGGTCCACCGTGATTCCGTGATCACGAAAGAAACCGAGATCCCTGCAATCGCAACGAGCATGAAAAGGGATGACGCAATTGCATTATCGGCGGATGAAACGAGCAAACCTCCGACAGCGCCCAATCAGCGCCTGACGTGTGCCCAGCGTGTGGACGTATCGCCGACTCTCAATTCCCGAGCGCTGACTCGTTGATTGCCGTTCATCGGCGGTTCACCCGGCTCCCCAAGACTGCGTACGCCCGTTCTCCCGACCTGGCATTCTCCTCGCAGCCTCGAAGGGCACCACCATGCGCAGACGGCCCTTTGCCGCCCTCATCATCACTCTCGCGTTGGCGGTGCCGCTCGCGGCAACCCCTGCGCTAGCGCCGCCAATCGCAGCGGACGCCGCGGAGCTCTCATCGGTTCGCATCAACGAAGTCGAGTCGAACGGTGATGACTTTGACTGGATCGAACTCATCAACACCGGGACTGAAACGGTGGATGTCTCGGGCTGGATCGCCAAAGATGATGACGACACGCGCATGCTGGCGCTCCCTGACGGCTCAACAATTGCTCCAGGTGAGTACTTCGTCGTCGATGTCAACGACGATGCAAACCCGGAGGGCTTCGGGCTGGGTAAGGCAGACAGCGCGCGCTTGTTCGCGGTCGATGGCGTGACCCTGATCGATACTTTTACGTGGAATGGTCACGCGGCCGTCACGTATGGTCGCTGCGCCGATGGGGTGGGGGAGTTCCGCGACACGGTGGCCTCAACCAAGGGTGCTGCTAATGCCTGCGAAATCTCTGCTGCCGCCGCCGTGCGAATCAATGCGGTTGAGTCGAGCGGCGACACGAGCGACTGGATCGAGCTGACCAACATCTCCGACTTCACCGTCGATGTCTCGGGCTTGATGGTTAAGGACGACGACGATACCCGCACCGATGCAATCGCCAACGGGACGACGATTGAACCGGGTGCTTTCTACGCGTTCGAGCCGACGTTTGGTTTAGGCGGGGCGGACTCCGCTCGAGTTTTTGACACCGACGGCGCGACAGTGATCGACAGCTACAGTTGGTCAGCGCATGCGAGCACAAGCTACGGACGCTGCCCCGATGGTATTGGCGAGTTCGCAACAACGGTCACGACGACGAAGGGTGCTTCTAATGACTGCGTCGCTGTCGAGCTCCCGAGCGTTCGTATCAACGAAATCGAGTCGAACGGCGACGCGACAGACTGGGTGGAGCTCTTCAATAGCGGCAGCATTGCCGTTGACATTTCCGGCTGGATCGTTCAGGACAATGATGACACCCATGTTGCTTTCATTCCTGTCGGAACATCGATAGTAGCCGGGGGCTACTACGTCTTTGATCAGCCTGCGCTGAGCTTCGGTCTCGGCACCGCCGACTCTGTTCGTGTGTTCGCCGCTGACGGTGTGACCGCGATTGACGCCCGCAGTTGGAGCGGTCATTCGCCGACGACACTGGGGGTGTGCGGTTCGAGTTTTGTCGACACGACGAGCCCGACGAAGGGGTACGTCAACGATTGCAGCGCCCCCATCCGCATCAACGAGGTCGAGTCCAACGGCGACACGAGCGACTGGGTCGAGCTGAAGAACAACGGTTCAGTTGCAGTGGATGTCTCGGGCTTCATCCTCAAGGACAACGATGACAGTCACGCCTTCACGCTCGCTGCCGGCACGACGATCGCATCCGGCGAGTACCTCGTTGTTGAGCCCGACTTTGGGTTGGGTGGGGGAGACTCCGCTCGGCTGTTCGACGTGGACGGCGTGACGCTGCTCGACAGCTACGCGTGGACCTTGCACGCTGCGACGACCTATGCACGGTGCCCTGATGGAACCGGTGAGTTTGCCGCATCGAAGGTATCGACTAAGGGTGCGGCGAACAGCTGTGTCGGCGAGATTGAAACGTCGCCTTGGCCCGGTAGATCCGCGATCACGACCGTGAACGCGAGAGATGCCTTTAGCGACAACATGAGTGGCCTCGCGTTCGAAGCCGCCACTTCGGGAGATGTGCTCTGGGCGGTCAAGAATGGGCCCGGCGCGCTGTACAAGCTCGTCTTCGACGGAACTAACTGGGTGCCGGAGGAGTCGCACTCGTGGAGCGATGGCAAGCTGCTGCATTACGCCAGTGGCTCCGGCGACGTGGATGCCGAGGGCGTGGCGTTGACATCGGTGGGAGCATCCGGGGGAGTCTTCATCGCCAGCGAGCGTGATAACTCGAACAGTGGACTGAGCCGCCCGACGATTCTTCGCTACGACGTGTCTGGGGCGGCATCCGAATTGACGGCAAGTCAGGAGTGGAACCTTACCGCTGACCTTCCGGCTGTCGCAGCGAACTCGGGGCTTGAGGGTATCGCCTGGATTCCCGACAGCTACCTCGTTGCTGAAGGCTTCATGGACGAGAACACCAAGGCCCGCTACGATCCAAGCAGCTATGGAGGTCACGGCAACGGACTCTTCTTCGTGGGTCTCGAAGCAAATGGATCGATCTACGCTTATGCCCTCGACCAGAACTCGGGCTCGTACGAGCGCGTGGCGACGATCGAGAGTGGATTCGTCAGCGTCATGGAGCTCGAATTCGATCCTGCGCTCGGCGCGCTGTGGGCGGTCTGTGATGACACTTGCGAGGGGCGTAGTGCGCTTCTTGAGATTGCTCAGGATGGCGCAGCGGACGGTTCATTCAAGGTCGCGACCGTTTTCGACCGCCCCACCGGGATGCCGAACCTCAACAATGAGGGATTCGCGGTCGCGCCGCAGTCGAAGTGCGTCTCTGGTTCGAAAGCGGTGTTCTGGTCGGATGACTCGAACACTGACGGTTTTGCGCTGCGAGCGGGCGCCATCGACTGTACGGTGACGACTGACCCGAGCGATCCGACAGATCCGTCCGTGCCGTCCACGCCGGTCGCTGTGCCAGGGGACAGCCTCACGGAGGGAAATCGTGGTTCTGTCTCCGGTCCTCAGAGCGCGCGACCCGGAGAGCTTGTCACGATCACTGTTGGTGTCGACTACGCCGGCGATGTCGTGAACACGTGGATTTATTCGACACCGACGTTGCTCGGATCACCGACAGTATCTGCCGCAGGAACAGTGTCGGCTCGAGTGCCATCGACGATCGCTCCCGGTGCACACCGCCTCGTGGTGACGGCGGCGGATGGTTCACTCATTGGCTGGGCAAACATAACCATCACGGCACTTCCGACCGAGGCCCTCGCCTTCACCGGATCGTCGTCAGCGTTGCCTACTCAATTACCGCTGGTTCTGCTGATCGCCGGAATTGCCATGGTCATGATTCCCCGCCGCGAGACGGCGTTGATCTAACGCAGCCCGCTACCGGGGAGGCGCCGCATACCGTGGCGCCTCCTTGCTTTAGCCGAGCGGGGGATTCTCTCCTGACTGCTTTTCCTCCTCAGCGAGCAGGATGCCATCGCGAACAGCTACCCGTACGACGCGGTAGAGCACATAAAAGAAAACGCTTATGAAAACGACACTGAGGGCAAGTGAGGTAAAGTCCATTACTTCACTCTAGAACAGTGGCGTCGTTTCGGCGAGAACGTCGCGCGAGCTAGCCGCGCGCGAGTCCAGAACGCCCAACACGGCGGGTGTGGCGCTCAGAGCGTTCAGGGCGTTTGACCATCGTGAGGGAGGGTTCTCTCTCTGAGCTGACATAATGTGCATTATCGGATACCAACTGTGACC
>TARA_R110002051_G_scaffold57104_3_pt1 | contig 35067 bp, 30 predicted proteins | sample TARA_R110002051 | Tara Oceans TARA_R110002051 (sample SAMEA4397023) | marine metagenome | biome: Polar Biome; feature: [MES] marine water layer (ENVO:01000295) within the mesopelagic zone...; material: water (ENVO:00002006), including particulate matter (ENVO:01000060) such as...... | reverse complement strand
GAAACTGAGATAGCCGGATCTGTCGCAACGTGCCTTGAGATTCCAAACACAATAATTTGGCGGTACTCTATTCTGCGGCGCCCAGAGCATGGGTTACTTTGCTTAGCCCTACAATACTCCCCGAAATAACATCGCCGACCTTGACCTGGCCAACCCCTGCTGGCGTACCTGTCATAATTAAATCGCCCGCGCCCAGATGGTAGTAATGTGACAAGTGGCTAATAATTTCGGGCACTGACCAGACCATGTCGGAAAGTAGTGCGTCTTGTCGTGTCTGTTCGCCCACATCCAGTGTAATACGTTGCGGTCCAAGTGTACCCATCACATCGCGCGGTGTGATCGCGCCAATCACCGCGGAATTTTCGAAATCCTTGCCAAGCGACCATGGCCTGCGCGCATCTTTTCCGTCTTGCTGGCGGTCGCGGCGCGTCATGTCCAACCCGCAGGCATAGCCAAACACGACATCTTGTGCCCTGATCTGGTTGCCCTTAAAAATAGTATCCCCAAGCGCCACAACCAGTTCCATTTCGTAATGCAGGTTCGACGTCCCCGGCGGGTATGGCACGGTCTGACCCGATTGACAGATGGCCTGGACCGACTTGGTGAAATACCACGGGGCCTCTCGGTCAACCTCGCCACCCATCTCGGCGGCATGGGCAACATAATTGCGCCCGACGCAGAAAATACGCGCCGCCGGATACCCCTGCTCTGCTCCCACAATAGGCAGGACATGCAGTTTTGGCAGGTCGAATAGAAGATTGGTCATCGGGCGTTCCTTTTGACGATAAAGGACAATCTGACTGTCAAATTGCACTGCATCACACTATATCACGTCCGAACTTTCAACCAAGCGTAGCGGAGTGTCACGATGAAACATGCAGATATCGGCCTGATTGGCCTTGGAACGATGGGCGCTGCACTGGCGTTGAATATTGCGGACAACGGATTTGACGTCGCCGTCTGGAACCGCACGACGCAAGTGTCACATGATTTTGCCAAGAATGCCGGCGACTTATCTGACAAGGTTCATCCTACAAATACGTTGGCCGATCTTGTGAATGCCATTGCAAAACCGCGCGCGATTATTTTGATGGTGCCCGCTGGATCCGCAGTTGATGAGCAAATTGCCGCGCTGCGCCCCTTGCTTGACGCAGATGACTTGATCATTGATGCGGGCAATGCCAATTTTCACGATACTAACCGCCGTGCAGCCGAGGCAGGCGACTTACCGTTCTTGGGTATCGGCGTATCCGGTGGTGAAGAAGGTGCACGGTTCGGGCCTTCAATTATGGGCGGTGGAGAGCGCAAACATTGGGACCGTGTGGCACATATCCTGAATGCGATTGCGGCTAAATACGACGGTATCCCTTGTGCCACGTGGATGGGCCGCGAAGGAGCAGGCCATTTTGTAAAGGCTGTTCACAACGGAATAGAATACGCAGATATGCAAATGATTGCAGAGGCTTACGGCGTAATGCGTGATGGTTTGGGTATGGACCCCGATGCCATTGGCAGCACCTTTGCAGACTGGGACAAGGGCGCACTAAAATCCTATCTCATTGAGATATCAGCCAAGGTTGCCAAAGCTATTGATCCCGAAACAGGGCAGCCAATGTTAGACGTGATCGTCGATGCCGCGGGTCAAAAAGGCACCGGTCGCTGGACGGCGATCGAGGCGCAACATCTGGCGGCACCAATCCCCGCGATCGAGGCCGCGGTGGTCGCGCGCAACCTGTCATCACAGCGTGCAAAACGCGCGTTGGGCGAAAGTATTTTTGGCGCAGCGCCACAGGCTGTTTCCGATATTTCGCTGGAGACACTTCAAGGTGCCTTAATCGCAGGGAAAATACTTTGTTACGCGCAAGGGTTTGAAATGATTGAAAAAGCGTCCGATCAATTCGGCTGGGCGCTGCCGTCGCCCGCGATTGCGGAGGTGTGGCGTGAGGGCTGTATTATCAGGTCAGATATGCTTAACGATATGGCCCGCGCATTGACGCAAGACGCAGATCGGAACCTGATGTTTGCGCCGTTCTTTGCCGACCTTTTAAAAACCCATCATGGCGCATTGCGTCAGGTTGTAGCCCAATCAGCCCTAAGCGGTATTGCGATGCCGGCGCTGGCATCAGGACTCGCGTATTTCGATACAATGCGCACCGCGCGCGGCACCGCCAATATGATCCAAGGCCAGCGCGATTTCTTTGGGGCACACGGGTTTGAACGCACTGATGGCCGCAAGGACCAACACGGGCCGTGGGCTGCGTCAGCCTAGCGCATACCCTGCCCCGCGCACGGTGCGCACCGGATCGTGTCCGCCTGCATTGGTTAACACCTTGCGCAGGCGGCCCACATGCACGTCGACGGTGCGCGTATCGACATAGACATCGCGCCCCCAGACTCGATCCAACAACATATCACGCGACCACACACGCCCTGGTTTTTCCATAAAAGCAGCCAGCAAGCGAAACTCCGTTGGCCCGAGTTTCAGCTCGGCGCCGGCACGGGTGACGCGGTGCGTTTCCGCGTTAAGCGCGATATCGTCATAGGTCAGAAGTTGCCCCACAGTCGCAGGCCGCACGCGGCGCAATTGCGCCCGCACCCGCGCCATCAATTCGGTCATCGAATAAGGTTTAACCACATAATCGTCAGCGCCCGTTTCCAGACCGCGCACCTTGTCGATATCTTCGGACTTGGCCGACAGCATTATGATTGGGATTGCGCGGGTCTGGGCGCGCGATTTGATCCGACGACAGACCTCGATGCCTGAAACATGCGGCATCATCCAATCCAGCACGATCACATCGGCTGGGTCTTCGGATAGTGCAAGCAGACCCGCCTCGCCGTTGTTGGCCACGGTGACACGAAACCCCGCGGCGGTCAGGTTATAGGACAACACCTCGCGTTGTGCCGCCTCGTCTTCGATAACAAGGATATGCGGTTGCTGCGACACCGGACTAGGTCACATCCGTAACAAACGAGGTTTTATCGCCTTTAGGGCGCGCCTCTTCAGGCATTTCACCGGTGACCAAATAAATCACCTGCTCGGCCATATTGGTGACCAGATCACCCATTCGTTCGACGTTTTTGGCCATGAAATGCAGGTGCATACAAGTGGTGATATTGCGCGGATCTTCCATCATAAAGGTCAGAAATTCGCGGAACAACGCATTATACATCTGGTCGATTTCGTGGTCGCGCTGGCGTACATCTTCGGCCAATACCGCGTCGCGGCGCAAGTAAGCGTCGAGCATGTCTTTGAGCATCGACTGCACTTCTCGCGCCATCCGGCGCAAAGCCGCGTCGGAGCCCGCAATCTGTGGCATGTCGACCAAAGTGCCGGTGCGTTTGGCCATGTTCTTAGCGTAGTCGCCGATCCTCTCGAGACTGGCCGCAATGCGCAGCACGGTCAGAATGGCGCGCAGGTCTTTGGACACTGGCGCGCGCAGGGCGATCACCCGCGCTGCTTCTTCGTTGATTTGCAATTCAAGCGCATCGATCACCTTGTCGTCCGCACGCACGCGGTCGGCCAGTTGGGTATCACGTGTTTCCAGCGACTTGGCCGCAGACAAAATGGCATCTTCTACCAAGCCGCCCATTTTGATCACAAGCGTCTGGATCGCATCCAAGTCGCGGTCGTAGGCCGAGGATATATGTTCGTTCATTATCAGCTCCTTACCCGATCCGACCAGAGATATAGCTCTCGGTACGCGGGTCTTCGGGGTTGGTGAAAATCTTGTCGGTGTCATCATATTCCACAAGGTTGCCCAAGTGGAAGAACGCGGTTTTCTGACTGACGCGCGCGGCTTGTTGCATCGAATGCGTGACGATCACAACACTATAGGACCGGCGCAATTCATCGATCAATTCCTCGACCTGTGCGGTGGCAATCGGGTCAAGCGCCGAACATGGCTCGTCCATCAGTAAAATCTCGGGGGCCGTCGCGATGGCGCGCGCGATGCAAAGCCGTTGCTGTTGCCCGCCAGACAGCCCCGTCCCAGGTTTATCAAGCCGGTCCTTGGCTTCTGTCCAAAGCGCGGCCTTGCGCAGGGATTTCTCGACGATCTCGTCCAGCTCCGCCTTGTTGCGCGCCAGACCGTGAATTTTGGGCCCATATGCCACGTTATCATAAATCGATTTGGGGAAAGGGTTGGGTTTTTGGAACACCATACCGACCTTGGCGCGTAGCTGCACAGGGTCCACTTTGGGGTCATATATATTTTCACCGTCGATCAGGATTTCGCCTGTGACGCGGCAAATATCGATCGTGTCGTTCATCCGGTTCAGGCAGCGCAGAAAAGTGGATTTACCACAACCTGACGGTCCGATAAACGCGGTCACCGTTTTGTCTGCAATCTCAACGTTCACATCCTTGATTGCATGGGTGTCGCCGTAGTGGACCTGCACTCCTTTGGCTGAAATCTTTGGATTTTTCATTTGTAAATCTTTCATGTGGTCACCAGCGCCGTTCGAATTTACGCCGCAGAAAAATCGCGATCGCGTTCATAATAAGCAAGAATATGAGAAGGGTTATGATGGCACCCGAGGCCCGCTCTACAAAGCCCGGATCGGCGCGCTGGGTCCAATTGAACACCTGAACTGGCAGCGCGGTCGCGGCCTCGCCAAACAGCCCTGCCTCGGGCGTATAGACAGCGGGGTATTCGCGCACGAAGGCCACCATGCCAATTAGTAGCAAGGGTGCTGTTTCACCCAAAGCTTGGGCCAAGCCGATGATGGTGCCAGTCAAAATGCCAGGGGCGGCCAAGGGCAGGACATGATGGAACACTGACTGCATTTTGCTGGCCCCGACCCCGAGGGCCGCGTCGCGGATCGAGGGCGGAACCGATTTAAGAGAGGCCCGCGTCGAGATGATGATAGTCGGTAGCGTCATCAGCGTCAGCACGAGGCCACCAACCATCGGCGAAGATTGGTTGAAGTCCATAAAGTTAATGAAAATCGCCAAACCCAAAATTCCGTAGACGATAGATGGCACCGCTGCAAGATTCGAAATATTGACCTCGATTACATCGGTCCAGCGGTTTTTGGGCGCAAATTCCTCGAGGTAAATCGAGGCCGCGACCCCGATAGGCAATGCAAGCACCAAGACCACGATCATCATATATAGTGAACCTAGAATGGCGACCCCGAGACCTGCTGCCTCGGGGCGTTGATCAGAAGCGTCAGGGGCAGTTAGGAAGGCCCAGTTGAATTTTGTATGCACAATGCCTGCGTTAGCCAAGGCCTGCGCCAATGCCAACTCTTCGGGCGATGTATTCGCGTCAAGAGCCGCACTGTCCATCGTGACACGCCCTTTGAAATAGCCGTCAATGCGCCCGTTTAAGAGCAGATCAAATGTGGCTTCACCACCGATCATCTCGGGGTTAGCAAGCACGAAATTGCGCACAGTGGCGGCCGCTTCCTTCGACAGCATCCCGCCGATGTCTTTGGCGTTCAGCTCTGTGCTGATGCCCGCGGCCTTCACGGCGGCGATCATGCCGTCGTTCAGAAGCGAGGTATAACCGATGGTGGTGACCTTTTTTATCACTTCGGGATCGCGCCCACCTGATTTATCCAGTTTGTCCTCGGGCAGCGGCACGGTGATCGTGGCGTAGGTCTGTTTGAACGACGAAGCGCCGGTGCCAATCACGGACGTCAGCAGAACCGCAAGCGCCAGCATGGCAACCACGATCGCACCCAGCCCATACGCCCTGAACCGTGCCTCGGCGGCATTGCGCCGTTTGGTGCGCGCATCAACAGTGAGCAAGGATTTATAGCTCATTCATATTGCTCCCGATATTTGCGCACAATGAAAAGTGCCAGAACATTCAAGCCCAGCGTGATCACGAACAGTGTCAGCCCCAGCGCAAAGGCGACCAGCGTTTCGGGGCTGGCAAAGTCGGTGTCGCCCGTCAGTTGGCTCACGATTTTCACGGTCACAGTTGTCATCGCCTCGAACGGGTTCAGCGAAAGGCGCGCGGCGGCCCCTGCCCCTAGGACCACGATCATCGTCTCGCCTATTGCCCGCGAGGCGGCCAATAAGATGGCCCCAACCACGCCGGGCAGCGCTGCTGGTAGGACGACTTGGCGGATGGTTTCGGATTTTGTGGCCCCCAGACCCAAAGACCCGTCACGCATCGCTTGCGGCACTGCGTTGATGATGTCGTCCGAGAGCGAGGACACAAACGGAATCAGCATAATCCCCATCACTAGCCCTGCGGTCATCACGCTGGAGGCGCTCTCGCCAAAGCCTAGCGGTGCCGCAAAATAGTCGCGCAGAAATGGCCCCAAAGTGATCAGCGCAAACAGCCCGTAGACGATGGTCGGAATTCCGGCAAGGATTTCAATTGCGGGTTTGGCAATGGCGCGCGTCCGTGGGCTGGCATATTCAGACAGGTAAATGGCGGCAAACATGCCGACTGGCACTGCAAATACCAACGCGATAAAGCTGATGTAAAGGGTTCCCCATAAAAGCGGCAAAATCCCCAGAGCAGAGTTGCCGCGAAAATTTGGCGACCATTCGGACGACAGGAAAAAGTCTTGCCAGCGGTATTGTGAAAAGAAGTTGCGGGTCTCAAAAAGCATCGAAAACACAATGCCGACGGTCGTCAGGATCGCAATCGCCGAAGCCGCCATCAGGATTAGTTTAATCCACGTCTCGGCGTGGCTGCGGGCACGGTAACCTGGTGTGATTTGCAACAATGCGCCTAGAAAGCAAAGCGTCGCAACCCCTATGACCACCCAACTCAAAAAACCCCCACCGCCGCCCATAGCGCCGCCAATGAGTACCGCCAGTGCAGGGATCATGATCGTAAGTAACGCATTTAGCCCATATTGCGCCGGCAAGGCCGCCAGTTTCCGACTATCACCGCCAGACACGGCAATCGCACGGCGTACGGCCAGCAGGTAGCCTAAAGCGGCCAGCGCGGCGATGGTCAAAAGAGGCACATACAAGGGCAACATCAGCAGGTCGTCTTTCACATCAAAAGATCAGGGGGCGCGGCGACACCGCCCCCCCCAAAGTGGTCGTTTACATGTCGTCCATCGTCGTGGCATTGGCCACTGTTTCTTGCACGCGGGCAAGGTCAGGATCCGAGACAAGACCGTATTCGGCCAAAGGCCCGTCCGGCCCTGCCACATCATCAGAAACGAAGAAGTCAGCAAACTCCTGTAGACCCGCAATCAGATCGAGATGTGCGGCCTTGATGTAGAAATACAGCGGGCGCGAAACCGGATATTCGCCCGCGGCAATGCTTTGTGCGCTTGGAACAACCCCTGACATTGTCGCCACTTGCAACTTGTCTGTGTTGTTTTCGTAGAAGGCCAAGCCAAAGACGCCGATGCCGTTTGTATCCGCTTGGATCCGTGCAAGTGTTTCGGTGTAATCACCGTCCACATCGACAGAGCGGCCGTCGGTGCGGATTGCCATGCACATATCCTCGGCTGCATCCTTGTCGCCACTATTGAGCCCCATGATGGCCTCTAGCGCGCCGCTTGCTTCACAGCCTGCAAGGATGACTTTTTCCTCGAACACTTCGCGTGTGCCGTGTTTTGTGCCGGGAATGAAGGCTTGGATCGGCTGCGCGGGGAATGCAGTGTTCACTTGGTCCCATGTCTCCGTCGGGTTGGCCACCAATGCGCCGTCGACCACCACCTGTGCTGCCAAGGCATTATACCAATCGGCTGGGGTGAACTCAAAACCGTTGCCGTTGATGTCTGAGGCAAAAACTATGCCGTCATAGCCGATGCGCACTTCGATAATCTCAGTGACACCATTTGCCGCACAGATTTCGATCTCAGAGGGTTTGATTGCCCGCGAGGCGTTTGCGATGTCGATCGTGTTCTCGCCTTCACCTTCGCAGAACCGCTTGAGCCCCGCAGAAGACCCACCCGATTCGACCACAGGTGTCGGGTAATCAAAGTTTTCGCCAAACAGTTCGGCCACAATCGAGGCATATGGCAAAACGGTTGAAGAGCCTGCAATTTGCACCCCTTCGCGCGCCATGGCACCAGATGCCGTCAGTGCCACAATTCCAAAGCCCGAGGCCGTTATTTTCAAAATACCCATCAAGTCAGTCCTAGTAGTTGTCATTTTATAAAACCGCCCGAATGCGCGATCCATATGCGGGGACCTAAACGTCGTTCACAACGCTTTTGTGACATGAATGTAAAAGTTTTATGACAAGGCCTGAGGTAACAAGGCTATACTGGCAAAAGTATCCTAACAGTGGTTCCGACCCCAAGCTCGCTTTGAATACGCAAGCGGCCACGGTGGCGGTTGATGATATGTTTCACAATCGCAAGACCCAGCCCTGTACCGCCGACCTCGCGCGATCTGTGACTGTCTACGCGGTAAAACCGTTCAGTGAGCCGAGCGATGTGATGCGCCGCAATCCCGCAACCATTGTCGCACACTGTGATCATCACCGCTTTGCCGTGCAAACCTTTATGTGTGCCAATGTTGTGCAACGTGGCGGTCACCTGCCCGTGCTCGCCACCATATTTCAATGCGTTCTCAATAAGATTTGTAAAAACTTGCTGCAATTGTGCCGCGTCACCTGTGATCTCGACCGGCGTGTCAGGCAGTTCAAACAACATCTCGACTTCGGCGTTTTGGGCGATGATCAAAAGGCTTTCGCGCACCGCATTTAAAACGTCACCAAGGTTAACATAGTCTGTCGGCCGATGCTGTTCGGTCTCCTCCAAACGACTAAGCTGCATCAATTCGTCGACCAGCCGCGTCATGCGCCCCGCCTCTTGGGCCATAATCCCTAAAAACTTGGCGCGTGCCGTTTCATCATCGCGCGCAGGCCCGGCCAGTGTTTCGATAAAGCCGGTCAATGCGGTCAACGGTGTGCGCAATTCATGGCTCACGTTGGCAATGAAGTCGGTGCGCATTTTTCCTGCGACATCGGCCTGTGAGCGGTCAATCAGGCATATTAACACGCCAGCGCCAGCACGCTGCACAGCCACATCGTAATTTGTTTCGCGCCCGTCGCTACCACCTAAATACTGCGCCGTAGTAGGCGCACCGTTCTCAAACACTTGCTCGATCGCCGCGATCACCGCAGGCTGTCGCATGGCGGCGATAAAATGCCTGCCAATCAGACCCTTGGCAAATACCGCAGCAAATCCAGCGTTTACATGTGCGATACGGTGATCGGCCCCGATCAACGCCGTCGGTTGCGGAAACGCCGCGATAATGTCCGCGAGCACCATTTATACGGTCTTTAGATCACGGCGAAATCGGACCGCATTTTCACTATAGCTAAGCGCTGACGCGCGCAGGCCTGCAATTGCTGCATCGTCGAGTTCACGCACAACCTTGCCAGGCGCGCCCACCACAAGGCTGCCATCTGGTATGACTTTCCCCTCCGTAATCAAGGCCCCTGCCCCGATCAGGCAATTTTTGCCAATGACCGCACCGTTTAACACCGCGGCACCCATTCCGATCAGCGAATTGTCCCCGACGGTGCAGCCATGCAGCATCGCCTTATGCCCTATCGTACACCCCGCGCCGATGGTCAGCGGAAAACCCATATCGGTATGTAGCACGCAATTTTCCTGCACATTGCTACCTGCGCCCAAGGTGATCATCTCGTTGTCACCACGCATTGTCGTTCCAAACCAAACAGAACTTGCCGCACCAAGGGTCACAGCCCCGATCACATAACAACCCGGCGCAACCCACGCGTCACGGTCGATCTGCGGGGTTTTATCACCCAGTGAATAGATCATCAGCGCTCCTCAAATTCGGTTTGCAAGCGGCGCACATGACCCATCAGGTCAGGTTGTTGGCTTGCGCGCAACCGTTCTGCGCTAATTATGGTTTTCAATCGTTGCTCGGTTTCGTCAAGATCGTCGTTAACCATCACATAGTCATAGCCATCCCAATGACTGATTTCGTCCCAGCTTTTCTGCATCCGCTTCTCGATTGTTTCTGCATCGTCTTGACCACGACTGACCAAGCGGCGGTGCAGTTCTGTGATCGACGGGGGTAAAATGAAAATCGACAACACATGTTCGCTTAGCGCTGATTTGCTAATTTGTTGCGCGCCTTGCCAGTCAATGTCGAACAAAACATCGCGACCGTCGTCAACCGCCGTCTGCACCGGCGCTTTGGGTGAGCCATAATAATTACCAAATACCCGCGCGTGCTCCAGCATGTCGCCGTCCGCAACTTGGGCCTGAAATGTCTCTGTGCTGACAAAGTAATAATCTTTGCCATCGACTTCACCTGCGCGGGGCTCGCGGGTGGTGGAGGAGACCGAGAATCGCAAACTGTCGTCCCATTGACGCAATCGCCCCGCGAGTGTCGATTTTCCTGCCCCCGAAGGCGAGGATAGAATAATAAGAAGTCCACGTCTTTTCAAAAGCTTACTCCACGTTTTGAATTTGTTCACGCATCTGGTCAATCACTGATTTTAGGTCCAACCCGATCGCCGTTAGCTCCGACGACCCTGCCTTGGCGCATAAAGTATTGGCCTCACGGTTAAATTCTTGTGCCAAAAAGTCCAACTTGCGACCTGCAGGTTTTGGGCCCGTCAGCAATGCGCGGGCTGCCGCCACATGGGTTTGCAGGCGCACAATTTCCTCTGTCACATCTAACTTTACCGCCAACAGCGCCAGCTCTTGCGCGATGCGGGCCTCGTCGATTTCTGTGATGTCTTCCAGAATGCGGGCCATGTCCGCGGTTAATTTTGCTTTCACGATCGTTCTGCGGGCAAGGGCTGCCGCCTCGGCGCGGGTCACCAGATCGGCGATTTCGTCTAATTGTACCGTCACAACCTCGGCCAAGGCTGCGCCCTCGGCGGCGCGCATCGCGACGAACGCTGCGACCAGTGGGGCGATATCAGCACAGATGGCCGCGCTCAGCGCTGACTCATCGGGTTCAACTCGCTCTTGGGTCATGACACCGCGCTGCGCCAATACATCTGCCGCCGTTGGCTGCGCCAAAGTAACGCCCATCTCGAAGGCCCGTTCTTGCACTGCGTCAAGCGCAGCAAGCACCGCGTCAAGTTGCGTTTCATTCACCGACAAAGCTTGTGCGCCTTCTTCGCGGGTCAAACGCAGGTTCACTGTGACGTTGCCGCGCGCAAGTTGTTCCCCCAACGCCTTACGCGCCGCTACCTCAACCTGCGTCAGCCCATCAGGGATGCGCAGGCGTAAATCCAGACCGCGCGCATTCACGCCGCGGATCTCCCAAGCCCAACTGGTGGCACCAAATGTGCCTGTCTGGCTTGCAAAGGCAGTCATGGAGTGGATCATCGGGATATCTTTCGCTTGTTCGCCTTGCACCTAAGACATTTGGGCGCATCGGGGCAAGTGTCCGCAGCGCCTACCGTTAACCCGTTAATACTTTGTTAAGTGAATAATGTCTTAACAAGTGCTAAATTGTGTTCAGAATATGACCCCGGATGGATCAACACATCCCAAGAAGGACACGTATAATGACAAAGACGCTGACATTTCCATTAGCCACGCGCCGCGCCGCTGACCCTAAGCATCCTGTCCTTCAGGAGCTAGAAACATATTGGCAGTCACTGCGCAATGAAGGCGACATTCCCAACCGCGCTGACATTGATCCTGCTGCAATCGACAAGGCCCTGCCCTACACATTTGTGCTTCAACGGGTCGCCCCCGGTGTCGCGCGGATCCGGGTCGCGGGGCAAAAACTGCATGATATCTTACGCATGGATCCCCGCGGAATGCCGGTAAGTGCGTTCTTTTGCGCCGACGATCTAAGCACATTGGCCGTGCATCTGGAAAGTGCGTTTTGTGAACCCGCCTTGATTGCGGTGCCAGTACAAGGTGCCGCGGGATTGCTGCGCGGCACGGTCAAGGGGGCAATGCTGTTGTTGCCGATGCGCGACGACCAAGGCGACATCAGCCGTGTTTTGGGTGCCTTAGTCACGGATGGACTCTTGGGCGCGCGCAGTCGCAGGTTGCGCCTTGATGACGCGCAACCCATGCGCATGGAACCGTTGCGCCCGACGCCGCCTGGGGTGCCTCAAATGCAAAGGCCGGACGTCAGTCGCCCGGCCCTACGCCTTGTCGTCAATAATAGCTAGGCTAGCCCGCTTTGGACGCCGCTATTTTGGTGCGGCGATCCGAAAGCTCCTCTGACACCAAGAAAGCCAGCTCCAGCGACTGCGATGCGTTCAAACGCGGATCACAAGCTGTGTGATAACGATCAGACAGATCCTCATCGGTCACAGCGCGCACGCCACCTGTGCACTCTGTTACATCTTTACCGGTCATCTCGAAATGCACACCACCGGGCACCGTGCCTTCTGCGCTATGCACGCCAAAGAACTCGCGTACTTCGCGCAGCACACTTTCAAAGGGGCGCGTCTTGTACCCCGTTGTTGATTTGATCGTGTTGCCGTGCATCGCATCACAGGTCCACAGGACGTTGGCACCTTCCTCTTGCACTGCTTTCACAAGGCGTGGCAAATGCTCGCCCACCGATCCTGCACCAAAGCGACAAATCAGCGTCAGACGGCCCGCTTCGTTTTCGGGGTTCAGGCTCGCCATCAGGGATTTCAGATGTCCGGACGTCATAGAGGGGCCGCATTTCAGCCCGATCGGGTTTTGCACACCTTTGCAGAACTCGACGTGTGCGCCGTCCGGTTGACGGGTGCGGTCGCCGATCCAGATCATGTGACCAGAGCCTGCAAGCCATTTGCCCGACGTGCTATCAACACGGGTCAATGCCTCTTCATATTCAAGCAGCAATGCCTCGTGTGAGGTATAGAAATCGACCGTTTCCATTGCGTGGGACGCCTCTGATCGAATGCCCGCCGCTTCCATGAAATCAAGCGTATCGGTAATCCGACCAGCCAGCTCGCGGTACTTTTCGGCCTCCGGCGCGCCGGTGAACCCAAGTGTCCATGCGTGGACCTTGTGCACATCGGCGTAGCCACCGGTCGAGAATGCGCGTAGCAAGTTCAGGGTTGCTGCGGCCTGCAAATACGCCTGTTCCATGCGGGTCGCATCGGGGATGCGTGCCTCTGGCGTGAAATCGAACCCGTTGATGATGTCGCCACGGTAGCTTGGCAACTCCACGCCGCCGATGACTTCTGTCGGGGCCGAGCGCGGCTTTGCCATTTGACCCGCCATGCGGCCGACTTTGACGACGGGCACTTTTGCGCCATAGGTCAGAACCATCGCCATTTGCAACATGACCTTAAATGTATCACGGATACTGTCAGCGCCAAATTCCGCAAAGCTTTCGGCGCAATCGCCGCCTTGCAACAAAAACGCCTCGCCACGGCTTGCCGCGCCTAATTGCGCCTTCAGCTTGCGCACTTCGCCGGCAAAAACCAGTGGTGGATAGGAGCTCAAGCGACCCTCAACAGCCCGTAGGGCATCTGCATCAAGATAGTCAGGCATCTGAACACGAGGCTTTTTGCGCCAGTCAGTTTTTTGCCACTCAGTCATTGTCTTGCTCCATTTATCAGTATTGCCAGCGCTGTTAGCGGTAGCACGAGCCCGTATAGCCCGAAGGCACCCGCAGGCCAATGCCAAAAGGCACGTAAATCAAGGCAATTGCAACCGCTGAAACCGACAGGTTTCGTGCAAAAAGGCTTGTCGTTTGCTGACAAAGCTGTTGTGGTCCGTCAACTATCAGCTTTAGGACCAACACGATTATGATCGAGCCGCAAACAATCGACGTAGATTACGCGGGGAAACCACGCCGGTTTGTCTTTGCTCTGATGGAGCAATTCACCATGTTGTGTTTTGCCTCGGCGATTGAAAGTCTGCGGATTGCAAACCGCACCGCGGGCAAAACCCTTTATACGTGGAAAATCATCTCGGAGGGCGGCGAAAATGCTGTTTGCTCAAATGGATGCAGCTTTCTGGTCGAAGGCGACCTATGTGAACTCGAGCGCGACGACACCGTAATGCTATGTGGCGGCGTTGACGTACAGCGCGCCACCACCAAGAAAACGCTCAACTGGATCAGACGCGAAGCACGGCGCGGCGTGACGATCGCAGGGCTTTGCACTGCCGGCTATACGATGGCAAAGGCAGGCCTGCTGGACGGCAAAAAGGCGACGATCCACTGGGAAAACCAAGACAGTTTCCTTGAGGAATTTGAAGATGTTACCCTGACAAAATCAGTATTTGTCGTGGACGGAAATCGAATCACAACCGCGGGAGGCACCGCCTCAATTGATCTCATGCTCAAGTTGATTGCTGATGATCACGGCGAGGAATTAGCCAGCGCTGTTGCCGATATTTTGATCTATTCTTCGATCCGCACCGATCAGGACACCCAGCGGCTTTCGATCCCGACGCGCATCGGCGTGCGGCATCCCAAGCTAAGTCGCGTCATCCAGATCATGGAAACCAACATCGAAGAGCCAATCAGCCCTGCGGTTTTGGCCAAAGATGTGGGCATGTCTACACGGCAGTTGGAACGATTGTTTCGGCGTTATTTGTCGCGCAGCCCAAAGCGGTACTATATGGAATTGCGCTTGCAAAAGGCGCGTAATTTGCTGATGCAAACCGATATGACCGTGATCAACGTGGCCCTTGCATGTGGGTTTGCATCCCCGTCGCATTTCTCCAAATGTTACCGGTCGCATTATGACACTACCCCCTACCGCGAGCGCGGAACCCATGCCGCGCGGCTTTCGGTCTAACGGCCAGATCAATCATAGGTTGCAGATAAGGGCTTGCAGCCTGTTGACAAGTCGAAACGCCCAAAAATCACCGATAAAACAGCCTGATTTCCCTAGCGTTCAGGGTTCACATTCCTGTATTGGCTGTTAATCTGCCCGTTAGGATAAAAATCCAACTGGGAGACTACATATGAAAAATCTACTTATGGCGACAACCGCCATCACAATGATGTCCGGCGCAGCATTCGCGGCTGGCCACGCAGAAGAAGTCAAGATCGGCGTGATCTTAGGCTTCACAGGACCACTTGAATCTATCACACCCGCAATGGGCGCAGGCGCAGAGCTTGCGATGGCAGAAGTCACTGAATCGGGTGCTCTGCTGGGTGGGTCCACCGTGACCTCCGTGCGGGCAGACAGTACATGTATTGATGCAGGTGCGGCAACAACTGCCGCCGAGCGTCTGGTCACAGCTGACAACGTCAACGCAATCATGGGCGCTGACTGTTCCGGTGTGACCGGTGCAATTCTTGCGAACGTTGCCTTGGCAAACGGTATCGTGATGATTTCACCATCCGCAACATCCCCCGGCCTGTCGACAGCAGAAGACAACGGCTTGTTCTTCCGCACCGCGCCTTCTGACGCGCGTCAAGGCGTGATCATGACCGAAATCCTGTCCGATCGGGGCGTAAAATCCGTTGCGTTGACCTACACAAACAACGACTACGGCAAGGGTTTGGCTGATGCATTCCAAGCAGCGTTCGAAGCTGATGGCGGTACGGTTACAATCTCTGCGGCCCATGAAGACGGCAAAGCCGATTACTCTGCAGAAGTTGGTGCACTTGCGTCGGCAGGCGGCGAGGTTCTGGTTGTTGCAGGTTATGTTGACCAAGGTGGGTCTGGCATCATCCGTTCCGCACTTGATACTGGCGCGTTCGACACATTTTATGTGCCAGACGGCATGGTCGGCGCAAAGTTGAATGAAAACTTCGGTGCGGAAATGAACGGGTCGTATGGCGCCTATCCGGGCACCGATAACGCAGGCTCGGGCATGTTTGTTGAACTTGCGGCTGCAGCCGGTTTTGATGGCACTGGCGCGTTTTCACCAGAAAGCTATGACGCCGCTGCGTTGATCATGTTGGCGATGCAGGCGGCGGGATCTTCCGCATCTGCTGACTTCAAAGATCATGTCATGAACGTGGCAAATGCACCGGGCGAGCAGATCATGCCGGGTGAATTGGCGAAGGGTCTTGAGATCTTGGCGGCTGGCGGCGAAATCGACTATGTCGGTGCATCCGCAGTGGAACTGATCGGGCCAGGCGAATCTGCAGGCAATTACCAAGAAGTTGAGTTCGCCGACGGTGTTTACTCGACAATCGGTTACCGTTAACCGTCGAGCTTGATTAAGGAATGGCGCGGGTTAATTCCCGCGCCATTTCAATAAGATACGACACGTTATGAAGACGTGCAGGGGGAAGAAATGATTGTCGTTGAAAACCTAGTGAAGGCCTTTGGAGGTTTTCACGCTGTGGATGGTGCAACCCTTCGCATCGATGAAGGCACTATTACCGGGCTGATCGGCCCTAACGGTGCCGGAAAAACAACTCTTTTCAACGTGATCGCGGGCGTTCTTAAGCCCACTGCGGGCCGCGTGACAATGATGGGTGAAGACATCACAGGTCTTGCGCCGCATGAATTGTTCCATAAAGGCCTGCTGCGCACGTTCCAGATCGCGCATGAATTTTCCACTATGACGGTCCGCGAAAACTTGATGATGGTGCCCGGCGCACAATCGGGTGAGACACTATGGAACGCATGGTTTGGCCGCAAAGGGATCGCTGACGAGGAACGCGCATTGCTGGCGAAAGCCGACGAAGTGCTGGAGTTTTTGACGATTGATCACCTGAAAGATGAGAAAGCGGGCAATCTGTCGGGCGGTCAGAAAAAGCTGTTGGAACTGGGCCGCACCATGATGGTTGACGCCAAGATTGTTTTCTTGGACGAAGTTGGCGCGGGCGTAAACCGCACTCTCCTCAATACAATCGGTGACGCGATCATCCGCCTGAACAAAGAACGCGGCTATACATTTGTAGTCATCGAGCACGACATGGATTTCATCGGTCGGCTTTGTGACCCAGTTATTTGTATGGCCGAGGGTAAAGTGTTAGCCGAAGGCACATTGGCCGAGATCAAGGCCAACGAGCAGGTCATCGAGGCGTATCTTGGCACTGGTTTAAAAAACAAAGACCAGTTGGCAAAAGTCTGATGGGGCGCATTTTGAGTATTTTGAAAAAAGCGAGGGGGGCCGATGTCTGAACCTTTTCTGATCGGTGATCAAATGACGGGCGGATATGGCAAAGGCCCTGATATTTTGCACGGATGCTCTATTTCCGTCGACAAGGGCGAGATTGCCGTGATTGTCGGCCCCAATGGCGCGGGAAAATCAACAGCCATGAAGGCGATCTTTGGCATGTTGAACGTGCATTCGGGTGCTGTGCGACTGGACGGCGAGGATATCACCAAGCTGACACCGCAACAGCGTGTCGTCAAAGGCATGGGTTTTGTGCCGCAAACCTCGAATATTTTCACCTCGATGACAGTTCAAGAAAACCTCGAGATGGGGGCGTTTATTCGCACCGATGATTATCGCGACACAATGGCGCAAATCTACGATCTTTTCCCGATCTTGAAAGACAAGCGCCATCAGGCAGCGGGCGAACTGTCGGGTGGTCAGCGCCAACAAGTAGCCGTGGGTCGCGCGCTGATGACACAGCCAAAAGTCTTGATGCTGGACGAGCCGACGGCAGGCGTTTCACCCATCGTGATGGACGAGTTGTTTGACCGCATCATTGAAGTCGCCCGCACCGGTATCCCCATCTTGATGGTGGAACAAAACGCCAGACAAGCACTTGAAATTGCAGACAAAGCCTTTGTTCTGGTACAGGGGCGCAACGCCCACACGGGCACCGGAAAAGAGCTATTGGCCGACGAAGAAGTCCGCCGTAGTTTCTTGGGAGGATAGCCGAATGTGTAATTCAATGACAGTGTCCGGCCGCACATACACAATAATTGAGGGTCTGACATGGATTTCCTGAACGCCATTGTGGCACTCGCCAATTACGTGATCGTGCCGGGAATGGCGTATGGTGCGCAACTTGCGCTTGGCGCACTGGGTGTCACGCTGATCTACGGCATTTTAAGGTTCTCGAATTTTGCGCATGGCGACACGATGGCCTTTGGCACTGCCATGACGATCATGATCACCAATGCGCTGCTTGCTGTGGGTATCACGTTCGGACCGCTGCCCACGGCCCTACTTGCCTTGCCCTTTGGCATTATCGCGACCTGTTTGCTTGTGCTGGGCACTGACAGGTTGGTGTACCGGTTTTACCGCGAACAAAAAGCGGCCCCCGTGATCCTTGTGATTGTCTCAATGGGGGTGATGTTCATCATGAACGGGATTGTGCGTTTTACAATCGGCGTGCGCGATATCAAGTTTGCCGATGGTGAACGTTTCATCATATCGGTGCGCACGTTCAAGGAAATGACCGGCCTAGAAGAAGGCCTCGCCATCAAAACCACCCAAGGGATCACCGTTGTTGTGGCGATCATCGTGGTCGCCCTTTTGTTCTGGTTTCTCAATAAGACGCGCACAGGTAAATCCATGCGCGCATTCTCTGACAACGAGGACTTGGCGCTTCTGTCGGGTATTAACCCGGAAAAGGTCGTGATGGTCACCTGGATGCTAGTGGCGGCATTGGCGACAACGGCGGGTGTGCTTTACGGGTTGGATAAGTCGTTCAAGGCCTTCACCTATTTCCAGCTGCTTTTACCAATTTTTGCCAGTGCCATCGTCGGCGGATTGGGGAACCCGTTGGGGGCTATCGCGGGTGGTTTTGTGATCGCTTTTTCCGAAGTGACCATTACCTATGCGTTCAAAAAGGTGCTTGGCTACCTGCTGCCAGAGAACCTTGAGCCGTCATCATTGGTGCAACTGTTGTCGACGGATTACAAATTTGCCGTTAGCTTCTCGATCCTCATCATCGTCCTGCTGTTCAAACCAACGGGCCTTTTCAAGGGACAATCCGTATGACCCTCACATATCGCAATGCGTTTCTCGTCGTGTTTGTCGCCTCTCTTTATATTCTCGAAGGGGCAACCGATTTCTGGATTTTCTCGGGGTCTTGGGACAGTTCTCTCAAGATGATGAACTTTGCGCTGGTGGGCGCGATCATGGCGCTGGGGGTGAACCTGCAATGGGGGTTCGCGGGGCTGTTTAACATCGGGATTATGGGCTTTGTGGCGTTGGGCGGCTTGGCTGCGGTTTTGATATCCATGCCCACGACACCGGGCGCGTGGCAGGCTGGCGGCTGGCAAATTATGGCGGGGCTTGCGCTGGGTGCCGCGACGATTGTCAGCGCTGTGATGCTACTGCGCTGGTTGCCAAAGGGGCGGATGCGCTCGCTGATGACCTTTACTTTGCTGGTGCTTGGGTTCTTTGCATTTCGTGCGGTGTTTGATGCAGGTGTCGCCAATGTCGAGGCGATCAATCCGGCGGCAACCGGCTATCTTGGTGGTCTGAACTGGGGCGGCGAGAACTACAAAGACTACGGCTGGTTGACGATTGTGGCCTGGCCTGTGGGCGGCTTGTTTGCAGCGGGGGCGGCTTGGGTGATCGGCAAAACGGCTCTTGGGTTGCGTTCTGACTACTTGGCGATTGCAACGCTTGGGATCGCCGAGATCATCATCGCGGTCATGAAAAATGAAGACTGGCTAGCGCGCGGCGTCAAAAACGTGAATGGTCTGCCGCGCCCCGTGCCTTACGAAATCGACCTGCAAAATGATCCGGGCTTTATTGAAAAGGCCGCGTCTTTTGGTCTGGACCCGACATCGGCCTCCACGCTTTATACCAAGATAGGCTATGTGGTTTTGTTCGCCATCGTATTGGTAATTCTGGTTTGGCTGGCGCAGCGTGCGCTCAATTCGCCTTGGGGCCGCATGATGCGCGCAATCCGCGACAACGAGACCGCCGCCGAAGCAATGGGCAAAGATGTCACCGCCCGTCACTTGCAAATTTTCATCCTTGGCTCTGCGATTGTGGGTATTGCAGGGGCGATGATGACAACATTGGACAGCCAGTTGACGCCAACCTCCTACCAGCCGCTGCGCTTTACCTTCCTGATCTGGGTAATGGTGATTGTCGGCGGGTCGGGCAATAACTTTGGCGCGGTCTTGGGCGGGTTTCTGGTCTGGTGGCTTTGGGTCATGGTTGAACCGTTGGGCCAGTGGATCGCCGAAGTGACGACCTCGGGCTTTGCCGTTGATCACTGGTTCCGTATCCGTATGGAAGACGCCGCTGCGCATTTCCGACTGTTCACCATGGGGCTGGTGTTGTTGCTGGTGTTGCGGTTTAGCCCGCGCGGCTTGATGCCAGAGCGTTAATACGCCAAATGCCACCACCTGCGCGGTGCGCGCGGGTGGTAATCACGTTGACGCCATTGCGATCATCTAATCGGCCTTGGCGCTGGTGTAGGCCACCGCAACGCGGTAAACTGATGTTTCAAGCAATTCCCACAAAGGCCCGAACCCTATGGCGTTGATTTTCCGCTGGCTGCTCCGCCTGACCACTTTGTCTATCGTGTTGGTCGTTGGGGCCTTTGGGCTGGCTTATTATTTCGCGTCGCGGTCCTTGCCTGATTATAATGCCGACACCACTGCGGCGGGCCTGTCTGCGCCGTTAGAAATTGTGCGCGATAACGCCAATGTGCCGCATATTTTTGGTGAAACCGACGCGGATGTGTATTTTGGTCTGGGATATGCCCATGCCCAAGATCGGTTGTGGCAGATGACGATGCTGCGGCGCACAGCGCAGGGGCGGCTTTCAGAGATTTTTGGTGAGCGGACGCTAGGTATCGACAAGGTGATGCGCCGCTTTGACCTTTATAATCTGGCGGTGACCTCCGTGGAGGCGCAAGACGCGCCCACCCGCACGGCCCTAGATGCCTATGCCGCGGGCGTCAACGCGTGGCTGGCCGAGATCAACAAAGGCGCTTTGGGCCGCGGCGCGCCGGAAATGTGGATTTTCAATCAGCCGATCGCGCCGTGGCAACCCGCCGATAGCCTTGCGATCCTGAAATTGATGGCGCTGCAAATGTCTTCGCAACTCGAGGCAGAGGTTCTGCGCGCGCGCACGTCGTTGATGGTCCCGTCTGACCGGTTGCGCGATATTTTGCCCGATGACCCAAGTGCCGGGATCGCAGCCCTGCCCGACTACGCAAGCCTTGTGCCGGGTCTGCCGCGCTATTCACCCGACACGCGGTTGGCTTACGGTCCGCTGAACCCGATGCAACCACCCGACCTTGCGGGGGCCTCCAATGCCTGGGCCGCGGGTATCGAACGCTCGGCTGCGGGCGCTACATTGCTGGCCAACGATCCGCATCTCGCGCTGACCGCCCCCACTGTGTGGTATTTGGCGCGCATTGAGTTGCAATCTGGCGGCATCATCGGCGGCACCATTCCGGGAATGCCTGCGGTGCTCAGCGGGCGCAGCGCCGATTTGGGTTGGGGCATTACCAGTAGCTATCTGGACGACCAAGATGTGTTTCTTGAAGAACTCAACCCCGAAAACCCTGAGGAATATAAAACGCCCACCGGTTGGGCCAAATTCCGGTCGCGCGAAAGCATCATCGCGATCAAAGACGCGCCAGCAGTCACGCTGAAACTGCTCTGGTCCGAAAACGGACCCATTTTGCCCGGTGCGCAATTTGACCTTGGGGCCGTGACCCCGGCAGGTCACGTAGCCGCAATTAGCTGGACCGCGCTTTCCGACAAAGACACCTCAATGTCCGCAGCCCTTGGCATTGCGCGCGCGCGCACCGTGCAAGACGGCATCGCCGCAGCCGAGCCATTCATCGCACCAAGCCAGAACCTGATATTGGCCGACCGGACCCAGATCGCGATGAAAACCATCGGTGCTGTGCCCGCTCGCGATATCAATCACCAAAGCAAGGGCCGCATGCCAAGCTATGGCTACCTGCCCGAAAATCGCTGGCAAGGCATCATGCCCTACGCCAGCAACCCCGAATTTGTGAACCCACGGGGCGGTATTCTTGGCAATACCAACAATAAAACCGTGGACCGTCCGTTCCCGAACCACATCTCATATCTGTGGGGCGACACCCAGCGCATCAACCGCTGGAATCGCCTGATGCAAAGCCGTGACGTGCACACGCGCGAAAGCTTTATTGAGGCGCAGCTCGACACCGTCAGCTACACGGCGCGGTCGCTTCTACCGCTAATCGGGGCCGATCTTTGGTTCACTGGCGAGGCCGCCCCCGATGGCACCCCGGTGCGCAGACGCCAAGAAGCGCTTCAACTTTTGGCCGCTTGGAACGGCGAGATGAATGAACACCTGCCAGAGCCTTTGCTTTATGCTGCGTGGCTGCGCAGCTTGAACGAGAGATTGATCCGCGACGAAATGGGGCCGCTGGCCTCTGAATTTACCCGAGCTGACCCTGTGTTCATTGAGAGGGTGTTCCGCGACACCGATGGGGCGTCGGTTTGGTGCGACGTGGTGCAATCAGCGCCCATTGAGACCTGCACCGATATCGCCCGACTGGCGTTAGACGATGCGCTGCTGTGGATCGACGAAAACGTTGGAGGCACAATCGCCGCCCTGCGATGGGGTGACCTGCACCAAGCAACCAGCGACCATCCGGTCCTCGGCGAAGTTCCGGTTTTAAGCTGGTTTGTGAATATCCGCCAATCAACCAGCGGCGGCGATAATACCTTGCAACGCGGGCGCACATCCGGTACCGGCCCAAACCCGTTTCAAAACGTCCATGCTGCGGGTTATCGCGGCGTGTATGACTTTGCCGATCCCGACAGTTCGGTGTTTGTCACGGCCACAGGCCAGTCAGGCAACCCGCTATCGCGCTATTACGACAATCTGGGTGAACTGTGGCGGCGCGGCGAGTATATCCCGATGTCGCTAGATCCGGATCTGGCACGTGCGGGCGCCGTTGGCGTGACTAAACTACAGCCACCAACGCCGTAAAAGCGCACCTATAAACGGATAAACCGTTCCTTTTGTAGCAAGGTCCAAAACACGGTTAGTTTGTATCCGTCATCGGTCATTTTATCGTCAATGACGATGCCCTGCTCAAAAAGCCACGCACGCTGGCGGCCTTGGGCAAAGGTTAGGTCTAAAACTTCTTCCTTACGCGGATCTTTCAAATGCTCTGCCAAAGAGGCCAGCAAATCATCCATCCCGTCGCCGGTCACAGCAGAAACCGCAAACAGATTATCCGTACGAGCAGATTGGGTCTCAATGCCTGCGCGGTCTTCGTCTGACATCTTATCGATCTTGTTCCAGACCTCGATCATGGGCGCAGTGTCACCGACCCCAAGTGCCGTCAAAATTGCTGTGACGTCTTTTGCCTGCTCCTCGGTCTGCGCATGGCTAATATCACGCACGTGCACGATCAAATCGGCATCAAGGACCTCTTCCAATGTCGCCCGAAACGCAGCCACCAATTCGGTCGGTAAATCAGAGATAAAACCTACGGTATCGGACATGATGATCTGGTCACCTGAAGGTAATTCGATCTTGCGCATCGTCGGGTCAAGCGTGGCAAACAACATGTCCTTCACAAACACATCTGCCCCGGTCAGCCGGTTGAATAGCGTCGATTTGCCCGCGTTGGTGTAGCCCACCAATGCGACAATCGGATAGGGTACTTTGGCCCGCGCCGCACGGTGCAGGGCACGGGTTTTCACAACCTTTGCCAGTTTCGCGCGTAGACGCACAAGTTGGTCATCAATAGCGCGCCTGTCGGCCTCGATTTGGGTTTCACCGGGACCTCCGACAAAACCGAGACCGCCGCGCTGGCGTTCCAAATGGGTCCATGCGCGCACAAGACGCGTACGTTGATAAGACAATGCGGCCATCTCGACCTGTAGCACACCCTCCGATGTGCGGGCACGGTCAGAGAAAATTTCCAGAATCAGACCGGTGCGATCCAGCAGTTTGACCCCCCAAGCCTTTTCTAGATTGCGCTGCTGCACCGGTGAAACAGGACCGTCGACCAAGACCAACTCGACCTCGGCTTGTTCAAAAATCAGGCGCAGTTCTTCTATCTTGCCTTTGCCAAACAACATACCCGCGTGCATTTTTGGCAAACGCACCGCAGTGCCGCCTGCAACTTCCAAATTCGGCAAAGCGGCAGCCAAGGCAATCGCCTCTTCCAACGCAGGACCCGGGTCCCTGCGTGTCTGGTCGTTCTTTAAATCTGGGTGCAAGACCCAAGCACGGGTGACGTGCTTATCGTGTTCAAGCAAAGTTATTCTTCGCCTTCATACAGACTGATAGGTTGCGCAGGCATGATCGTGGAAATCGCGCTTTTATAAACAAGTTGTGACTGACCGTCGCGGCGCAAAAGTACGCAGAAACTATCAAACCATGTGATTACACCCTGCAACTTGACGCCATTAACCAAAAATATGGTGACCGGCACTTTGGTCTTACGCACATGATTAAGAAACGCATCTTGAAGATTGGCTTTATCGGTCGCCATTTGAGGACCCCTTTTTTATTCTTGTGGCCGCGTACCGGCCTCCCTCGTTGATAGCGCCAGTATGTCGCGGCTCTGCACAGGTTTCCAGCCCAAAAAAACAATGGTCAGTTTCGCCAGATTTCAGGGTTGAAAAGTGCTACAATTGCCAATGTTTCAAGTCGGCCTAAAACCATCGCCCCCGCCAATATTATTTTGGCCGAATCAGGGATACCGGCATAAGAAATCGGGTTTTCGGCCGCGACTTCGGCCAAAGGCCCAGTCGTAGAAAGCGCCGAAATCGCCAGCACCATTGCGGTTTCAAATTGCACGCCTGTCAAAGACAATAACAGCATGGTGCCCGCAATTGACAAAGCAAAAAGCATGAAAAATATCCACGAGATATAGGCCCCCTGCTGTCTGATCCGCCGCGCTTCTCGCCCGCCACCGCCCACAGACGATGGATGCACAAGACGCTGCAACTCGCGCTCTGAATGGCGGTATAACGCGTAGACACGCAACAATTTCACGCCACCAGCCGTTGTTGCAACCCCGCCACCAATCAGCGCTAGCCCAATCAAGCCTAAACCCGGTGTTTGTAAACCTGACCAATCCGCAGCCCCCAACCAATAGCGCGATTCAAAACCTGTGGTCGTTAAAAACGAGGCCACCGTAAACACTGCACCCCAGATAGCGCGGAGCAATTGCGTCCATGAAGTTCCTGACTGCCCTTCGATTGCACCAACAAAGTGCCTTAAAAAAAGCGCCGCAGTGACAAGTAAAATTAGGCTGATCCCCATCTTGAACTCAGGGTCGCGCAACAGTCCTTTGTCTCTTTCACCCAATTGTCCCGCCGAAAACGAAAGCCGTGAAATCGCCAAAACAAAGAATATCACGATCATGACTTCGCCCCAAAACCCGGCACCCGCGTCATGCAGCCCGCCAATGGGTGAAATCCCCGAGGTCGACATCACCGACATCGCATGGACCAATGCGACATACGGCACTTCACCCAAACTGGTCAGCCCCAGCCATAATAGAAACGTCAGCCCCATATAAAGCGGGGTCAAGGTCGCGGCATAGCGCATCAGTCTTTGGCTTGGATCTGCCACTTGTGAAATCTGGGTAAAGGTGGCCGCACTTGCGCTTCTGCCGGCAGCCCCCGTCGCGCGCACTTCAAACCCGCCAAGGTTCATCGGCGCGAAAATCGACACTGCAGTGACCCAGATCAGTAGCCCCCCCAGCCAGCCGACCAATCCACGCCACAGATGCAGCGACGGGGTCAATCTCCCCGCGTTGTCATAAACTGTGGCCCCTGTTGTCGTTAGGCTCGACACCATCTCAAACCATGCGTTCAAAAACGACGTATTGCCGACCGCCTCGTAAAACGGGACCGCGAACATGACAGGCAGTGCCGTAAACGCCGCGAGCAGTGCGATCAATTGACTTCGCGCGACGCTCACAGGGGCGTAATTGGCCGTAGCGAACCCCAAAACCAACGACAGTAGCGAGAACAAAATGAACCCGTAAAAGAACACCCGCATCGTGTGGAAGTCTTCCAGCACTAACGCATGGACTGCAGGGACCAACATCGCCAGCGCCCCGATCCCCATCAGGATTACAAAAAACGGTAGCTTCTTGATCCAATCGGTCATCAGAAAAAGTCGATCGAGACCTGCAACAGACGCTCCACCTCGGGAACGTCGTCGGCCATTGCGAAAATAGCGATCACATCGCCTTCATCGATCCGCATATCGCCGGTTGGCTTGCGCGGCTTACCGTCCTTCATCACCGCACATACCATTGTACCCTCGGGAAACGCGATATCCTTGATCCTGTGGCCCGAGATCGGCGACGTGCCCAGAACTTGCGCCTCGATCACTTCGGCCTCTGCGTCACCGATCGAATAGACGGCGCGAACGCGGCCATGCCGGATGTGGCGCAGAATCGAACTGACTGTTGTGGCACGCGGGTTTATATAAGCGTCAATATCCAACGGACCCATCAAGGGCACCAAAGACGGGTCATTGATCAACGTAATTGCCATCGCACAACCCATTTCTTTGGCGCGCACAGAGGCCAAAAGATTGGTCTTATCATCATCTGTCACTGCCAGAACCGCATCGGCAGAACTGATATTGGCCTCTTCCAACAAAGCCCCGTCAAGCCCGTCACCCAACAACACAATCGTGCGGTCCAGCGCATCAGCGGCGGCTTCGGCAATAACACGGTTCTTCTCAATCACCTTAACGCGGACGCGGTCAGTATAGGCCTCTAGGGCGCGGGCAACACCCAACCCCACATTCCCGCCACCAATAATCACAATGCGTTCTTGTTTGGCATGGGTTTTGCCGAAAATCTCCATCGTGCGGGACATGTCTTCGGTTTGGGTGAATATATAACATTCGTCGCCGACAAAAATCTGATCACCGGCTGACGGCACAAACAATGTGCCCTCGCGCCTTATCCCCACAACCAACGCGCGCAGGGTAGAAAACAGGTCGGTCAGTTGGCGCAGCGGCGTATTGATCACCGGACAGTCGTCACTAATCGAAATGCCCAGCAACTGCGCCTTGCCATCCATGAAACTTTCGGTGTCAAACGCGGATGGCGCCGCCAAACGCTGCAATGCGGCCTCTGCCACCTCTCTTTCCGGACTGATAACTACATCGATCGGCAAATGATCGCGGCGATATAGATCGGAATAAATTGCTGTCAAATAACTTTGCGATCGCAGTCGCGCAATCTTGCGTTGGATCGCAAAAACCGAATGGGCCACCTGACAGGTGACCATATTCACCTCGTCAGAATGGGTGGCCGCAATGATCATATCCGCGTCTTTTGCACCCGCACGTTCCAGAACGTCTGGATAGCTTGCAAATCCGGAAATCCCTTGCACATCCAGCGTATCAGTTGCGCGCCGCACCAGTTCAGGATTGTTATCCACCACGGTTACATCGTTTTTCTCGCCCGACAAATGGCGCGCAATTTGCCAGCCGACCTGACCCGCACCACAAATAATCACTTTCATCGTGTCACTCCTTGCAACTGACTACTCGTGACAGAGCGCGCGGCGGGCGTCAATTCAGACCTCGCATTCGATATAGGCAACACGACCACCCGCTTTGTTGGTGGTTGATACCCCCAGCGACTTTAACTTGCGGTGCAACGCAGACCTCTCCATGCCGACAAATGACGCGGTGCGGCTGATATTGCCGCCAAAACGGTTGATCTGCGTCAGCAAATACTCGCGCTCGAACAACTCTCGGGCCTCGCGCAATGGCAATGTCGCAAGACCACCCGACAACACAATACGGCCCTCTTGCGCCGAGGCGCTCTCATCGGATGCAGGCAGCTCCTTGGCCGAAATGTCATCGCCGCTTTCGCCCAAGATCAGCACGCGTTCGACCACGTTTTTAAGTTGCCGCACATTGCCGGGCCACAACATCGTTTGCAGGAGCGCCCGGGCATCTTCTGCCAGCTTGCGCAGCGGCAAGCCCTGCCCCTTGTTCAGTATTTCGATAAAGTATTCAGCCAAAAGCGGAATATCCTCGCGGCGTTCTTCCAGACTGGGCACGGCGATAGGCACGACATTTAAACGGTGAAATAGCTCTTCGCGAAACGTCCCCGCATCAATCGCCGCAGCAAGATCGCGGTTGGTCGACGAAATCACGCGCAGATCAACTTGCACCTTGTCGTTGCCACCAACCCGCTGAAATCTTTGATCAACTAAAACACGCAAGATTTTTGACTGGGTGCCAAGGGGCATATCGCCGATCTCGTCAAAATAAATGACGCCGCCATTGGCCTCTTCCAACAAGCCTTTTTCGACACCGCGACTTCCGCCTTCACGGCCAAACAGCACCTCTTCCATCCGGTCCGGTTCGACCGACGCCGAGCTGACGGACACAAATGGCGCGCCAGCACGGTTCGAATTGGTGTGGATATAGCGCGCGGCAATTTCCTTACCTGCCCCTGCAGGACCCGTCAGCATGACCCGCCCATTGGATTTTGTCACCTTATCAAGCTGGGATTTAAGTGCACGGAACGCGGCACTATCGCCCAGCATCTCGGCACTCGCTACATCGCCGCGCTTAAGATCGATATTCTCGCGACGCAGCTTGCTCGTCTCCATCGCACGGCGGATCACCACCATAAGTTGATCAATATTAAACGGCTTCTCGATGAAGTCATATGCACCCTGCTTGATCGCAGCCACCGCGATCTCGACATTTCCATGCCCCGAGATAATCACAATCGGAATATCAGGATGGTCGCGCTTGACACTTTTCAGGATGTCGATGCCGTCCATATTGCTGTCTTTGAGCCAAATATCGAGGATCATCAACGCAGGGGGCGCCTTGGCAATTTCGGCCATGCAATCGTCAGAATTACCGGCAAGTCGGGTCGTAAACCCCTCATCTTGCAAGATATCTGAAATCAATTCGCGAATGTCGCGTTCGTCGTCCGTGATTAGAATGTCGCCCATTTTACCCTCTTAACCCTCTATGACCGCTCTGTGCTGCAAGGCACTAGAGGCAATGTGATTTCGGCCATCGCGCCGTGATGGCCCGTGCCGTCAAAGTCTGCGGCGTCCCGTAAGACCAAGGTGCCGCCGTGTTCTTCGATAATTTTCTTCACAATCGGCAGGCCCAGTCCGGTGCCGCTGCTGCGTGTTGTTACATAGGGTTCAAATAGCCTTGCGCGGTCATGTGGCAGCCCCACGCCGTTATCACTAATCGTGATTGTCGCGGATGAATTCGCATAGCTCATTTCAACCCTAATTTCAGGTTTGTAATTCTTAGGATCGTTTTTTTCTAAATAGGTTTCAGTCGCTTCTCCCGCATTCTTAATCAAGTTTATCAAGGCTTGACTGATCATCGTCTCATCAACATCAGCGCTCTGACCTAGGTCAGGCAAAGCGGCAAAAAACGTCACATCCGGCAGACCGGCCTCTTGCAAGGTCACGGCGTCGCGCACCAATGTTACTAGATCAATGGCAGCCAGTTGCGGCTCTGGCATTCGTGCAAATTTGGAAAATTCGTCAACAATGCGGCGCAAGTCATTGGTTTGACGCACAATTACATCTGTCATCTGCTCTAGCTTACCGCTCTCGACGACCTCTTTGGAAAACTTGCGTTTGATACGTTCCGCCGATAGCTGGATTGGTGTCAACGGGTTCTTGATCTCATGAGCAATACGGCGGGCCACATCACCCCATGCGGCCATGCGCTGTGCACTGACAAGGTCGGTGACATCATCGAATGCCACGACATAGCCCTCTAGCGTGCCTTGGGCATTTCGCCGTGGCGACATGCGCACAAGGAGGCTTTCCTGCGTGCCGTCGCGCACCAGATTAATCTGTTCCTGCGCCACGACACCCCCATCGTTTCGCATGGTTTCAAACAGACGGCCAAACTCGGGCACGGCCACCGACAATGCGACACGCTCCGGGTTCTCGCCGACCATTAATAACCGCTGAGCAGAGCGGTTTGCAAAATCTACGCATCCATCCGCATCCAGCCCCACAACACCCGATGTAACCGACCCCAGCACGCTATCAAATAGCCTGCGCCGCCGCTCGATCTGATGGTTGGTTTGCAACAATTCGTCGCGCTGCGCCTTCAACTGTGTCGTCATCTGGTTGAAATAGGTGCCCAATTGCGAGATTTCGTCATCGCCGTCGTCCTCGATCACCCGCACATCCAAATCACCCGCCCCCACACGCTGCGACGCCATTACCAAGCGCCCAACGGGCCGCGACAACCCTTCGGCAAACCACAATCCCAACCAGATTGCCGCCAAAATCAAGATCACAGCAAAACCCAAATAGATCAGGCCAAAATTGAACAATAGACGCCCGCGATCATTCTCTAATTGCTCGTAAAGGGCGACGGTTTCAGTGGTCTGATCCAGCAACGCCAAAATTTCACCATCAACCTGCCGCGTCACATAAACAAAGCGATCGGGAAAACGCGGCATCGCAATCAGCGCGCGAAACTCGTTATTGTCAGGATCTTCGATGATATGCGGGCTCGCCGCGGTTGCGGCCTCAAAGTCTGCAGCAGAGGGCGGCTCATAGTCAAAGTCATATGATCCCGCGCCGCGTGTTTTGATTTCACCCGCACCGCTGATAAAATAGGTCTCTGTCAAACCGCGATCAATCTGGTTTTGCACCTGCTGGATCGCAAGCCGGACGTCACCGTCATCCATAAAAAAATTGCGCAACCTTTCGGTGTTCAAATACGCGGCAAGCGCCTGACCATCTCGACTTAATTCCTGACGCTCCTCACGGGCATAGGCCTGCGCAGTCGTCAGTGATGTGCTAAGCACAGTGCGAACGCGCTCTGAAAACCACCCCTCAAGACCCACATTCAGTGACAACATTGCAAACAGCGCCACCAGAACCGTTGGTGTCAGCGCCAGCAAGGCAAAGACGCCCGTTAGCCGCAAATGCAACCTTGATCCCGCCGATTTGGCCCGTCGCGCGGCGATCATCTTGGCCACGCGCTGCATCACCAATGCGGCGACAACCATCACGTAAATCAGATCGGCAAACAGGACCAACCGCAGGAACGGCGACGTCGAAGATTGCACCAAAGGCCCCAAAACGACATAGGTCAAAACCGCAAGGAGCGGTCCCAAAAGGACAAGCCCGATCACGGTCGCGTTTTGCACGGCACGTCTGCGCCGCCAACGACTAAACCGTGCCATGTTTCCACTTGTCAGGCTACGCTGCACGCGCATAGGCCCCTTATACTGGTGAGGTCACCCCCACATACCACCACATCGCGTGGCTTGCCCCAGATACAGCTGCGTCCAAGGTGCCACGCTTATGTTGCGGTTTTACATCAATTTGCGGCGCCGTGTCACGCGGATATCCAACTCAGTGATCTTCTTTCGCAAAGTATTTCGGTTGATCCCTAGTAAATCAGCGCATTTGGCTTGGTTTCCGGCAGTGGCATCAAGCGCAATTTCAATCAGCGGCGCTTCGACCTCGCGCAGGATTCGGGTATATAGCCCCGGCGGTGGCAATTCCCCCCCGTGCAAATCGAAATAGCGACGCAGATGTTTGGCCACGCTCGCCGACAGTTTATCGCCTTCCGCTTGCGTGTTTGCGGGGTCCATTGCGGGCTGATTTCCAAGAACACCCTCGACTTCGGCGCGGCTTATGTCTTCACCTGTGGCCGTAAATACCAGCCTACGGACCGCATTTTCCAACTGGCGCACATTGCCCGGCCAGCTATAGGCGCGGATTAGATCCAGCGCAGGGGTGCTCATACGGCGCGCCGGCGCACCCTCCCGTTCAACACGGGTCAAAAAATGCGCCGCCAAGAGCGGGATGTCATCGACTCTTTCGCGCAGCGACGGCACCTGAAGCGTCACCCCGCCCAACCTATAAAACAGGTCCTGCCGGAAAGTGCCGCTGTCTAATCTGTCCATCAAATCTGTTTGCGAGGTCGCCAGAATCCGCGGCGCCGTATCTCCCAACGCGTCTAACATACGCACGATACGTCCCTGTGCACTGTCCGACAAATCGCCAACCTCGTCAAACAACAGTGATCCGCCTTTAGCACGCGCAAGTGCGGCTGACGGGCCGTCCATAGCCTCAAGGTCGGCACCTGACACCACCACAAACGGCTGGCTGCGACGGTCCGAAAAATCGTGTATCGCGCGGGCAATCAGTGACTTTCCCGTTCCACTTTCGCCAGTGATCAGTACCGGCATGTTTGTGTTCATTACCCTCGCGACCAGACGGTATAACCCCTGCATCGCGGCCGTGCGTCCCACCAAAGGCAGATCACTGGCCTCGTCATGCTCGGTCGCACTACGTGCGCGAGGCACGCGCCGCTTGATCTCCAAGGCGCGTGCGGCCCGTTTCATTAAATCAGGTAAATCGAACGGCTTGGGCAAATAATCATAAGCCTCGGCCTCAGCGGCCTGAATCGCCGTCATAATTGTGTTTTGCGCCGAGATCACGATCACCGGCAGGCCTGGGCGGGCGGCCGAAATCTTTGGTAATTGCTCCAAGCCATTGCCGTCGGGCATCACAACATCCGAGATCACCAAATCTCCTTTGCCTTCGTCAACCCAACGCATCAACGTCACAAGCGATGAAGTGGCGTGAACCTTGCACCCCGCGCGCGTCAATGCTTGGGTTAAAACAGTGCGAATTGTGCGGTCATCATCCGCGACAAGAACGGTGCCATCCATTAGATATCTCCTGCATTTTGCGGGGCAAGTGGAAGTGAAACCCGAAACACTGTGCGGCCCGGCGCGCTCTCGACCGAAATCCAACCACCCGCGTCCCCGATCAGTTTAGATACCAACGCCAAACCCAATCCGGTGCCATTCTCGCGGCCCGAAATAAATGGCTCAAACACATCGCTGGCAATTTCAGGTGGCAGGCCAGGACCGTCGTCAATAATCTCGACCTGCAAAGGTAAACGCGCCTGCGTGCCGTCATGCCTGCGCACGCGCAACGACGGGTCGTAAAATGTATGCAGCCGGATTTGGCCCGCGTCACTTGCGGCCTCTGACGCATTTTTCAGCAAATTAAGAAACACTTGCAGCAATTGATCACTGTCGGCCCAAACATGGGGCAGCGACGGATCATAATCTTCGACAAACAGCATATGCGCGCCAAACCCGACCATCGCAGAACGCCGCGCACGGTCCAGAACATCATGGATATTCACGGCCTTCAACATGGGCGGACGCAGATTCCCAAATTGCTCGACTTGCTCTAACAATTTCACAATCCTGTGGCTTTCCTCGACGATGAGATCGGTGAATTCCTGATCTTCCTGGCTTAACCCCATTGCCAACAACTGGGCCGCCCCCGTGATTCCTGCCAGCGGGTTCTTAATCTCGTGGGCCAGCATCTCGGCCATGCCAATCGCGGATTTTGCTGCTTTTCGCGTATTATGGCTCTTGGTCATACGGCTGACAATTTCGCGCGGGCTGATCATCACAATCATCACATCTTTGCGGCCTTGGTGCGGGGTGAACTGGATGTTGCACTGCATCGGTGGGCGCTCGCCGCTGCCCACATCCACATCATTGACAAACAACGGCGTGCGGCTGTCGCGGGCGCGCGCAAATGGCCTTTCAAGCGGCGCATCAATCATCACCTTGTCCCAAAATGAATGCCCGCGTAACGCCTTTGCAGACAGGTTCAGAAAACTCTCGGCCGCAGGATTGATCTCGATCATCACATCGGCGCTGTCTAGCAATAGTGCGGGCACCGGCAATGACGCCCATAATGCTGCATCCTCAATCATGCTGCAGCCTTTCGTGTCATGGCATCGGGCAAAAGCGCAAGAACCGCCTTGGGGTCAGGGTCCGTCAGAATGGCGCGGCGCAGGTCCGCAGGCGTGCCAGCATCGTCCATATACCAGCCTAAATGTTTGCGCGCCATTTTGCGGCCAAACTCCACGCCATAAAATGACAGCATCGCCTCGTAATGTGCGCCTATCATATTGACCAATCTGGCCCCCGTCGGGATCACAGGTGCCGGTGTGCCGTGCAACTGACTGGCAATTTGCGCCAATACCCAAGGACGGCCCTGCGCCCCGCGTCCGATCATCACACCATCAGCCCCCGACAGCGCCAGCGCTTGTCTGGCCGACGCCACATCAACGATATCACCATTGGCAATCACAGGGATCGACACGGCTTGCTTAATCTCTGCAATCGCCGACCAATCCGCGACCCCTTTGTAAAACTGACAGCGCGTGCGCCCGTGGATCGTGACAAGTTTAATGCCTGCAATTTCTGCACGCGCTGCCACATAGGCCGCGTTCAGGCAATCATCATCCCACCCCAGCCGCGTCTTGAGCGTAATAGGCACATCAACCGCATTCACAACCGCCTCGATCAACCGTAGCGCATGATCAGGGTCGCGCAATAACGCTGATCCCGAATACCCGCTTGTGACCTTTTTGGCCGGACAACCCATATTGATGTCGATAAATGCCGCGCCATTATCCGCTACCAATTTAGCAGCCTCCGCCATCCAATAGGCATCGCGTCCCGCAATCTGCACCGCCGTGCCCGCCTGATCATATCCTAGCTCTGCACGGTCGCGGGCCGCTGGCTTGGCCTGCACCATCTCTTGGCTGGCGACCATCTCGCTGACAACCCAGCCCGCGCCAAAGGATGCCACCAATTGGCGGAACGGCAAATCAGTGATGCCCGCCAGTGGCGCCAAGGCGACAGGTGGACTAAGCGACACAGCATTCAGGGCGAGCGATTCGACGTGGACCAAGGGAAGCAATCAACTTTGTAAGGGCAGTTGAGATTGAAATACTTGGAATCCCCCAATGTCACAACGGCTAAACGCGCAAAATTAGTGCACAAGCAGCCGCGTGCCTAAAATTTAATCACACATCGCGCAATACAGGCAAGAATTGCGCTACCACGTGACAGGCAGTAAACCAATTCTAACAAAAGGAACCAACATGAGCATCGCCGCCATCATTGTCGCCGCAGGACGCGGGCTTCGCGCGGGGGGAGATGCGCCAAAACAATGGCAAGACTTATGTGGTTACCCAGTATTATGGCATACTTTCAAAGCGTTGTGTCCCCATGTTGATAAGATCGTGTTGGTATTGCATGCGGATGATCACGAAAGATGGGCAGCGCTTGGTCTTCATGCCGACCATATCGTGACAGGTGGCGCCACGCGTGACGCTTCGGTGCGGGCGGGCCTAAAGGCGCTCGCCGCAGATCCGCCTGCATTCGTTCTTATCCACGATGCCGCGCGCCCCTTGGTCAGCGCCGCCATCATCACCGATGTGATCGCAGCCTTGGACCATCACGCTGGGGCAGCACCCGCAATTGCGGTCACCGATGCGCTTTGGACCGGCGCGGACGGCTTTGTAAGCGGCACCCAA
>TARA_R110002051_G_scaffold32786_4_pt1 | contig 35098 bp, 50 predicted proteins | sample TARA_R110002051 | Tara Oceans TARA_R110002051 (sample SAMEA4397023) | marine metagenome | biome: Polar Biome; feature: [MES] marine water layer (ENVO:01000295) within the mesopelagic zone...; material: water (ENVO:00002006), including particulate matter (ENVO:01000060) such as...... | reverse complement strand
TAGTAAAAATAAAACAACTAAAAACCCAATAACGGAGAAGGCTATTCTGTCTTTGAGGTCTATGGGTTTCAATTTATCCGAAGCCACGTCACTCGTAAACAAAGCGTATCGTTCAGAAATTTCCGTGGCTGATCTAATTAAGGAAGCAATAAAAAATGTCGAACTGTCTACGACCTAATGTATTCGATGACCTCATTGGTCAGGATGAGATAATCAATAATCTTAAAATATCTGTAAAGTCTGCTATAGCGAGAGGAGATGTACTTTCGCATTGTCTCTTCTATGGAGGTGCAGGATTAGGCAAGACAACGCTTGCGAGAGCGCTTGCTAACGAACTCAATGTTCCCATCCAGATAGCTAACGGGGCTTCCCTAAGCACCACTAAGGACGTTCTTCCCTATCTTATGAAGGTAGAGAGGGGTTCAATATTCTTTATTGATGAGATACACAGAGTAAGCAAAAAGGTTCAAGAGTACCTTCTTACCGTCATTGAAGACTTCCGCCTTGACATTGTTATCCCCGCGAGCAAAAACAGCGAGGGAGAAACAATCAGTATTGACATCCCTAAATTTTGCTTTGTGGGTGCTACGACAGAGATGGGGGACTTAGTACAGCCCTTCCTTGATCGCTTCAAGCTAAAGCACTTTGTGCGAGAATACAGTACAGACGAACTAAGCCTCTTGTTAGCAATTAATGCTGAAAAAATAAAATTAAATATTAGCGATGAAGCACTACGAACAGTAGCTAAAGTAAGTAGGGGAGTCCCTAGAATAGCTAATAATTTCCTCGAATGGTTAAGAGACTACAAGATAGCTCATGACCTTCAGGGTTTGCATAATACAGAAGCCACTGAAGCTCTGAAAATGCAGGGAATTGATGAGAATGGACTCAACCCTATTGATCGGGACTATATAGCTGTCTTGAAAAACTTACCTAAAGGATCGGCTATCGGTGTAAATACTCTATGTAGCTCACTAAGCATAGACAGGCAAACAATAGAGCAGAAGATAGAGCCTTACCTGATCCGATGCGGATATATAGACAGAACCTCAAAAGGAAGAGTATTAATAAACCATGAACTGGAAAGAATTACATAAAAAATCAACGGTTGTCGATCTGCACTCCCACTCTATGCTTAAGAGAACCGTATTCAATAGAGACTTATCCAGAAGAGAGGGAAAGTGGCTGGCAAAGTGGTTTAAGGAGTCTTTTTGGCCTTTTTCTGAGAGAGCAACTCTTCCAAAGGTCGATGAAGGGGGTGTAGATGTCTTACTGTCCACCGCCTATATACTAGAGCAGGGCTGGATAGATGACATCTCTATCATTGATTGGCTCCTCTGGCTTACTCCGTCCGTTCGCAAAAGAGTGGTAGACCCACCCTATTTTGACGCAACGGTAGCCATGATAGATGGCATGGAGCAGCAGATAGAGCTATACAATAAGGGAATTTCAGAAGACCAAAGAAAAATGGTAGTAGCCTACTCTCCAGCAGACATAGCTAAAAACATAGAGAATAATCACATCTCCATAGTCCACTCCGTAGAGGGGGCGCACAGCCTACAAGGTGAAAAGTCTGGCAAGTATACTATTGACCAAGCAATGTCTAGTCCTGAGATAGTGCATGACTGGAGTGCGAGTGAAAAAGAAATCCTTGACAATCTTCAATATTTTTTCGACAGAGGCGTAGCTTATTTAGGGATAGCCCACTTTTACCCCAACCACTGCGTAGACCCCGTTTTTCCGTATCCAGAATACGGAGCAAAACATCTTGACTGGCGTGAAGTATTGGGTAGGTGGGATGAAACAAATGGATTAACCGACATAGGATTCAGGGTTGTAGAAAAGATGCTAGATCTAGGGATGCTAATAGACATCTCTCATTGCACCATAAAAGCGAGAAAACAAATTTACGACATGGTTGATGCTCGGGGTCTGTCGGAGTGCCTCTTGGCCAGTCACGTAGGAGCCTTTGAGTGTCACCGACTAAGTTACAACCTACAGGACTGGGAGCTTAAATGGTTTGCAGATCATGGGTGTGTGGCGGGTATAATATTTATGAACTATTGGATTTCTTCTGTAGATAGTGGACTTGGACTTAAGCATATAGAAAAAACACTCAATCATATAATAAACGTGTGTGGAACAGAGACTGCCTCAATAGGAACGGACTTTGATGGATTTACAGATCCCCCCGACGAGATAGTAGATATGTCAGAATTGCCTAGAATAACCTGCTATCTTAAAGGGTTAGACTACAAGGACGATGTTATTGAAAAGTTTTTAGGTAAAAATGCACTTCGTTTGCTAACCAATGGTTGGCATCGCTAGGTTATAATACAGTAACAGAAAGAAATTGACAATGAGCAGAACAAGAGTTATGTTCTTTTTCCTATTACTAATACCTATCTTCCTACTGGTATATGAGATAAGAACAACTTTAATTGACATGAGACAAGCCCAGAGCGACGTGTTTCTGTTAAATATGCAGAGAGCATCCCAACAGAGGCTTATAATAGGACTTCAGTCAAGAATACTTCATATTGTCGAGGGACATGAAGACGAAAAGACTGTTGGGTGTCCAGCGTGTTTTAAAAACCTAATGTTAGAAAAATATGACCATAAACTTATTAGAAAGTTTTTGGAAGAAAACGGCGTAAGCGCAGAAGACTACTATGATGGTGTTTACAAAGAAAATGAATAAGGGTTTCATTTTTATGTAAGGCACTGGACTTTACAATTTTAAGGGCTAATAGATGACAGACATAAGCACAACAGCAACAGTAACTTCGGATATAGACTTTTTTCAATCCGAGTCCTCCACCTACTCGACGGCCTTTAGAAACCTACAGGGTAGTATTGGATATAAGATTGGAATAACCGGTGGGTCAGGAGGCGGCTATTCGCAAGCAGATTCTGTTTACAATCTGGCTGGCTATGTAGTTGCTAGCGGTGGCGTAAGAGAGTATGACTTCAGGTCACTCTCCCAAGACGCTGTAGGCTCGGCCTACGTAGTATCAATGACGGGGCTTAAGGCCTTGGTAATAAGAAACCACAATACTGGAGTTAATGAGGTTTTGCAACTGAAAGCCACAGGTCTAGGATTTTCAGGCCTTTTCCATGGTCAAGCAGGCGATGCCAGAATCGAGCCTCAGGGAGTATATATGTATACAAATCCTATCTTTGGACTCCCAATACCCTCTGGCGGAAGCTGGATACAGATACATAATGTTGGAAGTGGCGCTCCTAGCCCCACCCCAAACTACAATACAGGTATCGCCATAAGTATAGTGGCCGTTGGAACTTCTGGTCTTGGATAATTTATCTAAAAGGGAGAGGGCTGTCTCATCCCTTCTATCTTCTTTGATTATAGTGAGGAAATATAATGAGTAAAAGTGATAACAGAGTCTTTGTATCGAAAGGCTGGGGCTTTGAGGACTGGATAGTAAACAAAGAGGAGTATTGTGGAAAAATTCTCTTTATTAAAAAAGGAAAAAGGTCTAGCTGGCACTATCACAAAAAGAAGGATGAAACGTTTTATGTTCAGTCTGGCAAGCTTGAGGTTATAGTTGGCTGGGACGACAGAAGGACAGCAGACTTCACAGAAAAAATAGTGCTAGAAAAAGGGGACAGCTTTCATGTTCCTGTCTTAATGCGGCATCAACTAATAGGACTTACTGACGTTGAAATGTTTGAATTTTCTACACAACATTTTGACGAGGATTCAATAAGGGTAATTAAAGGCGATTAATGAAAGTTCTTTTAATTTCTGACTACTCTCTATCCCACACGCCGGGAGGGGCGCAGAGAAGTAATGATCTATTAATGCAAAAGGGAAGAGAGCTAGGTCATTTTGTAAGCGAATTGCATTATGATAGTGATCCAAATCGCATTTTAAATCAGCACTACGATGTGGTTATCTCTTCTAATCTAGAGGCGATATCAAACACCAATCCAAAGATAGTCCCTTGGATTTGCACCCACCCATACCACGTCAGACTTGAGCATGATTCAAATAGATATCTAGCCCCAGAAACTCGAAGGGCATTGTTTACAAGCTGTAAAAAGACTTTTTTTCTATCTGAATTTCATTATAAAAATTTTGTTGATTCTTACGGAGACTATTTTGTAAACATAGAAATAGTTGCTGACCCAATAGATTCTGGTCTTTTCTTCAACAGGGATACAAAAAGAGAAGATAAGATCTTGTATGTAGGATTTATGCACCATCTAAAAGGAACGAATGAATTCCTTTCCTATTGTTTGTTAAATCCAGAACTTGACTTCGTTGTAGTAGGATGGGCTTCAGATGAAAACTACACTAGGAGCTGTCATGCGTTAGACAATGTAGAAATGTTGGGTAAATTTGATTACGAAGATATGCCAGCACTGTATAATAGATATAGTAAAATGTTCTACAAACCATTATTCTATGAGCCGTTTTGCAGGTCTGTTGCAGAAGCACTCATGTGCGGAATGGAAGTAGATTCAAACGACCTAATAGGAAGCGTTCACCTGTACAAAGAGGTTGGTCACGAAGCCTTTGTTTCGCAATGTGACAAGGCACCTGAGATTTTTTGGGAAAAATTAGGATGTCCTCAATAACAGCAATATTAAATGGATACAGAAGGCCGGACAATCTTGCATTGCAGGTAGAGGCAATAAAGAAACAAACATCCGGTGCTGCTGAAATATGGCTCTGGATTAACTACCATGAGGACTTCGACAAGACCGACTCAGAAATCTTAAGCCTAGGGATAGATAAGGTATGTAGAAACAACCATAATTGGAAATACATGGGGCGTTTTTCACTTGCCATGTTAGCTCAAACGGATTTTGTAGCACTATTCGATGACGACACAATTCCCGGAGAGCAGTGGTTTGAAAATTGCTTAGAGACTTACCAAAAGACTCCCGGAATACTTGGTGGAGTAGGCCTTCACTTACAAAGCAAAGAAAACTATATGAATCACGTTAGATTTGGATGGCCTAGCTCTAACGAAGAAACCATAGAGGTTGATCTAGTAGGTCACGCTTGGTTTGTCAATAGAGATGATCTAAAGTACACATGGATGGAAAGACCTTACACTTGGGACACAGGAGAAGACATACACTTTTCTGCGATGGCGCAGAAGTATGGAAAAATTAAGACATATGTCCCACAGCATCCCCCTTTGGAGCGCGCAAAATCAAGCTCTCTATTCGGATATGAGCTTGGCGTAGATGACAAAACAGAGTCTGTTACTAACCATAATCTATTCTTTTCTCTTAGAGACCGGTGTATACAACATTATACACAAAACGGATGGTCTTTATTCCTAGAGAGAGAAAATGGTAGTTCGCAATAGGTTTAACTCAGTGGCACTTAGTCATCGACTAGGAGGCCTTATCCCTTGGTTTCTAAAGCCAAAACAAGAGAAAGAGCAGGAAAGAAACCCATGCTCCTTTCGGGCTGCTGCTTCCATTAGAGCAAAGCCAGAAAAGTTTCTATCTGAGAGTAAAATTTTTATACATGGTCTAGAAAGAACAGGAACAGGCTACTGTACGAAACTACTCCAAGAAAATCTATACAATGTTGAACTCATTGATGTAACCAAGCACCATTTTTTCAATCCCACATCAGCAATAGGCAAGCCGCCCTACCAGAAGGATACCAACCTAGTTAAACACGTAATATGCGTAAAGCATCCGTACTCTTGGTTTCTTAGCTATAAAAAATATAATGAAGTAAACTGTGGTGGCGCTGTACCGGGCGTCAATGCTCTAACGCACAACCCTCCGCACGCAGTATGCGGGACCCACGTAGAAACCTACAACCGCCTATATAATCACTGGATAGATAAGTGCTCCAATAGTAATTTAATACACATAGTCAGGTATGAGGACTTACTTGAAAATCCAGAAGCAAGCATAGCGCTATTATCTTCTCGATTTAATCTCCACACGAAAGGATCTTCTTTTACAAACCCAGCCGAGTACCTTAATAATTTCTCAAGACACGAAACCGACGAAGGTAAATTTTCAAGAAGAGACTATTATTTAAAAAAAGAATATATGCACGATCTTTCGCCAGAGAATAAGGATACAATAAATAAAGTGATAGACAAAAAGCTAATGAATATTTTAGGATACCAACTGGAGTTTTAATAATGCTACTAATTTCCTTTGGGACTCGACCAGAGTGGATAAAAATAAAGCCCGTTGTTGATGCTATTCAAGATAAGGTTCCATTTAAAATACTCTTTACTGGGCAGCATACCTCATTAGTCGCAGAATATCTTGACGATACTTTTATTGTCAATGAAATAGGAAATGGAGACAACAGGCTCGACTCAATAGTTTGTTCCTTGCTAAACAAGGATGGGCTTTTTGAAGGGGTGTCGCACGTACTTGTACATGGAGATACTACCTCTGCTTTTGCTGTTGGTCTCGCGGCTTTTCATAGAAATATTCCCGTTATCCACCTAGAGGCGGGTTTAAGAACTTTTGACATAGATAACCCCTATCCAGAAGAGTTTAATAGAACGGCCCTCTCTGCGCTAGCGTCTATACATTTTTGCCCAACGCAAACATCCTTAGAAAATATTTGCAATATTACTGGCAAGCTCGCCCATGACGCAAGAGCATATCTGACAGGCAATACAGTTCTAGACAATCTTATTGGGCTTACTCCTGTGGTTGAGGATAAAGTTCTTGTCACAATGCATAGAAGAGAGAACCACCATAACATGGACGAATGGTTTGAAGAAATTAATAAGCTAGCTAAAGAGAATCCATCCCTAGACTTTGTTATCCCCCTGCATCCAAACCCAAATGTTTGCAAGCATAAACACATACTCACTCACGTAACTGTCGCAGACCCGCTTTCCTACGATGAATGCGTCGAGTTTATTAGAACCTGCAAAACCATCATAACTGACAGCGGAGGAATTCAAGAAGAGTCCTCTTTCTTAAAGAAAAAATGCATTGTGTGCAGGAAGGTCAGCGAAAGAAGCGAAGGAGTGGGGACTTTTGCTTTCATGTGCGGAGAACCATCCACGCTAAAAGGAATTTTTGATGGTATAATTAGTAGTGGAAGCTTTATAGTTAACAGGGACTGTCCGTATGGGGACGGCAGAGCTTCACGAAAAATATTAGAGGTCTTGAAAAATGAAATTGGTGGTAACGGGCGGTAGGGGCTTTATAGGAAGCCATTTCGTAGAAGAGGCATTGGGGTTAGGCCACACAGTATATGACATCGACAAGATGGGGTATGCTTCTCATGAAACATTGCCTTGGGATTCTCACCCATCATACAAGCTACAAATAGCCGACATAAGCACCCTTATCCACATCCCGTCGTGCGACATTATTGTAAACTTTGCTGCTGAAAGTCATGTTGACAATTCAATACGAGACTCAAGACCATTCGTGGACAGTAGCTTGATCGGAGTTTGGAACCTTCTTGAGCTTATCCGAGGAAAACCCCAGTACGATAGGCCTCTCTTTTTTCACATCAGTACCGATGAGGTTTATGGGGACAGGCAGGAGGGCGTTTTCAAAGAGGACGATCCTCTCTCTCCAAGCAATCCATATTCTGCAACTAAAGCGGGAGCAGAAATGCTGGTCAAAGCATACTCTCGAACCTATGATATTGATTACATCATAACCCGAAGCAGTAACAATTACGGGGAAAGGCAGTACGAAGAAAAACTTATCCCTAAATGTATATCCTCACTACAAAACAATAAGAAGATACCCGTTCATGGGGATGGCTCCTACATAAGAGACTGGACATACGTTAAAGACAATGTTAGTGGCATCTTTGCGATACTGGATAGCGGTATAAAGAACGAGACCTTTAACGTAGCCTCAGAGAACTACATGGTAAACCTAGACGTTGTAAAGACAATCATATCTTGGATGGAAAAAGACGAAAGCTCAATACTCTTTGTTCCAAATAGATGGGGTCAGGACGTAAGATATGCTGTTGATTCATCAAAACTTCGATCTCTAGGATGGGTTCCGAAGCACCCAGAAGGGCTATTCAAGTGGTTTTAATAAAGAACTATAAGGAAGAATTTTTTAAAATCTTAAATCTTTTACAATCAAGAGAGCCATTTGCATTTTCTAGATTTTCAGATGGAGAGGTTTCGGTTTTAAAGAACAAGCATCTCGTACTGGCTGAAAGCTATTTCATACAAGAAGATGTTTATGGGGCCAATGCCGTGGCTGCCCCAATCCCCTACATGGAAGAGGAGAGAAAAGAGTTTAATCCAGAACAGCACTCGTTTTATCATAAAAAGTTAGTTGAGGCATTTAAGTTTAGGAAAGACAATTACTTTAAGGGAATTCCGGGAACAAACGAGTGGAATAGGCAAGCATTTGATTATTGCATAGAGCTTTACGGTGAGGATGACCACGAACACCTAAGCTTTTCAAATCTAATGATTAATGGCAACTATGATTTGTTTATTAAAATGATGGTTCCAGAGCTTAAGGATAGAGATGTTATTATGGTCTGCAACGAAAACGCTAGCTTTGACAATCTACCCTTTAATATTAAGAAAGATTTCAGAATAGGCTCTAATTGTATGATAAACAATTATGGTCTGGTAGAGGAGATGAAGCAATATATATCAGACAATAGCATTAAAGATAGCGTATTTCTTTTTTCCGCAGCCACCCTAAGCAACTTTCTAATACACGAACTTTATAAAGACTTCGATCAAAATCAATATATAGACATTGGGTCTTCGCTGTCCCCGCTCCTCGGTTTGCAAGGATGGCGAGGCACGCGAGTCTACCTTAGATGCTACTGGGAGGGAGAGCAGAACTCAATCATAAATCAGGAGGACTCATGGGGCTAGAACTAGTAATGTGTGAAAGAAAGTATTGGGACTTCATTCTTGAGCTTAGAAATTCTTTAAGGAAGGGATTCATAGAGCAGGAAACCATAACTACAAAAGACCACTATAAATATATGCAGAGTCATTGTCAAAGCTATTACATAGCCTTAGAAGACGGAAATCCCGTTGGATGGGTGGGCCAAATAAATAATGACATAAGAGTAGCCACTCACGCAGACCACCACAAAAAAGGTGTGGCAAAATTTATGATAAACGAGCTAATGAAATTGCACCCAGACGCATTTGCGAAGGTAAAGTTAGACAATGAGGCCAGCATAAGGTTGTTTGAGTCTTGCGGATTTAAAAAGAAGTATTATTTACTAGAGAGATAGAGAATGCTAGTCTTTGATGAGCTCCAAGAGATGGATGAAAAATGGCTTGAGTGGTACGGTAGGGAGATTTCTAGCTACCCCATGGGAGATTTTTCGATACTCGACCCGTCTTTCAATATGAAAACTTGTGTGGATATTGGAGCTAGCATTGGTGGTTTCTCTATAGTTGCTTCTAATTATTTTGAAAAGGTATTAGCATTTGAACCAAGTAGAGCCTCGTTTACGACAGCATTACAAAACTGTCACGCTAATATAGATCTTTATAATGTAGCTGTCAGTAATAGGACTGGAGATGTAGTCGATCTTACTTGTCAAGTATGCCCAACTACCGGAAAATTTCATGGTCATAATGCCTCAATAGTATGGGGTCTAGGTGATGAAAAAGAAAGGGCGATTACAATAGACCTAGAGAAAATTTACGAATTAGCTGACACTGATTTCATTGATTATCTAAAGGTGGATTGCGAAGGATCGGAATGGGATATTTTACTTTACCAAGATTTATCTAGAGTAGGTTTAATATGCGCTGAAATCCACGGACCGCCCAAGGGAAAGGGAAACTTTAAAACTTTACGAACTAAGCTTATAGGTCAGATGAGAGCAGACGGATTTGAAGTTTGCCTATATAGCGAAAACAATTTCTTCGCTAGAAATACTAAATTTAATATACCGTGTCTAGTTTGCGACAAAGAAAAATTACGGAAGATCCAAACTAAAGCTAGCCTGAAGTGCAACTGCCGTTCATGTCAGAAAAAAAGAGAAATAGAGAATGCTTAGAAACCCATTTGAAATAGTCCGGTGGTTTGAAGAGGAAATAGCCCACTACACCGGAGCCCCATACGCTATAGCGACCAATAGCTGTACAAACGCCATCTTTCTTGCATGTAAGCATAGACACGTCAAGGGGAAGTCTGTTACCATCCCAAAAAGAACCTACCTGTCAGTACCGCAGTCTATAATGCAGGCCGGAGGCAAGCTTGAGTTCGAGGACATTGACTGGAGTGGAATCTACCAATTAAAACCATTTCCTATTTATGACTCCGCAAAACGTCTTACGTCCAATATGTACATTCCGGGAAGTCTCATGTGTCTCTCTTTTCACTTTAAAAAACCTCTCAAGATAGGTAAGGGTGGAATGATATTAACCGACAGTAAGGATGCTGTAGATCACATTAAGAGAATGAGGTACGAGGGAAGGGGAGAGGGCGTCGGTTACCACGAGGATATAATATACGAGCAGGGCTGGAACATGTACATGACTCCCGAGCAGGCCGCTAGAGGTATGGTTCTTTTGAGCGACTACCCTGAGCACGCAGAAGATCAGGTAGAAAACCCTCCGTATAGAGACTTAACCGAATTTGATCTTTTTAAACGACCACTTTTATAAAGCCTATTCCAAAAAAAAATTTCATGAATTCACTAGCATTAGTCATAGATACCAACTCAAGATACTCTGACGTCTGGCCTCCCTGCTTCGGAAGACTAGAAAAGTTCTTTCCAAAAGACTTTAAGAAGTATGTCTGCGTAGACGAAGGGTTTGAAGGAAAATCGCATACGGTCAGCAGCATTCCAGAAGATTTTGTTAAAGTCCTCTACGATGATAACGAAACCTACAGAAATCAGTTCTTGGGGTGTCTGGAACAGATAGAAGAGGAGTTTATACTATATACAAGCGAAGATTATATTCTCTTTGATTCTGTAAACCAAGAAAAAATATCATATATACTAGACGCCTTGTCCCACTCCGACTATAGCTTTGTCAAGCTGACTAAAGGCCCCGAAGAGGTTGCGCGGCACATATACTATAAAAAACTTTTTACAATAGATCCGAATAGCAGCAATTTTTTTGCGCAGCAAGCTAGTGTTTGGAGAACGAGGGACTTTGAAAAAATGTTTAGGGCTTCCCCAGAAAGCAATGGAAGAATGCAGCAAGAGCCGGGAGGTTCTGATGTTTGTAGAAGTATAGGTATGACCAAAGGATTGCAATATCACGATGGTGAGAAAAAGAGAGGATTGTTTCATTACGACTCCAGCGTCTTTCCCCATATAGCTACCGCTGTAGTTAAGGGGAGATGGAATATATCAGAATACTTTTCAGAATTAATGGATGTTTTTGAGGAGTATGAGATTGATATGAATATTCGAGGAACAAACACATGAGGGTAGTAGGTAACTTCAATGACGATGCCACATGGGGAGTCGTTACATATATCCACGAGACCTTAGAAAAGGTTGGTGATGATTCCTTAGATTCTGTCCTTATGAATGGTGCTGCATGGATCTATCACGATGACATAAAGATTCCGTATCAGAACTGCGAAAGAAGGTGTCTGCTTGCCCTCTGGAGCCCATGTGAATTCACAGCACAGAAAGACTATTTTCACTTTGAGCATTACGAGTTCTTCTCGGAAGTTTATTGCGTATGTCCATTTACTTGTAGATTTATGAATGAACACTTTGGATATGAAAAGTTTAAGTATATCCCATATCCGTTCACAAACTACTCCGTAAAAGAGTTTGGCAACTACGATGCTGATTGCTCTTGGATGGGGTCTATTCACGGACAAGATCACATATCTGCGATAGAAACAATATCTAAGTTTGACTATAAATTTTTAACATCACAACTAAATACGTGGATGAGGCATCCCTATGAGTTCGATAAGTGTACACACGTAAACCTCCCCTCAGAAGAAAAGCTTACTGAGTTAAGCAAGTGTCGCTCGTCATTGAGTTTCAACATAATATACATGAGCCCTGCCTCCCTCTGCAACGGAGAGAACTTTGATGTCTTTGACCACTTCAGCGAAGGTATCATGCCCCAATTTAAAGTTAGGACACATGAGATCGCTTCGTCCAAATCTCTACTACTAGTTAAAAGAGACCCTTGGAATTTAATTGAAGACTTTTATACCCCAGAAGAAGAGTTTATATACTTTGACTCCTTTCAGGAACTGGAGGGTATAATAGAGGACGTAAGGGATAACTTTAATAAATACAGAGACATAATAGAACGAGCTTATAACAAAAGCCGAAACTACACGGTAGAGAAGATCTTTGACTACATCGAAAGCAAGGATGATTCCCTCATAACTTGGAGAAACAATAATGTATAGTGGTAAAAATATACTTGTAACTGGCGGAACAGGCTTGGTGGGCCGAGAGCTCGTGGAACTCTTGGTAAAAGAAGGGGCAAATGTGACATCTGCCTCCCTAGACGATAACAACTTCAATGAAGATTGGGACGTTGAGTACATCAATACAGACCTTCGTGTGTTGAAAAATTGCACAGATGCCTGCGAAGGAAAAGACCTTGTCTTTCATATTGCGGGAATAAAAGGATCTCCTGTCGTTACTAAAACAAAGCAGTATACTTTCTTTACTAGTATTTTGCAGCTAAACACTAGTATGATTGCAGCTATGTACACCTCAGACATGGGTGGTGGCATCTACACAAGCACCGTTGGCACTTACGGTCAATCAGAAGTGTTTAGGGAAAGTGAACTATGGGATAAGAACCCCTCTCCAAATGACTGGTTTGCAGGATGGGCAAAAAGAATGGGGGAAGTTCAGATAGACGCATACCAACAACAGTACGGAGAACAAAACATTTCAATAATGAAGCCTGTAAATATATACGGCAAATACGACAACTTCGATCTAGCGACATCAACCTTAGTGCCGTCACTAGTCCGAAAAGTAGTCGAAGCAACAGACAGTGTTGAAATATGGGGAGATGGTTCTGCTGGGCGAGATATCATTCACGCCAGAGATGTTGCAAGAGGAGCCATGTTCTTGGTTGAAAACAAAATTACCGAACCTGTGAACATTGGAAATGGAAGATGCGTGACGGTAAAGGAGCTCATCGAAACTTTGGTTAAGGTTTCTGGAAAAGACTTAGAAGTAACGCACGATATGACCAAGCCAAAAGGGGACTCCCTTAGAGTTGCAGACGTTTCAAGACTAAGAGGATATGGCTTTGAGTCAACGGTTTCCTTGGAAGACGGGCTGAAAGAGACCTTTGATTGGTTTATAGCCAATAATCCATATGAGGGACGACACGACCCATTCCTAAAATCAGATCACACAAACATGATCGAGGTATAAGATGAAAATTGAAAAAGAATACGTTGCAAATTTTCTAAGCGTTATCTCACAACAAGCAGATACTTTTGAAAAAATCAATCTTGCTATGACGCTTATGGAGTCTAGAGCAGAACATATACTTTCCAAGGAAGATTCCTATGAAGACCTTTATATCGACCCAGAAGTAGACATCCTCAACAGTAGTCCTCAGGTTATCCAGCAAGTAGAAAGAGAGCTGTTTGGGTTCTTGGAGCTATTACTCAACAATGACGTAAAAAGCATTTTGCAGATAGGGCTAGGGCACTTCGCGTCTACGCACTTTGTGTTAAGTTTGTTAATGGACTCTATATGCACTATAGAATATGATGACTTACATGTCAAAAGATATTCTGAGGAAATAAACAACAAAAAGGAAACCGTGCTGTGTGGAGATTCAACATCGGAAGGTATAATAAAGCAAGCACAAGAGCTTGGCCCCTTTGATTGTGTTTTCATAGATGGAAACCACTCCTACGAGTATGTGAAACTCGATCTGGAAAACTATGCCCCTCTAGTCAAAACTGGCGGCATAGTCGCCCTTCACGATGCAAATTTTGAAGGAGATAGATACGGTACGCCTCGCGTAATGAGAGAGTCAAGTTACAACTGGAAAAAAATCTCACATTCAAACGAAGTGGGTATAGCTTATTTTGTAAAGGTTTAAAAATGAAAAAGAACATGCTGGTTTGTGGCGCCAACGGCTTCATAGGGAGAAATGCACTAGAATATTTTAGGAATTCGTATGATATAACAGCGGTTCTCTTCAGCTCCAAAGAGCCAGACTACGGCAGACTGGACGGAGTGAGATACATTCAAGCAGACCTACGCTTGGAAGAAGATGTAAAGAATATTTTTGAGGAGCAACATTATGATGTGGTACTTCAAGCAGCTGCAACTACCACCGGCTCTAAAGATGTCGTGGAAAGACCATATCTCCACGTAACAGACAATGCTGTTATGAATTCTTGGATATTTAGAGAAGCGACATTAAATAAAGTAGGACACCTTCTCTTCCCAAGCTGTACCGTGATGTATCAGCCAAAAGATGTTCCCCAGTCGGAAGATGACTGGAGCGCAGACGATGAAATATATCATAACTATTTCGGTGTTGGCAACATGAAGGTCTTTAGTGAAAAAATGTGCGACTTCTATTCCAGAATAGGAGAAACCAAGTTCACTGCCTTTAGGCATTCAAATGTTTATGGCCCATACGATAAGTTTGACTTAGACAAATGCCATGTCGTTCCGGCTTTTATTAACAAGGTTACAGCCGCAGACAACGAGTTTGAAATCTGGGGAACCGGTAAGGCCTCTAGAGATGTGGTCTATATAGACGATCTTATTGAATTTATTGATAAGTGTATTGAGAATCAAGAGTCTAAATACGAGCTATTCAACTGCGGTGCGGGAGAGGCATTTTCTATACTAGAGCTGGCTTCTACCATAATGGAAGTTCAGGGCAAAGAGCTTGATGTAATATTTGACACAACGAAACCTGACATTCCAACAACCGTGATCTTGGACTGTCGAAAGGCAGAGCTAGAACTTGGATGGAGCCCTAAGGTTCCATTAAGAGAAGGTCTTGAAAAAACCTGCAATTGGTATAAGGCAAACCTTTTAGCTGAAGTGGACTGGCTCTTGTAAATGGCCTTGTATTCAAAAAACATAATCACCTACAAAGATGTTCGTGGAGAAGTGTATCCTTGCTGGAGGGATGATGAGTATTCCATAAGGTTCGTTGAGGATAGATTTTCTAGGTCAATTAAAAACACTATTAGGGGATTTCATGGGGATGCGACTACTTGGAAGCTATTCACCTGTGTGTACGGAACCATAAAGCTAGTTCTGTGGGACATCAAAAGAAAAGCAAAAAAAGAGATGGTGCTAAGCGATGAAAACAAACTTCAGGTTTTAGTCCCACCCTATTACTTAAATGCTCATGAGTGTCTAAGTGATGAATGCGTTCTATACTATAAATGGAGTGAGAACTATTCTGGCCCAGAAAACCAATGGACTGTTAGCTATAAAGACAAAGAAATAAACGCGTCTTGGTTTACAGACAACCCTATTTTATCCGCAAGAGACAAAGAGGCTTCTTCATTAAGGGATTTAATGGAAACGTTATGAACTCACATTTTGACACAATAGTTTGCTTTAAGACGTTTACTGAAGACATAGATCCTGTGACATCAGATATGTCTAGGATACAACGTGCAAGCAACGGCAGATACACACTAAACTCAGAAATGAGTTTTTATCTAGACATGCCAGAAATTGCCAATCTTGTAGGTGCAAAAGTTCACAATGTCTATGTTGACGATTCCCTCAATATATTTGAAGAGTATGAAAAGCACCTTAAAAGGCTAGGGAAAATTCTTTTTGTCGTAGAGCCGTGGGTACTCCACAACGGACACTTCCAGCTACTAGATCTCAAGCGCTGCGACGAAGGTTGTGAGATAGTTGTCTTGGCTTGGGATGATTATTATTATCTTAGCAATATTTTTCCCAACGATTTTTGTATAGAAAATATTGAGCTGGCAAACCTATATCTAACAAATGACCCAAGAAGCGTATGCTTACTTCGTGAAAAACTGGGGGTTAATGCTCATTTTTATATATCCACACCTTGCAAAAAAATGATAGAAATTACCGAGTATATTCAGCAAACGTTAGATATGGACCCGGTAGAAGCCACTGGTCACGACATAGGTTGTTTTATGACCTTTAAAAATCAAAACGAATATCGCTGCGAACTTAAGAGATATTTGAACAAGACTTTTGATAACATCCTAATTGGTGATAGCAATACTGTTCGTGTGGCATCAAAAAATATCTCTCAAACGGTGCAAGATTATTTAAAGATAAAGGTTCACCTAGGAAACACGTCGTCTGCTTGGGCGGAGAGAAGTGAAATAAACAGCGAAAGCGCTTATCTAAAGTATCTTCACGACTGTAGCACTCCGGAGTGCACCTCGGCTAGATGCTCATCAACAGAGGTGCTTCTCCCAGATCACTTTCGGAAACACAGGGCGAAGACTAAGCTCTCTAGATGCATGAAGGGCGTAAAGGATTTTATCGCACCACTGGCAAACGCAGTCTTAATATATGATGATTTCCATTGGAATAAGGTTTTCTATCAAGATGTTTTCCCTCTCTATGAGTATAATAACTTTGAGACAATAAAAGAAACATATGATGAAGTAACAAAAGACAAGGAAACAACCTCGCAAATTTTAGCTAAGCAAAAAGACTGGATCAAAAAGCATTCTTTTTTTAATCAGTTTAAATATATACTAGAGAACGATAGGGGTATTTTCGATGAGGCTTTACTTACAAGTGAAGTAGAGTATAGTTAGGATAAAAAAATGCTTAAAGAATTTGAAGAAGAAATTGAAAAGATATATGAGTCTGGAAAGATCAAGGCTCCAGTTCATTTGCGTAATAACAATGAAGCAGACCTTTGTTCCCTATTTAAAAATCACAAAGTTAAAAAAGAAGACTACGTATTTTCAACTTGGGCGAGTCATTCTCATGCCCTATTGAAAGGAGTTCCTGCCGAACAAGTCAAGCAGAAAATCCTAGACGGAAAGTCAATAACACTACACTTCCCAGAACATAATTTCTTTAGCTCCGCTATAGTTGGGGGGATCTGTCCAATAGCTGTTGGGACAGCGTGGCAGCTTAAAGCATCTAAGTCTGACGCTAGAGTGTATTGCTTCATTGGAGATATGAGCTTTCTAACCGGAATCGCTAGCGAATCAATAAGATACTCCATGAACCATGACCTTCCAATCACTTGGGTTATCGAGGACAACGGAAAGTCCGTAGGAACCATCACAGAAGAAACGTGGAATGGAAGCACGCGAGAATGGTATCAAATATATAGTGACCTTAGCCGTAAGTGTGAGAATTTTAAGATAACCTACTATCGCTACAATACGACCTACCCACATTCGGGTACTGGCGTATTCGTGGAGTTTTAATATGAACTATAAAGAAGAAGTATACAAAGGCATGGCGTACTTAGGATCTCATCCAGAGACTATCTTTGTGGGACAGGCCGTAGCATATAAAGGGACGGCAGTTACTCATCAAGTAAAGGACTTCCCTCCAGAAAAGCTCTTGGAGCTTCCTGTGGCCGAAGATTTCCAAGCTGGCTTTTGTTTGGGTTTAGCGTTAGAAGGCAAAATCCCTGTGTCAATATATCCACGAATGAACTTTACCATTTTGGCAGCGAACCAGATAGTGAACCATTTAGATAAGTGGTCTGTTATGTCAGATGGAGAATCAAGGCCGAAGGTAATCATGAAGGCCATTGTTGGTTCTCAATATCCCCTCGATCCGGGGCATCAGCATAAAGCTAATTATACACAGGCGTTTAGAAGCATGTGCGACACCATAGATGTAGTGGAATTACTTTATCCAGAACAAGTTCTTCCGGCTTACAAAAAAGCCCTTGATAGAGCAGACGGCGTTTCCACATTGATTGTAGAGCATGGAGACTTATGTAGATGAAAGCAATTATACCAGTTAAAGACTCCTCCATAAGAGTCCCTAATAAGAACTTCAAAGACTTTTACAAAGGCCAATCTCTTTTTGATTTAACCACTAGTAAACTCCTTAAGATTCTTAGCCCTCATGATATTTATATGAGTTGCGAAAACGAAGAAAGAAAATCTCTAGCCGACAAGTGGGGGATTAATTTTCTCTTAAGAGATCCATACTTGGCCGACAACGACACACCATTTTACAGTGTGTTCAATGGGGTTTGTGATCAAGTAGAGGGGGATGATGATATCGCTTGGTGCCAAGTCATAGACCCTATGTTTGATAGCTACGAAGAGTGCTTTGATATCTGGAAGAATGGAAATGAAGTCTTAGAAGGGGGAGTTTTGTGTAAAAAAGACATTAAAAAAACCCACGATTCGCTTGTTGTAGTATATCCACACAAAGACTATTACTTAGACAGCTCTTATCAACCAGAAGGGTTTGGTTTTGGAAGGTGGCACAAAAAATCTCAATTGCTACCCATAAAATATCAATTAACATTCACATTATCTATTCTCACAAGGGAATCAATAAAAAAGTGTGGCTACCACGTAGGGGCTAAGCCTTTTTGGTATCATAGTAGCAATACACATATTGATATAGACACTAAAGATGATTTTGAACTAGCATCAATAATTATGACAGAAAAATTAAAGAAGGGCATAGCATGAGCGACCCTTGGTTAAATATCTCTTTTCCAGAAAGATTATTCGTTATCGGCGCTGGACCGAGCCTTGAAATACTTTATGAGCACAGACACGAAGCAAACGAATGGGGTGATTGGGCTGTTATGAGGTCCGACTTGGTACAACCTTTGTTAGAATTCATAGAACCCAAATATACCATAAGATATTACTCTGCGATAAGAAACATTAATAAAACCTACGGTATTCCATTAGAAAAAGTCCACCCAGACACAAACGGAGTGGGGCAGAGTGGTGGATCTAGCATACATGAATTTATTTATCAGTTTCAAGACCACGGAGGTAAAGAGTTATTTCTATTTGGATTTGACGGCGATGATTCTGGACACTGGAGGGGGACAGGCAAATATGTCTTTCCGGGCACTAATAAAACTCTTCCTTGGCCTTACATGGGCGAGACGCCAAGCGATTGGCCGAGTGGTAGGGATAGTCCTCATGTGCAGGATGCCGACCACATGAACAAGTGCTCTTCGCAAATTTCAATAAAATTATTTCATATAGGGAAAACAAGGCATAAAACAATGAAACGGATAACAATAGACGAGTTGAAAGGAACCTATCTCAATGCATAGAATAGAATTTGGAGAGCTTGTTATTGGAGACGTTGCTAGAAAAAATCTGATGCACGTATGCGACACAAACTGGGCATCGGGAGGACCAAAAGTAAAGCAATTAGAAAAAGAATGGTCTGAAATTTTTGATTACAAAAGAAGCGTGGCTGTTAGCTCAGGAACAGATGGAGTTATCAATGCGTGCCTAGCTCTATATGATATAGCGGATGCAAAAAGAGGCGACGAGGTTATTGTTCCGGCACTATCTTTTATAGCAACTTCTAATGCAGTTAGGGCTGCTGGGTTTACGCCTGTATTTGTTGATGTTAATAGAGAAACACTTAATATTGACGAAACAAAAATAGAAGATGCAATTACATTTAAAACTGTTGCTATCATGCCAGTCCACACAATGGGTCGGCCAGCAGAAATGAATACTATCTGTGACCTTGCTAAAAAATATAAGCTAGTAGTTATTGAGGATGCCTGTGAAGCTCACGGTGCAACCTATAAGGATAGGTTTATTGGTCACTGGGGCGATATGTCTGTCTACAGCTATTACATCGCACATCTAGTTTGCTGCGGAGAAGGAGGAATGGTTTCCGTAAACGATGACCATCTAGCAGATGTCCTTTCATCGTGCAGGTCTCATGGACGACCATTCAACTCAATCTACTTCGATCACCAAAGAGTTGGGTATAATTCAAAGATGAATGATCTTGAAGCCAGCATTGGTCTGGAAGCGGTAGGAGTTTTTTGGGAAACCTTCAATACAAGACATGCAACCATGAAGCGTATGCGTGCTGCTGCAACAGGTTACGAAGATGTAGCATACTTCTCAGAAGAAGACGAAGGAAACAGAAATTGTCCTCACGGCTTTAGCATTACCTGCAAAGAAGCGGACAAAATCAAGCTAGTAGAAGAGGTGTTTGATAAATATAACATCCATCACAAAAGAAACTTTGGATGTATCCCTACTCAACACAGAGCTTTTGCAGATATGGATTACTCCTTAGGTGACTTTCCGGAAGCAGAGTGGGTTGGAGATAACGGTATTCACATTGGCTGTCATCAGCATTTATCTGAAGAAGATATTCAAAGAATTGAAACAACTATCAAAGAATCTTTGGAGGCGTGTAGATAATGAACATACTTGTTACTGGTGGTGCCGGATATATAGGTTCTTCACTGATAAACTATCTTAGAAAGGCAGGTATAGCTAATAAGATATATGCCTTTGATAACTTTACTTACAATCAAGGACCCCATGTCTTTAACCTGCTGGATAAGTGCTGCGATTTTTATAAAGAGGATGTGTTAGATTTCTCTCATAATCTAGTGTCGGCAATCAAAGATGCGGATGTCATAGTTCCCTTAGCTGCAATTGTTGGTGCCCCAGCCTGCGATAAAATACCAGAGTATTCAAATAGAATAAACTATGAATGGTACAAGAGACTTATTAAGCTCGCAAAAGAAAGCGATAAAAATCCACTAATAGTTTACCCTAACACAAACTCAGGCTACGGATCTACTGGAAACGATCTATGCACAGAGAAGACACCTACAAACCCACTCTCCCTTTATGGGAAAAGCAAGCAAATGGCAGAGCAGTTGCTTCTTGAGGGGTATAATAGAGCAATATGCTTTAGACTTGCTACTGTATTTGGCTGGTCCTTTAGGCCGAGACTAGACCTACTAGTCAATAACCTAACCTACGAAGCTATTTTTAACAATCATATAGAAGTCTTTGATGGTCATTTCAGAAGAAACTACATACATATCAGTGATATCTGTAGAGCTTTTGCATTTGCTATGCGCACAGAAGGCAAGATGGTAGGGGAAGTGTACAACTTAGGTAATGACTCTGCTAATGCCACAAAAAAAGAACTTGTGGAAATAGTGTGTGATATTACCAATGCTAGCTTTTCAGAAGTTTCTAACAGGACAGATCCTGATAAAAGAGATTACGTAGTTAGCAGCCAAAAGCTTTATGATGTAGGCTTTTACCCAACAGTTTCCTTAGAAAAAGGAATAACAGAAGTTTCTGGCTTTGTTAATAGCCTCTCCCAAGACGAGGAGATTAGAAAGATACAAACACACAGCATGTTTAATTACTAATGATTATATCAAAAACACCCTTTAGGGTTTCCTTGTTTGGTGGCTCTACAGATTACGATTCCTTTTATTCCAAGTTTGGTTCATTCCTTATAGGGTTCTGTCTGAATAAATATACGTATATTTCTGTAAGAAAAACTCCCTCAATACTCCCATATAAAACAAGATTAACATATTCGAAAACTGAGATACTTAATTGTAACGAAGACATAGAGCATAGCGCAATCAAGGGCGTGCTCGACTACTGCAAGGTAGAATTTGGATTAGAGCTTAATCATTTCAGCGACCTTCCATCACAAACAGGAACAGGTTCCTCCTCTTCTTTCATAGTGGGTCTTCTGAATTCTTTATATGCGTTAACCGGAAAATCCTTTTGCAAAAAGAGCATTGCACAGATGGCAATAGAAATAGAAAGGGAGATACTAGGCGAGCCCGGAGGCGTGCAGGATCAAATCTGGGCATCATATGGTGGACTTAATTCAATAAACATAAAGACGTGTGGAGATTTTGAGGTTAAGCCAATGCCGGTAAGCGAAGAATTCAAAAGTGATTTTATATCCAGAAGCATATTGGTCTATACTGGCAAAACAAGAAAGTCCTTTGATGTAGCTAGGGAGATAGGCGAAGAAAAAAACTCCGAAAACAAAAAAATAATACTGGAGACATCTAAAATAGCGTATGAATCTTTTTTAGAATCGGATATTGAAAAAATTGGTGCACTGCTCCAAGACTCATGGGAATTAAAGAAGAGATTATCCGACTCAATATCTTCTTCGGATGTAGATTCACTTTATAAGGAGCTAAAAAACAATGGTATGGTTGGAGGAAAGCTCTTAGGTGCTGGGCGCGCTGGGTTTATATTTGGAATCATGGAAGATGAAGGTTCCAAACTAAAGGTAAAAAGGAAATATAAAAATAATTATATTGATTTCACAATAGATGAAGAAGGGTCTAAAATAATAAATAGGTGATTTATGAAAACTTTATTCGTTGATATAGATGGAACTCTACTGGAGCACAAAGGAACATTTAGTGACATTTCTCTTAAGGAGGCATCCCTCCTTCCGGGAGTAAGGGAAAGAATGAATGAGTGGTGCTCTAAGGAATATTCGATAATACTAACTACAGCCAGAAGAGAGAGTCTAAGGGGCTCCACGGAGAGGCAGCTTGAAAGACTAGGTATCCCCTATGACTTACTAGTAATGGGAATAAGTAAGGGTCAGCGTATTGTCATTAACGACAGAAGGCCCAACGGGGATGCTACCGCGTTTGCTATCAACGTAGATAGAGACGAAGGCCTTGAAGGGGTGAAGATATGAGAGTAGTTGTTATTTCTGGATACTTCAACCCCCTCCACGTAGGGCATCTAGACTATATTGAAAACGCAAAAAAGTTAGGGGACTACCTTATTGTTATAGTAAATAGCGATAAGCAGGTGGAAATCAAAGGATCAAAGTCTTTCATGAGGGAGGAGCAAAGAAAAAGAATAGTTTCCTCCATAGGGAACGTTAATGAAGCTATAATATCTATAGACACAGACGCCTCTGTGGTAAAAACCCTTATTTCCATTTGGAATAGATATTCAACAGATCCATTTTTTGATCATATGATATTTGCAAACGGAGGCGACAGGAAAAAAGGCTTTGTTCCAGAGACAGATGCTTGTGAAAGGCTTGGGATTATCCCCAAGTATGGAGTGGGAGGAGAAAAGGTAGAATCCTCAAGTAATTTATTAAGTATTAAAAAAAGAAAGATTAGGGGTGTATAATAACTATGGTTAGTTTAAAAGATATGGCAGAAGGCTATATAAAGCAGCTTATTTTTAGAGTAGAAGAGTCTGAAAAGGAGCTGTTGCAACTAAAGCAACATCTGGAAGAGTGCATAAACGAGATACAATTCGGAGCTGACGAAGGGTGTTGTAAAACAGAAGAAAAAAATGGGGGCGAAATGGTATCGACTGTACCGTTAAACTCAGAGCAGCATGGGGTGGTTGATCAGGAGGCCACCTAAAAACCTGATCAAATTTTTAATTGTCGAAGAAGAAACTTTGGCTTTGGCTGCATAGCAGCTATGGGCTTACCGCGCCTTTTAACCCAAGCGGTAACGGGCTAAGTCGTGCTTAGATAGAGTGTTCACTACTTGATTTAAAAGTGAAATGATGATATCTCATCTGACTCCGATAAATCGGATAACTTTGTTCGTTGTGTGAATACAATGCACTAACCATGTAGAAGCTTTTTGCAAGGCTGTGTCAGGACGCGGGTTCGAATCCCGCCGCCTCCACTTATTTAAAAGGAGAAAAAAATGGACTATCAAGATAAGAAAAAGTTTAAGAAACTTCAAAAGAAAAAAGAAGCGAGACGCAAGAAAATGATTTTGCGAAGAGAGTCCAACATGAAAGAAAGTCAAGTGCAGAGAATGTTAGATAAAATGAACTATGAGTCTAGAACTAAAGTAAGGCCCATGAGAACCAAAAGGTCGGAGGAAAAAAGTGAAAAATCCTAGAGGCCTTAAGGGGAAAAAAGAGCCAGTAAAAAAATACCCCAGCCGCTATGGCAGCCATTTGTCAATGATAAATGAGGAGAGAACAGCAGAGCTAGAAGCACTTTATGGAGATAGCTTGAGAATTATGCTAGAAGATGAGAAGGGTTTTTACATCACGTACCGGTCGAGGCTAGATTCTGGCCTAGCAGACCCTAAGAGGTACTCTTCAAGGAGATAAAGATGGAATCGTTTTTGGTTAGGTTCAGAGTTGGAAACAAGACAGAGGAACAGGAGATTTTTGCGTCAAACGAGCACGAAGCTGAGCAGATGATGCTAAATCAGATAGGTTGGGAAAACCCCAAGAAAAGCGTAAAGATAATTGCTGTAAAAAGCCTAATGCCTAATAAAAAAAGACTTAAATCCAGAAGAGAACCAGATAAAGACACCTTTGGATACTAAAAAATTACCGACGCGACCACTTTTCGGTGTATAATATGACAGTGGGTACTATTGCCCTATATTAATGAAACCCTATCATATTTCTATGGGAGATCTATTATGCCCGGACAAACCTCTAGACAGGTTGGGGCTCCTAAAGTAGCCAAACCAGAAAAGTCAGTCAAACCAGCAAAAAAAGAAAAGGATAAGTAAAAATGAGCGAAGATAAAGAAAAAAGGGTAGACGCCGTAGACCCGTGTGCGGACTGTCCTCCAGACTATATTCCAGATGACGATCTAGGTTCCAGTGCACTCCAAAAGCGTAAAGATTGTGGAAGATCTCATGATCCGAATGCCGTTGACCCTAACGGGAATTTCAACCAACCCGCTTCCAAGAGCGTTCCTGAGCCCAAAGAAAAAGATGACGCTGAAAAGAATAAGTTTTTTGGTGGAAAGTAGGTTCTTGCTATGCCACTGAAAAAGTGCTCAGAAAGCCAAAAGTCGGGATGGAAATGGGGCGACTCGGGTAAGTGTTACACTGGACCTGAGGGCAAGAAAAAGGCTATTCGTCAAGGAATATCCATAGAAGGTCCTAAGAATTTTCAAAAGATGGCTTCTTCGAATGAGCTAGGTGTAAAAGCCGATGACCTTGAAGAGCTTTCTCAAGCAATGGCAGACGAGAACTTTTCAGTTATCTCCACAGCACTAATAGTGCACCAACTAAAGAAGAAGCTGCTGTAATCAAAAAAACAGCTACCTCAACTCAAAACCCTTTGCTTCATCAGGCGAAGGGTTTTTTTATTTATTGGTGCTTTATGCTACAAAACTCCATTTTTTTATGTGTATATAGTAGTATAAGTCAGGACATTGTCCAGCAACACCGTATGCTATCAGTAGAAAGTCGAGGTGCCAATGAACCTTATAAGAAGAAATTTCCTGTTAGGAGGCCTAGGCCTCTTTGTATCAAGCAATACCCTAGCCTCTTTTAGGCCAAGGCCACAATGTAGATGTGGGGTTAAGACCCCCTCCTCACGAAAGAGAAAATCTATTTCGCGTCCCAACAAGTGGGGCAAGGAGAAATTAAAATACTACATGATGGGTCGAGACCTTCTTGACCTCACAGAAGAGGTTTGGGATAAACAATTTAGATTAGCTTTTGACTCTTGGTCCGCAGTATGCCCGCTTACCTTCACTAAAACTGACTCTACCCACGAGGCAGATATAGTCATAGGGGTTGGAAACAGAAGAAGGCAAAGCTTCGGAAGATCAGGGGGCGTTTTAGCGTGGGCTCAGCTGCCCTACACGCCAGATTTTAACGGACAGCTATTAACAATGTATGACCTCTCTGAGAACTGGATAATTCCAGACTCAGAAAAATATGGAACCATATTACTTTCTGTCGCTGCCCATGAAATAGGTCATTTGCTTGGCTTGGATCATTCAAGTGATTCTTCGGCTTTGATGTACCCTTATATCAATAACGCCTTAGGGCCTCAGGCCACAGACATAAAGAATATTCAAGGTCTTTACGGTAAAAAATAATATTTTACCCTTTTTCTAACGCCCTTTCGCCGCTTGCGAGGTATAATACCTTTAGTCAAGCGGCTTTTTTATTTTACAGGACTCAGATAACTCAAAGGAGAAACAATGAAGACGGCGGAAACTACGAATTGGACAGTGCTAATGGGCACACGTAAATCACAAAGAGTGCTATACAATTTTTCTATTGGAAAGTATTCGGTGAGTGATGTAACTAAAGCTTTTGCATTTTCCGACTCCGCTGGCGAGTTTAGACGACTTGTCAGAAATTATGGTGCCACATACTCTCGACGCCTTACTCGTAAGGCTCTTCGATACCGTGGATTGTTTATTTAAATATTTTAAGGAGCTTATAGAATGAGCGACGTTAATAAAGTTATTATCACAGGTCGGGTCACTAGAGATAGTGAATTGCGAGAAACCCCCGGCGGCACATCGGTTACAGACATTAGTGTTGTCTCCAATCGAATTTGGACAAAGAATGGCGAACGACAAGAGGACGCCACCTTTGTAGACGTTACAATCTGGGGAAAGCAGGCTGAGACATTGAGCTCTATGCTTACCAAGGGTCGTCACGTTATGATTGAGGGGCGACTAAAGCTTAATAGCTGGGAGACCGATGAAGGTGTCAAGCGAAGCAAGCTCAGTGTTGTTGCAGAGAGTGTAAATCTTACACCCTCTAATCCAAATCCAGCAGGAAAGAACCAGCAATCCGAATCTCGGGTAGCGGTTGGAGCAGGAGCCCAAGAGGATACTCCCTTCTAGTAAATAAAGAAGAAGTCTCCACAACTATGGAAGGCGGCTGGTTTCGATGGTTCTCGACAGAGACATGGCTGTCGATTTCTGGCCCCTTCCTTTTTTTTAAAAAAAATAATGTTAGATATAATACTAGAGTCTTTGTTTTGGTGGACAGCAATCGAAACAGAGCTAGGAATCGAAGAAGAGGATTTTAATGAAGAGAATTAATGTCATCGCTCCCGTTAATAATCTAGGATATGGAGTGGCCTCCATTAATATTTGCAAGGCCTTGTCAAGAAGGGGTATCGAAGTATCGCTATTTCCCATCGGACAACCATCCTTTTCCTGTGAGCAAGAAGCTATGGATATAGGGCCCATGATTCAGTCCCAAGGGGCCTTCAGCCCTACGGCACCATGCCTTAAAATATGGCACGAACATAGCATGGGAGAGAGGATCGGAACGGGCAAGTTTGTAGGGTTTCCCTTCTTTGAAATAAATGAATTCGATGACGCTAGGAAAAACCACCTTTCATCATGCGACGAAATAGCAGTCTCCTGTGAGTGGGCAAAGGCCATCGTAGAAAAAGAACTTCCCAAAGCAGTAGTACACTCTGTTCCCCTTGGAGTAGACACCTCTGTGTTCACTGCCATCCCGCCAACAAAATCGGATAAATTCATATTCTTTAATTGCGGAAAGTGGGAAAAGAGAAAGGGTCACGACTTGCTCATACACTTGTTTATGCAAGCATTCAAAAACGAATCCGACGTGGAACTCTGGATGATGTGTGACAATCCGTTCTTGCCGCCAGAACACCAGTCTGGCTGGACTAGCCTATACAGACAAGACCCTAGGGTTAGATTCATTGACAGAGTTCAAAGCCAAAGCGATCTAGCTCAAATTGCAAACTCAACTGATTGTGGAATATTTCCAAGTAGAGCGGAGGGCTGGAATCTTGAAATACTAGAGCTTATGAGTTTAGGAAAGTCTATAATCACAACAGACTACTCAGCCCACACAGAGTTTTGCACGGACAAAAACAGCATGTTAGTCAAGCCACTCAAGAATGAGTCTGCCTTTGACGGTTTCTTCTTTAATGGTCTTGGCGAATGGGCTTCTCTGGAAGGTATCGAAGAAAAGTTCGTAGACCACATGAGATCTATCTACAAAAAATGGAAGGGCGGCAATAAGGAAAGGATTATAAACGAAGAGGGAATAAAAACTGCGCAAGAATTTTCTTGGGACAAAACGGTAGAAAAATTAGAGGAGATACTGTATGAAAATTAAGGTTAAAAAAGAGTGTTCGGATATTCCACTGCCTAGCCAAGGGCATCCCTCAGACGCTGGGTGGGACTTATATTCCAATGAAGATACCTTTATTCCATCAAGAGGACACAGGCTGGTAGACGCTGGAATTAGACTGGAGATACCCGACGGTTACGTTGGGCTAATATGGCCTCGTTCTGGACTAGCAGTAAAGAAAGGAATAGATGTTTTTGCTGGAGTAATAGACTCTGGGTATCGTGGTATTGTAAAGGTGTGTCTTTATAACTCTAGCTATGAGAATGTTGATATTAAGAGACATGACAGAATAGCCCAGATAGTATTTCAGGAAGCGCCTGACTTTGAGATTGAAGAGATCCAAGAGCTTGGTAATTCTGACAGAGAAGAGGGTGGTTTTGGAAGTACGGGAAACTAGACCTACTGGGTAAGGAGATCTGAAAAATGAATCGTTTAAACGGCATGAGAACTTATCTGGCCGGTGCGATGGATCGTGTAAAGGATGGAGGTGTGGGGTGGAGGAAAAACATAACCCCTCTCCTCAAACAAATGGGCGTAACAGTATTAGACCCATGCGATAAGCCGATAGAGATAGGAATTGAAGATGAATCAAGTCGAGAAATCATTGATTCTTATAAAAAAAATGGCCAGTTTGATTTAATAAGAAAAAAGTATGGGGTCATAAGAACCCTAGATTTAAGATGCATAGATATCTCTGACTTTATCATAGCGTCGATAGATACCGATGTTCACGCTTGTGGAACCTACGAGGAGATATCCGTAGCCAACAGTCAAAAGAAGCCAGTCTTAGTATGGTGCCAACAGGGAAAGGCATTAGCCCCCAATTGGTTGTTTTTTATGCTTCCTCATGAGCATATCTTTGGTTCCCTAGATGATCTAATGCACTACCTAGGAAAGTTGTCTTCCGGAGAAGACACAGAACACTATAAAAGATGGTTTTTCTTTGACCAGTCTAAAATGCAATAGGGAATAAAATGTCAGTCTTCTCTGTAGGAACAACCATTGTTCTTTACCTAATAACCTCCTTCTGCTCCTTCAAACAGAAGGACTACCCACACTCTCTAATGTGGTTCGCTTATGGTCTAGCCAACGTGGGACTCCTCTGGTACGAGCTTCAAAAACAAAAATCTGGTTAAATCGCTTTGCTGAGGGTATAATAGGGTATGAAAGACTTCATAAGATACATAGGCAGCATTTTTAATAAAAAAAATATTGATGCAGAGCCGCCAGAAGAATGGCCCACCAACAGTCCCTCTGGATCTATAACCTTCTCTTGGGACTCAGAAAGTGGAGACTTCCAAGTTCTAACGAATGTGGAAGACTATAGTGAGTCATCTTCAGAGGTTCTAGGAATGCTACTTTCATATGTCTCTGAGGGTCATATGAGAGGATTTTTGCTAGAGAGCCTAAAGTTATGGGCATCGGAAACTGAAGATGAGGGTGAAAGTGAACATTTTTATATGGATGCTATTCGGATATGGAATATGATGAACGAGCTAGACGCAGAGAGTAATAGCTCAGAATCCCCCCTTATCAGCCCCATAGACGTGTTTAGGCTCAGCAGGAGGGATAATAGTGCCTAATCTTTGTGACTACGACAGCGGAGACGGTGTGGTCTGCAATAGGCCAGCTGAAATCGTTCTTAAAAGGAAAAAGTACGATCTTTATCTGTGTAAACGGTGTCTCTATATGGTGGACACTGATGACATTGAGGACAAGGCTTATTATCTCAATCACTATGAAAGGTCGGAGCATGAATAATATACCAACCCCTAGCGGATACGATGTATACTGGGAAAAATGGGTGGACGCATACAGCCAAGATGAGGACTTCTCAGAGATTGTTCAAGACCTAGCAGGAGAAGAAGAGCCAGACCTTTCCTTCGAAGAACAGCAGCAGCTTGAACAACAGATTGAACAGCAGTTTAAAAGCTACAGAAACATACAGACCATATTCACGCCCTATGGCGTACTCCCCCTTACAGAACAATCTCTGGCAAGTTCTTACTTTAAGTTTTGGGTAGGGCATACTAACTTCAGAATAACAAAATCTTTTGTAGATATAGTTTCATATGTAGATGGCGTAGAATCAGTAGATGTTTTTAGCCCCTACAGGTTTAGAATAGGAATAGCAACTCTATTTAAGGACAGGGTCGTTATGTCTGAAATAAGGGAAAATATGGTTGGTTATATGAGGGAATTAAAAAATGTCTCGGATGAAACCGAAGATAGCAGAAGCTCATGATAGCGGGCTGATAGAAAGCACCCGTGAGATATTCCTAGGTAGTTACCCTGAGGGTGAAGATCCGGGAATAGACTACAGGTCGGCCCTACGGTTCATCACAAATCTTAGGATACTAGAGAGTTCCGGAACCCAGCCCGTAATAATACACCAGTATTCCTCGGGGGGAGAGTGGCATTCTGGAATGGCTATATATGACGCAATAAAAGCGAGTCCGTGCAACTTTATTTTCATTTGCTACGGCCTATGCGCTTCTATGGGGAGCATTATTGCCCAAGCCCCCCTGAACAAAGGCCTCCGCCTCTGCACTCCCAATTGCGATTGGCTTATACATGAGGGTACTTGTTCTTTTGAGGGAACGTATAAGCAGATATTTTCCCTCTATGAGTTTGAGAAGACAATACTCGATAAGTGCTATGAGATTTACTCCGAGTCATGTAAGAATACGGGAAACTTTTTTGCCAAGAAGAAGGGAACGACAAAGAACTTTTTAAAACGCCAATTAATGTCGAAGGAAGATTGGTGGCTTAGCTCTGAGCAGGCGATTGATTTCGGCTTTGTTGATGGAATTCTAGGGTCAGAGGAGTACCCAACGATAAAAGAAATATGCAAAAATCTTTAACAACTAAATGTTTTTAGGTGTAATATAAGCTATAGGATAGGACTTCAAATTGTCTGGAAATTAAGGATATTAATTAACCTCATATAAAAAGAGGTAAATTGTTATGGCTTTTATTACTAACTTAACCAATGCTGTTGGATACACAGGTATCTATGGCGCCAATGGATTGCCCAGTGGAGTTGACAATGATCAAGGTAACATAAAGGGTGGGGGAACAATTGGAGATACCAGCTTGTTCACATCATCCTCTATTGCTGCTAGTTCAGGACTTCAGGTAACTGTTGTTTCCGGTGTTGACAATACGTCTGTACTACACGCAGGCACATTTAACCAGACTTCTCAGTATCAAGATATTGTGAAGGCTACAACAACACTTGCAGGGATTGCAAATAACACCCTCCTGTTTGGTGCAAACCAACTGGGTGATATTAATGACATCAACCAAATGGCTCGTGTGCGATACATTGACTATAAAAAGTCTGTTGTTGCTGGTAATTGGAATGTGTTTAGCGGGGCATTTAGTCCTGCTCTCACCACCACATTGGCTGGCGCGTGGAACATTATAGGCAATGCGGAGCAAGCTGGTACGATGATTACAGATAAGACGGACAAGGCAGCTAACCCATCTGCTGCTGAACCCGGACATCTGGCTTACATGGCTGGTAATCCCGTCCCAACGACTGGACTCTACGCACCACGTACTAACTGGTAATATCTTCTGAGCAACGCCCCTTCGGGGGCTGAGCTCTTTTTTTGGAGAGAAAAATGGTCAGACCTTCCTCTGATATTTCTGCCTTCTTAAAGTACGCAGGCACCATTGCTGTGGCTATAATAATTAGTATGGTAAGCTTCTGGCTTTCTTATGGTAAGGACCTCATAACGAGAACAGAAGCCAAACAAATAATAGCTGAAGGGAATCAGAGTATAGAAAGGGACATTACCGATGTAATAAATAGGATAGATAGAGTAGATAGTAGGTCATCTAAACTAGAAGACCAGCTTAGGAATGTATTAGAGAATAATACTGAAGCTATTGTGGATCTTAAAGTTCAAGTTTCTGCTTTAGCTAAAACAATTGAAAACCTAAGTCTTAAAATAAATCAAATAAAGGAGAATTAAATATGCCTGAAAAAATTAAAACTTTACTAAAGTCTCGTCGTTTTTGGACTGCCGTCGGCAGTGTCGTTGTCATTTCCTTAAACGAGTTATTGGGTATCCCTGAAGAAACAGCCAGCACGATCATGGCTATAGGTGTTGCTTGGATCGTTGGGGATAGTTTGCGTGTTACTGAATAGCCTTTTTTAGAAAGGGGCATCCTTATGGGTTTTGTAAAAGGTAGACCTATTAAGAGCTTAATTTACGGTATTTTTCACCCCCTACAAATGGCCCGAGAGAAGCCATTGATGTTCATGCTCCTAGTGGGCGGAGGCATCTACTTTTTGGGAGTTTCCACAGGATGGTGGCCCAATGTTCTGCAAGACATGATTGGCAAACTCAAGAAGTAATTTAATGAACGGACTAAGAGAAGGGGTGGCTTCGGCTACCCCTTTTTTTTATGCATTTACAGCACAAAATAAAATGAACACCTGCCGTAAGGGTGTATAATATTATAGTCTCTATTATGATCTAAAATATATTGAATTTAAAGAGGAAACAGGCATGCTCAATAAAGGCGAAGGAGAAAAAGAATCTCCTAAATTTGAAATCAACTTTGTGGTTAGAGACAAAACCGGCAAAGCAATAGGGGGCAGAAAAAAACTCTCGTCGAATTCAGCGAAAGATCTCTCCGAAGTTTTTAACAAGCACACCCACCGAAGAGCTAAAGGAAAGGGAAGTAAGCGATCTTCGGGAGGGAATGCTTCTTAAATGTCAGTATCAGAACTTCAAAACTATACCTTTGTCAGCCGTTACGCTAGATGGTTAAAGGATAATAAAAGACGAGAAACTTGGAGAGAATCCGTTGACCGAGTAATGGAAATGATGTATGAGAAATACCCAGAGGTAAATGGGGAAATTGCTTGGGCATACGACATGATGTTCAAGAAGCGTGTCCTAGGGTCACAGAGAGCTCTCCAGTTCGGGGGCAGTCCAGTCTTTAAGCATAACGCAAGAATTTACAATTGCATCTCTTCCTTTTGTGATCGACTGCGATTTTTTCAGGAATGCATGTACCTACTGCTGTGTGGTTGTGGAACAGGATTCTCGGTGCAAAGACACCACGTAAGCAATTTGCCCCCAATGTTCTCTTCATCTGTAAAAAAGGATAAGAAAAAATTTATTATTGATGATAGTATCGAAGGGTGGTCAGATGCGGTAGGTGTTTTAATTAGTAGTTACTTTGAACAGAAAGAACTCTTTCCAAAATACTCCGGTAAAAACGTCTCTTTTGATTTTTCTCATATACGTCCAGCAGGGGCCCACCTAAGCTCCAGCTCTGGTAAAGCACCCGGACCGGAACCCCTTAAGAAAGCACTTAGAAATATTAGAAAAATTCTTGACCATGCTATATTAAGTAATGATTTTTGTGCCCCACAAGAAAGAACGCTAAAGCCAATACAGGCCTACGACATAGTTATGCATGCTGCGGATGCAGTAATTTCGGGGGGCGTTAGGAGAAGTGCTACGATATGTGTCTTTAGTGGTGACGACACAGAAATGGCACAAGCTAAAACCGGAAACTGGTTTAAGGAAAACCCTCAAAGAGGACGCTCTAATAATTCTGCACTACTGCTAAGGGACGAAACTACGAAGGAACAGTTTCACGAACTAATGCAATCGGTAAGAGAGTTTGGTGAGCCGGGATTTGTGTGGTCAGATTCCACAGAGCTCATAGTCAATCCGTGCGTGGAAATAGGGATGTGGCCAGTAGACGAAGAAACGGGGAAAACAGGATGGCAAGCCTGTAATTTGAGCACGATTAACTGCGCTAAGGTTAAAACAGAAGAAGATTTTTATGAGGCGTGTCGAGCTGCTTCTATAATAGGAACCCTTCAGGCTGGCTTTACAGAGCTCAAGTATTTGGGTGAGACAAGCGAGAAAATTCTAAAAAGGGAGTCTCTACTAGGAGTTTCCATGACCGGAATCATGGAGCGACACGAAATATGTCTCAATCCAGAGGTCCAGAAAAAAGGCGCAAGGCTGATTAAAAAAGTTAACCGAGAAATGGCTAAAAAAATAGGAATTAATGCTGCCAGCAGAACCACATGTGTGAAGCCAGAAGGAACTTCTAGCTGTATTCTAGGTACATCTAGTGGAATTCACCCCCACCATGCCAAAAGATACATTCGCAGGGTGCAGGCGAACAAAATGGAGCAAATTTACCAGCATTTTAGCAAGATAAACCCAAGGGCCTGCGAGGAATCTGTATGGTCGGCAAACGATAGCGATGATGTTATTTCGTTCTGTATCGAGGTCAAAGATGGCTCAAAGCTGAAAAATCAGATTGATGCTCTGGCACTTTTGGGGTATGTAAAGGGGACGCAGCAAAACTGGGTTATGGTTGGAAAGACAGATTCTTTATGCACGCAACCTTGGCTCAATCATAATGTATCAAATACTATAAATGTAAGGCCTGACGAATGGGAAAGTGTTGAGAATTTTATCTACAAAAATAAAAAATATTTCTGTGGAATCTCCTTACTACCCGTAAGTGGGGATAAAGACTACCCACAAGCCCCATTTACAACAATTTACCTTCCTACGGAGCAGATATCCCACTACGGCGACGGAGCAATGTTTGTGAGTGGCTTAATAGAGGTGGCATTAGACCTCTGGGAAGACAACCTATGGGCTGCCTGTGATGCTCTACTGGGGGTAGGCGGTACGGTAAGGGGAGCTTCAAAGAGAGAATGGGTTGCTAGATGTAAAAAATTTGCTGAAAAATACATGGCTGGAGATGTTAAAAACTTGACATATTGCATGAAGGATGTATACAACTGGAAAGAGTGGGTTGACCTTCAACGAGAGTTTAACAGTGTAGACTATACTGAGGTAGTAGAAGAAGAAGATAATGTAGAACCAGAACAGGAGTGGGCCTGTAGCGGTGGATCTTGTGAATTAGTGTAAAACAACATAAAAGTAGAGGTTATTAACATGCTAGATTTTATTTTCAACAGGAGAAACTTTCTTAGGATTGGTAGCATTGGCGCTGGAATGACGGCGGCAGGACTATCTGACATGGCCTTTGCGGCAAAATCTGCTGATGCCTATAAGGATAAAACAGTTGTATGGCTATGGCTCGGAGGGGGTCCTTCTCAATTTGAAACGTTTCACGCCCCCCTAGATAATGTTCCCTCAGAATGGCAGCCAGCAAACGGTAAAATATATGATTCAAAGACTAACATCTCTCTTGGTGCTGATTGGCAAGAACTTTCCAAGCATACGGGGAAACTAAACGTAATAAACTCTTTCAGTCATAAAGACTCTTCCCACAGGCAAGGGACTCACTTTATGATGACTGGACATTACAACTCAGAT
>TARA_R110002051_G_scaffold115468_2_pt1 | contig 35266 bp, 36 predicted proteins | sample TARA_R110002051 | Tara Oceans TARA_R110002051 (sample SAMEA4397023) | marine metagenome | biome: Polar Biome; feature: [MES] marine water layer (ENVO:01000295) within the mesopelagic zone...; material: water (ENVO:00002006), including particulate matter (ENVO:01000060) such... | reverse complement strand
GATGATGTCCTCGCGCTGCCGTTCTCAAGGATCAGGCAGGTGCCAGGTTCGAGTTCGGAGATGTTCTTGAAGGCTGTGCGCGGCGCGATCGGCGCCCATAGCGTGAAGATCTGGTCGAGGGCGAAAGGATCCAGTTCCGCCTCGATGCCGGGCACCGCGAGCAGCGCCTTCACCTCGGAGCCGAAGTAGATGACGCCGCGCTTTTCCGTATAGAACAGCGGCCGCACGCCCATGCGGTCACGGGCCAGCAGCATGCGGCCCCGCCGCCGATCCCAGATCGCAAAGGCGAAATCGCCGTTCAGCCGGGACAGGCAATCGTCGCCATAGTGCGCGTAGAGCTGGAGAAGAACCTCCGTGTCGCCGCCGGTGCGGAAGCGGCAGCCGCGGGCAATCAGGTCCTCGCGCAGCTCCACGTAGTTGAAGATCTCGCCGTTGAAGGCGATGACGAACTCTCCGTCCTCGCTTGCCATCGGCTGGTGGCTGTCGCCAAGGCCGACGATCGACAGGCGGACATGGGCAAGGCCGATTCCGGGCGCCGAGAACGTCCCTCGGCCATCGGGACCGCGGTGGGCAATGGCCTGCGCCATGGATTGCAGCAGAGGCTCCGGCCCATCCGGAACGTCAACCTCTCCAACGAAGCCCGCAAATCCGCACATGTTCTTCCGATCCGACCTGTAATCCCTCAAGCTTAAACGCAGAGAGTGCAGCAGCGGTTAACCCGCCCTGCGCCGAAACGGCGGAGGCAAAGGCGGTAAACGGGCGGTCAAACCGGCTCCATCGCCTGGATGACGGTCGGCCATAGTTCCGAGACGGTCGGATGGATCGGCACGGCCCAGCGCAGTTGATCGGCGGTGGCGCCTGCGTTCATCATGTCGAGCACGCCGTGGATGGCTTCGTCGCCGCCGGTGCCGAGGATCGCGGCACCCAGGATCCGGCGGCTGTCGGCATCAGCGATGATCTTCATGAAGCCCTGGGTCTCGCCCTTTTCGACCGCGCGCCCGACGCGGCTCATCGGACGGGTGCCGACCAGGACCTTGTGCCCCGCCGTCTTCGCCTGAGCCTCCGTCATCCCCACTCGCCCGAGCGGCGGGTCGATGTAGAGGGCGTAGCCGAGCACGCGGTCGGAGACCTTGCGGTTCTCGCCGTCCAGCAGATTGGCGGCGACGATCTCGAAGTCATTGTAGGCCGTGTGGGTGAAGGCACCCTTGCCGTTGCAATCCCCGAGCGCCCAGATGCCGTCGACACTGGTGGAGAGCCCGTCGTCGACCTTGATATAACCCCGCTCGTCCAGCTCGACACCGGCCGTGTCCACCCCGAGATCGTCGGTGTTCGGGCGCCTGCCGGTAGCGAGGAGAACGTCGGACCCGATGATCTCCTGATCGCCTTCGCCGCACTCCAGCGCGACGGCCACACCCTCGTCGTGGCGGCGGAAGCGGATGCATTCGGCGCCGGTGCGGACAGTGATGCCCTCGCTCTCCAGGATCTCGCGGATGGCCTGGGACACGTCCGGGTCTTCGCGGCGGATCAGCCGGTCGCCCTGCTCGACAATGGTGACCTCAGCCCCGAACCGGCGGTACATCTGGGCAAACTCAAGCCCGATATAGCTGCCGCCAATGATCACGAGATGGCGCGGCACGCGATCGAGCATGATGATGCCGCTGTTGGTGAGGTAGTCGATGTCCTCGATCCCCGGAAGATCGGGCACCACCGCCCGTCCGCCGACATTGATGAAGATCTGCGGGGCCTGCAGCAGTTCGTCGCCGACCCTCACACTGTCTGGACCCTCGAAGCGCGCGTGGCCGCGGATCAGCGTGCAATTCTCCATGCCGCCCAGCCAGTTCTCGTTGTTGGTGCGGGCATTGAGCGTTACCTGGTGGGAGCGCTGCATGACCTTTGCCATCTGGACCTGCAGAGGACCTTCAAAGGAGAGGCCGTAGTCCTCGACGCGGCGGGCCAGATGGGCTGCATAGGCGCTCGCCACCAGAGCCTTCGTCGGCATGCAGCCGGTGTTGACGCAGGTGCCGCCGACATGGTGGCGCTCGATGATGGCAACGGTCTTTCCCGCAGCCGCCAGTCGTCCGGCGAGTGGAGGGCCTGCCTGGCCGGTCCCGATGATGATCGCGTCGAAGGTCTTCACGACACAGCCGCCACTGTGACGGCATTGAGGATGAGCCAGGCGCCGACGATCGCCACCGCGTCTTCGATCAGGGCAGCGGGTGTGTCCCGCCCCAGCGCCTTCGCAAGCGCGGAGCGAACGGCGGCGCCGCCGTAGGTGCCGGCAACCGCACCGATCGCACCGGCTGCCAGGCCCCCGGCCCACATGCCGAAACCGACGCCAATGGCTGCACCGGAAAGAGCCCCCATGACCACGCGGGTCGCAAACTGCGGCGGAACCTTCCGGCTCGGTGTCGACGGCAGCTGGTCGGTGACCAGTTCGGCCACGGCGAGAATGGTGAGGATGACCGCGGCCCAGATGGAGCCCAGGAAGGACAGCCAGGTGCCGTCCAAAACCAGAATGCCGGAATAGGCGGCCCAGCTGACCGCCGCGGGGGCGGTCATGGCGCGAAGGCCTGCAACGACGCCTATCAGAAGTGCGAGGAGGTAGACCATGGCGAGCCCTTTCCGGCCGTGAGGGGAGCATGCTGTGCCTGATCCAATCACGCTGCAGACAGGAGTCAAGTGAAGCTTGTCCGGCTGTACCGGGCGGTCCTCAGATCGGCAACAATCTGTAGCAAATGGCGCAGGCTGCCCCTATGATCAGGGCATCTTGCTGGGAGGAGCCGGACCTACTTGCCACATCGTGTCCTGATCGCGTCGATCGTCTGCATTGCCGTCGTGCTGTCCGTCATCTTCGGCGGCGGACCCATCGCATCCCGCAGCTACCTTGAGGAAACCGCAGCCCAGGCGCAGACAACCTTGCGGCTCGCCGTCGCGGCCCTGGAGGGACATCTCAAGCGCTACGAAGCCCTGCCGGCACTGATCGCCGACCAGGAGAACATCGAGGAGCTCGTGCAGCGGCCCGGCGACGAGCACCTGCGGGCGGTGGCCAATGCCTATCTGAAGGACATCAACGGACTGCTGACATCGTCGGACATCTACGTCATGACCATGGACGGCAATACGGTTGCTGCCAGCAATCACGACGGTCCCCTGAGTTTCGTTGGCGAGAACTTCAGCTATCGCCCGTATTTCCAGGACGCCGCGCAGGGCCGGCAGTCCCGTTTCTATGCGCTGGGGACGACGTCGCTGAAGCGAGGCTATTATTTCGGCTCTCCGATCGAGGTCCGGGGCGAGATTCTTGGGGTGATCGTCTTCAAGGTCGATATCGACGCCATAGAGCGCTCCTGGAGCGGCGGCGACAGCCGCATCTTCGTCTCCGATCCGGAAGGCATCATCTTCATGACGGGCTCACCGGAATGGCTCTATTCCGCCATCGAGCCGCTGACGCCGGAACGCCTGGCGCGGACGGAGGCGTCGCGCCGCTATGCGGACGCCTGGCTGCGCGAACTGCCGGTGAGGCGCGGCACCTATGCCGGCCACGACAGCATGACGATCTCGGACGGGACGACGGACCGGGAATATCTCGTCGCTTCGGCGCAGATGGCGGATGCCGGCTGGACCGTCAACGTGCTGATCGATACCGGCACCGTGCGCGCGCAAGCGAAGACCACGATCATCGCCATCCTGTTGTTTCTGTGCCTGGCCGGACTTTTCCTGGCGATCATCCTGCAGCGACGCGCCAGCCTCAACGAGCGGATGCAGATGCAGGCGGAGGCCAAGGAAGAACTGGAACGACGGGTGGAAGAGCGCACAGCCGATCTCGCCCGGGTCAACAGCCGGATCGAGAAGGAAATCGCCGAGCGCCGCCTGACCGAGAAACGCCTGCGACAGACGCAGGCGGATCTCATCCAGGCCGGCAAGCTTGCGGGCCTGGGGCAGATGTCGGCGGCGCTTTCGCACGAGTTCAACCAGCCGCTGGCGGCCGCCAAGACCTATGCGGAAAGTGCCGCAGTCCTGATCGCGCGCGGACGCATCGACGAGGCGAGCGACAATGTGCGGCGGATCTCGGCCTTGATCGACAGGATGGCGTCGATCAGCCGCCATCTGCGCAATTTCGCCCGCAAGCCGAAGGAGAAGCTCGGTGCCGTCTCTCTGGACGAGGTGGTGCGGGACACGTTGGAGATCGTGGACGCCCGGCTGAAGGCGGCGGATGCGGAACTGACGGTGACGCTTGGGACGGAGCTTCCGCAGGTCAGGGCAGGGGCAGTCCGGCTGCAGCAGGTGCTGGTCAACATCATCACCAATGCAGCAGATGCCGTGGAGGGGCTGGAGAACCGGCAGATCAGCCTCACGGCCATGGCGGAAGCCGGCAGGGTCGTTGTCCTGGTTCGCGACCACGGACCGGGCGTCGCCGCCGCGATACGGGAGAGGATCTTCGACCCGTTCTTCACCACGAAGGGCGTCGGCAAGGGGCTCGGCCTCGGACTTTCCATCTCCTACAACATCGTCAAGGATTTTGGCGGCAGCCTGACGGTCTGTGACGCCGCCGAGGGCGGGGCCGTGTTCCGGATCGAACTCGATGCCGCCAGCGAAAACGCGCTCGAGGCAGCGGAATGACAGACCAGAGGGTCCTGCTGGTCGATGACGAAGAGGAATTGCGCCGGTCGACGGCGCAGGCGCTCGAACTGTTCGGACTGTCGGTGCAGACATTTTCCACCGCCGACCCGGTGCTGGAACTGATCGGCTTCAGCTTCGACGGCGTCGTGGTCACCGACATCCGCATGCCGGGGATCGACGGCATGACGCTCCTGCATCGCATCCGCGAGCTGGATCCCGAGATCCCGGTCATCCTCGTGACCGGGCACGGAGATGTACAGCTGGCCGTCAAGGCGATGCGCGAAGGCGCCTATGATTTCCTGGAGAAGCCATTCACGCCGCAGCACCTGGCGGGCGTGATCCGCCGTGCCCTCGATCGCCGGGGCCTGGTGCTCGAGAACCGCCGGCTGCGCGCCGTTGCCGGCAAGCGTGACGATCTGGAGGCGCGCCTGCCGGGCCGGACCCAGATCATGGTCGACCTGCGTTACCGGATCCGCGCCATCGGGGCGACGGATGCGGATACGCTGATCATCGGCGACACAGGGGCGGGCAAGGAGGTGGTGGCGCGGGCGCTGCACGACATCAGTCCGCGCGCCAGCCGCCCCTTCATCGCGATCAACTGCGCAGCGCTGCCCGAAAACCTGATCGAAAGCGAGCTGTTCGGCCACGAGGCGGGTGCCTTCCCCGGAGCGATCCGGGCACGCTTCGGCAAGTTCGAGCATGGTCGCGGCGGCACGATCCTGCTCGACGAGATCGGCTCGCTGCCCTTCGACCTGCAGGCGAAGTTCCTACGGGTGCTGCAGGAGAGGGTGATCACCCGGCTCGGTTCCAACGAGCTGGTGCCGCTCGACGTGCGCTTCATCGCCACCAGCAAGGTGGACCTGGAGGCGGAGGTGGCGGCGGGCCGTTTCCGCGCCGACCTGCTCTATCGGCTCAACGTCGCGACCATCCATGTCCCGTCGCTCGAGCAGCGCCGGGCGGACATCCCGCTCCTCTTCCTCCACCTGGTGCGGGAGGCTGCCGCGCGCTTCGGCCGCGACGATATGGAGGTGCCGCCGGACGTGATCTCGTCCGTTGCGCAGAGGGAGTGGCCGGGGAATGTCCGGGAAATGCGCAATGCCGCCGACCGGCTTGTTCTGGGGCTCGAGGCCGCGACGGTCGACGCGGGGGCCGGGCGCGACGTCAACGGTCGCCTGGCCGAAAAGGTCGCCGCATTCGAAAAGAACATCATCGCCAGTGCGATTGCGGCCCATGGCGGCGCGCTGCGGCCGGTCTATGAAGCGCTCGGCATCTCGCGCAAGACGCTCTACGAGAAGATGCAGAAATACGGGCTGGATCGACGCATCCTCGGGCCGGATCAGATCCTGGACGAGGATCGCGACCTGTAGCTTCGGCCCGGTTATCAACAGCGATGGGTGGATTTCCACCCATCAATCGGCCCGGTTGTTTCCCTTTCCACCCATGTTGCGGCGCGACAGACGATAATAGGCCCTTCGGCAGCGGGTGGAAGATTGCGACTCTCGACCTTCGGACATCAATCTGCGGCAGGCTGGCGCTGGAGGAGCTTGCGCCGGCTCAAAGAGATTTTCATCCTGGAGGAGTTCCATGAAAACCCTGAACGCCATCATTGGCGCCACCGCGCTTGCGGCTGCCTCTCTCATGTCCGTCGCTGCCGGCGCGCAGACCTATCCGGACCGCACGATCACCATGGTCGTGCCGTTCGCTGCCGGCGGTCCGACCGACACCGTCGCCCGTCTGGTCGCGGAAGCCATGTCCAAGGACCTCGGCCAGCAGGTCATCATCGAGAACGTCGGCGGTGCCGGCGGTACGCTCGGCGCTGGACGCGTGGCCAATGCAGAGGCCGACGGCTATACCGTGCTCCTGCACCATATCGGCATGGCGACCAGCGCCACTCTCTACCGCAAGCTGCCCTATGACACGCTGAACGCCTTCGAATATGTCGGCCTCGTTACCGAAGTGCCGATGACCATCGTGGCACGCAAGGATCTCGAGCCGACAGACCTGCAGGGCCTTATCGAATACGCCAAGGCCAACAAAGATACCGTCACCGTTGCCAACGCCGGCATCGGCGCTGCCTCGCATCTGTGCGGCATGCTGTTCATGAGCGCCCTCGAGACACCTCTCGTCACGGTCCCCTACAAGGGCACCGGTCCGGCCATGACCGATCTTCTCGGCGGCCAGGTCGACATCATGTGCGACCAGACGACGAACACCACCAAGCAGATCCAGGGCGGCACGATCAAGGCCTATGCCGTGACCTCGCCCGAGCGGCTGGATGTCCTCAAGGACGTGCCGACGGCTGCCGAAGGCGGCCTGTCGGACTTCCAGGTCGGCATCTGGCACGGCATCTATGCTCCGAAGGGCACGCCGGCAGAAGCCGTCAGCCGCCTGTCGGAATCGCTGAAGCTGGCGCTCGTCGATCCGAACGTGGCGGCCCGTTTTGCCGAACTCGGCACGGAGCCGTCGCCAGAGACTGACGCCACTCCGGAGGCCCTCAAGGCGAAGCTCGAAGGCGAGATCGCCCGCTGGAAGCCGGTGATCGAGGCTGCCGGCGAATACGCCGACTAAGCTAGCTGCGCTGTTGAAGATCCTCTCCCTGGCCTGCAGGGGGAGGATTTTTCCTTGGCGCGCCTGCTGTGCCCCTCCAAGTCCCGGAGCGACCATGAGATCCTCGAAATTCGACACCACAAACCTTCTTTGCGGCCTGCTGTTCATCGGCCTTGGCCTGTTTTTCGCCCTACAGTCCCTGACGCTCGACCTCGGCACGGCATTCCGGATGGGGCCTGGATATTTCCCCTTGATCCTTGCCTGCGCGCTCATCCTGTTCGGCGGCATCATTTTCGTGCAGTCGCTGCGCATCGAAGGCGACGCGATCGGCCACATCGCCTGGCGCGGCATGCTCTTCATCCTGCCGGCTCCGATCTTCTTCGGGCTCACCGTTCGCGGACTGGGCTTCGTACCCGCGATATTCCTGGCGGCGCTCATCGCGTCGTTCGCGTCGTCGAAGATGAAGCCGCTCACCGCGCTGGTGCTCTCGTTCTGCCTGACGATCTTTTCAATCCTCGTGTTCAGCTACGGGCTCGGCCTGCCGTTCCGCCGCTTCGGACCCTGGCTCGGCTTCTAGGAGGGGCAGATGGATTTTTTCAGCAATCTCGCTTTGGGTTTCGCGACGGCCTCGTCGATCGAAAACCTGTTCTTCTGCCTGATCGGTGTGCTTCTCGGCACGCTGATCGGCGTTCTGCCCGGCATCGGCGCAACCGCCACGATCGCCATGCTGCTGCCGATCACCTTCCAGCTGGAGCCGGTGTCTTCGCTGATCATGCTGTCCGGCATCTATTACGGTGCCCAGTACGGCGGTTCGACCACGGCCATCCTCATCAACATGCCGGGTGAATCCTCGTCCGCAGTCACGGCCATCGATGGCTACCAGATGGCCCGCAAAGGCAGGGCAGGGGCGGCCCTTTCGATCGCGGCGCTCGGGTCCTTCTTCGCCGGCACGGTTGCGACCTTCCTGGTCGCCATCTTCGCACCGCCGCTGACGGCCATCGCCCTGCAGTTCGGCGCAGCCGAATACTTCTCGCTGATGGTGGTCGGCCTCGTCTCGTCGATCGCGCTGGCGCATGGCTCGATCATCAAGGCGCTTGCGATGGTGTCGCTGGGGCTTCTGCTGGGGCTCGTCGGCACGGACATCTATACAGGCACGCCGCGCTTCACGCTGGGCATCCGTGAGTATTCCGATGGTCTGAACTTCGTCGCCGTGGCCGTCGGCGTCTTCGGGATCGCGGAGATCCTTCGCAACCTGGAAAGCGAGAAAACGCGGTCGCTGCTGATGGCGAAGGTCAGCGGTCTGTTGCCGACGAAGGACGACTTCAGGCAGATGATCGCCCCCGTGCTTCGCGGAACGGTCATCGGATCCGCGCTCGGCATCCTTCCCGGTGGCGGTGCGATCCTTGCCTCCTTCGCGTCCTACACCGTGGAAAAGCGGATGTCGAAGAACCCAGAAGAGTTCGGCCATGGTGCGATCGCCGGCGTGGCCGGTCCTGAGTCGGCCAACAATGCCGGTGCGCAGACCTCCTTCATCCCGCTCCTGACACTCGGCATCCCGGCAAACCCCGTGATGGCGCTGATGATCGGCGCGATGATCATCCAGGGTATCGTGCCGGGTCCCAACGTCGCGACCGAACAGCCAGCGCTGTTCTGGGGCATCATCGCCTCGATGTGGATCGGCAACCTGATGCTCGTCGTCCTGAACCTGCCGCTGATCGGCCTCTGGGTGAAGCTCCTGACGATCCCCTACTACGTGCTTTTCCCGATCATCATGGCCTTCTGCTCGATCGGGGTCTACAGCGTCAACTCCAACGTCTACGACCTCTTCGCGGTCGCCTTCTTCGGGTTCATCGGCTATGTCCTGGTAAAGCTCCGGTGCGAACCGGCGCCGCTGCTCCTCGGCTTCGTGCTGGGGCCGCTGCTCGAGGAAAACCTGAGGCGGGCGATGATCCTGGCCCGCGGGGACCCGAGCACCTTCCTGACCCGACCGATCAGCGCGACGTTGCTTCTGATTGCAGCGGCGGTTCTGCTGGTCGTGCTCCTGCCGAGCGTCCGGAAGAAGCGCGAAGCCGTCTTCCAGGAAGAAGACTGAGACAAGCTGCAGGCGCTTCATATTGTCTGGAGCGCCTGCAGTTCCGAAACCGGTGGTTGCTCGGAAATCCGCCTCAAGAGCAGCCGGGCCATCAGTGCTCCTGCCTCTGACAGATCTTCATAGATCGTCTCGGTGCGCGGTCTGATCTGGTCGAAAATCCCCGACGTCTGCTTTGCCACCAGCCTGACATCTCTGCCGAGCTCCAGGCCGCGGTCATACGATGCGGCCATGACGGCGAGCGCCGAGACTTCGCCGCCGCAGATGAACCCGTCCGGCCGGTCCGGTTGCGAAAGCCGATCGTCAATCACCCGACGGATGTCTTCCGACTTGCTGTCGAGGGTCACTTCCTTCGGAATCTCGAACGCGATGCCTTCCTCGCGCACCGCCGTCATGAAGCCATGACGCATGTGATGGGCGAAGGTGAAACGTTCCGGCGGCAGGATGATGCAGAGCTTTGTGGCGCCGGCGGCAATCAGCTTGCGGGCTGCCTGGTATGCGAAGGCGTGATTGTCGAAATCGACGTAGGGATGCTGCGTCGCAAGCTCCGTGCGCCCATGGCAGATGAAGGGGAAATCCCGTTCCAGCAGCAACCTCACCCGTTCGTCGGAGGGCTCGGTTCGGGTAAAGATGATGCCGTCCGCCATGCGATTGCGCATGATGTGACGCACCGGATCGAGATGCGGCGTGTCGGAGAAGTGCGGCGTGATGACGAGGTGGTACGTCGTCCGGCGCAGTGCTTCGGTGATGCCGTTGATCATCGACGTGGCGTAGCCGAGGATTTCCTCGTGCGGATCGAGGACGAGGCTGATGACATTCGTCCGTCCGGTGCGCAGCCGCTGCGCTGCCCGATCGGGGAAGTAGCCGATCTCCTCGGCAACCCGACGGACCCGCTGCCGGGTCTCCAGCGCAATCTGCGGGGCATCGGCGAGGGCCCGCGAAACGGTAGTCACGGCCAGACCCGTCAGTTCCGCCACCGTCCTCAGCGTCGGTTTGGCGTCATTGCCGATGTACGTACCTCTTTTCGGGACAGTGCGCTCCCCGACGTCTTTTCCATGCCGATCAGTCATCCGGCGTCTCTCCTCCCAAGCCCCGATGTGCAGCTCCCGACTGCTAACTATATCGTTATAAATTTGGGGGGCAATCTTTTGCAATTATCTCATGACGCAAAACTTGCCTCACAAAAACAATGCCCTAACTGCTCCGTCGACCGCTTTTCCGGCGATGGCGCGGGGTTGACAGCCCCCGGTTTTATATCGTTATAAATTATTTATCCGGAGAGGAGCCCGGATCTAGAGGGAGATTCTCATGAATATCAGAACATTTACGAAGCTGGCTGCCGGCGCTGCCGTGATTGCACTCACAGCGGGGGCTGCAAAGGCTCAGGAGAGCGTTGAAGTCCTGCACTGGTGGACCGCAGGCGGCGAAGCCGCAGCGCTCAACGTCCTCAAGGACAACCTCCAGAAGGAAGGTATCTCCTGGCAGGATATGCCCGTTGCCGGTGGCTCCGGCGTGCAGGCCATGACGGCGCTTCGTGCCCGCGTGACCTCCGGCGATCCGCCGACAGCCGTCCAGATGCTCGGTTTCGACATCAAGGACTGGGCCGAAATGGGCGTTCTCGGCAACCTGAACGATCTGGCGGCCGAACAGGGCTGGGACAAGGTCATTCCGGCGGCCCTCCAGGAATTCTCGAAGTTCGATGGCGACTGGATCGCTGCACCGGTCAACGTCCACTCGACGAACTGGCTGTGGCTCAACAAGGCCGCCCTCGACAAGGCCGGTGGCGCCGAGCCGAAGAACATGGACGAGCTGTTTGCGCTGCTCGACAAGTTCAAGGAGCAGGGCATCACGCCGCTCGCCCATGGCGGTCAGCCCTGGCAGGACGGCACCCTCTGGGAGTCGGTCGTCCTTTCGGTCGGCGGCATGGACTTCTACAAGAAGGCCGTCATCGAAGCGGATGCGGAAGCGCTTTCGAGCGATACCATGCGTCAGGTCTTCGACGACATGACCAAGCTTCGCGGCTATTTCGACCCGAACTTCTCTGGTCGCGACTGGAACCTGTCGACGGCGCTCGTGATCGAGGGCAATGCCGGCGCCCAGCAGATGGGCGACTGGTCCAAGGGTGAATGGCTGCGCGCCGACAAGAAGCCGGGCACCGACTTCGTCTGCATGCGCTTCCCGGGCACCCAGGGTTCGGTCCTGTTCAACTCCGACCAGTTCGTCATGTTCGACGTGGGTGACGACCAGCGCGACGCCCAGCTGAAGATGGCTTCGGCCGTTGAAGATCCGGCTTTCCAGATTGCCTTCAACACCGTGAAGGGCTCCGTCCCGGCGCGTACCGACGTTCCGGACACCGAGTTCGACGACTGCGGCAAGAAGGGCATGAAGGATCTGGCGGAAGCTGCTGCAAGCGGCAATCTCGCCGGCTCGATGGCCCACGGCCATGCCCAGCCTTCGGCTGTCAAGGAAGCGATCTTCGACGTCGTGACCCAGCACCTGAACGGTCAGATCAACACCGATCAGGCTCTCGAGCGCCTGCCGCAGGCGATTGCCTCCGCGCAGTAAACCGAGAGCTTCTCGACACCATGAATGGCCGGGGTCTACCCGGCCATTTTCTCACTCCAGACTTTCGAACTTGGATCCGGGCTTACTGGCCGGAGGTGGCGCATGACGACGATCGAACCCGTTCCCTATGTGACAGAGCAGCGGTCGCGACGGTCCTACAAGGATCGCCTGGGCACCCTGCTGCCGAAGATCGTGCTTGCGCCGTCCTTCGCCATCACGCTCGTCTTCGTCTACGGGTTCATCCTGTGGACGGTCTATCTCTCGTTTACGCGGTCGCGGATCCTGCCGATCTACGAGCTCGTCGGCTTCGATGCCTATTACAATCTGTGGTCGCAGCCGAGCTGGTACATGGCGATCAAGAACCTGGCGATCTTCGGCGTTCTCTACATCAGCTTCTGCATCGTCATCGGACTTACCATCGCCATCCTGATGGACCAGCGGATCCGCGCCGAAGGCGTGCTGCGGCCGATCTTCCTGTATCCGATGGCGCTCTCCTTCGTCGTCACCGGCACGGCCTGGAAGTGGTTCCTCAACCCGGGTCTCGGGCTTGAAAAGACCATGCACAACCTGGGCTGGGAGAGCTTCAAGTTCGACTGGCTGATCAATACGGACATGGCGATCTACACCATCGTGATCGCCGGCGTCTGGCAGGCCTCGGGCTTCATCATGGCGATGTTCCTGGCGGGCCTGCGGGGTATCGACGGCGAGATCATCAAGGCGGCGCAGATCGACGGCGCCCCGACGTTTGCGATCTACCGCCGCATCATCATCCCGATGCTGCGTCCGGTCTTCCTGTCGGCCATCATCGTGCTCGCGCACATGGCGATCAAGTCCTACGACCTCGTCATCGCGCTCACCGGCGGCGGGCCTGGCAATGCGACCGAACTGCCGTCGACCTTCATGTATTCCTACACCTTCACCCGCAGCCAGATGGCCGTCGGGTCGGCAAGCGCCGTGATGATGCTGATGGGCATCACGGCCATCATCGTTCCCTATCTTTATTCCGAGCTTCGGGAGAAGCGTTCATGAGTGCTCCCAGCGACACCGTCAGCGCCGGTTCGGCACGAACGACGCGCCTTGTCATCTACACGCTGCTGCTTGTCCTGGCGGCCATCTACCTGCTGCCGCTCTACGTGATGCTGACGACCTCGTTCAAGTCGCTGGCGGAAATCCGGGGTGGCGACATGCTGGCCCTGCCGCGCGATCCGTCGCTGGATTCCTGGTTCAAGGCCTGGGGTGAAGCCTGCATCGGCGTCACCTGCGAAGGCATCAAGGGTTACTTCTGGAACTCCATCAAGATGGTGGTTCCCGCCGTCCTGATTTCCACGGTGCTCGGCGCGCTGAACGGCTATGTGCTGACGAAATGGCGCTTCCCGGGCCACAAGCTCGTCTTTGGTCTGATGCTGTTTGCCTGCTTCATTCCGTTCCAGGCCGTCCTCATCCCGATGGCCCGGGTGCTCGGCATCTTCGGCATGGCCAACACGACATCCGGCCTCGTCTTCGTGCATGTGGTCTATGGCCTGGGCTTCACGACGCTGTTCTTCCGCAACTACTACGAGGCGTTTCCGGACGAGCTCATCAAGGCGGCGATGATGGATGGCGCCGGCTTCTTCAAGATCTTCTGGCGGATCCTGCTGCCCAGCTCGGGGCCGATCATCGTCGTCACCGTCATCTATCAGTTCACCAACATCTGGAACGACTTCCTGTTCGGTGTGTCCTTCTCGTCGGGCGCGGAATCGCCGATGACGGTCGCCCTCAACAACCTCGTTTCGTCCTCCACCGGCGTCAAGGAGTACAACGTCGACATGGCTGCGGCCGTGTTCGCGGCATTGCCGACGCTGTTCGTCTACATCGTCGCCGGACGCTATTTCGTGCGCGGCCTGATGGCCGGCGCAGTCAAGGGATAACTTCAATGAGCTTTCTCGAGATCAAGAACCTCAGCAAGAAGATCGGCAACAACGAGGTTCTGAAGAACATCAACATCGAGCTGGAGAAGGGCGGCTTTCTCGTCCTGGTCGGCCCTTCCGGCTGCGGCAAGTCGACCCTGCTCAATGCCGTCGCCGGCCTGATGCCGCTGACCTCCGGCGAAATCATCGTAGACGGCCAGGTGATCAACGACCTGCATCCCTCCAAGCGCGATATCGCCATGGTGTTCCAGAGCTACGCGCTCTATCCGAACATGACCGTGGAAGAGAACATCGGCTTTGCGCTGGAAATGCGTGGCGTTGAAAAGGCGGAGCGGGCCGAGGCCATCCGCAATGTCGCCAAGGTGCTGCAGATCGAGCATCTGCTCGACCGCCGTCCAAGCCAGCTGTCCGGCGGCCAGCGGCAGCGCGTCGCGATGGGACGGGCGCTGGTGCGCCAGCCGCGGGTCTTTCTCTTCGACGAGCCGCTCTCCAACCTCGACGCGAAGCTGCGCGTGGAGATGCGGGCCGAGATCAAGTCGCTGCACCACAACACCGATGCGACGATCATCTATGTCACGCACGACCAGATCGAGGCGATGACGCTCGCCACCAAGATCGTGGTGCTGAAAGAGGGCGCCATCCAGCAGGTCGGAACGCCGGCCGAGATTTACAATCGCCCCGCCAATCTCTTCGTCGCCGACTTCATGGGTTCGCCGGCGATGAACATGCTGAAGGGGAAGATCGTTTCCACCAGCGGCGTCCGGCAGATTTCCATCTTCGACGGCTCGGCCGTCGTTGCCATTCCCTCGTCGGTCACCACCGATCTTGTCGAGGGCAGGGAGGTCATCCTCGGACTTCGCCCCGAGGGGATCACGGATTCCGGCCTCGTCGATCCCACCGCGGACGCGATTGCACGGATCGATGCGGATGTCGTTCTCGTGGAGCCGACCGGTTCGGACACCTTCGTCACGGCCAGGCTGCAGGGCACGACGTTTACCGCGCGTGTCCGCGCGGATGTGACGATCGCTCCCAAGGAGCGGTTCACCTTCGTCTTCAATCTGGACAAGGCCGTCGTCTTCGATCCCACCTCCGGCGAGCGTCTGCTCTGATCACCCGGAGATCCGAAACGCTTCCGCCCGGCGCAACGAATGTGCCGCGACACGCGTTGAGGGGGGTGACGGTGCGCGCAAGCCAAACCAATTTCGGTTGTTGCCGCGCGACTGGTTGAACCCGGGAGCGACAGATGACGACGCAGGACAAGAAAAGCAAAGCCGAGACGATTGAGCAGGATGCCAAGGGGCAGTTTGCCAACGTCAAGGCGGGCGGCAAGAGTTCGGGTGTCGCAAGCGCCAAGCCGACCGTCATCACCGGCTCGGAGGATGGTACGGCACACAAGGCACCTCCAGGCCAGAAGACGCCGAGCAACGAATGGGATTCCAATTTCGACGTCGGCGAGCATTCGACGGATCAGAAATAGCGTTGTCAAACGCTCGCTGAGAACGGTCAAACACAGGCAGTTGTATCGATTGGGGAACGTCGTGTCCCAAATCGAGCGGTTGAACGCACGCCTTCCAGAATTTTCATTGTAACCCATCAAACTATTGGCCGCTTTGGGAAAAGCGGCTAAAACGAGCTCGTGCTATATTAGCAAAGGGTGGGTTTATGAAGCTTTCTGCCACTGCGGTTGCGTCCAGCGCCGTCGGAGCGATGGGCTGTGCGTGAGGGGATGAGGCTTTCACGCCTGTTCCCGACGGCTTCGATTGGCGTGTACCTGGTGGCGCTCTCGACCGTTGTCGCAATTCCCCTGGTGGCTTTCGTCATCTTCCTGATGATGGAACTGGAGCAGAGAGAAAGCGAGCTTCTCGCTGTCAATACGGCCGACGATGCGCAGATGGTGGCGCGGTCGGTCGACCGCACGCTCCAGGACATGACGACAACGCTGCGAATCCTGTCGACATCGCCGGAGCTGGAAGAGGGCAATCTGCGGGCCTTTCATGAACGCACGCAGAGAAGCCTCCTGTCGAACGCGCTCTACGTTCTCGCCGTCGATGCAGAGGGAATGCAACTGCTGAACACGCGGGTACCCTTCGGCACCCCACTTCGCCGGATGTCGGACACGGCCGCCCTGGAGGCGGCTCTCGAGACGCGCGTAACGCATGTGTCGGACGTGTTTTTCGGCGCGACCAGCGGCCAGTTCGTGTTCAATGTGACGATGCCTCTGTCTGAAGAGATGACGCGCAATTCCGGGGCTGCTGCTCTCGTGGTGACGCAGAATGCGTCCGAACTGCAGAAGCTGATTTCGCCGGATGCGCTTCCACCGCAATGGTCGGTCGCGATCACCGACGGAGCGGGCAAAATCATCACCTCCATCGGGGCAAGCAAGACTTCGCCGATCAGCGCCTTCCATGAAGATACGGTGCGGCTGATGACCGGCATCAATGGGACCATCGAGGATGTCGGGGAGGGGCCACGGCAGATCTACGGCTATGCGCAGGTCCTGGGCTCCAACTGGAAGGCGGTGGTCTGGGGGCCGATCGACACCGCGCAGTCGGCCATCATCCGGACCTCGCGCCAGCTGATCGTCGGCAGCCTGATCTTTCTCGGGATCGGAATGCTGTGCGGCTACCTGATCGCCCGCCAGCTGAGAATCCCGATCCGGCAGATTGCCGCGATGGCCGATAGCATCGGCAAGGGGCAGATCGTGCCGCCCGTCGAGACCCATATCCGCGAGGCCAGCCAGATCTCGATTGCGCTCTCCAATGCCTCGTTCGACCGGAGCCAGGCGGAGGACAGGATGCATCTGATCCTCCAGGAGCTGGTGCATCGCACAAAGAACATCCTGACGCTCGTGCAGGCGATGATGCGGCAGCTGGCGCGTCAGGAAGGGACGATGGAGGACTTTCAGCGGGCGATTTCCGCCCGACTTCAGGGGCTGGGCAAGTCGATCGAAGCCCTTGCAAGCGAGCAGTGGGTAGGCGTCCCGCTGAAGCGTCTGATCACGATCCAGATGGAGCCGTTCGCCGAAGCCGCCGACCGGGTCGAGCTCGAAGGAGACGACTTCCCGCTCAGGGCGGAGGCTGTGCAGAACCTCGGTCTCGTGCTGCATGAGCTGGCCACCAATTCGCTCAAGTACGGCGCGCTCTCCGTGCCACAGGGGAAAGTGCAGGTTCGCTGGCAGCAGGACGATCCGACAGATCCCGCCTCTCTCCTGAGACTGACCTGGGAAGAGTTCGGCGGACCTCCGGCGATAGAACCTTCCCGTACCGGTTTCGGCACGACGATCATCAAGCGGCATGCCGCAGCGGCATTCGGAGGGCAGGTTGACATCCAATACCGCGCGTCGGGTTTTCTCTGGACGCTGATCGCGCCGCGGGAAGCCTTTGAAAGGGGACCGGGAGAGGCCGTGCAAGAGTTGATGGGATGATGACGCCGCGCCTCGGAACGAAGCGAAGTGATCGTCGTTCTTAGGCCCATGGATGTCTCAGCTTTCTCTGCTCTCGACCATCAATCCCTCAAGGCCATAGGTCTTACCTATGTCTGCAACACCGAGCCGGGCATCAAACGACTCCGGGCTGGTCGCGGGTTCTGCTACCGGCTGCCCAATGGCGAACTGCTGACCGATCCGGAGGAGAAGCGCCGGATTGCAGCGCTTGGCCTGCCGCCGGCCTACAGGGATGTCTGGATCTGCATCGATCCGCGGGGGCATCTCCAGGCGACCGGTTTCGATGCCCGCGGGCGCAAGCAGTATCGCTACCACCCGGACTGGCAGAGCCATCGCAGCGAACTGAAGTTCGACCAGCTCGTCCGCTTCGGTGAGGTGCTGCCGCGGATCCGTCGACGGGTCGAGAGAGATCTGGCGCTCGGCCTCGACAATCCGGAGGCCGTGCTTGCCGCGATCGTGGCGCTCATGGATGCCGCGCACCTGCGGGTGGGCAACCGCGCCTACGCGAAGGAAAACAAGACCTATGGCGCCACGACGCTGCTGAAGCGCCACATGAAGCTTTCCGGGGAAGCCATCGTTCTGCGCTTTACGGCGAAGGGTGGCAAGAAGGTCAGCCACACGCTCAAGCATCCGCGCCTTCAGCGGATCTTCGAGGAGATTGCGGACCTGCCGGGCCGCCAGCTTTTCTCCTGGCCCGACGAGCACGGCACGCCGCACCCCGTCGATTCCGGACGTTTGAACGCCTATCTGGCCGAAATTGCGGGCTTTCCGGTGTCAGCCAAGACCTTTCGAACCTGGGGCGGTAGCCTCGCCGGGTTTTCGGCGGTCTTGCGGGCGGTGAAGGACGGACAGAAGCCGAAGATCAAGCTGATCTGCCATGCCGCCTCGGAAGCGTTGCACAACACGCCAGCGGTCTGCCGCTCGAGCTATGTCCATCCGGCGATCCTGTCGCTGGCAGAAGACGCTTCGGGGCTGGAGAAAATCTTGGCGGAGCAGTCAGACGGTGGGCCGCCCAGAGGCCTGCGGGCAGATGAGAAACGGTTGCTGACCTTTCTCAAGTCTTCCGCGGAAGCGGTTGTGGCCGCACCACCGTCAAGCGGGGCGGCCACAACCAAGAAGCTCTGATCAGGCGGCGCGGCGGTCGTGCCGGCCTTCCTTCACTTCCTCAATGATCTTGGCGACGAATGCCGGGAGATCCTTCGGCGAGCGCGAGGTGATGATGCCGTTGTCGACCACCACTTCCTCGTCAACCCAGTTGGCGCCGGCATTGCGCACGTCCGTCTTGATCGACGGGTAGGAGGTTGCCTTACGGCCGCGCAGCGCATCCGCCTCGACCAGGAGCCAGGGGGCATGGCAGATCGCCGCCACCGGCTTGCCGCTCTTTACGAAGTCGCGGACGACCCGCATGGCATCTTCGTCAGTGCGCAGGACGTCAGGGTTGATCTGGCCGCCAGGCAGGACGATGGCATCGAAATCCTCGACGTTGACGTCGGATGCGAGCATATCGACGTCGACGCTGTCGCCCCAATCGGTTTCGTCCCAGCTCTTAATCTGGCCGCTTTTGGGTGACGCGATTTTCACGTTCGCGCCCTGCTTGCGCAGGTCGTCGAGAGGCACGCGCAGTTCCGAACGTTCGTAGCCATCGGTGGCGAGGATGAGAATGGATGAAGACTTAATGTCAGCCATTGTTGAACTCCTAATATCTAATTGTATGCTTATTACGGACGCTAGAGGCGTTCGCTCGTCAGATCCCGCCCATTGATCGATGCAGGCACGCTGATCTCGTCCTGAGGCTTTCGGGGAAGGGGAAGTTCCACCGCGTCAGGAACCACCACCTGCACGTCCTGCGGATGATCGGGTTTCCCAAGATCCCCACGAGACAGGCCGAACCTGGCGAAAAACCGCCGAAGAATGCTCTGCATCGTCTCTTCCTTTCGCTTGAAAGGGCCGCCGCCCGTCTTGAAAGAACCCCTTCAGGCACCATTCGTTCCACCTGCCTGCTGTCCCCGCTCGAAGTTTTTATCCAGGGTGATGGAACAAAAATGCCGTCGCGGTGTTTTCACCGGTCGCGGCCCAGCCGCGGAGGGGAAGCAGCCTGCAGGCAAGAGGGGTCGATTGAAGGGCACATCACTGCCGCCGTTCCGGCTGGCCCACCAAGGAAAGACTTGTTCTGACTCTCCGCGTTCGCATGCGAGACTGCGGGCGGTTGCTCTCGTGTTCCTTTTGAGCGCGGCTCTCTCTTCCTGTTCCGGAATTCAATCCGCGCTTGATCCGGCCGGTCCTGAAGCCGAAGATGTCGCGACGCTCTTTTACGTCATGCTTGTCGGCGGCGCGGCGATCTGGGTCGGCGTGGTCGGCACGCTGTTCTACGCGACGCGCGTCAGAAGAGAGCCGCATTCGGAGCGAACGGCAGGCTGGGTGATCCTTCTCTGTGGGGCGGTCGGTCCGGTCTTCATCCTCGGGGCTCTGCTCACCTATGCGGTCTGGCTGTTGCCCAACATGCGGCCCTGGACGGCCCCCGGAGAAGAAGGCGGGCTTCGGCAGATCGAGGTGACCGGAGAACAGTTCTGGTGGCGGGTGAGATACCTGGACGCTTCCGGCGGCGTTCTTCTCGAGACGGCGAACGAGATCATCATGCCTGTGGGAGAGCGGGTGCTCTTCTCCCTCCACGCGCCGGACGTCATTCACTCCTTCTGGATCCCCTCGCTCGGCGGCAAGATGGACGTGATACCCGGCCGCATCAACCGCATTGCGCTGGAGGCCTCGAAAGCCGGTGTCTATCGTGGTGTCTGCGCCGAATTCTGCGGCGCTTCGCACGCATTGATGGCCTTTACGGTGGAAGTACTGGAGGCTGAGGCCTTCGACGCCTGGCTGCAGCAGCGGCTGGCGGCCGATGGGTCGTCCGGGGCGGACGGGCTCGGCCTCTTCCTTCGCCATGGGTGCGGCGCCTGCCATACGATCGCGGGAACGCAAGCGGACGGAAAGATCGGTCCCAATCTGACGGCATTGGGGGCGCGGGGTTCGATCGCAGCCGGTACGCTTCCAAATACGCAGGACAATATCGCACGCTTCATCCGCTCCCCGGAAGAGATCAAGCCGGGGGTGCACATGCCGTCCTTCGCGATGCTGCCGGAAGGCGACGTCGAGACGATTGCTGCTTATCTGAAGGGGCTGGAATGACGAACGCACTCGGCGATTTCTCTCCGGAAGAACGTGCTGCGCAGGAGGAGCGCCTGCGCAAGGTGTGGAAGACGCCTGGCGGATGGCGCTATTGGACATCCGTGAACAACAGCGAGATCGGCATGTGGTACGGCGTCACGGCCTTCACCTTCATGCTTTTCGCTGGCGTTCTGGCGCTGCTCGTGCGGCTGCAGCTTTCCGTGCCCAACAACGATTTCCTGAGCGCCGACTTCTTCAACCAGGCCTTCACCCTGCATGGCACGGTGATGATGTTCCTGTTTGCCGTGCCGATCTTCGAGGCCATCGCCATCTACCTGCTGCCGTCTATGCTCGGCGCACGGGAACTGCCGTTTCCGCGGCTTTCGGCCTTCGGCTTCTGGAGCTTCCTGATCGGCGGGGTCTTCGTCTGCGGCTCGATCTTCTTCAACTCGGCGCCGAACGCCGGCTGGTTCATGTATCCGCCGCTCGCGACCAAGGAGGAATATTCCGGCATCGGCGCCGACATCTGGCTGCTCGGCCTGTCGTTCATCGAGGTGGCGTCCATCGCCGCCGCGGTGGAGATCATCGTCGGTATCATGAAATGTCGGGCGCCGGGCATGCGCATCAACCTGATGCCGATGTTTGCCTGGTACCTGCTGATCGTTGCGGGCATGATCCTCTTCGCCTTCCCGCCGCTGATCGCCGGCGATCTTCTCTTCGAAATGGAGCGGATGTTCGACTGGCCGTTCTTCGATGCGTCAAGGGGCGGGGATCCGCTCCTGTGGCAGCATCTTTTCTGGATCTTCGGGCATCCCGAAGTCTACATCATCTTCCTGCCGGCCATCGCGCTGATGGCGATGATCGTCCCGACGTTCGCGCAGCGGCCGATCGTCGGCTATTCCTGGATCGTGCTGGCGGCGGTGGGAACGGGCTTCCTCAGTTTCGGGCTCTGGGTCCACCACATGTTCGCGACCGGCCTGCCGCAGATCTCGCTCGCCTTCTTCTCGGCGGCCTCGGAAGCGGTGGTGATCCCGACCGGCGTACAGATCTTCGTCTTCATCGCCACCATGCTGGCGGGTCGTGTGATCTTCTCGGTGCCCATGCTGTTTGGCGCCGGCGGGCTCGTCATCTTCGTGATCGGCGGGCTGACCGGCGTGATGGTGGCACTGGTGCCGTTCGACTGGCAGGCACACGACACCTATTTCATCGTCGCCCATCTGCATTACGTACTGATCGGCGGCATGCTGTTTCCGGTCGCTGCGGGCATCTATTATTACTATCCGTTCGTGACCGGGCGGCGCTTGAGCGACGCCTGGGGCAAGGTCGCCTTCTGGCTGATGTTCACGGGCTTCAACATCGCCTTCTTCCCGATGCATTTTTCCGGGTTGCGCGGCATGCCGCGGCGGGTGTTCACCTATCCGGGCGACATCGGCTGGGACTGGTTCAACCTGATCTCGACGATCGGCGCCTTTATCTTCGCGACAGGCGTGCTGACCGTCGTCGCCGACATCTTCCGGCCCAAGACCAAGCTCGGCGACCTCAATCCCTGGAGGGCCGGCACGCTCGAGTGGACGAATGATCCCGAGGAAAACTGGGGGATGCGATCCGTCCCGATCATCACCAGCCGCTATCCGATCTGGGACCAGCCCAATCTGCAGAACGACATCGAGGCAGCACGTTTTTATCTGCCGGATGCCAGGTCGGGGCGCCGCGAGACGCTGGTGACCTCCGTTCTGGATGCCAAGCCCATCCAGTGTCTGCGGGTTGGAGGCACCTCGTATGTCACGATCATTGCAGCCGTTGCCCTCGGTGGGGTCTTCATCGCCCTGACGTTCCATTGGTGGGCGGTGACCATCGTCTGCGGCATACTTACGCTCATGGCCATCCTCTACTGGCTCTGGACGGGGACGGCAGAGATTCCCGAGGCGCCAGATATGGATGTCGGGATGGGTGAGCGCCTGCCGATCTACGTGTCCGGTCCTGCCTCCGTCGGCTGGTGGGCGATGTTCATCACCATGGTCGGCGACGGCACCGCCTTTGCCAGCCTCATCTTCGGCTATTTCTTCTACTGGACCATCCACAGCGATTTCACCAATGGCCTCGAAGGGCCGGGGATGTTCTGGCCTCTGGTCGCCATCGGCCTCTTCCTGGTGTCCTGGGCTCTGATGCTGGCCGCGCGCTCCCTGAACCGGGCCGACAGGATCGGCGGGGCGCGGGCTGCGATTGTTGCCGCTTTCGTGGTGACGGTGGCCGCCTCCGTCGCGGGTCTCCTCGGTCCCTATGTCCACGGGATGCAGCCCACGGCTCACGTCTATCCGGCCACCGTCTGGATCATCGCCATCTGGACGGTCGTGCATGCGGGCGTCGGCTGCATCATGCAACTCTATTGCCTGGCCCGCAGCTTTGCCGGCATCATGACGGCGCGCTACGATCAGGACATCACCAATGTCACGCTCTATTGGCACTTCCTGACGATCACGGCGTTTGTCGCCTTTGGCGTCATCGGCCTGTTTCCGGTGGTGAGGTGAAGCCATGAAGCGTCTGTTGCCTGCGGAAGTCGAGACGCTGTGGACCTTGTTTACGGCCCCCGTGGTGTGGGCGGGGCACTTCGTCATCTGCTATGTCGCCGTCGCCATCTATTGCGAGAAGGCTCTCGTCTGGGACGTCGACTTCGACCACGTGCGTCTGGCGCTCGGCCTGTTCACGCTGCTGGCGCTGGCGATGATCGTGCTGTCGGCCTACCTTGCCTGGCGGCAGTGGGGCTTTGGATCGGGTGAGCCACCCCACTCCGGACCAACCGACCGCGACCGCCGCCGGTTCCAGGGTTTCGCCACGCTGCTTCTCTCCGGCTTGAGCTTCGTCGCTGTGTTCTACACGGCGATCCCGCTGATCTTCATCGCGGGGTGCCACCTATGAAGAAGGCTGCCTTGGTCGCCGGATTGCTGCTGCTGGCGGTTCTCTGGCTGGGGATACTGGCGTTCGGGGAGCGGGATTCCTTCTCGATCCACATGATCGTCCATATGGGCGTGGTCTCCGGCGCGGCGCCGCTGATTGCGCTTGGCCTTTCCGGTTCGCGGCATGACCTGACGATCCGCTGGCCCTGGTTCACGCCGGTGCTGGCGTCCATGGTCGAGCTGGTCGCGGTCTGGGGCTGGCATCTCCCGGCGGCGCGCGCACTGGCGGAGGCATCGTGGCTGGTAACCGCGCTCGAGCAGGCGAGCTTTCTCGCCGCCGGCGTGCTGCTCTGGCTGTCGTGTCTCGGCGGAGCGCTCGACGGGCGGGAGGGGCGGCGGCTTGCCGGTACCTTTGGATTGCTGTTCACCTCCATGCACATGACCCTGCTCGGTGCGCTGCTGGCGCTCTCGCCCCGGCCGCTCTATGGCAGTGCCGATGTCTCCTGCTTCGGCGTGCCGCTGAGCGCCGCTGTTGACCAGCAGGCGGGCGGCGTGGTGATGTTGCTGGTCGGTGCCATCGTCTATCTTCTCGGCGGGGTTACCCTGCTCGCAACGACGCTGGAGCCATCCACCCCGTCTGGAGGTCGACCTTGATCATCCGCTGGAAATACCTGTTGGCGGCTCTCGTCGCGGCTCCCTTCCTGGCTCTTCTCATCGGCTGGTCCGGTATCATTGGTATCGGCGCCAGTTCCGGGCACTGGGCGGTCACCGACTGGTTCCTGCACTGGGTGATGCGCAATTCCGTCCGCACGGCTGCGCTCTCGGTCGAGGCTCCGCCGCTCGACGATCCCGCCCTGCTGCCGCCGGCGGCCGGGCACTACGAGATCGGTTGCGCCATGTGCCACGGATCTCCGGCACGCCCGCGCTCCGATGTTTCGCTGTCGATGCTGCCGTCGCCGCCCGACCTTCAGACGGTGGTGCCGTCCTGGACGGACGAGCAGCTGTTCCAGATCGTCCAGCACGGCGTGCGCTTTACCGGCATGCCGTCCTGGCCGACCCAGCAGCGGCCTGACGAGGTATGGGCGATGGTCGCCTTCCTGCGCGAACTGCCAGAGATGGATGACGCCCGCTACTACCAGCTGTCGGGCCTTCATGAGCCGCCGATGGAAGGGGAAGTGGGAGGTCTTCCGCTCACCTGCGAGAGCTGTCACAGCCAGCAGAAGCTGACCTCCGGAAGCCTCATTCCCAACCTTGCCGGCCAGTCGGAAGCCTATCTGCTGGAAAGCCTGAAGGCCTACGCCAATTCCGAACGCGCAAGCGGAATCATGCAGGCGGCCATCGGCACGCTTGAGGAGGATTCCTTTGCGGAACTTGCCAGCTATTACGCGGGCCAGCAGCGCGCCGAGCGCCCGGCACCGTCAGTCGACCCGGCGCTGGTCGAACGGGGGAGGGTGCTGGCTGAACGGGGAAGACCGGAGGACAAGATCCCTGCGTGCCTGTCCTGCCACGAGAAGCCCGGTGCAAATCCGGTCTATCCGAAACTGTCGGGGCAGAGCGGTCCTTATCTCAAGCAACAGCTTCGCCTGTTCTCCGAAGGCGTGCGAGGCGGGACGTCGTACAGCCACCTGATGACCGAGGCGGCGAAAAATCTGCAAGAGGATGATATGGCGGCTGCGGCCGCATACTTCGCGCAGCGGCCCGATTGAGCCGCTGCCTTGTCGGCTTCAGATCGGCACGACCATCATGTAGCAAGCGGCGACAACCATCACCAGACCCGCTGCTTCGACCCATTCCCTGACCATGACTGCCTCCGTTGTTGGCCTGCTCCATGAACGGCCTCCGGGGGGATCATGTTCCACAGAATGGACATAAAGATGACACGTGCGCCTTAAATGTGAAGAAAGCTTAACCTTTGTCTGCGGCAGCCCTGGCCCGGGCCGCTTCCAGCACGGTCCGAAGCTCTCGCGCCGCGGCATTGGCAATGGCAAATCCGTCGCCCGGAATTACCCCCGGATCTTCCTCGTGATCCTTGTAGGTGGCGTCGTCGCGCAGTCGTGACAGGAAACGGTCCGTTGTGACCGCGCCGCCGATCATGGCGGCCAGCATGTCGATCATCAGCTCCCGGTGCGCGCTGAGGCGCCCTTCGAGCTCCTCTGTGGTCAGTGCGGTCATGGCTCTCTTCTCCCTCTGTACCCGTTTGGCAATAAATAGGCGCGTATCGGGAAAGGGAACAATGGTGGGGCGCCTAAGTTTACCGACCTGAAGAATGGAGTGATGTCCGTGAGTGACCCTGCGAAGTCCAGCGAACGACCGAGCGAGCGCGACGTCCGCGACAGGCTGATTCTCGCGCTTTACGCGCAGCTGAAGGCCGAGCGGCAGACGCGGGAAGCACTGGAATATGTGATCCGCAACGGCGCGCTTTCGCCGGAGGTGCTGGCGGCGGTGGCAGGCGACCCGGTACCCGTCACTTCTTCGGAGGATGTTGCGGCGGTGGAAAATGTGGTTGCGCTGGACGCCAGGCGCCGGGCTTCCGCCGCAGAGGATTAATGGAGACGATGAACATGATGCGCGTACTGCTTACGATTTCGATGGTCGCATTTCTGGCTGCCTGCAGCGAGGAGGGGAGCAGCACCAATGATCCGATCGACAACACGCCCATCGATACACAGGGCACAGCTCCCACGGATCGCGACCCGACACCGCAGACCGGAACCGGCGGCCAATCGCCCGTCGACGATTCCCCGACCGGCACCGAAAAACGATAAATCGCCTGCACCCGAAGGAACGAATGTTGCGCCGCCCCATTGTTAGTGGGTTCCGCATAGGGGTGACGCATGGATACCAAAAATAATAACTTCACAATCTCATCGGGTAGCTGGGAACAGCTCGGCGCGACCTATGATGGCGAGGGGACGAACTTCGCCCTGTTCTCGGCGCACGCCGAACGGGTGGAACTCTGCCTCTTCGACAGCAGCGGCAAGATCGAAGTCGGTCGTCTCGAGCTTCCCGAGTACACCCACGAGGTCTGGCACGGCTATGTGCCCGGACTGAAGCCCGGCATGCTCTATGGCTACCGTGTCCATGGCCCGTTTGATCCGGAATCCGGCCACCGGTTCAACCCGAACAAGCTGCTGATCGATCCTTACGCAAAGGAACTGGTCGGCGAGGTCGAATGGAACGAAGCCCATTTCGGATACGACCTCCAGCACGAAGACAAGGACCTGACGTTCGACGAACGTGACAGCGGACCGTTCACGCCGAAGGGCCGCGTCATCGATACCAATGGTCATGAGCAGAATACGGTTATCCGCCCCAACGTTCCTTGGCCGAAGACCATTGTCTATGAAACCCATGTGAAGGGGTTCACGCAGCTGAACCCGGCCATTCCCCTGGACCTCAGGGGAACGTTCGACGGCATGGGGCACAAGGCCAGCATCGACTACATCAAGAGCCTCGGCATCACCTCCGTCGAACTCATGCCGGTCCACTACTTCCCGGACGACCAGCACCTGCTCGAAAAGGGGCTGCATAATTTCTGGGGCTACAACACCCTCGGCTTCTTCGCGCCTGCGTCCCGCTACTACGGTCCGCGCGGTTACGACGGTTTCCGGGAGATGGTCCGGAACTACCATGATGCCGGCCTCGAGGTCATTCTGGATGTGGTCTATAACCACACGGCGGAAGGCAACGAGCTTGGTCCGACGCTCTCCTTCAAGGGCATCGACAACTTCTCCTATTACCGGACGCTGACCGACCAGCATCGCTACTACATCAATGACACGGGCACCGGGAATACCGTCAACACGTCGCATCCGCGCGTCCTGCAGATGGTTCTGGACTCGCTTCGCTACTGGGTCCAGCACATGGAGGTCGACGGTTTCCGCTTCGACCTCGGCACCATCCTCGGCCGGGAGCCGGAAGGCTTCGACGAGCGCGGCGGCTTCTTCGATGCGATCGCACAGGACCCGATCCTGTCGCGGGTCAAGCTGATCGGCGAGCCCTGGGACATCGGTCCGGGCGGTTATCAGGTCGGCGGTTTTCCGCCGGGCTGGGCCGAATGGAACGACAAGTATCGCGACACCATCCGCGACTACTGGAAGGGCGACAACGTCGCCAACGATTTTGCCGCGCGTCTGCTGGGCTCCGGCGACATCTATGACCTGCGCGGCCGGCGCCCCTGGGCGAGCGTCAACTTCGTTGCGGCCCATGACGGCTTCACGCTGAACGACCTCGTCTCCTACAACGAGAAGCACAACGACGCGAACGGCGAAGACAACAACGACGGCCACAACGACAACCGCAGCTACAACTACGGTGCAGAGGGGCCGACGGACGACGCGGAGATCAATGCCGTCCGCGAACGCCAGAAGCGCAATTTCCTGTCGACGCTCTTCCTGTCGCATGGCACGCCCATGCTGCTGGCCGGCGACGAGTTCGGCCGCAGCCAGATGGGCAACAACAACGGCTACTGTCAGGACAGCGAAATCTCCTGGGTTCAGTGGGAAGGCCTGCCGCCGAGCAACGAGGATCTTCGCGAGTTCACGCGGGCAATCATTGCGCTCAGGCAGTCTCAGCCGATCTTCCACCGTGACAGCTGGCGGGACGGCATGGAGGTGCACTGGTTCAATGCCGGCGGTGGCGAGCAGCTTCCGGAGCACTGGCAGGAAGGTGGCACCATCGGCCTGAACCTGACGCGTCCTGATCTCGATGAGCAGGAAGGCGTGTGGCACAACGTGCTCGTGCTGTTCAACCCGTTCGAGGGCTCCGTACCGTTCCATATCCCAAAGATCGGGGAAGGCAAATGGATACTGGAGCTGACGACAGCCGATCCCCTGCAGAGGGGTGACGAGGTCGAGCAGGATACGGACTTCGATCTGGAGGGGCGCACGCTCGTCATCCTGCGGCGAACCTGACACTCACTTGCTGCAAATCGAAAAAACCGGCCATGTGGCCGGTTTTTTGTGCGATGAACTAGGAAAAGGCGCTGCTCTTTGCCTTACTTGTTCAGAACGCCATCCGGCGTCCGCCGTCGGCCGGCGCGTTTGCCGACTTCTTGGTGAGGCTGGCGTAGACAGCCGCATACTGCTGTGCGCTCCGCTCCCAGGAGAACTTCGCCTTCATCCCCTGGTTTTGCAATCTCGCCCATTGCTTCGGGTTTTCGTAGGCCTGAATCGCCCGCCGGAGCGCCATCCGCAGTCCGTCCGTGGTGACCGGGTGGAACTGGAACCCCGTCGCCACCCGTGCCGACATTGCCGCGTCATTGGCGTCGATGATGGTTTCCGAGAGGCCGCCGGTGCGCGATACCACAGGGACGCAGCCGTAGCGAAGGGCATAGAGCTGGGTGAGGCCGCAGGGCTCGAACCGGGAAGGCTGGACGATCGCATCCGATCCCCCATGGATCAGGTGCGCCGTCGGCTCGTCGTAGCCGATGTGAACCGCCATCCGACCGGGGTGGCGACTTGCCACTTCCAGCAGTTGCCGCTCGATCGCTGGATCGCCGCGGCCGAAGACGATGACCTTGCCACCGCTCCAGATCACCTCGTCGGCAGTCTCCGCCAGCATGTCCATGCCCTTCTGCCAGGTGAGACGGCTCACAGCAGAAAAGATCGGGCTGTCGTCGTTGCCGTCGATGCCGAACCTTTCGGTCAGCACGGCGCGGTTCTCGCGCTTGCGACGGAGGCTGGAGGAATTGTAGGTCGAGGGAAGATGAGGATCCGTGGCCGGATCCCAGATGTCGAGATCGATGCCGTTGACGATGCCGCGCAGCACGGAGACGCGCTCGTTGAGCACGCCGTCCATTCCCATCCCAAATCGGGGGGTGAGGATCTCGCGAGCGTAGGTCGGGCTGACGGTGGTGATGGCGTCCGCCATCTGCAGTCCGCCCTTGAGGAAACTGATGTCGCCGAAATACTCCAGGCAATCGGTGGAATAGAGGTCGGTGCGCAGACCGAGCGCCGGCAGCAGGCCAGCCGAAAACTGTCCCTGAAAGGCGATGTTGTGGATCGTCAGGACGCTGGGGACGGAGAGGCCCATCTCGCGCATGTAGACCGAGGTCAGCGCCGACTGCCAATCATGCGTCTGGACCAGATCAGGCTGCCAGCCCGGCAAGGCGCCGGCCGCAATTTCCGCACCGGCGAGACTGAGCGCTGCAAACCGTTTCCAGTTGTCCGGATGGTCGTTACCCGCATCATCGGCATAGGGGCCGCCGGGCCGATCGTACAGGGTCGGCGCATCCAGGACCAGAAGATTGAGGCCATTCATCTGCACGTGCAAAAGGGTGGCGCGTTCTCCCAGCAGATCGTCGAAAACGAGAAGCGGCAAAGGGTTTGCCAGCTGTTTCATCACGGTGGGATAGCCAGGCAGAAGCGTGGTCGTCTCTACTCCCAGAGGCTCCAGGGCCTTCGGCAGGGACCCGGTGACGTCTGCGAGGCCGCCTGTCTTCACGAGCGGAAAAACTTCAGACGTTACGGAAAGCACCTTCATCGACAAAGCGCTCTGCCTCCTTCTCATGGTACGGACTGTGGTCTGTATGGCCCGGTCTTGGCGGGGAGAAACCCAGGGGACGGTGGCGTTCATCATGGCACCTTGCGTCATGTGGTCAATTCTTGGTTCAACCATCGACGTGGCGCCAACGTTCCAGCGCGAAGGCAGAATCGGCTCGTCGCTCACGTTTCAACATCCAGACAATGGGAAAATGCGTGAAGCCGCGGCAGATTGGCCACGGCTTTACGTTCAGGGGAAGTCGAAATCAGCTTCCGGCGGTCGGTTTGCCCGTGCGCTTGGCTGCGGACTTCTTTTCGCCGGAGCCTTTCGAGGAGGGCTTCTTGGCGGCCGCGCCAGATGCAGGAGCGGCGTCGGCCGATGCCGACGGTTTCGTCTTGCCTGCTAGCTTGCCTGATTTTTCAGAAGGGGAAGTTGCTGTTTTCGAAGCGGCTGCGCCGTGTTCCTGCCTCGCCTGCTCCCAATGCTCGGCATCCCTGCCGGATGGGCGACCCTCTTGTTCCCAAAGGGCATACGCGCGCTGCCTGATCCATTCGTCTTCGTGTTCCGCCATACTCGTCTCCATTCGCCCGTTGGAAAACGGATAGAGGAAGGCGAAGTTCCAGCGGCTGACCAAATAATTCCGAGACACTCCAGACATTCGTCCGCCAGCCGGAACTTTCGCACAAAAGCCGCGTTCAGGGACCGAAGGGAGGACTAAAACCATGGACAAATATTGCGACATCGTACCCCATCCGGCGGGGTGGACATATATCCTCAACGGGATCGAATCCGATTGCTCGTTTCATACCTATGAACTGGCCGTCGAGGCTGCGAAGATTCAGGTGATGCACGATGCCCGCAAGCGGGTGTTCCGTCTTCAGGGCCTGAACGGCGAGATGCTGCCGTTCGCGACCGCCATCACCAAAGAGGCTTCCCGGCTGGGATGACAAGAAGCCCGGCTCGAGCCGGGCTTCAAGGTAACAGGGCGGTGCAATGCACCGCCCTTATTTCATTCAGGCGGCCTTCTGGGCGGCCGAGTTGACAGCGGTCTTCGCCAAGCCGGTCAGCTTCTCGTCGGTGGCGCTTTCTTCCGCAAGCGTCTCCTTCAGGAGCTTGGCAGCGTCCTTCATCCCCAGCTGTTCGGCCCAGGCGCAAAGCGTGCCGTAGCGGCTGATCTCGTAGTGCTCCACAGCCTGGGCTGCAGCCAAGAGACCGGCGTCGAGAGCGGACGTGCCCTTGAACTCTTCCATGATCTCTTCGCCTTCGGAGATGATGCCTTCGATGGCGTCGCAGGTCTTGCCCTGGGCGCGCTTGCCGATGATTTCGAAGACCTGCTTGAGGCGATCGATCTGGCCCTCGGTTTCGTCCTTATGGGCCTTGAATGCTTCCTTCAGCTTCTCGTCCTGGGCGGCACGGGCCATTTTCGGCAGTGCCTTGAGGATCTGCCGCTCGGCGTAGTAGATGTCCTTGAGGGTCTCGTAGAACAGATCGTTGAGGGTCTTGTCAGCCATCATTACTCTCCTGATGTCACACTTTGGCGTGGGGTGTTTCCGGCGGATCTAACGGGGCGGATGACAAAAAGTTCCGCCACCCGCGCCGCCTCAACGCTGATGAAATGTCGGCTCCCGACCACCTTCCGGCTTGTCGTAAAGCTGTTCCATCGCTTCCTTCTGTTCGACGACTTCCGTGGTGTTCAGACGCCGCCGGCGCATGAGCGCGTAGGCGATGATGCAGCCCAGCAGGACCGGACCCAAGGCCACCACGATGAACCATATTTTATCGGCCATTGGTTTTCCTTTCGTTGGGTTGGCGGCGTCAGCGCGCCGCCGAAACCGTCAGATTGTTGTTGCACCCGTTGACGCCATGAACGGTCCGGGCGCATTCTTCCGCCCGCTGCCGGTCGGCGTCGCTGGCAACCGTTCCAGCGAGCGTGACCTGGCCACGCTCCACCGAAACGACGATGCCGCTCGGATCAAGCATGGCATCCTGGGTCAACGCCTCGTTGACGGCCGTCTCAACCTGCCCGTCGGGTCGGTCGTCATAGTTGGCGGGAGCGGTTCCGCGGTGTTTCTGCTGGTCGGGTTCTTCCGCAAAGATGTTCGTCTCGCCCTGCATGTATCCGCTGGGGCGATTTTCAGCGGGCCCTTCCCAGCGTGGCCACTGAGAGGTTTCACCCGGGCGGCCCGTTTTCGGCTCTTCGTGTTTCATGGTGTTTCCTTTCTCGGATATGCCTTGTGAACAAAACAGTTCGCTGCCGGGAAAGGTTCCCCTAACGCCACCAGGCAAGCACATCCTGGACCGTGGAAATGCGGATCTGGGTCGAGAAGCGGGTCCCGAAAACCGCAAGCGACGCGTCATGCGTCTGATCCGAGGTGCTGCACATGGCATCCCTCAGCAGAATGATCGAATATCCCAGATCCACCGCGCCCATGACCGCAGCCATGATGCAGACGTCGGTTTCGCCGCCGGAGATGACCAAAGTGCTGACCTCCTGTTTCTGCAGGAAAACGTGCAGCCGTCCGTCGAGCCAGGGGGAATAGATCGGCTTGTCGAAGACCATTGCAGGTGGCACCAGGGCACGCAGTTCCGGCAGGATGTCGACCATGTCGTCGCCCAGCGCCTGACGGGTCATCATCGGCCACTTCTCGTAATAGGTCCGCCAGGTGCCCTGCACGTCGGCGCTGTCTACCGGCGGAACGAAACGGGTGAAAATCGTCTCCGCCGGATGTGTGGCGGCGAGGACCGCGACACCTTCGCGGACACGCTGCATCCACGGGACGTTCCACGGCGTATCCTCCGCGAACATGCGCTGCATGTCGACGCAAAGATGGCGGCAACGGGAGGGATCTTCCATCACGGGCTCCGATTGACTGTCGTCGTCCGAACCCGAAGTCGCCGGCAAAGTTCCGAGGGGATGATGGACGGGAACTCCCGGCGCCGCCGGTGCGTTTGAGCGCTGAAGTATGGAGGTGAATGTGCAGGAAGAATTGCAGATCTACAGGCTGGTTCCCATCGCGTCGCCCGATGACCCGCATTGGGAAAACCGCCCCCCGCAGGGCGAGGTGATCGTCCGCGCCAGGAGCACCGGTGACGCGCGGCTTGTCGCAAACAGCGCAGAGCTTGATTTCACCGACGTGGATGCACTGCCGGCGGAGGGCACGTCCACCGACATGGCAAGTCCATTCCGGAGCGAAAAGCTCTATACGGTCATTCTTGACGACAGTGGAAAATATCCGAACGCCGGCGAGCGAGGCGTGGTCGAAGGGCTGGTCAGGGTGGACACGATCGTGTCGACGCAGCTCGACTGATCAGGAGTTCTGGGCCGGAAACTTGTCCGAGAGAGCCTTTTGCAGTTCCTGCGCCAGTTGCAGAAGTCTGTCAGGCACCGGCTCTTTTTCGATTTCGCTCAGCAGGACCCAGACTTCACGATTGACGCGCCGTCCGAAGCGAACGTCGACCTCTGCGTCATTCTCGATCTTCTTCGTCATCCTGACCTCTGACGACGTAGTATAGGCCATCGTCTACCCTCGTGCTGTCCGACTTTACATAGCCTCCATACAGCAAGACGGGGAACTTCGGAAATCCCGAAAAAGTCATGGGTGACAAAAAACGAAGGGTGGGCGCAAAATGCACCCACCCTTTTTTGTCGAAACGAGCGTGTTCTCAGTCTTTCGGCGGCGGCTCGGTGCCCGTCGGAATGGAGGTGATGGTGGCGGCGACCGGGTCGCTGGCCGGGAAAGTGTCTTCCAGACCTTCGTCCAACTGCTCTTCCAGAGCCTCGGCATCCTGCTCCTTGCGGGCCGTCTGCTCGGTCTCATGCTTTTCGGCGGTCGGGTGAGGCGTCTGCTTCTGTTCTTCGGTCATGGCATTCTCCGTTCTTGGTTGGTTTGAAAACGCCGGCGCGACCTTGTTTGTTCCGGGTTCCTGCGGGAACCAATTTCTTCGTCTGCTCGTTGCCGCGACATTGATGGAGACTGATGCCGTGGCACCTCGTGCATTCTGGAAGGGCTATCTGAAGCTCTCGCTCGTGACCTGCCGGGTCACCATGACGCCTGCCGTCTCGGAAAGCGGCAAGGTCCGCTTCCATAACCTCAACCGGGAAACCCAGGCACGGGTGCTGAGCCAGTACGTGGATGCCGAGACGGGCGAAACGGTCGAGGACGAGGATCAGGTCAAGGGCTATGAGAAGGGCGAGGGCGAATACGTCCTCTTTGAGGATGAGGAGATAGAGGACGTCGGGCTGGAAAGCACGCGAACGATCGACATCGACACCTTCGTCCCGGTCGGGTCGATCGGCTGGGTCTGGTACGACCGTCCCCATTATCTAGCCCCCGACGACGAGGTGAGCGCCGAGGCATTCGCCGTCATCCGCGAGGCCATGGCCAAGTCGGAGACGGCGGGAATTGCAAGGCTGGTGATGTACCGGCGCGAGCGGGCCGTTCTCCTGGTGCCGAAGGACAAGGGCATCGTCGTCTGGACGCTGCGTTACGGAGACGAGGTCCGGGACGCGAAGGATTATTTCGAAAATGTCGGCGAGGAAAAGCCGACGTCGCAGCATCTGACGATGATGAAGAAGCTGATCGACGAGCGGACAGAAGATTGGAAGCCGTCGATGGCGGACGATCCGGTCCAGGATCGGCTGCTCGACATCATCGCGCAACGCAAAAAGGGCAAGAAGATCAAGAAGCGTGCGGAGCCGAAACCCGACCAGCCCAGCAATGTGATCGACATCATGAGCGCCTTGAAGAAGAGCCTCGCGGCCGAGCGCAAGTCTTCGCCGAAGTAGGGCTTACCCCTTGCGCTTGCTGCGGGTCGCGACCTTCAGCTCGGCCTCCGCCTTGCGGAAATCTTCCCATGGGTCGCTTGCCTGCCGCTCCAGGCGGGTCGGCGCATTGTTGACCGTGAAATAGGCGGGACCGATGGCATCGGTCAGCTCCTCCCAGGCGATAGGCATGGACACGGGTGCACCGGCGCGGGCGCGGGTGGAGTAGGGCGCAACCGCCGTGGCGCCGCGTCCATTGCGCAGGTAGTCGATCAGGATCTTGCCCTTGCGCTTCGACTTGGTGATGGTCGAGACGTAGCGATCGGGGCTGTCGCCCGCCATGCCGTCGGCAAGCGCCTTCATCGCCGACTTCACGTCCGGCCATTCCGCCTTCGGCTTCACGGGCGCCACCACATGGACGCCCTTGCCGCCGGAGGTTTTCACGAAGCCGACGAGACCCAGCGCCTCGAAGCGTTCGCGCACCTCGTGGGCGGCGGCTATCACGTCCTGCCAGTTGGTCCCTTCACCCGGATCGAGGTCGATGTTGACCATGTCCGGCTTTTCCCAGTCGTCGACGGTGGAGCCCCAGGGGTGAATTTCAAGCGTCCCGCCCTGCACGAGGCCGAGCAATCCATCGAGGTCGCGGATGATAACATCCGGTTCGTCGGGGCTTGCCGGATCCTCGGCCGTCAGGATCTTCTTGTTCATGCCTTTCCAGGCGTGCTTCTGGAAGAACAACTGCTTGCCCACACCATCGGGCCCGCGGACCAGCGAAAGGGGCCGGTTGACCACGAAAGGCGC
>TARA_R110002051_G_scaffold15064_2_pt1 | contig 35348 bp, 30 predicted proteins | sample TARA_R110002051 | Tara Oceans TARA_R110002051 (sample SAMEA4397023) | marine metagenome | biome: Polar Biome; feature: [MES] marine water layer (ENVO:01000295) within the mesopelagic zone...; material: water (ENVO:00002006), including particulate matter (ENVO:01000060) such as...... | reverse complement strand
AGTCCTTTCAGGTCAGAAACCCAAGCCTCTTTTAAAGTCTCCAGAACCAAGAACCGATGGTATGACCACGGCGAGGGTATTGGTGGTAATGTGATTGATTTGGTATGCAAAGTTTTAAAGTGCACGATAAAAGAAGCTTTGACTTTTTTAGATGATAATAACACTATTGGTTCTATCAAACGGCAATCCTTTGGCAATACCTTGGAATCCCAGATTCAAATTATAAAAGTTAAGGAACTGGAACATCCTGCCCTGCTCCAATATATAAGCTCAAGGAGCATTGCCCCAAAAGTTGCCAAAACGTATTGTAAGGAAGTGTGGTATGGTTATAAAGACAAAACCTTTTTTGCTGTGGGCTTAAAAAACTATAAAAATGGTTGGGAATTAAGGAACAAGCTTTTTAAAAACAGTAGCAGTCCTAAATACTATACCCACATCCAAAACAACAACAAGCAATTAATCATGTTGGAAGGCATGTTTGATCTGTTAACGTTGGCCACTTTAAATGAAAGCCTGTTAAAAACTTCAGATATCCTTGTTTTAAATTCCATTTCATTTATAAGGTCTGCTGAAGATTATATAGAGAGATATGTATCAGTCCATCTCTATTTAGATAATGATAAAGCTGGAGAGCGAGCTACAGAGTATTTGACTAAAAAATACAAAAAGGTCATTGACCATAGTAACAGCTATAAAAACTATAACGATTTAAATGATTTGATATGTCATGAAAAAGGAAAACAAATATGATTTTAAATCCTCAGATGAACAGAAGCAGACGGTAAGGGTTCCTACCGATGTACTTAACAGTTCGGATAGCATAGACTTGGATCTGGAAAAGAATTCTTCGGATGAGGAAATGGTCTTGGGTAGGAACGCGAGATGTGTGTCTGTGGACACATTCTCGTTTGCTCCCGAAGGTCGCAAAGAAAAAAAAAGAGTGTTTAAGGTGAAGGGTGACCTCGTTAAGTTTCGATGTACCATTTATGAAAAGAAGCTTTTGAATGTAAAGGCAAAAAGGTCTGGATTGAGCCTGAGCGAATACATTCGGCGCAGTCTATTTGATATGGAAATTACGGAACGTTTTACGGATGAACATATTGAGCTTTATAAAATGCTCATAAAGTACCATAACAATTTTAAGTCCATTGGAAATATGTACAAAAAGCGAAATCCTAAACTAACCCAGGAAGTTTATGCCTTAGCGAACGACATCAAAGCACATCTTAAAAAATTTCAATAATGATAGGAAAAGGCAAAAGCATATCACATACCAGGGCTTCCATGTCCTACGGATGGAACCAGGAAAAGGATGCCGAGATCGTACTCAAGGAATTTCTGCATGGCGATTCTCCTGCAGAAATCACCAAAGAGTTCAAAATGCTCCAGGACCAAAATTAACACTTTGTCCTTTGTCATTAGTCCAACGATTGAAGATGGCAAGCGATTGGATAAAAATGAGCTGCAAGCTATTACAAAACGTTTTATGCATGAAATGAAACTGGGAGAACGACAGGCCATTGCCTTTGTTCATCAGGATAAAGACCACAAGCACATCCATTTATATGTCAACCGTATTGATTTTAAAGGGATGGCCTATAATGACAGTTTTATTGGCAAGCGCAGCCAGTTGGCTGCTGAAAAAACAGCAGAGCATTTGGGATTGACTACGGTGAAGCAAATTCAGTTTGAAAAGGAATTCAACCTTAATGAAATACGCACGGAAATCAAGCGCCGGCATGACCTGACCATGAAACAGTTTAAGCCCAAATCCTTTGATGCTTATATAAAAGATATGCAAGTTAATGGCGTAAAAGTCATCCCAACCATAAACAACCAAAACAAATTGCAGGGCTTTAGGTTTGAGTTTGATGGTCATAACCTGAAAGGTAGTGAGGTACACCGTAACATGTCCATTAGCAATATCGGAAAACAAATGGCTGGTATTGAAGGGACAAAGGTTTTAAAGAACAATAATGTCACCATTAAAATAGCTGATAAACTCGTTGACTTGACACCCAATTTAGCCTTGAAGATTACAAAGTTTATTATTAAAAAGGCCATAGATAAAGGAATCTCATACTAATCAAAAACAGCAATCATGACGAAACTTGAAGAACTGACTGCCTTATTGGTCAACGAGCTCAATGACTTTAATAAGGGCATTGAAAGACTGGAAAAAATCAATGAACAATTAAAAGACACCAAAATCAAGATGGATGTAGCGGAATATAAAGCCATTATTGAAGAGCATCAAAAAGAAATAGCATCTCAATTAAATAGCATTGCAAGTTTTGAAAAGCGGTTTAATGATAAGATTGAGCAGGCTAAGATATATCCCAATTGGGCGGTTATTGTATTTATGATTTGTATTATAGTTACTATAGTATTAATCTCTTATATGATTCTGAAATAATATGTGCCAAATGAAATTTCATCAGCATTAACCATTTATTCTTAGTATAATTCAATAGTTTTATTAGTATTAATTTGTTCTAAAAATAATTCGTCGTGGGATACCACAATTAACGTTCCTTTATATTCATTAATGGCTGCTGTCAAAATTTCTATGTTCTGGATATCCAAATTATTGGTAGGTTCGTCCAAGATGATGATATCAGGCGCTTGATTACCAATAGTTAGGCAGCAAAGCATTAATCGCATTTTTTCACCACCACTTAACGCACTGCACGATTTGTCCCAATCATCATGGCCAAATAAAAAACGGTTGAGCCGGATTTTGATTTCGTGTTCTAGTAATGCTGTAGCATTGAATTGCTGGGCTTGTTCATATACTCTCAGTCCGTTGTCAAGCAAAGAATAATCTTGGTCAATGTAAACCGAAGTGCTCTCTGCTTTGTAAACTATGCCGGATTGTGTTCCAAAAATTCCTAAAATCATTTTTATTAAAGTTGTTTTCCCAGAACCATTTATTCCTTTCAATGCTATGCGTTCGCCACTTGTGATTTGCAAGCTCAAAGGATGCTTCCAGAGTGGTTTTATGTCATAAGTGAAATTGATATTCGTTGCTGTAAAAAGGATTTTTCCGTGGTATAGTTCCGAATTGTCAAAGCCGAATTTCATTTTATCAATACCAGGCAAAGTAGAACGTAAGTCTTGTAGTTCTTGGGAGATACCATCAATTTTTTCAGCATGAAGGCCTTTTATTTTTGAGGTGCTATATTCAGCTTTGTTTCGCAATGTATTCATCATAATTCTGGAAACACCTGATTTTTCCTGTTTTCCTTTTCCTCTGCTGTCCAACTTTCGTTGACGCTCCAAGGTCTCTCTTTCTTTTTCTTTGGCTTTTCGTAAGGCTTTTTCTTTACTCAATAAATCCTGATTTAAAGCATTGTTTTCTATTTGCTTTTGTTGTTCATAAAATTTATAATTTCCCCCATACACTTTAATACCGTTTTTACTGATTTCACAAACCGTATCCAAAAAGTTCAATAATTTTCTGTCGTGACTCACCACAATCAAAGTGCTTTTTGTGGATTGAATGAAATCACACAATAGCTGTCTTCCCCTAATGTCTAAATGATTGCTGGGTTCGTCCAGCAAAACAAATTCGGGTTGATGGATCGAAATACCCGCAAGAAACACTTTTGTTTTTTGTCCTCCACTTAAAGAATGCATGGGTAGCAATAAGTCCAAATTGTTAAGTTGCCAGTTGTTTAAGGCTTCCCTGCAACGGTCTTCAATCGTCCAATCGTCATTTAATACATTGAAATGTTCTTCAGAAGTATTCCCTTTTAAAATTTCTTGCATTGCATTAAGTTTGTCATCAATTCCCAATGCTTGAGCTATGCTCAAATGATTGTACTGCCCGAAAATCTGTGGTACATAATAAGGTTTGATATCAATTTTTAACTGCCCTTCGGATGCTTGCAATTTTCCTGCAATAATTTTAAGTAAGGTCGATTTCCCAGAGCCGTTAGTGCCAATCAAGGCGATTTTATCGTGATTGTTTACCGTAAGGTTTAAATTATGAAACAGTAAATCTGTATTGGGATGTGTATATGAAAGATGTTGTAAGGTAACCATTAGTCCTTTCTTTAGATATTAATAAATAGACCTGTCATCAATAACATGGTCTTATGTTTATTTTTTTTGAAAGAAACTATTTAATCACATAGGTCTATTAAGTTTTGAAGGGTACAAAGATACAAATGTTGTTTTTATTGAAAAAATGGTGGTGAAATATGAATGGTCTTAAATCATCTTTATTGGGTAGAACTGATTCTGGAAGGCGACTTTCCAAACATTTTTTTAAATACAAAAGAGAAATGGGAAAGGTCTTCAAAACCCAGTTCCAAATAAACATCGGAAGCAGTTTTTCCTTTTCTCGTAATTAAATAATAGGCTTGTTCCAACCTTTTTTTTTGGAGCCAGCGACCAGGTGGACTATTAAAAGTATGCTCAAAATCCCGCTTAAAGGTGGCAAGACTTCTACCAGTAAGGTAGGCAAACCGTTCGAGTTTAACATTAAAATGATAGTTTTTGTTCATAAAGGCTTCCAAATCTATTTTATGGGGATCCGTAAAATCAAATAAAACATTTTTTAGTTCTGGGTTGGTGATTAAACTTAAAGTTATGGCTTCCTTTAATTTTAGATTCATCAGCTCTTGACGCTCCAATCCTCCCATTTTTTGATAAGTAAATAACGAATCGATATAACCTGACAACAATTTGCTCTTTTTTAAATTCAATATTTTGATATCGTCTATTGTATGCTTGCCCACAATACCATATTCCAAACTATAATCTTTCAGCGTTTGCTGGTCTAGATAAATGGAGATCGATTGATACTCCCCATTTTCAGGTGGTTGTTTCATAAATTTCATCAACTGATTCCTTTTCAAAAAACGGAATGAACCATTCGAGGATATATACTCATTGCTTCCGTCGTTGAATGTAAGCGAACCCGCTATTTGATAACTTAAGGTATGTTCGGGAACAAAATGCTCTCCCTCCCAATTCCTTTGATGGTAACAATTGAAAACGATGTTCGATGGTTTTTTATGTTCTTTATCCGATGGCATCTGAATATAAAATTAGTGAACTTATTTGATAGAATGGATGTTATTGTTCAACATGGTTAACAAATTTATTGAACATATCAAATTCATTATAGCCTTTGCAAATTACGTAAGATATCAATAATAGCACTTTGTTGAAAAGCTCATATTAACTTTGTTATAAAGTTCATATTGAAAGTTCACTACATCAAAATTGCTTTGGGTTCTAATTGCGCCTCAAGACCGTATATACCACCTTCCCGTCCGATACCTGACATTTTGAAGCCACCAAAAGGAGCATAAGGGTCGTGAACCATGGTATTGATGGAAACTCTCCCTGCTTGGATACGTCTTGCAATCCTAGTGGCCTTATTAATATCACGACCACTTATAAATGCGTGCAGACCAAAAGGCGTATCGTTGGCTATGTTTATGGCTTCTTCTTCTGTTTGGTATGTAAGGATGGACAATACGGGCCCAAATATTTCTTCCTTCGCAATAATCATATCTGAGGTTACATTAGCAAACGCAGTAGGCTTTACAAAATAGCCTTTCGAAATTCCTTCTGGGCTTCCTTCACCTCCAATCAATAATTCAGCGCCTTCTTCAATACCGGAACGGATATATTTTTGTACACGTATAAACTGTTTTTCATTAGCCAAAGGGCCCATATCGTTTTTTGGATTTCTTGGGTCCCCAACTTTAAGATCTTCAATACTTTTTACTACTAATTTCTTAACTTCAGGAAGCAGTTTTTCAGGAACAATCAACCGAGAACCTGCAATACAAGCCTGCCCATTATTTTGAAAACAGCATTGCACGGCCATGGGAATAGCTATTTCCAAATTAGCTTCTTCAAGTATGATATTTGGCGATTTTCCGCTTAATTCCAAAGTTAGCCGTTTCATAGTACTTGAAGCATTTAGGGCGATAAGTTGACCTACATCGGTAGAACCGGTAAAGCAAATCTTTGCTATATCGGGATGTGTGGAAAGTAATTCTCCTAATATGGCACCACGGCCATTGATGACATTGATGACCCCAGAAGGTAAGTTAGCCTTATGGAAGCATTCCATCATGATCTGTGTTTGTCGGGCACTAAATTCACTTGGTTTTATTACAACCGGGCATCCAGAAGCAATGGCTGCAGCTAGTTTTACACAGATAGAGCCTGCACTGGAGTTCCATGCAGTCAAAATAACCGTTACCCCAACAGGTTCCAAAACTACAAGGGAATTCCCAACCTCTCTTTCAAACTCAAATTCATCCAAGACGTTCTGAAAATAAAGAAAAATATCCGCTGCATATTGGTTTGACCATAAAGCACGTTGCTCACTCGCACCATATTCCTCAACAGTGGCTTCCTTCAGGGCAACCACTTTTTCTATAAGGGCGTCATATAGGTTTTGCAAATAGGCTTTTCTCTGCTGAATAGAAGTTTGTGAAAAATGTTTCAAAGCATTTTTTGCAGCTTCAATAGCCTTCAAGGCATCAAGTTCTGAACTCATACGCACTTGGGTGATGTCTTCTTCGGTAGTAGGATTTTTTAAGGTTAGTATTTCCTCTCCAATTAGGTCAATGAATGTACCGTTTACGTAATTTTGACTAAATGTTTTCATAATAATTATTTTGTCAAAATTACAGACTCATTCCCTCAATCTATTTGTTGAATGGTTCTACTTCGCTTTGTAGAAAAGCTCATATTTTAAAACCATTCTCAATAGTGTTCAAAATATTAATCATTTTTTTCCAGCACAATATTACGATAGTGCTTGCCCCAATTGATCATTTCCAAAATAATACTTCCAAAAGTGCGACAATGCTCGGTAGGAATATATTCGATTAAAACCGGAGTTTCTGGATATACATTTCTTGTGACAAGTTTGTTTAGTTCCATTTCCTTGAGTTCCTTGGAAAGCATGCGAGTAGTTATTCCTGGGATACTTCTTTCTATTTCCCTAAAACGTCTATTGCCATTACATATTGAGTTGATAATTGGTAATCTCCATTTGCCTCCAATAAAATAGAGGGTATCCTGTAATGCTCTTAATTCTTCCTCCTGATTTCTTTCCATTATTTAAAACCTATTTTTGGTATACTCTGTTATACTGGTTACAAATATATATCATATATACAATACTTTTGTCATCAATAAATAATAATTCTTAAAATTAAAAACAATGAAAAATTTAGAAAATAAAATTGCAATTATAACAGGGGGCAATAGCGGAATAGGATATGCTACAGCAAAACAATTGATATCTGATGGTGCAAAAGTAATAATTACAGGCAGACGTTTAGAAGCCATTGAACAAGCTGCAAACGAATTAGGTGCAATCCCTTTTCTTGCTGACCAAGCTAATGTAAATGATATTGATAAACTTCACAATTATATTAAAAAGGAATATGGCAAAGTGGATATCCTTTTCATCAATGCAGGTATAACAGGAACAACTAATCCCATTGAAAATACGAGCAATGAGAATTTCGATCGTGTAATGAATATCAATTTCCGTGGTGCTTATTTTACGTTAAGCAAATTTATACCGTTGCTAAACGAAGGCGCTTCGGTCGTATTTTTATCTTCAAATGTAGCATCCACCAATATCGCTAATAGCTCGGTGTATCAAGCAAGCAAAGCGGCCATAAATTCAATTGCGAAAACCGCAGCGGCTGAATTGGCCTCGCGAAATATTAGAGTGAATATGGTAAGTCCAGGTCCAACCCGAACCAATGTTTTAAGCAAATCCTATGATGAAACAACAGCTAAAAGCATTTGGGATAATCTTGCTGATACAATTCCCCTTAAGAAAATAGGAAATCCAGAAGATGTTGCGACTATGGTGGCTTATTTATGCTATGATTCGGCATCATTCATTACTGGTGCTGAATTTTTAATCGATGGTGGAATGAACCTGTGATAACTATATAAATAAAATGTAGGACTGATTTAAGTATCATGAACCTGACAACATAGCAAACTTGAACCATTCAACACAATTAAAGTTTGCTTTCAGATTTAATTTTGTTCATCAAAAATAAACATGAAAAATTATTAATAACAATGGCAACAAAAAAACAGAAAATAATATATGGCATTGGGGTAGCACTAACCTCAATATGGTTTGGTCTAAGTGGCTTATTTGAAATAACAAAAAACCCAACCGTATGGGATAAAACCATCGCATTAGGCTATCCAGCCTATTTTATAACAACATTAGGAATCGTAAAACTGCTAGGTATTGTTTTGCTACTGATTCCTATGAAATCTACCTATAACTGGGTAAAAGAGTGGGTTTTTGCGGGGCTCTTTTTTGATATTTTTTTCGCACTGGTATCTGGGTGTGTAGTATTTGGAACTTCTGAAATTATTGCTCCAGCTCTGGCTTATACCATTGTATTTAACACCTATATTTTTTTCAAGAAAATTAAGTCAGCAGAATCAAAAACTCAATAGTCATGAAAAAGCGTACCATAAAAGTGTTGCTAATAGCTGCAATTGGGGTTTTAATAGTGTTTCTAATTCTTCAGTTCACCAATACTCCTCTGAAAAATAAGCCAGTTACATCTGAAGTGAACATTAACCCTGAAATTAATGCCATTTTCGAACGCGCTTGTTATAATTGTCATTCCAATGAGGTAGAACTGGAATGGTATGATAAAGTGGCTCCAATTTCTTGGATTGTAAAAAGAGACGTTTTATATGCACAGAAAGTCATGAATTTTTCAGAATGGGACAGCACACCTGCAGCTGAAAATGGAAAATTATGGGCTATTTTGAATATGGTGAAATCTCGCAAAATGCCACTCGAACATTACTTGAAAGTACATCCCGAAGCTAAACTTTCAGACCAAGAGATAGCCGTTATTGAAACCTACGTTCGGGCATTGCCTGATAAAAACTACGCCAAAGACACACATCGTAAAAAAACTTCTGAAGAAGAATTTAAGCTTTGGAGGAAGGTAGATAGGCTAATGGATTCTGTTCCATTATCTCCAAATGGCATCAAATATTCTGACGATTTCAAAAATTGGAAAGTTTTAAGCCTCAATACGCTTTATGGAGAAACCATGCGTGTAACCTATGGGAATGAGATTGCACTAAAAGCAATAAAAGATGAACAATTTAATCCGTTTCCAGATGGTGCCGTTGTTGCAAAAGCGGTATGGGAACAAGTTGAAAACAAATATGGAGAAATTACCCCTGGTAAATTCATCAATGTACAATTTATGGTAAAAGATGCCAAAAAATTTAGTGATACCGAAGGCTGGGGATTCGCCAAATTCTCTACGCAAAACCTCATACCCTATGGCAACACCCCCAACTTCGCAGTCACTTCGTGCATAAGTTGTCATCGCATTAAAGCGAAAGAGACTGGTTATCTCTTTAATGTACCGCTAAAGATCAACCTAAAGAATTAATCTTATGAAAAAGAACATTACAAAATTTAGTTTAGCCATTCTCTCAGTGCTCTTTTTAACAGCTTGTAGCAAGTATACTAAGGAAGAAACCACTTCGAACAGGGTAATCTTTGACTCTAGGGATTTAAAAGTAATTACGACCGCTATTAATCCAAACTTAGAAACAATGTCTGTTTTATATGGAAATGAAAAAGCTTATAGAGCTGCATTAGACGGAAATAGACAACACGTTTCGGGAGAAAAATACGTCTACCTAACTTGGAAATATATCGAAAATCCAAAGTGGTTTGGCAGTAACATCAGTAAAAACTTGCTTGCTATAGAAAGTATAAATGTAAAACAAGATGAACAAACAGATGATCTAATCTACGATTACAAAATAGAAAAAGGAAACCCGCTTCCAGTCAACGGAATTCAATTGAAGCAGGGCGATAGAATAGCTTACCTATTTGATTACAAGCCCTCTGTTCTACCTTAATAAAAAATCAATCAGCATTATGAATTATAATGAAGTCATTATAAAAAACGAAAACAAAGATTAATTAAAAATTTAAAATCATGAAAAACAAAATTCAAAGAGTATTATACACAGGTAAAACCCATACCATTGGTGGAAGGGAAGGTAAAGCATTAAGCAGTGATGGCCATTTGGATATCAAACTAACAACTCCTGGTCCAAATTCTGAAGGGACAAATCCAGAGCAAATGTTTGCCGCCGGTTGGTCTGCTTGTTTCCTTGGCGCACTTGGATTGGCAGCGAGGAAAAAGCAGATTAGTTTGCCTTTAGATGCCTCCATTGATGCGGAAGTTGATTTGGGTGCAATCGAAGATGGATTTCAATTACAGGCAAGACTTAAAGTTAATTTGCCAGGAATTGAGAACGAAATAGGAAAAGAATTGGTTGAAATGGCACATCAAACCTGTCCGTATTCCAAAGCTACCCGAGGAAATATTGACGTCACCATTACTGTGGCCGAAGAAATAGTAATAGCATAAATCAATTGAAAATGAAATCAAAATTTAGAGTAGATCGGCTAGGAATGATATTAATGATCTGTGGTTTAATTTTTTTTGGAAATACGGTTAAGGCACAAGATTTGAAAATTAAAAACGTTGTATTGGTTCACGGTGCATTTGCGTCTCGTTCAGGATGGCAGGATGTTTATAAAATTCTTAAAAAGCAAGGATATAATGTAACAGTAGTCCAAATTCCTTTGACTTCCCTCAATGATGATGTCAATGCAGTAAATTGTGCGCTCGATAGGTTAGATGGTAAAGCCGTACTTGTTGGGCATTCCTGGAGTGGTACCGTAATTACAGTAGCTGGTGTTCACCCAAAAGTGGCTTCATTGGTATATGTGGACGCCTTTCAGCCCGATGAAGGAGAAACCACCTTACAATGGGTACAATCTGCACCTACTTTACCAGAAAGTGGACTACTTCCTCCAGATGCTAATGGTTTTGTTTATTTTGATAAAGAAAAGTTTCATGTAAGCTTTGCTGCTGATTTAAGTAAGGAAGAAGCTCAATTCATGGCAGATTCGCAACAGCCCATTGCCGTATCCTGTTTTACGGATGTTGTAACTACAGCAGCTTGGCATAATAAACCGTCTTATGGCATTTTAGGAACTGCCGATAAAAGCATCAATCCCGAAATACTGAGGGCAATGTATAAAAGAAGCGCAGCCAAAGTCACTGAGATTAAAGGAGCAAGTCATGTTGTTTTTATTTCACATGCAAAAGAAGTTGCTAGAGTCATTCATTCAGCTACAATTTAAAGTGAAATAAATAGTTCTCAATTTTAATCGATTATATTATTATTGGGAACTATTTATTTTTATTTTCTTATTCCTTGAAGTTTTTAACTTATCCTTTTTTGTGTTCACTCTCCGAAAGGATTTCTGTAATCTCATCTAAGGCAACCATTTGTTCCCTAGGCAATAGATTGATGATGAATTCCAATGCAACTATGACATTAGACTTAGGGTCCGCATTGGAAAGTGCAGATAATGAAAAGGTGGCTTCTCCCTCAAGTGCCAATACACAGGTTTTCAGTAAGCAGGATATATTGAATAGAAGTTCGTCATTGTCACCTATTATAAATTCTCCTTTCATCATAGGCTTATTGTTGCATGAATATCCTGTAGGACTCAATAGTCCGTCTTTATGAGATAACGCCATTTGGATTCTTTTCAAGACTTTCTTATGTTTCTTTTTTTCTTTCATCAGCTGTTTGTTTCTGTTTCTAATGCTAAATATCTGAGGGTGTCTAAAAGTTCCATTTCATTATGGGGTATCATATCCAAGATATAACCCAAAACTTCCTTAATATTATGGTCTGGTTCAGGAATGGAACGTGTGGAGCAGCATTCTGCCTCCATCGCTATGATGCATACCTTTAATAAATTTGAAATCATGAACGAGGTTTCTAAATAGCCTTCCGTAACAATTCCTATATTGTAAAGTCCCTTTTTAAAGGGATATGGTTTTAAGGATGAAAAATCCTTTTCAGACAGGGATTTCATAAAGTTCAATAATTCCGTGTTATTTGAATCTGAACTTTGCTCGTTGGGAACATTGATTTCCTTTGGTTTGGAAGCTTGAACAATACAGGCGTCTAATTTGTTTTTAAACAATAACGTAGCCAATGATTCCACTGAATTGGCTTTCTCTATTATTTTATGGACTTGTTCTTTGTTGATATGATAATTGTTTTCATAGCGTGTTGTTATATAAGCGTCATCCAACAACCTTAAAAGATTTTGCTCTTCTTCGATTTCGGTATTAAATAGATTGCCCAGTTCTGGAACAAAAGGTTTTATATAGGTTTGAAGCTCCTTAATACAATGGCTTTTACGCTCCTTGCCCATTGTAAAAAGAGCTGCATGTCGAAACCATAATTCTATATATTGATGTAACATATAAGCGGCATGGGACAGATTATTCTTTTCCATAAAAAAGGTGGCCCCATCGAAAAAGGCAGCCATTTTATGGCATTCCTTTTCGAAAGTTGATTGTATGATACTTATTGTTTTTTCGGGTATATGGTACTCATAAAAGCTGTCTAATTCTGCAATGGAAGTATGAAAGATTACTTTATCCCAAGTGCATCCAAGAACAAAGAATAGGTTTTCTTCTTTTAGTTGTTGCTGGGCATATTCGAATGAGAATATCCGGTATAAAAAATCCGTTTCTTCCTGAAAAATTTTTGCAACCATTGCAGATAATTCATTGGTTAAGTAAGAACAGTTTCTTTTAAGCACAATAATTATCAGCGATTTACTGCAATCTTCAAACACAATGTCAGACTTGAAAATGTATTTTACTTCAAGTAAAGTGGTAAGCTTGTTTATGACCTGTTCTCTATATGAATTAGGTTCTTGATTCATAATCCCAAAAGTTTAAGTTTATATATTCAGATATATATATCATATAATCGGAACTAATGTACATATAATAAGATAAAATAACAAATGAAAGTTTAGAAAAACGGAAAGCTTTATCTTAAATAGTAACTTTATATACTGAAAACAGGATAAATTCATGACAAAATTAGGACTCTACTTTGCTAAAAAATCAATAAATAGATCAGATGTGTCTCGCAAAACTGGTATAAGCAAAACACGATTAAGTGAGCTTGCGAATAACATAAATACACAATTGAAAGTGAAAGAGTTATATTTGATTTCTCTTGCCATTGACGAAGATCCTGGAGAATTATTAAAGGAAGTGTGCAAAGACCTAAAACTGCCAAAAGAATAAAACCATCTTCCAATTAGTAGCATATTATTTATAGCTGGCAATATCTTCATTGTTGCCTTACTCCCTTTTTATATTCCTATTCTATTTAATTTTCTTCTTTTTACGGCTTTCCTCCTTTTTGTTTGAATTATTATCCCTATATTGGACTAATTTTGACAAGTCAAAATATAAAAGGCGTGAAATACCCAATTACAAGTATCAGGCTTACTGATATAATGAAAAAGGCATTAAACCTGATAATTGAAAAATCAATCAATATCCACAGATGAAATTAGGTAATCGCATAAAAGAATTAAGGGAAAGTCAAGGTTTACTGCAAAGGGAACTATCTGCTGATTTAGAAATTGACACACCTATGTTTAGCAAAATTGAACGTGGTGAACGCAGAGCGAAACGGGAACAGGTAAAAAAAATAGCAGAATTGCTAAAAGCCGATACAAAAGAATTATTGACTTTGTGGTTAACAGACCAAGTATTGGAGGTAGTGTCCAATGAAGACCAGGCACTGCAAGCATTAAAAATTGCTATTAAAGACATTGAAACCAACAAGAAAGATTAAAATTATAAATGGCTAAAAAAATAACCGAGAAAACGAAAACAATCGAAGAAACCCTTTGCCTTGTTTTTATGAGAGGTTTGATAGAATACCCGATGAAAATGAACCATATAATAAAACCATCAGACCAACTGATTATTGGGATGAAGAAAGTGAGGATTTAGACAATAAAGAAACGACTCCACAAGCCAATGAAGCAATTGAAGATGATGAAGATGATTTACCGTTTTAAAATTTAAAAGTATGTCGGAAACTAACCGTATAGAATACAAAGAAAAATTAACCAAAGATCTGGATTTAGAAAAGGAAGTAATTGCTTTCCTTAATTATTTGGAAGGTGGGCTAATCTATATTGGTATTGATAAGAAAGGGGAAACACTTGGTGTGGTTGATATTGACGGTGACATGCTTAAAATTAAAGATCGCATCAAAAACAATATAGCTCCTTCTGCTATGGGGTTATTCGATGTTGTAGTTGAAGAGCGTAGTGGTAAAAATATTATTAAAATTATCGTTGCCGGTGGTAGTGAGAAACCCTATTTCAAAAAGAAATATGGCATGACCGAAAAAGGTAGTTTCATTCGTGTTGGTACGGCAGCTGAACCCATGCCGCAAGCCATGATTGATAAGCTTTTTGCTACTCGTACCCGGAACTCAATAGGAAAAATAAAATCGCATCGTCAAGATTTAAATTTTGAACAGCTTCATATCTATTACCAGGAAAATGGCAAACCGCTTAACAAACAGTTTAAAAAGAACTTAGAACTTCTTACCGAGGATGGTTTTCTTAATTATGCAGCATACCTTTTGGCAGATGTTAATAATGTATCCATTAAAGTTGCCAAATATAAAGGTCTAAATCGGGTAGAACTTGTCGAGAACAATGAATATGGATATTGTTCACTCATTAAGGCCACAAAAAGTGTATTGGATAAAATTGCAGTAGAAAACACAACTTTTGCAACCATCACATCAAAGCAACGGATTGAACGGAAGTTATGGAACCCTATTGCTTTGCGGGAAGCCATATACAATGCGATAGTCCATAACGATTATACCCGTGAAGTACCGCCGAAGTTTGAAATATTTGACGATAGAATTGAAATAACATCAGCTGGATCATTACCGGAGGGATTAAGTGAAATGGATTTTTTTGAAGGCGTTTCCATTCCAAGGAATAAAGAACTAATGCGTGTTTATAGAGATTTGGAATTGGTAGAGCAATTAGGTTCTGGCGTTCCAAGAATTTTGGAGAGCTATGGAAAAGATTGCTTCAGGTTTATGGATAACTTTACTAGAATGACGTTTCCGGTTTCTGAACAAGTAACCCCCCAAGTCGAAAGTCTACTAAAGGCTTTTGCAGGAGAGCATAATAGGCAGGAACTACAGGAATTACTTAATTTATCAGATAGGAAATATTTCCGTGAGAATTATTTACAGCCAGCTCTTGAGATAGAGTTAATTGAACTAACAATTCCGGATAAACCGAAAAGTAGTAAACAAAAGTATAGGTTAACGGAAAAAGGAAAGCAATTTCAAACTACAAATTAAAAGTGTAGAAAAACATTAATTTCTCTCCTCTTTGCTCCTCTATCCATTGTAAAATATAAAAAGTTCCCCTGCAACAATGGGTTTAAAAAAACACTAAAAACTAAACTGAAAGTTGATTTATTTTATTAAAAACAAACTATTGAGATTGTTTTAGAGAAAAATACTTTATAATTTTTGAGATAATTTAGTATGTTTTGAATACAATTAGATGAATAAATAATATGAGGTGCGTAATTCGGTGCGTATAATAAATATAAACCTCTCAAAAACCCAATGAAATAGGTGTGTTTAAGTTTACGGATAGTTCCTCTTTCTCCGCTGAAAAGCCCCGTAAGCTAATGTTTACGGGGCTTTGTTTTTTTGGTCAATAATTTAGTTGACAGAACTTTCTATTTTATCCTAACTTTTATCATTCTTGAGTATATTTATCATTGATTTAATTTGAAAATCATCTTTTAAATCTTCATGCCTAACAAGAGATTCAATATATTCGTAAAGTTCTTTGGAATCGTTACCGTACTTTTGAATTAATGTATTTAACCAATTAATACCATATATTTATTCGCCTAGTAAATTAAAGATTCCTTTAGTTAAAAATTGTGAGTCAGGTTTAAATTGAGATATATTATTAATTTGAGTGTATCCATTGTAGCTTTCGCCTATATTAACTTCCTTTTGCATAAAATGAAATGAATCAATCTGTTTTTTATCTAAAACCAGTACATAAGAAGTATCATCAATAGTAATTATTGCTTCATTTGGAAGCGCCTTTTCTAATTTAGAAGATGTTATAATTGAGGCATCTACAAACATTCCTGTTAGAAAATTATTTTCAGATTCGTTTTCCATATGTCCGTGTACTTTAATAGTTCTATTTTTATCTATAGTTGTTCCAACTAAATGAACTTCAGCTTTAAATTTTTTTGAAGAAGCTTCTGGAATTTTGAATTCTATTTTCTGCTCTTTTTTGACCTTCATTATATCTTTCTCAAATACAGAGAGTTCTAAGTGAATATGGTCATTATCTATAATTTCTAATATTGAACTAGCAGGTGAAACATAAGCTCCTTTTACTACATTTACTTTTGTGATGCTGCCCGAAATAGGTGCGTATATAGAGACTACAGAGGTTATTTTTCCACTTTCTACATTTGATGGGGCAATATGAAGCATTTCCAATTGTTTTCGTAATCCATTAAATTTTGCAAGAGCCGTTTTATATTCACTTTCTGCTTTCAAATAATTTTTTTGTGATGATATTTGCTCTGCAATCAAAGTTTTTTGACGTTCAAATTCAGCTTTTAAATAGGATAGTTGCCCATTAATTTCCATATACTGTTGTTGTATTGTTACAAACTCCGGATTTTCTAAAGTAACTAATAACTGGCCTTTTTTTACTGCATCCCCTACGAGTAAAGGTGTTGTCTTTATATATCCTCCCATAATAGCGCTCACAATTGCTTTGTTTTCTGGCGGAACATCTATTATACCATTTGCTTTAATTATTGTAGGAAATGGCATCTCTTTGAGGCTATCAATTTCCATTTGACTTTGTGTAAATTGTGACTCAAGGACTTTAATTCTATTATTTTGAAAAGTAATTTCTTGAGTTTTATTATCATCAATTAATTTCTCTTTGTTCCCACAACTCCATATGGTGAAAACTATATTTAGTATTATTATTTTATAGAATATGCGTTGCATAATAAATTATTTATAAGGTTAGGTAATTAATAGCAATAATGATTTGATTATATTGATTAAGCTTCTCTAAATAATCTAACTTGATATTGTATGCGCTTTCAAGGCTCTGTATATATTGATAAAAATCAATTTCACCATTTTTGAAACTTCCATTTGCAGTTTTAAAAATTTCATCAGAAAGAGATTTGCCTTCTTGCTCATAATATGTCAATGATTCTTTATATTGATTTAATTGAATGTGTAATTCTTCTAGTTTTGAGTTTAATCTAATTTTATAATCACGGGTTTCTTCAATAGCAATTTCTTGAGCAATACGAGATGCTTTATTTTTTGCTATTTGACCTCCAAATAGAATGGGTATTTTAAGACCTAATTGATACCCATATAAACTACTATTTAATTGTGAGTTTGTTCCTTGGAAATAATTTAGAGAAACATCTGGCAATAACTGTTGCCTTTCAAATTTATGTCTAGCAATTATTAAAGACTCGCTTTTTTGATAATAGGATAATTCAGGGCTATTTGTTATGTTAAAATTGTTTAATATCATTTTTAGATTTTGCAGGTCGGCAATATAAATAGTGTCCTTAGGCTGTGTTACTTTCAATAAACTTTTATATGCTAAAGCAACTTCCTCTTGCACTTGAATATAATTAAGATTTACTTGTTTCTGTTTAGAAGCTGCTGTAATCTTCTCTAAATAATTGGTCTCTCCAAGCTCAAAACGTCTTGCAGCTAATCTTGAAAAATCTGCATAAAGACTATCCAATTTTTGATAAACACGTTCTTTCTCTTTTGCTATTTGATAAGTATAGTAACTAGCTGTGACTTTTCTTTCAATTTCTTTTTTCTTAATGTCATAACCACTTTGTGCTAACTGATTTTCTGCTTTAAGAATGCTTTTTTCAGAAAAATAAACTGTAGGAAATCGGAAATCTTGTTGAATTCCCCAAACTTTAAGGGGTTCATTATTTATTGCTAAATTATTTTCATCAAAATGATAATAAATCTGAGCTTTATCAAAGCTAAATGCACTATTTATCATTGCTTCAGATTTTTCAATATTTAATTTTTTAGCATTTAGACTTGCATTATTTTCTATTGCTATTTCAATAAGGCTTTGAAGATTTTGACTTTGTGATTTTTGACTAAAGAGACCAATAGAAAAAAGAAAAATTATAATTTGAATTATTTTTCTTGGTTTTTTAGATGATTTAAAGAAATATAAATTTGATGGCTTATTAAAAATCGAATATAGTACGGGCAAAACTATCATTGTTAAAAGTGTAGCAGTAACTAAACCTCCAATTACTACGGTTGCTAAAGGGCGTTGTACTTCGGCACCTGCATTTGTTGATATAGCCATTGGTAAAAAACCTAAAGCTGCTGCAGATGCTGTTAATAATACGGCTCTTAACCTATCTTTAGTTCCTTGTTTTATCAAATTTTCAATAGAATCAAAACCATGGTGTTTTAATTCTTTAAAATGTTCTATTAGCACTATTCCATTAAGAACCGCTATACCAAATAATGCAATAAAACCAACTCCTGCAGATATACTAAAAGGAAGATCTCTAATCCATAATAATAGAATTCCACCAACAGCAGCTAAAGGAATCGCCGAATAAATCATTAATGCCTCTTTTATCGAATTAAATGCGAAGTATAATAGTATAAAGATTAAGATTAAGGCAATTGGTACGGCAATCATTAATCTTGCTTTTGCACTTTGTAGATTTTCAAACTGACCACCGTAGGTAATTGAATACCCATTTGGTATTTTTATATTCGCTTTTATTAGTTTTTGAACATCATTTACAACAGATTGTAAATCTCGATTTCGAACATTTATGCCTACCACAATTCTACGTCTTGTATTATCTCTAGAAATTTTTGCTGCTCCTTTCTGATAACTTATTTCTGCTAATTCTTCTAAAGGAATTTTGCCCCCATTAGGCAAATCCACATAAAGATTTTTTAGATTATCAATATCTTTTCGATTTTCTTTATCTAACCTAACAATAAGATCAAATTTCTTTTCTCCTTCGAAAATACTGCCAGCAATTTTGCCAGCAAATCCCATAGAAATCATATCATTTAAATCTTGAATATTTAGCCCATAGCGAGCAATTTTAGCTCTATTATAATGCACACTCATTTCTGGCAGTCCAACAATTTTCTCAACAGAAATATCGGCAGCTCCTTGAACGTTTTGAATTAAATCTCGAATTTCATTTCCTTTTTTGGCTAGAACATCTAAACTTTCGCCAAAAATTTTAATAGCAATATCTGCTCTTACACCAGTTATAAGTTCATTAAATCGCATTTCTATAGGCTGAGTAAATTCTACTTCTATACCAGGAATAATGGAAAGTGCTTCTTTAAACTTATCTGCTAATTCATCTTTTGAAGTAGCTGATGTCCATTCATTTTTAGGTTTCAAAACTATAATTACATCACTTTCTTCCATAGACATCGGGTCTGTGGGAACTTCTGCTGCTCCAATTCGTGTAACTACTTGTTTTATTTCTGGAAAATTATTTAAAAGTATCTTTTCTATTTCTGTAGTAATTTCTACTGTATTACTCAATGAAGTTCCTGTTTTTAATATAGGCTGTATTACAAAATCTCCTTCATCTAAAGTGGGAACAAATTCTCCTCCCATAGTGGTATATAAATAAATAGATAGCGTTAATAATGCAATAGCAATCGCTAAAACAATTCTTTTGCTTTGTAATGCCCAATGTATAATTGGATCGTAAGCATTATTTAACCATTTTAGTAAGCGTACTGAAATATTTTTTTTGCTAACTATTGACGGCTTAAGAAACAGAGAAGCTACTACTGGAATATAAGTAAAACAGAAAATCATTGCACCAATTAGTGCAAAACTAAACGTTAACGCCATAGGCTTAAACATTTTTCCTTCTACACCACTTAATGATAAAATTGGAATGAAAACTATCAATATTATTAACTGACCGAAAATTGCAGAATTCATCATTTTTGATGCACCCTTAAAAGCAATTTCATCCTTTAATTGCTGATGTTCTAATTTAGCTAAAGCATTTATTTCGGTTGCCTTTTGACTTATCTGAAAAGCTATGAATTCTACAATAATAACCGCTCCGTCTATAATAATACCAAAATCTATAGCCCCTAAGCTCATAAGGTTAGCATCTACACCAAAAATGTACATTAATGATAAAGCAAAAAGTAAACATAATGGGATTACTGAAGCAACAACAATACCGGATCGAAAGTTACCTAAAAGCAAAACCACAACAAAAATTACAATAAGACAACCTAAAATAAGGTTCTCTGTAACTGTAAAAGTTGTTTTAGCAATTAACTCACTACGGTCTAAAAAGGGATTAATGTATACGCCTTCTGGTAACGATTTTGATATTAAGGCTACACGTTCCTTAACTGCATCAATTACTTTTTTTGAATTGGCTCCCTTTAACATCATCACTTGCCCCAATACCTTTTCACCTTCCCCATTTCCTGTAATTGCACCAAAACGAGTTGCATTTCCAAATCCAACATTTGCTACATCTTTAATATATATTGGAAGTCCATCTTTTGTAGTAATAACAATGTTTTCTATATCATTTAAAGACTTAACAAGTCCTTCTCCACGAATAAAAAATGCTTGATTTACTTTTTCAATATAACCACCACCAGAGATGCTATTGTTCATTTCTAAAGCTGTAAAAATATCTTTGGTAGTTATATTCATTGCTACAAGCTTTTCTGTATTAATGGCAACTTCATATTGTTTCAAATATCCGCCCCACGTATTTACTTCAACAACCCCAGGGATACCTGATAATTGGCGTTTTACAATCCAATCTTGTATTGTACGCAAGTCTTCAGCATTATACTTGTTTTTAAATTCTGGTTTTACATCAAGTACATATTGATAAATTTCTCCCAAACCCGTAGTAATAGGACCCATTTCAGGAGTTCCAAAACCATTTGGAATATTTTCAGATGCAGATTTTATTTTTTCGGCAATAAGTTGTCTTGGTAAATATGTTCCTAAATCTTCATCAAAAACAATTGTGACTACAGATAAACCAAATTTTGAAACAGAACGAATTTCTTTGACTCCGGGTAAATTTGCCATTTCTAACTCAACAGGATAGGTTATAAATTGCTCCATATCTTGAGTAGAAAGATTACGTGATGTTGTAATAACTTGTACTTGGTTATTTGTAACATCTGGTACAGCTCCTATTGGAATTTGTGATAAAGAGTATAACCCAAAACCAATAATAAAGGCTGTAAATAATAGAATAATAAATTTATTCTTTATACTGAAATTGATAATATGTGATAGCATTTTTTCATAAAAAAATCAACGTTAACATTCCCTGTCCACATAAATATTGTGAAAAGAAATAAAATAAATAAGTCTAATTAATTTATGAAAGTCGGGGTGGCTGTAATAACCCTTTAGTATGTGAAGAAGAACTTGGTTCTTGATAATAAAAATTAGGAATACTAAATTTCGAAAATTCAAATGTTTTAAATTCTGTTCTTAGAGTATTTAAAACAAAAACAGAAGCAGAGGAAATATGGCAATGATGATTAAAAGGTAACTTCTCATGATCCTTTTTTTCTTCTTGATGTTCTTTTTCATGATCTGCTTTTAACTCTCCATAGTGCTTTGAAATAAATACAGAAACATTATCTCCAAATTGCTCACTATGGTATTGCGCATGCTCAATTAATTTATCAAGCCTAGCAATATCATTAAAATGAAGTCCTAAACTCTGTAGTAAGAGAATAAACGATAATGATATTGAAAATAATTTACTCATTATCACAAATATAATAATTTGATTTTTTTAGGACATATTTTATAGAAATAATTTAGAAAATAAAAAATTCATAAATTTTGGCAAAAAAAAACCGTCAATAAAAATTTGACGGTTATATTTCTAAAAACTAAATTTATTTTTTTACAATACGTTGGGTTCCTTTTAAATTACCATCTATATATGTTTTTAAATAGTAGAAACCCCTAGGCAAATACCACAATGGTATTATAGATTTATTTCTTCCAAAAAATAAGCGATCATAAGATTTACCTACTAATCTCCCAAAATGATTGTAAACTTTATATTCTACTTTTTTGTTTACAGAATTTTCTAATTCTACTATTACAAATGATACAAATGGATTAGGATAAACAGTAAAAACAATCTCATCATCCCCTGCTCCACTATCACAAGAACCTAAAATATCGCCATGATTTAAATGAGCTCTTACTGCATTTTCCGATACACAAATAGTTTTTCCATTGTGACATAGTTCTACTTTTGGATTCTTAGGATTATTGCCACATTGTACATCAACTACCTCAACATTAATCTCAGAACTAATTGAACATCCATTAGCATCTGTAATTGTAATAACATAGGTGTTACTTTCTTCGGGACATACCGTTATAGTTTCTGTAGTTTCACCTGTACTCCATAAATAGGTATAAGGCGCAACACCACCCCAAACACTATTTATACCAATAGTTGTACATGCTTCAGAAGAATACCCAAAATATACTTTTGCATCATCGGTTTTAGTATATTCTATTGGTGACGCTTCATTAATAACCACACTACTTGTTAATGTTGTTCCTTGCGCATCTGTAATTATTATGGAATACTCGCCTCCTATTAAATTAACTGCTGTAGCTGTAGTTTGCCCGTCACTCCAAACATAAGTATAAGGTGCAATACCTCCTGAAATACTTACCGATGCTGTACCATTTTGCTCTCCAGCACATGTAACATTTGTACCTGTAATATTATTGAGTGTTAATTCATTCAATAGAAAACGAGCTGATACAGGGAAATGATCTGATGTAGTCGTTGTATAATCTGAATCATAGAATTCATATCCTACACTCACAGATTCATTAATATAGATTGGAGTTACTTCATTAGAAACCATAATATGATCAATCATATTTTCTCTAAAAACATAAGAACGATAATCGTTTGCACTTAAAGTACTCGTTACAAAAGTGTAGTTTAAAGGATCATTTACATATTCATCATAGGTTGTAATTGTAGTTGTTACATTATCGGCAACTGTAAAATCAATATCATCATTATAATCCCCCAAAACAATCAAATTGGATGCTGAATATTGGGTATCTAAAGTATCTTTAAGAACTTCAACATCATATTTACGCATATCGTATCGTTCTTGAGAATCTGTACTTCCATTAGCTCTTGCATGCAAGGCTACTATACTAAATTGCTTTGTAATGCCTTCAATAGTAACATCTGCCGTCATCATAAATGGTAAACGACCACTTGCATAAAAACGTGTTTTATCTGCAACTGGATAATCTACTAATGCTGAATCATCTCCACCATTATAGTACGGATGAATTGTTGACAAAAGAGGTTTTGTATCAACTACTGAAACTGTCTCTGTATTATAAATAAAACCTACTTTCTGCTGTGTCCCTGTTTCATCATTTGGATACGAAACTGCGTCTGAAAGTACATAATCATAGCCCGGTAATTCACTTACCATTTGCGCAAATAACACATCATCTGAAATTTCTTCAACTGCATAGACATCTGCATTTAATTTTTGAATGATTGTTTTAACACTATCTTTTTGAATTGCATCAGATTGAGGATTTCCTGCTGTAGGTGAGTTTGTTTCATCACCAAACCACTCAATATTCCAAGCAGCTATATCAAAGGTTTTATCCTTGCTAACAGTTACTGTACTTCCCAAAGGAATATACGTTTCAGCGCAAGACATATCTGATTTCATTCTTGGTAATAATTGATAGGTCTCATAAAAACGCCCAACAACTCCAGTAATTTCATCACAACTTTGTGGTTGGCCTAAACCTACGATTGAAGCTACATCATTATCAATTCTTAATTCTCCATTTCCACTTGCATCACTTAGAATATAATTTGAATTTCCAAAAAGTATATCTCCAGGTTTTGGGAAGTTAGGATTAAGTATTGTTACTAACTCAGCAGGATGTTCGCCCATTTCTGTCAATGTAATTGTTATGGGTAATATTGGATTAGTAGGCAACCCATTATTTTCAACACTTGAAACTGTGCTAATCTGAATTTGATCGTTAAAAGTACTACGTGTCCCTGTTAATGTAATAGAATCTCCTATCATAAAATTACCATTACCATGAACCGACTGATCAAAAATTGCAATTGCTCCAGTAGCATCTTGTAAATATGCAGATCCTGCGAATTGATCAGAGACTGTTAAAACGCCACTTACGGTTACTATTTCTCCTTCAGCTGTATTACGAGCTGCTAAAATTGATATTTTGGCTGGTGGTGGAATTATTGCCCCATTTTCTGTTCCAGGAGAAGGAATGGCTTGTGTATATGTTGCTGTATTTCTTAGTCCTCCACTTCCATTGGGTATACGTTGCATGGACTGATTATCTTTATCCCCTAGTGCAGCTTCATTTATTTGTAATTCACCAGAATTTAGCAATACCAACAGTCCTTCATCATCTGCATCATCCGTATCATATACCAAAGCATCTAATAAAGAATCATTTACCAAAATAGCAGTTCCACTTGGAAAACTATCTGCATTGCCCGTATATAAGGCTACAGCATCTGCTCCATTCTGAATACCATTGGTGGTAAATGCAACTAAATCTACATTTGCTACTTCTGCATTCCCGATAACAAAATAACCATTCTCATTGGTTGAATATCCATTTAAATCGATAGCATTATAACTTAAATCGTTACTTCCATTATATAAAACAACAACTAAACCATCTAAAGATGTATTACCAACACCACCATCAAAAAGTTCAATAAATTCTAGTGCATCAGTCCCAGGAGTATCAGAATCTACTTCATTAATTACAATTTGTGCAGTTCCTGATATAATATAACTAGCTAAAGGAAATGGATTAATAGCTGAAGCATTCATAGTTTCATTATCTAAGGCATCAATACCACTGTAAATCCAGTTATCTGCTATAAAAGTAAAACCATCAGGACCGGTATTTGATTTTCTGTACACCCAGCCATCAACATAATCCCATGCTTGTCCAGAACCATCTACATTTATATCACCAAAAATATCTACAACAATACCATCTTTAAATAATTCAATGGCATCATCTCCATTTATAGCGGCTGCACCAGATATGTAATTAGGTGTAAATCCAAAAAAAGCTGTAAAACCAGGTTCTTCAGAAGATATATATATATAATCTCCCGCACTAGCAGCATCGGCAGGAAAGGTAAACTCCTCGCCATCAGTGCCACCGCCATTATTTGCAGAACCAAATCCATAGACACTCAAATCGGCAATATCTTGAGTTACATAAAACTCTATAGCTTTTGGAATACCACCTGTCAATGGGCCATCAACAATTCCCGTAATTAGTAATGAAGTTGCGGGTGAATTACTATCTTCTAAAGTTGTTATAGAAATAGTTGTAGAGCTATTAGATGTATTACCTGCAGCATCTATAGCTAGAATAATAAAAGTATAGTCGGTATTACCCGATAAGCCTTCAACTGTAAAGAACGTGTTAGCAGTTGATCCAACCAAATTAGTACCATTAAATACTTGATATTCTGTAACAGCTACGTTATCGTTTGCAGCGTCCCAAGATAGATCTGTAGTGGTTGCTGTTGTATTTTGAGCTATTATATTCGATGGCACACTTGGAGCTTCTGTATCAACAATACCACCTGAAATATTTTCAGTTCCTGGAGTTGGAACTAACATATCGTATGCAATTGTGTTTCGTGGTCCACCTTGACCGTTTGGTATACGCTGCATTGAATTTGAAGTTCCATTACCTCCTTCATTTTCATCAACTTGAGGTTGTCCAGAATTTAATAATTCGAGAAGTCCTGAATCATCGGCATCACTTGTCCCATAAACAATTGCATCTAATAACGTATCATCAACTAAAATTTGACTACTATTCGGAAAACTTGCAGCATCTCCTGTATACAAGGCAACTGCATCAGCTCCATTCTGAATTCCATTAGTGGTGAATGCAACTAAATCTACATTAGCAACATCCGCGCTTCCAATCACAAAATAGCCATTGGCATTAGTCGTATATCCATCTAAATCAATAGCATTATAACTTAAATCGTTACTTCCATTATACAATACAACTACTAATCCGTCTAAAGAGGAATTGCCTACTCCACCGTCATATAACTCAATAAACTCTGTTCCGTCTGTACTATCTTGATCAGCATCTACTTCATTTATTAGAATATTTGATGACCCCCGGATTGCTGTACCTTGTAATTGTACATCATCAAATCCAGCATAATCACTTGCTCCATTTTGTTTTACGAAAAGAACCAATCGTACACTACTTACAGTATTTGGTACTGTTTGAGAAATTACTTCCCAACCAGCTGTACTGTATGGGCTGCCAGCTGTAATGGTTGTTATTCCTTGAGAAATTTCATCATGAAAAATTTCATAGGTAATTATATCACCATTAGCAACATCAAAACCATCAATATTAACTCCAAAAGAAAGAACAACATCTTGATAACCACTAATATCAATAGCATCAAAAGAAAGTGTGCCACCATCAACAGTACCACAATTTCCTTCTAAATCTTGAATTCCAAAAAAGCTAGTTCCAGTTTTTGGTGCACTGATAGAACCTACGCTTGAAACTATATCCCAAACATCACCTCCGTTATTACAAGGTATAGGTGATTGCGTATAAGACCATGTATCAGAAATAGTACCTTCATAACCTTGGAAAACGATAAAATCTCTAGTTGGTGGTGTTACAATTACATCTTCTAAGGTTGTAATATTTGCAGTATTACTTTCTACTGAGGTATTACCTGCAGCATCAACAGCTTTTACAGTAAATGTATAGGGTGTATCAGGAGTTAAATTTGTAATAGTATAAGTAGTACTTGAAGTTGATGTAATTAAAGTTGTTCCACTAAAAATTTGATATGCAATAACTCCAATATTGTCGATAGAAGCTTCCCAAGCTAAAAAAGTTTCAGTAGCAGTAGTATTTGATGCTACTAAATTTACTGGAATACTTGGCGCCTCAACATCTGTAGTACCATTTTCAAAACGATTTTCTGCTTGGGGTCCTCCCCATATAGTTGTAGCAAAAGCTGGATTATCTATAAAAGGATTTCTATTACCTTGAATGCCTTCTAATAAAATATTTCTATTAATTTCTACTTGAGAAACTGGATCTTCTGCATTCCATTCTAAAAACAAATCGCGCATTTCTGCACTATATGTAGAATTTCCTATTCCTACGGCTGCAGGTAAACAGCGATCACCATAACGAATGTACATGTACATCATCATTCTCGCTACATCACCTTTCCATTCATCTCCAGGGTAGAAGCCACCATTAACAGCTTTAGCATTACCATCAGCATCAATATATGGCAGGTTATTACGTAAAGAATTGAACTGTACATCAGAAGCACGTAAATGATGTGCATCTGAACCTGGTCCTGTTTCTCCAAGATTAGGATTTCCTAAGGATTTTGGGAACGTGTGTTCTCTGTTCCAATCACCAACATTACCGCCGTTCATGTCTTTAGAACGAGTTCTATCGTTTGTTATATCTGTATCTCCATCATCATACCCATAAATCAACAACACATTATTTGGATTAGTTGGATCTAGATCTGTCTGTTTTAATGCATCCCAAACCCCAGGAGTATAAGTAAGAATAGTTGTTTGAGTATTGGTTACTAATGCAGCTAAGTTAATTTTTAAGTTATCACCAGTTGCAGTAATATCTGTACCATTGTAGTAGCTTGGAATTTGTGCTAAGCTAAAATTTAAAAATAGTAAAGTGAGAAGCCCTAAAAAATGCTTCTTTTTAAAGTAAAGTTTTTTCATATCGGTTTAGTTATATTCATATAACCAAACTTAAGAAATATTGATTAAAATATTGGTTTAAGTTATTAACGGATGGTTAAGAAATAGTTGATTCATAGCAATTTGACTTAACCTAAACTTCACATAAAGAATCATTTTTCAGAATTTATTATTTAAAGAAGTAGATTAGGATTTTTAATTATTTGATTTTTATACATAGCATCTAACCCCATCTGAACACAAATAGCAGTATTTGCTCCCGTATTAATATCTGATAAAGGTTTTGTATTGTTGATAATTGCAGTTCTAAAATCTGTAAGAGCCTGTTCGCTTGGCTCTAAGTGCTTTACTTCAATAGGAATACCAAGACCTTTCTCCCATCTAACAGTTGCCCCAGAAACACCGTCTAAAACACCTATTTCTTTATTTTCAGCACCAGGTTCTGGGTAAAACCATGCATGAGTATAATCTAAAATAATAGTCCCTTTATCACCAAAGACTCTAATTTGGTAATCATCTTTTGAATTACTGGTTAAACAAGTGAATTTTGCTTTTTCACCATTTGGATAATCATAAATTAAATGAACATTATCAAAAGTTTCTCTACCATCTTTCCAATAATCAATACCACCAATTCCCATTACTCTATTAGGTGTTGTTTCTAAAACCCAATTCACAAAATCTATCTGGTGTGAACAAAGTTCTGCAACAAGACCCCCTGAAAATTCGTGGTACATACGCCAATTAATTGCACGTTCTAACTCAGGAGAAGGTACAGGTCTTCTCCAATTTCCATTTCTATTCCATTGACATTCAAAAGATGAAATTTTACCAATTTTACCATCTTTAATAAGATCTACAACGTGGTTATATAATCTAGAACTGTGGTATTGATGTCCTGTTTGAAATACACGGCTAGTGTTACCTACCATATCTATTAAATTAGTAATACCTTCATAACCTTTGGCCATTGTTTTTTCGCAGTAAACATGTTTACCTGCATCTAATGCATCTAATGCAATTTTCGAATGGGTGCTAAGAGGTGTCGAAACTAAAACAGCATCAATAGTTTTATCTTCTAATAATTTTCTATAATCTGAATACCCTTTTGCTTTACCAGCTACTTTATTTAAACCATTCTCTAATCGAAAAGGTAGAACATCGCAACAAGCGGTAACATTCAAATTTTTAATTCGATTAATTGCACCGGTAAGACCTGTACCTCTATCTCCTGTCCCAATTATAGCAATATTTACTATATCGTTAGCTCCTTTGAAATTCAATATTCCTCCCATTGCAGCAGTTGAAGTCGTCAATGCAGTTGTTGCCAATGTACTCTTAATTACAAAATCTCTCCTTTTCATACAATTATAATTTAGGCTCCCAACCCGATTGGTATTCTCTTTTCCAGTTCTCCATAGCCTTTTTATTATTAACGATTTTACCCGTTATACTATCAACCTTTAATGTTTCACCTGCATCTTGCGCCATATTACCCAGATGACATAACATTGTAGTAATACTTGCATCTTTAATATCAGATCTCAATGATTTATCTTCGCGGATTGCATCAAAGAAATTGGCAATATGTGAGACATCTAAAACACCTTCACCACGAGTATCAGTTGTAGCACTTTGTCCAGCTTCCTCTTCTTTCTTTAGTAAAGTACCATCCAAAGCATATAATTCATAGGCGTTTCTGCTTAAGGTAATTGCACCTTTGCTTCCGTATATTGTTGCTCCTCTACCAGGGCGAGTGGGTTGTAGTAATCCTCTGCTATGCCCAGTCCAAGTTATAAATTTATCGTTTTTAAATTGATATGTAACTTGTTGGTTATCTGGAAATTCAAAATCATCATCAAAAGTATATTTTCCACCAAAAGAAGTCACAGTCTCAGGTAAATCTACACCCAATGCCCATCTGCAAACATCTATTTCATGGGTACCATTATTATGTATTTCGCCTGTTCCCCAATTTTTAAACCAATGCCAATTGTAAGGGTGTATATTATCTTTATAAGCTTTTCTTGGAGCTGGACCTTGCCATAAATCCCAATCTAAAGTCTTTGGCACATCAATTAAATTGCCTGTACCTATAGAACCGCGATTATTAGAATAATAAGCTTCACCTTTAAAAACTTCACCAATAATTCCTTCTCTTATTTCTTTAACTCCTAAAATAGATGTTTTTGCAGAACGTTGCTGATTACCCATTTGCACTTTTTTTCCATACTTTTTTTGAGCTGCAACCAAAAGATCATTCTCATACGGGTTATGACTACAAGGCTTTTCTACATACACGTGCTTGCCAGCTTGTAAGGCCATAATCGCCATCGGTGCATGCCAATGTTCAGGTGTTGCGATAAATACAGCATCTACATCTTTATCTTCTAGCATTTTACGAAAATCTTTTACTACTTTGGGTACATAACCGATATTTTCTTTACACCAAACATTATGATTCTCAATAATTACATCATCAACATCACAACTGTATAGAATTTTAGCATTACGATCTTCATTTATAGCTTTAATATGTGCTTTAGCTCTACTTCTAACGCCTATAATAGCACAATTGATATGGTCATTAGCGCCTAAAATAGAACCATAGCTCAATTTTGGAAAAAGAGTGCTCCCTAATGTTATAGCAGCAGTTCCAGTAGCTGTTTTTTTTATAAAATCTCGTCTTGTCTTCATACTACTCTGTTTTAGGAATTTCTTTTACTTTGATATTTTTATAGGATACTTTATCTCCATGATCTTGTAATAAGATTTGACCTTTTTCTAATTCGCCAAAATTAGGCCACTTAACATATTTACTTTCAGAAACTAATTTTTTGAACTCTGGACTTTTACGCTCGTATTCTAAAACTTTCATTCCGTTTAACCAATGCTCAACATGGTTGGCTTTTGAAATAATATGTGCGGTATTCCATTCTCCAATAGGGTGAATTGGTTTCTCAGGATTAGCTTTTATCAAATCATATAAAGAAGCGACTGTTCTGCTTCCTTCATGATTTCCTAATTTTGCATCTGGGTGAATATCATCATCTAAAATTTGATATTCTAGCCCAATAGACGATCCTTCACCTTTATTAATATTGGTGTCGACATAATATTTAATCCCACTATTTGCTCCTGGAGTTAATTTAAAATCTACTACAAGTTCAAAATCAGTATACAAGTCATTTGTTACAATATCACCTCCGGCGGCAGCTTCTGCACCTCCAGATGATTCAACTGTTAATATTCCATCATCAATTTTCCAACCTTGTTCTGGGAATTGTTCTAATTTAGCACCTCGCCAACCGTTGGTGGTTTTCCCATCCCATAATAACTTCCAGCCATTTTTCTTTTCATCAATGGTTAATTCATTTTTAGTTGTTATCGGTTTTAAAGGTGATTTTTGTGCATATTTTGCAACACTATCGGTAATAATTTTAATATTTTTCCAAATAATTTCTGTGCCTTCTTTTTGGTCTTCATTAATGGCATGTACTTGAAGTGAAATAAAGCCGTCCTTTGTTTTATCATCAATTAAAAAAGCAGCGGGTATTTCATTAATCCATGTTTTTATAGAATCTCCAATAGCTTCAATTCGATAATGATTCCAATCATTTTGTTTGAATGCTTTTTGTGCCTTTGGATTATCGGTTAATGGAACCAACCATCCACGTCTAGCTTCATCATAAATACCAGCACTCCATGCTCTATCAGATGGATCAATTTCTATTTGATATCCATGTACTCTTCCATCCATATAATAAGGAAAACTATTACTTCTAATCTGAATTCCAGAATTCATGGAAGGATCAACTTTATAATCTAATTCTAAAATAAAATCTTGATAGGTTAAATCTGTGGATAAAAAGGAATTTGGAGTATTGTGAACCGTTTTTCCAACGATTGTTCCTTCTCTCACTTCGTATAAAGCTTCTCCTCCTTTATGGGTCCACCCTTTTAAGGTTTCGCCATCAAACAAATCAACCCAAGGGATTTCGTCCGTTGGAGCTTGCTTTTCTACACAGCTTATCAAAATAATACACATCAAAAAAAATAAACTATGGTAAATACTATGAGAAAAACTTGAATATAATCTTGTATTTTCTAACTGCTTTTTTTTCATTGTTAACATATTTTATATAATTTTATTTAAAAAGATAAATTTATTCCCATCTCTAAACCTCTAAGTTCGGCTAAACCACGCAATCTTCCTATACCTGAATATCCTGGATTTGTTTTTTTCTTCAGGTCATCTAGCATTTGATGTCCATGATCTGGGCGCATAGGAATTGAAGAGTCTTTTCTACCTTCATTCGTTCTCCTTCTTTGTTCTAACAGAACTTTTTTAATGATAGTATACATATCTACATCTCCTTCTAAATGATTGGCTTCATAAAAATTACCCTCTTCATCTCGTTTCGTACTTCTTAAATGCAAGAAATGTATTCTTTCGGCAAACTTATCGAATATTTGAGGTAAATTATTATCAGCTCTAACGCCTAACGAACCTGTACAGAAGGTCATTCCGTTATGCAAAGAGCTAATATTATCAAAAATATATTGAAAATCTTCTTGAGTACTTACAATTCTTGGAAGGCCTAAGATAGGATATGGAGGATCGTCAGGGTGAATGGACATTAATACATTGTTTTTTTCAGCCACTGGAACAATTTCACTTAAAAAACCAATTAAATTATTTCTTAATTTATCAGAATTGATGTTATTGTATATACTTAAAGCAGCTTTAAATTGTTCAACGGTATAACCTTCCTCTGCTCCTGGGAGCCCCGCTATAATGGTTTTTGTTAATTTTTTAATTTCTGTAGCAGACAGGCTTTCATAATAATATTTAGCTTTTTGGTGTATTTTTTCATCATATGTATGAAAAGCCTCAGTTCTTTTTAAAATATAAAGTTCAAAAGCTGCAAAAGCAATCCTATCAAAACGTAAAGCCTTTGAACCATCTTCTACTTCATAATCTAAAGAAGTTCTCGTCCAATCTAAAATAGGCATAAAATTATAGCATATAGTTTTTATACCACAAGAAGCTAAATTTTCGATTGATTTTTTATAATTTTCAATATATACTTGAAAATTTTCCGATTTCGTTTTTATATGTTCATGTACTGGAACTGATTCTACAACAGACCAAATAAGTCCTTTGGCTTCAATTACTTTTTTTCTTTTGGAAATTTCTTCAATTGACCAAATTTCTCCATTAGGAATATGATGTAAGGCAGTTACAATACCAACTGCACCAGCCTGCTTAATATCATCTAATGATACGGGATCTTTTGGTCCATACCATCTCCAAGTTTGTTGCATCATCATTTTTAATTCTTATACGCCACTAAAAGCATTAAAACCTCCATCAACAGGGATCACAACCCCAGTAACAAATTTTGATGCATCACTGCACAAAAATTGAATTGTTCCATTCAATTCTTCCGCATTACCAAACCGACCCATAGGCGTATTATTTATAATTTTTTGTCCTCTTTTAGTATATGTGCCATCTTCATTCAAAAGCAATTTTTTGTTTTGATTGCCTACAAAAAATCCCGGTGCTATAGCATTAACACGAACTCCTCCACCAAATTTTAGAGCCATTTCAACAGCCATCCATTTTGTGAAATTTTCCATGGCAGCTTTTGAAGCGGAATAACCAGCTACTCTAGTTATTATTCTTTGAGTCGCCATTGAAGAGTAATTTATAATAACTCCATTTTTTTGGGTAGCCATAACTTTTCCAAAAACTAAAGAAGGGATAACAGTTCCATTTAAGTTAAGTTCTGTAACCTTATTGAAATCTTCCATTTTCATATCAAAAATGTTCTGGTCTTCAGCTATCGTTGCTCCAGGTAAATTACCCCCTGCAATGTTCAAAAGAACGTCAATTTTACCTTTCCAACTTAAAATAGCATCTCTAACTTCTTCTAATGAAGATTCTGACAATATATCAGCCTCAAAAGCTTTAGCAAAGCCTCCAGCACTAACTATCTCGCTAATCATTGTTTCTACACTGTCTTTGTTTCTAGTTAATAAAGCAATAAAAGCCCCTTCTTTTGCAAGATTTTTTGCAGCTGAACTTGCTAAAACACCAGCTGCACCAGTAATTAAAACAACTTTTTCTTTAACATCAAATAATGAATTCATTCTCTATTTTAAAATTGGATATAGTAACTTTTTAAATGAACTATTGTTAATTATAATTCTTAATTGTGTATTTTCGTGTTCGCACACGTAAACTTATTAAATTATATGACTAGCACCAAATATTTTTAATAATCTTTAAAAAACAGCTTCATTAAATAATGATTACTATAAAAGAAATAGCAAAAAAAGCGAATGTATCAACTGGAACTGTAGATAGAGTTTTACATAATAGAGCTGGCGTTTCTTTAAAAACAAAGACAAAAATTTTAAAACTTCTTAAAGAAAATAATTTTAAAAAAAATGTTATTGCTAGCACTTTAGCAATGAGAAAAAAATATACTGTTTCAATTTTGATTCCTGAATATGATAGTAAAAATTTATTTTGGAAATCACCTTATTTAGGTATTCAAAAAGCGGCAGAAGAAGTTAATGATTATGGAATACAAATTTCTTATTTTTTATATAATCAATTTGAATCAAGTTCATTTTCTGAACAATTTGAAAAGCTAATTTCTAAACAACCAGATGCTGTACTTTTAGTTCCAACATTTGCTAAGCAAACTACTTTGTTTGTAAAAGAATTAGAGTTCAAACATATCCCCTACTTATTTCTTAATGTAGACTTAAGCGGTTTTAATAATCTATCATATATAGGTTCAGACTCTTTCAAAAGTGGTTTTTTAGCAGGTAAATTAATGCATTTATGCATAAACAATCCACAAGTTATTTTAACCATTCAAACAAGTTTACGCGATCATAATTATCATGTAACTACAAAAAGAATAGAAGGTTTTAATGCATATTTTAATGAAAATAAAATAAAACAAACTCAATTAAGTATTAGTTTTAATAATTTAGATTATCCTCTTGAAATTAAAAAAAAATTGAATTCTTTTTTAGATCAGAATGATTCAATAAATGGAATTTTCGTTCCTTCAAGTAGGATTGGCATAATAGCAAAAGAGATTGATAAAGAAAAAATATCAAAACTAAAACTTATTGGTTTTGATACCACAGAACATAACATACAGTGTCTAAAAGATAATGAAGTTACTTTTTTGATTTCACAAAAGTCTTATAATCAAGGATATGATGCTATACATGTTCTGACAAAATTTTTGACACAAAAAATAATCCCAAATCAAAAAAACTATTCTCCTTTAGAAATTCTCACTAAAGAGAATTTATATTATAGTGATTAAAAAAATATATTATCAGAACTAAAAAATGAAATTTTTTTATGAATTTATTAACCGAATTAATATACATCTTAAAATAATTATATAAAA
>TARA_R110002051_G_scaffold10175_2_pt1 | contig 35411 bp, 32 predicted proteins | sample TARA_R110002051 | Tara Oceans TARA_R110002051 (sample SAMEA4397023) | marine metagenome | biome: Polar Biome; feature: [MES] marine water layer (ENVO:01000295) within the mesopelagic zone...; material: water (ENVO:00002006), including particulate matter (ENVO:01000060) such as...... | reverse complement strand
TTCATAAGGGTGATTTTTAAGCAGCGCAGAAACGATTTGGCCTTCGAGTCTTTTTTCAAAATTGACGTTTACTTGAGTTTCTGGCTCTTCATGGGGAACACCTATTTCACCCAAGCTAGGGTTAGCCCCTTCCATAGCGGTATAATTTCCACTTCCTTCAACTGTAAAACTGCAGTCCTTGTATGTGCCCAATTGTCCAGCGCCAGCATCGCAAAGTGAACTGGTAAGCAATTTCGCGGAAGCGTGAGGGACGTAGGTAGTCAATTTACATAGAGTCTCCAATTTAGGAATCAAAATACGACAGTCTTCAAGACCTAAAGCCTTGCTCATACCATGATTTACTCCATGTGGTACATTGTCAAGGGCCGTGTGTATGGCGTAAATAGCTATGTCGTTTTTAATCGCCTTAAGAACCGCTCGTTCAACATAGGTAGCTCCTGTAAGGCGTTTGAGACCTGAGAAAATAATAGGGTGGAAACAAACAATGAGATTGCAATCCTTTTGAATAGCCTCAGTTACAACATTTTCTAGGGCATCATGAGCTACTAGTATTTGAGTCACTTCCTGCTCTCGGCTGCCTACTAATAGGCCTACATTATCAAAATCTTCTGCATTTGGGAGCGGAGCCCAAGCCTCTAAGATTTCTGTTACTTCATGTATGGTCATACAAATGGTTTAAGCTATAAAGATAAAAATTATACCTTCGTTCTATGATGTGGATGCGTAAATTACTTTTTCCCTTTGCTGCGATATATTATCTGGTTACGCTTACGCGAAATTGGTGTTACAAGATTGGTCTTTTTAGATCAACATCCTATTCTTTTCCAGTGATCTGTGTGGGTAATTTAAATACGGGCGGAACAGGAAAATCTCCAATGACCGAATATTTAATTCGTTTGTTGCAGGAACAATATAAGACTACTATTCTAAGTAGAGGCTACGGGCGGAAGACCAAAGGCTATATTGAGGTCACTCCAGATAACAAAGCTATTGAAGTAGGAGATGAGCCGCTACAATTTGCTAAAAAATTCCCCAAAGCCACCGTTGTGGTTTGTGAAGATCGTCGAGCTGGAATAGAAAAGATAACAAAGACCTTTGGGGAGCCAGAGGTGTTATTACTTGACGATGCCTTTCAACACAGAGCTGTTCAGGCCGGCTATTCAATACTCCTAACTGCTTATGGAGATTTGTACATAGATGACTATCTACTACCTGCAGGTAATTTGAGAGAACCGAGAAGCGGTTCAAAGAGAGCCGATATTATTGTTGTAACTAAGTGTCCCTCTCAGCTATCTTTAGAAGATCAACAAGCGATGACAGCTCGTATTGGTGCACAAAGAGATCGGGATGTGTTTTTTGCAACTATCAGTTATTCTAAAAGGGTGCAAGGTGCCGAGAGTCTTAAGGTGTCTGAATTAAAAGGAGATATGATTAAGGTACTCACAGGGATAGCTAATCCTAAACCGTTGATCGATCATTTAGAAAGCGAAGGCTTACATTTTGAGCATGTTTCTTTTGGAGATCATCATAATTTTACCAGTGGTGAAATTCAAGCCTTGGACACCGAAGGAATCATCTTGACTACAGAAAAGGACTATGTGCGTTTGGAAGGGCAATTTAAGAAGGCCCAATTATATTATCTACCTATTGAAACGCAATTGCTGAATAATGCAGCGTTATTTCATTCTAAGATTATGAAATTTGTGAGGGAATCCTAGCTGATTACTTGGCTACGCTTTAGAGCGTTGTGAATCTTCTGGAAGAATTCTTCTACCTTATAAGGTTTCGGAATAATATCGTTAAAACCAGCCTCATGGAAATCATCAATATTCTCATCGATGGTAACTGCCGTAAGGGCGAGAATAGGAATATCCTTATCAAATTCCCTGATTTGTTCTGTAGCTTCGATACCGCTTATTCCAGGCATATGGATGTCCATTAATATAAGATCAAAGCTTTTGTCGGTCCTTGCCATCTCTACAGCAATTTCTCCATTGTCGGCTACGTCACAAACCATTTGGTTTTTCTCAAGGATCTTCCGAGTAATCATTTGGTTGATCTTGTTGTCTTCAACAACTAATATTTTACGATTCTCAAGAGCGACATAATCTACATCATAGATGATGTTGTGTGGATTTTCTTCTCTGCTCGCGGCAGTATTCAGGTTGTATTTTAAGTCAAACTTAAAAGTAGATCCTTTACCTAGAGTACTTTCTAAGGTAATCTTACTCTTAAGTAAGTCGAGTAGATTTTTAACAATTGAAAGCCCAAGGCCAGTTCCTCCAAATTTGCGGTTAATGGCAACAGAACCTTGTGTGAAGTTTTGGAAAATGCTTTTTTGTTTTTTCTTGGATATTCCTTCTCCAGTATCTTCTACCTCAAAATGTAAGCGAATATCCGTATCGGATTGACTTATTTTTTGAACGCGAACAAATACTTCACCATCTCTGGTAAATTTGACCGCATTTCCTACGAGGTTGATCAGGATTTGTGAGATCATTAAAGGATCACCTAATATTTCATTAGGAATGTCTTCATCAAATTCAAAGGACAATTTGTTTCCTTTATCCTTGGCAGATTTGCCAAGGGCAAAGAGTACATCTTCAATACGTTTTTTAAGGTCAAAGCTAGTTTCCTCAACCTCTACTTTATTGGCTTCTAATTTATTTAGATCCAAGATATTGTTAATGAGAGATAGGAGGTATTCTCCAGAAAATTTAAGAGAATCGAGGTGCTTCTTTTGTTCCGGAGTTGGATTTTCAGTTAGCAAAAGGTGGGTGAGTCCAGTTACTGCATACATTGGTGTACGAAGCTCATGGGTAATGGTAGAAAGAAATTGTGCTTTCACCATAGATGCTTTCTCTGCATTTTCTTTGGCTATGATTAACTCTGTATTTTTCGCTTGTAACAATTCATTAGCCTTTGCTCTTAGGTTGCTGTTTTTATACAGCGAGAGGGTAAGCAGTGATAGGATGGTGATTAGTGCGATACCTAAAACAGTTGTTAATTGGCTTACTTGTAATTTTCGTTTTTGTTCTCGTTCAATATCTTTTGAAAGAGTATTGGCCATGGCGGCATTTGTGCCGGGGTTAGGTTGCTTTAATTCAAAGCTTTTAGCTTGTGAGGTTGCATTTTCTTGAGCTTTTGTAAATTTTTCAAGTTGTGTATAGCCACGCTCGTAATTTTTTTCAAGAATAGCGAGATCACTATCTAGTTTTAAGATTTCAACTTCGAGACCTTTATAATTATGTTCTTTTGCTAGGGAAGTTGCTTCTTCTATATTGGTTTTTGCCTCTGCTGTTCGTTCTAATTGAATAAGGGCCTTTGCTTTCTGTACATAACTACTCGCTAGAAAATAAAGTTCGTTATTTTTTTTGAGCATAGGGGTAGCCTGGTCTAAAAGGCTGTCCGCTACAGCGTATTTATGCTGAGCATTTGCTGAGACGGCTTGATAATATTGTGTGTTTGCTATAAGAACACGGCTACGTTGATCGGTGAATAATTTCAAAGCTTTTACTAAAGAGGTATCTGCCTTGGCAAATTCCTTCTTCTTTAAAAATAATTGCGCTTCTATAATATAGCTTTGACCGAGACTAATTTTGGTTTCCTCAGTATTTTGAATAGCAATGGCTTTGTTGTTTTCTTCTGTCGCCTTGTCGTAATCTTGTAATTGAAAATAGAGGCGTGCCAGATTACTGCTTGTTAGTCCTATTCTAGCTTTGTTCCCGACTTCGTTGGCAAGATTGCGGGCGGTTGTAAGGTATTCAATAGATTGGTAGTAGTCTAGTTTTTGGATTGATAACACAGCTTCGCCCATGAGGGAGTCCACTTTTGCATTTGTAATAGTTATTACACTAGTATCTGTTTCCTGGGCTCGGGAGAGTCCTGAAAATAACATGAGTAATATGAGCAAAAACGGGGCGGTTAAAGCCTTCATAGAGTAGGTTAATGGTGCTAAATATAGATTAATTCTTTGATATGCGTGAGATTAAATCAATTATTCGACTAGAATAGCCCATCTCATTGTCATACCAACCAATGATTTTGACTAGTTTTCCAATGACTGAAGTCATCTGTGCGTCAAAAATACAGGAATGAGTATTTCCAATCATATCGACAGAAACAAGTGGAAGTTCTGTGTACTGTAAAATATTTTTATAAGTTGTTTCCGAAGCTAGTTTAAAGGCGGCATTGATTTCGGCAATACTAGTATCTTTTTTTACATTAAAGGTAATATCGGTTAGAGAGCCGTTGGGAACAGGAACTCGGATGCCACAGCCACCAATAGCCTCTGCAAACTGAGGAAATATTTTTGTAATTGCTTTGGCTGCTCCCGTAGTTGTAGGGATAATACTTTGACTAGCCGCTCTTGCTCTACGTAAATCTCTATGCGGTCTATCGTGAAGGCTTTGATCTGAGGTATAGGAGTGAATTGTAGTTATATACGCTTGTTCAATCCCACAGATAGTATCTATGATTTGAATCATAGGGGCAGCATTGTTTGTTGTACAAGATGCATTAGAAATAATAGTATCTGAATCTTTCAAGATAGCATCATTTACACCCATTACTACCATAGGAATCGAATCGTCTGTTGCTGGTGCTGAAAGTATCACTTTCTTAGCGCCATTCTTAAGGTGGTGATTTAAGAGGTCTCGTGTTTTAAACTGCCCACTACATTCAATTACAATATCTGGCGCACAATTTTGCCATGGTATTTGGGCGATATCGGGTTGATTAAAAACAGGTATTTCTCGATTGTTGAGTATCAGTACGCTTTCGCGAAAGCTCACATCCTCATTATAGATTCCGTGAATACTATCAAATTTTAATAAATGACTCAGGGTATGAGCATCGGCCAAGTCGTTAATGCCAACTACTTCCATATCTGGATGCGCAGAGATGCATTTAAAGACCGTGCGTCCGATGCGACCAAAACCGTTAATCGCAATACGCGTTTTTGTCATGGCTTAGGTAAGGTGTTTTTGAGCTTTATATGAAGAGCGTACAAGGGCGCCACTTTCTACATGTCTAAAGCCCATTTCCAATCCGATGGTTTCGTACTTCTTAAACTGATCGGGTGTAATAAATTGTTTTACTGGTAAATGTTTTTTGGAAGGTTGTAAATATTGACCAATAGTAACAATATCAAGATTTACAGATCTGAGATCTTCTAATGTTTGAATAACTTCAGCCTCTGTTTCGCCAAGACCTAACATAATACCAGATTTTGTGCGAGCGATTCCTTGATCTTTTAAATATTTTAAGACACCTAGACTTCGTTCGTACTTTGCTTGAATGCGCACTTCTCTAGTGAGGCGTTTAACGGTCTCCATATTATGAGAAACCACTTCTGGATGTACTACAATGATGCGATCTATAAGATCTTCTCTTCCTTGAAAGTCAGGGATAAGCGTTTCAAGGGTAGTTTCTGGGTTCATTCTACGAATAGCCTTTACGGTTTCTCCCCAGATAATTGTTCCCATATCTTTTAGGTCATCTCTATCTACAGAGGTGATCACTGCATGCTTAATTGCCATGAGTTTGATAGAGCGGGCAACTTTTTCTGGCTCTTCCCAATCTACTGTTTCTGGTCTTCCTGTTTTAACACCACAAAAACCACATGAACGCGTGCACACGTTACCTAGGATCATAAAGGTAGCTGTACCTTCACTCCAGCATTCTCCCATATTAGGGCAACTTCCTGAGGTGCAGATGGTATGTAGGTCATATTTTTCTACAAGTCCGCGAAGTTCAGTATACTTTTTTCCTGTGGGTAATTTAACTCTTAACCATTTCGGTTTAGGTTGCCTTTTAACAGGGGTGATTGCTTCTTCTATCATAGCGAGAATTAAGAGGCACAAAGATAGGGAATTTAGTAAGAATTTAGTTGCTCACGGATTGTCTATAGGAAGGAAGACGAATTAAAAGAGGAGTTGTAATTCTTTTAAATCATATTCGTTGAGCACTTCATCCTCTTCTAGGATCAAAAGTTTGCCATGTGGAGTCACTCCTTGAATGATTCCTACAAAAGTTTGGTCGTTTTTAACAAAGGTCGAGGGTTTGTTTTTTCTAAAGAGATCTGTTTCGTAGTCACTTTTTATCACATCTAGGTCTTCTTTTAGGAGTAAGTCGACATAATGATGGAATTGTGTCAAGAGCATGTTTAGGATTTCCTCTAGGTCGAAATGGATCCCTGTTTGAGCTTTGATTGATGTCGCTCGAGGAATGTCTCCAAAATCTGTCTGATTGACATTGAGTCCAACCCCTAATATGAGAGCGTCTAATTTTCCTTTTTTTATGACACTTTCAATCAGAATACCACAAATTTTCTGTTTGTCTGACATTATGTCGTTTGGCCATTTGACAGTGATATTTTTTATTAAAAGTTTCTGTAAGACATCTTTAACGGCGAGGGAGGCTGCCATTGTAACATAGAATTGTTGGTCAATAGTAATCCTTTTTACCTTGCGAAAGATGCTGAATGTTAGGTTCTTGCCTGCTTCTGCGGTCCATAAAGTTCCCATTTGGCCTCTGCCCATGGTTTGTTCTAATGCCCAGACAACAGTATCTTCCTTCAGCCTTTCTGTTTTCACAAGGGCTTTTAGATAGTCATTGGTGGAATCAATGGTATGAAGTTTGACTATGCGCATACACGAATTGCGGTGTTTAAACTTATGTTAAGAGTGAGAATAACAGTAAATTTGTAATAACTTTGTGTAAATAAAAGCAATTAATGGCAAAAAAAGAAACTAGCGCAGATCAATTAATTACTACGATTCTACATGGGATTGAAGAGGTAAAAGGACAGGATATTGATATTCTGGATTTGAGGGAGTTGGAGAATACGGTTTGTGACTACTTTATTATTTGCAATGGTACGTCAAATACACAAGTCTCTGCAATTGTGAGTTCCATTCAAAAATCAGTTGGCAAACAGCTCCAAGAGAAACCTTGGCATGTTGAAGGTCTTGATAATTCTGAATGGGTGCTTATGGATTATGTGAATGTAGTTGTTCATGTTTTTCAGAAACATATCCGCGAATTCTACGATATTGAAAGTCTATGGGGAGATGCTAAAATTACTACAATAGCATCTAGCTACTAAAAAAAAATGCATGTCAGAAAAAGAAAATAAAAATACACCTACGCCTAAGAAAAACAAATACAGTTCATACTGGATCTTTGGAATTCTAATCGTGATGTTTTTTGCATTAACCGCTTTAGGAGGTGGTGAGGGAATGGGAGATACTTCTGTTACTTCACTCACTAAGCTAAGTGAGTATATGCGAAACGGTGATGTTCAAAAAGTATTGGTAATTTCAAACAAGCGGGAGGCAAAAATTTTCCTTACCCCTGAAGCTGAAGCTAGTTCTGAACATCAAAAAAAGAAATCAGGACCTTCTTTTATGGAGGCTTCGCAATCGGCGGCTGATTATAGAGTCAAATTTGGAGATCAACAGAACTTCGAAAATGATCTGAAAAGAGAAATCGAAGCAGGTAATTTATCGACAGAGGTAGCTCACGATCAAGAAGTGAGTATGTTTGATAAAATTATCCCTTTCCTTCCTATTGTTTTAATCGTAGGGATTTGGATTTTCATCATGCGTCGTATGTCTGCTGGTTCAGGAGGCGGTCCAGGAGGTCAAATATTTAACATCGGGAAATCGAAGGCAAAATTATTTGACGAAAAAACGGATATCAAAACATCTTTTAAAGATGTTGCGGGATTAGAAGGAGCAAAAGAAGAGATTCAGGAAATTGTAGATTTCCTTAAGAATCCTGAAAAATATACAAGCTTAGGAGGTAAAATTCCTAAAGGAGCATTGCTTGTTGGGCAGCCCGGAACAGGGAAGACCCTTTTAGCAAAGGCTGTTGCAGGTGAGGCAAAAGTGCCTTTCTTCTCATTGTCAGGTTCAGATTTTGTTGAGATGTTTGTTGGTGTAGGAGCTTCACGTGTACGTGATCTCTTTAAGCAGGCAAAAGAGAAATCTCCAGCTATTATTTTTATCGATGAGATTGATGCGATAGGTAGAGCGAGAGGGAAGAATAATTTCTCTGGTTCTAACGATGAACGTGAAAATACCTTAAATCAGTTATTAACTGAAATGGATGGTTTTGGCACCAATACAAACGTTATTGTTTTGGCAGCGACAAACCGTGCAGATGTTTTGGATAAAGCGTTGATGAGAGCAGGTCGTTTTGATCGTCAGATTTATGTTGACCTTCCAGATGTTCGTGAACGTAAGGAGATTTTTGAGGTGCATTTACGTCCTTTAAAGAAGGTAGATGACTTAGATGTTGAATTTTTAGCAAAACAAACCCCAGGATTCTCTGGTGCCGATATTGCCAATATGTGTAATGAGGCTGCCTTAATTGCGGCAAGAAAAGGAAATAAGGCTGTTGAAAAGCAAGATTTCTTGGATGCTGTAGATAGAATTGTTGGCGGACTAGAAAAGAAAAACAAGATTATTACTCCAGATGAAAAGAAAGCTATTGCTTTTCACGAAGCTGGACACGCTACTACAAGTTGGATACTTGAGCATGCAGCGCCTTTAGTTAAGGTGACTATTGTTCCAAGAGGAAATTCTTTAGGAGCTGCTTGGTATTTGCCTGAAGAACGACTCATCGTACGTCCAGAACAAATGCTAGACGAAATGTGTGCCGCCTTAGGAGGTAGAGCTGCAGAGAAAGTAATCTTCAATAAAATATCAACAGGAGCTTTAAGCGATCTTGAGAAAGTGACTAAGCAAGCAAGAATGATGGTAACGGTGTACGGTCTTAGTGATAAGGTGGGTAACCTAACCTATTACGATTCTTCAGGTCAAGAAGGTGGTTTTACAAAGCCATATTCTGAGAAGACAGCCGAGTTAATTGACTCTGAAATCTCTGTTATGATTGAAGAACAGTATCAGCGCGCTATTAACTTACTGACTGAAAATAAAGACAAATTGACTCTTTTGGCCAATATGCTTTTAGAAAAGGAAGTGATTTTTAAAGATGATCTAGTAGAGATTTTTGGAGAGCGTCCTTTCGGGAAATCAGAAGAAGAAGTAACAGAAGTTGTTGAGCCGTAAGGCATACAATTCACACAATAGATTAAAAATTCTTGATTTAACAAAAGGTTGGGTCAAGAATTTTTTATATTTGGATAACCCATAAATACTGGAATGCAATCTCTCTATGAGTCTATTTAGAAAATTATTTAAGAGTACCTCTAAATCAGACGGCCCCCGTTTAGAAAAAATGCAAGCTGAGCGCAGTAAGTATATGCCCGATGAGCATACCCCTGCTGATGAACGCTTCACTAAAAACTTTATCTTAAACGGCGGCAAGTTTCTCTATGCCATAAATCTTCAAGAAGTACAAGATAATTTTGATAACATACTGTTAGAAAATGACTGGTATGAAAATGAAGTTTTTTGTCTTGATGACAATCTCAAGAATGTTTTCGGAGGGTATAACCTCGATTTTGGAAAAAAATCATCAGCTTCTTTCTATCTCACCACCTGTGAAAGTCTCGTTGCAGATAATGGATCTATTCTGGTATGCTCCAATCAGCTCAAGGAGTTAAAACTGCATGATTTACCCCAAAATATGGTAATATATGCAACCACAAGTCAAATTGTAAATAACATAGGAGAAGGCCTTCGGCTTATTAAGAACCGAAATGCTGGCAATATTCCCACTAATATTACGACTATCAAACATTTTGAAACCAAAGAAGACGAAAAAGACTTCCTGACCTACGGAAGCAGTACAAAAAATCTATATTTGTTGCTGCTAGAAGATTTGTAGTATGCGCGAGGTTATTATTAGGGCACTTTCCGGTTTGTTGTATGTAGCATTGTTGCTGCTCGCTATATTTTCACTCGAAAACGTATACCTCGTTCTTTTTCTAGTTTTTGGAATGTTGACACTTTATGAGTTTCTAAAACTTGTAGGAATAAAATCCTATATACCCTACTTTTTATTACTAGCGGCCACTGCAGTCTTTTGTTACTTCAAGTTATCTCAATCGGCGACCTTATTATTCTTGGCACTAACGATTACCGTTAACCTTTACCTCATTAAAAACTTAATTCGCCCTTCAGAGCGTTATATCACCATTTCTCAGAAATATGGATATACCCTCTTTTATATTATTGGGGGGATTGTTTTTACCATCTTACTACCCTCTTATCAAGGAGAATATACATCCTATCTTGTCGCTAGTGTTTTTGCATTGATTTGGATTAATGATACCTTTGCATTTATTGTAGGAAAGAGTATCGGAAAACATAAGCTTTTAGAGCGTATCTCTCCGAAGAAAACTATTGAAGGATTTGTGGGCGGACTTGTTTTTGCCTGTATTGCTAGTTTTTTTATCTATGAGTATACAGGATTATTAAACTTGGGATTATGGATAACAGTTGCGGTAACGACTTCTGTTTTTGGTACACTGGGGGATTTGATTCAATCCCAATTAAAGCGTCAAGCTGGTGTGAAAGATAGTGGGCAATTAATGCCCGGACATGGTGGTATTTATGATCGCCTCGACAGCATCATTTTTGCTAGCCCTTTTATTTATTTGTTTTTAATTATACTTGAATATGTTCCATAAGGAAGGTTATAAAATTATTTCAATAACACTATTGATAGTGGCTGTTGTATTGCTTGTTTCAAAAAAATACCTAACAAATGATATTTTGTTTTATGGTATCGTGGCACTTTGCCTCGTTTTTTTAGTTCTCATTTTACAATTTTTCAGAAATCCTGATCGAATAGCTACACTTTTAGATACTAATATAGTTTCGCCCGTAGATGGGAAGGTAGTTGTCATTGAAGAGGTGTTTGAAAAAGAATACTTTAAAGACAAGCGTCTCCAGATTTCAATTTTTATGTCTCCGCTTAATGTTCATGTTACGCGATATCCCTGTGCAGGAGAAGTGACCTACAGCAAATATCATCCTGGAAAATATCTTGTTGCTTGGCACCCCAAGGCTAGTGAAGAGAATGAGCGAACTACAGTGGTTGTGAAAACAGCTAATTTTGGCGAAGTTTTGCATCGTCAAATCGCTGGGGCATTGGCAAAACGTATTGTCAATTATGCTCAAGAAGGGCAAATGGTTGCCCAAGGTTCTGAAAGTGGCTTTATTAAGTTTGGTTCTAGAGTAGATGTATATCTACCTATTGGTACAAAAGTAAACGTAGCTTTAAATCAGAAAGTGAAAGGTGCTTCTTCAATTATAGCTTCTGTCTAATGGGAAATAAGGCGCTCCATAAAGAGTTTTTGGAAGCCTTTGAGAGGGTGGGTGCTGCTACCCAAGAGTTTCCTCCCGACGTTTTATTACAATTTTACGCCTTGTATAAACAGGCAACTCAAAAGAATACATTTAGTCATAATGAAGGCGAACACGAGCTTGTAAGTGCCTTTAAATTAAATGCGCTTCTCCAAGTCAAACACATGACGAGCGATGAAGCAAAAGAGGCCTACATTGAGGCCTCTAATAAATTTCTAAGCAAATAAAATGGCTATTTTAAACTAGCCATTCTCTTTTCTAACGCTTCAATTTTACTTTCGGCATCAGCCATTTTTTGTTTTTCAATAGCAACCACCTGTTCAGGAGCATTACTTACAAAACGCTCATTAGAAAGCTTTTTGCTCACCGATACTAAGAAGCCTTTGTTATACTTGAGTTCTTCTTCGATTTTAGCGATCTCAGCTTCTACGTCAATCGCTCCTTCTAAAGGAATGAAGTATTCATTAGATTTTACTCTAAAAGAAAGTGCTCCTTCTAGTGGCGCTTTCGCGAAAGCGATCTCACTCACATTACCCAACTTGGATATAATAGTATCAAAAGCAGCCGTGCTCTCTTCGTTCTTTAAAACATGTACTTCGATACTGTCTTTAAAAGCAATGTTCTTACTCTTACGAATGGTTCTGATTCCTGAAATCACTTGGGAAGCATAATCAAAATCGGCGATGAGTTGCTCGTTGACTTTTCCTTCTTTTGGCCACTCACTTACGATCAAGGCTTCTTCTGGAGTTCTCGTAGCGATAGTTTGCCAGATTTCTTCGGAAGCAAAAGGAATAAAAGGATGCAAGATGCGTAAATTGTCTTCTAACGTACTGATGATTGCATCATAGGTTGCACGATCAATAGGCTGTTGGTATGCAGGTTTTACGATTTCTAACAACCATCCACAGAAGTCATTCCAAACTAACTTGTAGGTCGACATCAGGGCATCACTAATTCTATATTTTGAAAAGTGATCATCAATTTCAGCAACTGCCTGATTAAATCGGGATTGATACCACTCTAAACCTTGAGCACTGGCCGCGGGTTGAGCAATAGTCTCATCAATTTCCCAGCCTTTAATCAAGCGGAATGCATTCCAAATCTTGTTTACAAAGCCTTTTCCTTGTTGGCAGAGTTCTTCCTCAAACATCAGATCATTACCAGCTGCACTACTTAAAAGAAGTCCTACACGTACGCCATCGGCGCCATATTCTTTAATGAGGCCTAAGGCATCAGGCGAATTCCCAAGGGATTTCGACATTTTACGACGTTGTTTGTCGCGAACAAGACCAGTGAGGTACACATTGTTAAAAGGACGTTGTCCAGTATATTCATAACCTGCAATTACCATACGTGCCACCCAGAAGAAAAGGATATCTGGACCAGTCACCAAGTCATTGGTAGGGTAGTAGTATTTAAATTCTTCGTTCTCAGGATTGCGAATACCATCAAAAACACTCATTGGCCACAACCAAGAAGAGAACCAAGTATCCATGGCGTCTGTATCTTGACGTAAGTCAGAGATTTGAAGATTATCATTATTAGTGCGCTTTCGCGAAAGCGTAAGAGCCTCCTCAATCGTTTCGGCAACTACAAAATCATCCTTCCCATCTCCAAAGTAGAAAGCAGGAATTTGCTGTCCCCACCAGAGTTGGCGAGAGATATTCCAATCCCGGATGTTTTCCATCCAGTGACGGTAGGTGTTTTCAAATTTCTTAGGAAAGAGTTTTACTTCTCCCGTTTCCAAAACTGCTTTGATAGCAGGTTTTGCGAGCTCTTCCATTTTTAAGAACCATTGATCGGAAAGTCTAGGTTCAATAACGGCTTTGGTGCGTTCAGAAGTACCCACTTTAGTGAGGTAGTTTTCTGTTTTTAACAAATGCCCTTTCTCTTCCAATTCTTTTTTGATTGCCTTACGCACAACAAAACGGTCTTGGCCTTCGTAATGAAGTCCATAACTATTAAGGGTAGCGTCATCGTTAAAGATGTCTACTACCTCTAATGAATGGGTTTCACCAATTGCTTTGTCATTGATATCATGAGCAGGTGTCACCTTTAGGCAACCCGTTCCAAATTCGATATCTACATATTCATCTTCAATGATTGGAATTACACGGCCACAAATAGGTACAATTGCTTTCTTTCCTTTTAGGTGTGTAAAGCGTTCGTCATTTGGGTTGATACAGATTGCGGTATCTCCAAAAATAGTTTCAGGACGTGTGGTTGCTATTGTTAGGGTGTCATCAGAACCTTCAATCTTATAATTGAGGTAATATAAGAGACCTTGACGTTCAACATGGATAACCTCTTCATCAGAAAGGGTGGTCTTAGCTTCTGGATCCCAGTTTACCATTCGGTATCCTCGGTATATTAGTCCTTTATTATAAAGGTCTACAAAGGTTTTTATCACAGCCTCAGACATATCTGGGTCCATGGTAAATTTGGTGCGTTCCCAATCACAGGAAGCTCCTAATTTTTTTAATTGATCTAAAATAACGCCACCATACTCTTCTTTCCATTCCCAGGCGTGTGCTAAGAACTCTTGGCGAGTGAGGTCTGATTTTTTGATGCCTTGTTCGGCTAGTTTGGCAACAACCTTTGCTTCTGTTGCAATAGAAGCGTGGTCTGTACCTGGCACCCAGCAAGCGTTTAAGCCCTTTAGGCGGGCTCGACGTATTAGTACATCTTGGATAGTATTGTTGAGCATATGACCCATGTGAAGGACTCCAGTGACATTAGGAGGAGGAATCACAATGGTATACGGTTCTTTTTCATTAGGTGTAGAATGGAAATAGTTATTTTCCATCCAGTAGGCGTACCACTTGTCTTCTACCGTAGAAGCGTCATATTTTGAAGCAATGCTCATAGTTTGGTCTAATTATTGTCAATGTTATATACGAATGAGCAAAAGTACTCATTAAAGGAGGATATATAAATAGCCAAAACCGTATTTTTGACGGAGTCAATATACGATCAAGCCCTGTAATTGTTAATATCATTATTTGGTAGATGGGCTTTTTCTGACTACTTTTATATCCCCTCAAATTAGAAAATTATGAAAAAACTAATATTTTTATTTGTAGTAAGTCTTATGACTGTAAGTCTGCAAGCGCAAGAAAAGAAAGCTGCAATCACTTTCGAATCGGATGTGGTTGATTACGGCGAGGTAGCATTTGGTTCTGACGGTGTACGTGAATTTAAGTTCACAAACACAGGAACAGATGTTCTTATTATAGCGAGAGTGTATTCGACATGTGGATGTACCATTCCTAAGAAACCAGAAGAGCCTATTCAACCAGGAGAATCTGGAGTTATTGTGGTAAAGTATGACACTAAGCGTCCTGGGCCTATTAGAAAAACGATTACAGTTTATTCTAATGCTTCAGAAGTACCTCAAAGTCTTAAGATTAAAGGAAAAGTTCTTCCTGAGACGAGTCCTCTGGAGAAAAAAGGAGATGGTCCGATAAACGGAAACTAGTCAACTTTTAAATAGCATTTGAAAAAGCCACCTCTTGGGTGGCTTTTTTTATAAGATATCTTTCAAAGTAAAGGCGAGATTAAAAGGAATCCCGTCTCTTTCTATGCGTATGCGTATCACCTTGCCGTGTTCCTGATGGAAGTAGGTATTGATTTCTTCCAAAGACATTTTTTCTGTATTCCTATTATTAATTCTTAATATGAGGTCTCCTGTTTGGAAACCACTCTCTGCCGCTGGAGAATTGGGCCTTATTTCTGCTATCTCATAGGTAGGGAGCAATACTGTTTTGTAATAGTTGGCGCTCTTAAAAACATTGACAATCTGAGCGGTATACTCATTGGCTCTTGAAATACTTTGATCATTGCTACTCATTAATTTCTTTGCAAGTGTATAATCTCCATGCTTAACAACGAGTCCACTTTTATTATACACAAAAGGGGCGTTATAATCTCTGTTTTTAGTCAGGGTAAGTTTGCGATTAGGATAGTCAATAATGCAATGAAAACGTTTTAGGAAATCGGCACCTACACTGCCGTTTCTCCATTCGGAGACGTGTAAGTTTTGAATGGAAGTGCTATCTGGAAAGGCGGTTGTGACTTTAGTAAACTTAAATGGTCCCACCTCTAATTTAGGGGTAAATGCTCGCGATCCATTGATATTGCCATTTAAACCAATACCTAAATAGTCTTTAAAGTTTCTTTCTGGAATGCTGATTTGTTTTCTGTTTTGAAAAAGCCAAAGTGCATCACTGGCTCCAGAATCTAGCAGCATATGTGCTGTTGACTTTCCTTCGCTCAAGGTTATGGTAGTTTTTATATAGGGTCTATTGCGGTGAAAAAGGAGCTGAGTTTCAAAGTTCTTTTTCTTCTTAGTATATGTATAGCTTTCGGGTTTATGAAGAATGATGTATTCTCGCGGATAATTGATTTCTACAATAAAATCTTTAAAAAATTGATATCCTAAAATTCCTTGTACAGCAAATCCCAGTCGGGGAGAAAAATTGCTCAGTTCATCGAGAATGACGTACATGGTTTCGTCTCGACTCTCGGCTGTTCCCACTTTTATATTATTACCACTTGATTTTATGGCTTTGATGGGTTCTCCTTCACCAGCACCCATCATTTCGATATAGGTGGCGTTTTTGGCTTCAATTTTTTGATCTGATTCTATTTGGAAGATAATAGTGCCATTGGCTCCGGTGTCAAGGATAAATGAAAGCGGTGTCCCATTTACCTCTACAGGAACGATCACAATATTACTGACAATTTTCACCTTAATTTTTTCTTCAGTACTACCAGGCGGCAACTGAAAGCGTTGTGCCATTCCCAAAATTGGAAAAAGAAACGAGGCTAAAATCAGGATTATAGAGATACGTAATTTCATTAGCAGGGTTTGTGTTCATAAGTTACAAAATGCCTGTCACATTTTCGCGAAAGCGCACTTCTTAATCTGAATAAAAAACCTCATTTTTGTACTGCTAAAAAAGATAATATGCCAGCGATTTCTAAAAAAGGGATGGCGATGCCACAATCCCCAATTCGAAAACTTGTTCCCTTTGCCGATAAGGCAATAGCGCGAGGAATTGAAATATATCATCTCAATATAGGACAACCAGACATCAAAACGCCAGAAGTGGCATTGGAAGCGGTGCGTTCTAACAATATAGAAGTACTGGCCTATAGTCATAGTGCCGGTTTTCAATCATACAGGAATAAGCTTGCTGCCTATTATCGAAAGCATGCTATAGATGTAACTTCTGAAGAAATTATTATCACTACCGGTGGTTCTGAGGCCCTGCTTTTTGCTATGGGTAGCGTAACAGATCCGGGAGATGAAATAATCATTCCTGAACCATTTTATGCAAATTACAATGGGTTTGCCACTGCTAGTGGAGTGAAAGTGGTTCCTGTAATATCTACCTTGGAAGAAGGTTTTGCCTTGCCTCCAATAGCAGATTTTGAAAAACTTATTACGGCTCGTACCAAGGCGATTGTGATTTGTAATCCGGGTAATCCAACGGGCTATTTATATTCTGAAGATGAAATTCGCCAACTAGCAGAAATAGTCAAAAAACACGACCTTTTCTTGATCGCCGATGAGGTGTATCGCGAATTTGCATATGACGGTCTTAAGCACCATTCGGTGATGAAGCAGCGTGACATTGATCAACATGCAATTATGATTGATTCTGTGTCTAAGCGATATTCAATGTGTGGCGCTCGTATTGGGTGTATTGTAAGTCGGAACAAAGACTTGATGGCAACCGCTATGAAATTTGCCCAAGCTCGCTTAAGTCCGCCAACCTTTGCACAAGTGGCTGCTGAAGCTGCATTAGAAACTCCAGATTCATACTTTACAGATGTTATCGATGAATATGTTGCTCGTAGAAACACCTTAGTTGCTGGTTTAGAAAAAATACCAGGTGTAAAAGTAGCAAAGCCTAAAGGTGCTTTCTATTGTATCGCAGAACTTCCGGTAAAGAATGCAGACGCCTTTGCACAGTGGTTACTAGAATCTTTTGATCACGAAGGGAAAACGGTAATGGTAGCTCCGGCTGCAGGCTTTTACTCGAGTGAAGGAGTCGGCTTAAATCAGGTTCGTATTGCATATGTTCTGGAAGAGAAAGCCTTAAAAGAGGCGGTTGCAATCTTAGCTAAGGCATTAGAAGTGTATACCGATTAATGCAAATTCAAGAAAACATATCCCTCAAGACATTCAACACTTTTGGTATTGATGTAAAGGCTCGTTTTTTTGTCAGCATTAATACAGTAGATCAGCTCAAGGAGGTGCTTGCCATGAAGGAGTATAAGAATCCTCTGATACTTGGAGGTGGGAGCAATATGCTTTTGAGCAAGGACGTAGATCGCTTGGTAATTCATCTTAATTTTAAGGGAATTGAAATGCTCGAGGATCCTTCTACAGAGCAAGAAGTAATACTCAAAGTGGCTGGCGGTGAAAACTGGCACACTTTTGTGCTTTACTGCGTATCCCAAGACTTAGGGGGGGTTGAAAATATGTCCTTAATCCCAGGCAATGTTGGCACTTCGCCAATTCAGAATATTGGCGCCTATGGCGTTGAGTTGAAAGATGTTTTTCACTCTTGTGAAGCGGTACATAGGGAAACGGGCGAGGAGCGCGTATTTGATTTAGAAAGCTGTGCCTTTGGATATCGTGATTCTGTGTTTAAAAATGAGCTCAAAGATCAATATATAATTACATCGGTTTGTTTTGCACTTTCGCGAAAGCGACACCATATTAAAACAGATTACGGGGCAATATCAGATACCTTAATTGCAAAGGGAATTACTAGCCCATCGATAAAGGATGTTTCTGATGCTGTTATTGCAATTCGACAGTCGAAGCTTCCTGATCCTGCCAAATTGGGGAATAGCGGGAGTTTCTTTAAAAACCCTGTTGTAGATCAAGATACATTTACTGCCTTAAGAGAAAATTTCCCTAGCGTTCCTTTTTATCCAGTGGGAGAAAATAAAATCAAAGTGCCAGCAGGCTGGCTTATTGAGAAAGCGGGTTTTAAGGGTAAGCGCTTTGGTGATGCCGGAGTACATGACAAGCAAGCCTTGGTTTTGGTGAATTATGGAAATGCTAGCGGCGAAGAAATCTGGAATCTAGCGTTGCGTATTCAAGCAGCTGTGCTTGATCAATTTGGGCTGACCATCACTCCAGAGGTCAATGTGATTTAAGAATACTCTCAATTTTATGATGTGTTATAAAAGATTACGGCAACTGTCGCTTGCAACTGTGATTTTATGATAAAAAATAAGCTAACTACCCGATAATTAAACACATAGGGTTCATACTATTTTCTGTTTTAAAGAGTTAATACATACAAGTTTGTTTCGTTTACTATTTATAGGTTGTATATTTAGTGTAGAGATGGAGGAGAGGTCACAAACTTTTGTTATAACATAAACCGACCAGTTTTTTGAAACCGTTTATAGAACAACATATTGTAGAGCTTTTACAAGCTCAGGATGAACGCGCCATAGGATTGTTATACGATCATTATGCAGATGCGCTGTTTGGTGTGGCCATAAAAGTGACTAAAGATGATGCTCTGGCTCAAGATGTTTTGCAGGATTCTTTTGTCAAAATATGGAAGAATGCTCAAAAATATGACACCACAAAGGCACGTCTTTTTACCTGGCTATTTCGAGTTGTTCAAAATACTGCCATCGACGCGGTTAGAAGTCGGCAAAGAAAAACGAATAAAGAGATCCAAACTCAGGATTCAAACGTATATCACATACCAACCACAACTTTCGCAATTGAACATCTGGATATTCAGACGCATGCCAATGGGCTTGAAGAAAAATACAAAGTGGTCATTGATGCCTTGTTTTTTCAAGGTATGACACAGCAGGAGGCTAGTGATGAATTAAATATTCCGCTGGGGACTGTAAAGTCAAGACTTAAAATTGGACTTAGAGAGTTGCGTAAATTATTTGGTTTGGTAATTGTATTATTGTTATTATGAGCGAGAGAGTACATATATTTTTGGAAGGCGATTTGCTAGAACGGTACCTGATGGGTACTACTTCTCCTATGGAGTCACAGGAAGCAGAACACTATATCGAAAAATATCCTGAAGTCAAGCAAACCTATATCGAACTTCAAGAAAATCTTGAAGAATATGCTAGTTCGTTTGCTGTTCCTGCGCCGGCTCATTTAAAGTCGGAGATTTTAGGAGCTATTCGTAAGAAGCCACAACGGGCTTTCCCTATTCTCGCAGTAATAGCCTGTGGGGTTGCTATTCTTTTTGGGCTAGTGAGCTATATGATTTACGATCAAAATAGTGAGCTCCTTGAAGATCGCCAATTGACTAACGCCCTGATTGAGCAGCTCAATTCTGACATTGTTTCTAATAAAGAAACTCTTCAATCGGTTGAAGAGCAGTTTATGATTTTGAATAACTCGGCTACAAAAAAGTACGTGTTACTCGGCAATCGTCGTGCTCGTAAATTGGAGACAGTTGCCTATGTCAATACCCTTGAAAAAAAGTCTTATGTGCATGTGGTGAGTTTACCTAAACTCCCAGATGATCAGGTATATCAAATGTGGGCAGATGTAGATGGTGTGATGAAACCTTTAGATATCCTTAAAATATCCAAAGAGAACCTTGTCGAAATACCTTATGAAGAACGTATGGCTAGTTTTAATATTACCATCGAGCCAAAAGGAGGTAGTCAAAAATCGTCCAAGGATAAGGTGGTTTCTACCGTACAATTCTAGTCCTAATTCCATTTTATTTATCATATCCTCTTTCTTAAAACTTGAGGTTTCTTCGTATATTTGCACAAAATAAGTACGATGAAATTATTCTTTATTACACTCGGGATCTTAGCATTGGCAGTAGCAGGAATAGCTATTAAAATTTGGGCCAAAAAAGATGGGAAATTTGCTGGCACCTGTGCGAGTCAAAATCCTTTCCTCAATAAAGAAGGTGAAGCCTGCGGTATGTGCGGTCGTTTACCATCAGAAATGGAAAATTGTTCTACCGATCAGTAAATCACTGCTGTATTGGACCAACTATTAATCTACCTTTTTTATATTTTTATTGGCGTAACTACTGTCAATGTATGTTACCACCTGCTTTTTTTTACCTTCGCTTTCGCACCCGCCTGTCCGGCCGGCAGGGAAGGGCTCTCCAAAGAAAACACTCCAAAAAATTCTAGTTCACAAGATAAACTTCCTTCAGTATCTGTTATTGTTTGCGCAAAGAATGAAGCAGAAAATCTAAGACAATATCTACCTACACTCATTGCTCAAAAATACCCTGACTTCGAAATCATTTTAATTAATGATGCCTCACACGATGAAACTGAAGCCGTTATGGAAGAATTCGCACTAGGGGCACCTAACATCAAGCAGGTAAATGTTGAAAATATTGAAGCCTTTTGGGGAAATAAGAAATATGCGCTTACCCTAGGTATAAAAGCCGCTTCTCACAATCATCTATTATTTATTGATGCCGATTGCTATCCCAACTCCGATACTTGGATTCAAGAAATGGCAGGAAAGTTTACAGATGCCAAAACCTTAATCTTAGGATATGGCGGATACGAGAAAATAAAAAAATCATGGCTCAACGTGCTTATTAGATACGAAACCGTGCTTACTGCCATGCAATATATGAGTTATGCAATGGTAGGAAAACCATATATGGGTGTTGGCCGAAATCTAGCATATACCCGCGAGCTCTTTTTTGAACAACGAGGCTTTATCAATCATATGAAAATTCAAAGTGGAGATGATGATCTTTTTGTCAATGAAGCTGGGAACAAAGAAAACACAGCCGTGAATTATCATCCCGATAGTTTTACGATTTCTGAGCCAAAACGCACTTTTAAGTCATGGTATACTCAGAAACGCAGACATGTAAATGTATCTAAATACTACAACCCCTCAGACAAGTTCCTTTTAGGGCTTTATTATAGTAGTCAGCTGCTGTTTTTTATCTTCGGGATCTTGCTTCTTTGTTATCAATATCAGTGGGAAGTGATGCTCATTGCAATTGGGATACGTTATCTTTTTGCTTGGTTGGCAATTGCAGCTAGTGCCAATAAGTTACAGGAAAAAGATGTTGCTTACCTGTTTCCAATCCATGAATTGTTTTTGATTTTGTTTCAATTGGGTATCTTTAGTGCCAACTTGATCTCAAAGCCAAACCGTTGGAAGTAACACCCGATAGAATTTTATCTGAAATTAATTTAGCAAAAGAAGGCACTCAAAGTGCATTTAACTTCTTGTTAAATACTTATTGGAATGAGGTTTATAGTTTTCAGCTTAACCGTACAAAAAACGAGTATGACGCTGAGGATATTACTATTCAGACCTTTTCGAGAGCATTTGATAAGATAGATACCTACAAGGAAGAGTTTCAGTTTAATACTTGGTTGCTCACTATTTCAAAAAATATACATATTGATATCCTGCGTAAAAAGGCATCTTCTATACGCGCACAATTCACAGATAGGGACGAAGATCACGTTTATAAAGTACCTGATGAAAACCCAACTGCAGAAGATGTATTAATCAGCGAGCAGAATTTAGCGCAACTTTTGCGGTATATCAAAATGCTTAAACCTCATTATCAGGAGATGATCAACCTGCGTTATTTTCAGGAAATGAGTTATAAGGAAATGACTGAAAAGCTAGGGGAGCCTATGAACAATGTAAAGGTAAAATTACTCAGAGCTAGGCGTCTCCTTGCCGATATTATTGAAAAAGCAGAGCGATGAGCAGTATTTCCCTCAAGAAACTTGGCCCAGGCTTGCTCTTTGCAGGAGCTGCGATTGGTGTTTCCCACTTGGTTCAAAGTACGCGTGCCGGCGCCGACTTTGGTTTCGGTTTATTATGGGCGTTAATTTTGGTCAATATTATTAAATACCCATTTTTCCAATTCGGACCTCGATATGCCGCTGCTACGGGCACTAGTCTTCTGGAAGGTTATTTGAAATTGGGTCGTGGCGTTTTAATCGCCTACTTCGTTCTGTCTATACTTACCATGTTTACGATACAAACGGCGGTGACAATTGTTACTGCTGGACTTGCCGTTCAACTTTTTGGAATTACAGAAGATATCGCTATTTGGAGTGTAGCTATCACATTTTTATGTGCCGCTATACTTTTACTAGGGCGATACAGGCTTCTAGATCGGTTGATGAAAATAATTATCCTTACCCTAACGGTGAGTACTCTGGTAGCTATCTTTTTTGCTTTTCGCGAAAGCATACGCACAGAAGGGATGGGTAGTAGTTCGTCCTTATTGCAAATCATTCCCACCGATGCTGCTGGCTTGGCTTTCTTAATTGCCTTTATGGGATGGATGCCTGCACCACTGGATATTTCTATATGGCATTCCCTTTGGACCTTAGAAAAAGGAAAAAGTGAAAAACTCGATTTGAAAACCTCCCTATTTGATTTTAATTTAGGCTATTCTGGGACTGTTGTTTTAGGAATAGGGTTTGTCACCTTAGGAGCTCTGGTTATGTTCGGCAGTGGGGAAGCCTTTTCGTCCCAAGGAGGTGTTTTTGCGCGCCAACTCATAGATATGTACACTGCAAATTTAGGAGAATGGGCAACTGTATTTATAGGAGTCGCAGCTTTTACCACCATGTTTAGTACAACTTTGACCACCCTTGACGCCTCTCCTCGTGCGATGTCACATACGACCAACTTACTAAAAATAGGAAGTAACAAATTGAATTACGCTTTTTGGTTGGTCATCCTCTTGACGGGAACCTGTGTAATTCTGTTCTTTTTTGTGAGCGAAATGGGATTTCTAGTCAAGGTAGCAACGATTTTATCATTCTTAACAGCACCTTTTTATGCGATTTGCAGTTATCTAGTTTTTCGGGATCCTGAAATTCCAAAAGAGGCAAAACTTTCTAAGGGCATGCAAGCATTAAGTATTGGAAGCATAACCTGTTTGCTAGGCTTTAGTGTTTGGTATATAATTGTCTTGTTCCAAAGTTAATAAAGGTTCCTTGGTGTATACGCTTATCGCGAAATTGCGGTAATAAGGAAGGAATGTTATTTATTTTCTAATTCTTTCAAATCACACTGCTGCACTTTTCAAAAATCATATCTTTGCCGCTTATGCATTTTGACTTACTTACAACAGATCCTGCCTCTCAAGCAAGAGCAGGGAAACTTACTACAGACCACGGAGTTATTGAGACTCCTATTTTTATGCCTGTAGGTACAGTGGCTTCAGTGAAAGGCGTCCACCAGCGCGAACTAAGAGAAGATATCAAGCCTGATATTATCTTAGGAAATACCTATCACCTTTATTTGAGACCGGGCACAGAAACGCTTCAGAAAGCTGGAGGTTTACACAAATTCATGAATTGGGATGGTCCTATCTTGACAGATAGTGGAGGGTTTCAGGTGTATTCTTTGTCTGATCGTAGAAAGATCAAGGAAGAAGGGGTAAAGTTCAAATCGCATGTTGATGGTTCAACGCATTTGTTTACTCCTGAAAATGTGATGGAAATTCAAAGGAAAATTGGCGCCGATATTATCATGGCCTTTGACGAGTGTACGCCTTATCCATGTGACTATCGCTATGCCAAACGATCTATGCATATGACGCATCGTTGGTTAGACCGTTGTATTACACATTTTGATAAAACACCTGCCTTATACGGTTTTGACCAAGCGTTATTTCCTATTATTCAAGGGAGTGTTTATAAAGACCTAAGAGAGCAATCGGCTGAATATATTGCAAATTCTAATGCCTTTGGAAATGCAATTGGCGGATTATCTGTGGGTGAACCAGCAGAAGAAATGTATGCCATGACCGAAGTGGTAACAGCAGTCTTACCTACTGAGAAGCCTCGTTACTTAATGGGTGTTGGAACACCAATTAATATTCTTGAAAATATAGCTCTAGGTATTGATATGTTTGACTGTGTCATGCCTACGCGTAATGCGCGTAACGGGATGTTATTTACAGCGCATGGTACTATAAATATCAAGAACCTTAAATGGGCTGAAGATTTTTCAGCGATTGATGAAATGGGACATACTTGGGTTGATACAGAATATAGTAAGGCCTATTTACGTCACCTTTTTAAATGTCACGAGTTATTAGGAATGCAAATAGCGACTATTCACAACCTCGGTTTTTATATGTGGTTGGTAAGAGAAGCTCGTAAAGAAATCCTTGCGGGAACCTTTACAGATTGGAAAAATAAGATGGTTAAACAAATGGATCAGCGACTTTAGTGAAAATTCTTGATTGGTACATATTGAAGCGATATTTAGGCACATTTATAATGATGCTCGCTCTCTTTATTCCCATCATGATCATTGTAAATCTTGCCGAGAAAATCGATAAGATGCTTGCAAATGAAGTTCCTTTCTTAGAAATACTGAGTTACTACGGCGATTTTACTATTTACTTTCTGAACATTCTTTTTCCATTCTTTCTCTTTCTATCGGTTATTTGGTTTACCTCAAAACTGGCTAATAACACTGAGGTTATCGCTTTCTTAAGTAGTGGTGTTTCTTTTACTCGATTTTTGAGACCTTACCTAATTGGTGCTACCATTGTTTGTGCAGCTGCCTTTGTCTTGGGAACTTATATCGGACCCTCAGCGAGTAGAGATTTCAAGGCTTTTGAATATGAATACCTCAAAAAGAAAAAAGATCGAGAGACGCAAAATGTATATCGTCTCATAAATGATAACGATCTGATTTATGTTAGTAGTTTCAGCACCAAATCAAAAACGGGACGTAATTTTACTCTAGAACATATTGAAGGAAATGAATTAAAGTATAAGCTCTCAGCTTCTAGAATTCGTTTCAACCCTAAAGACACTACCTATACTTTAAACGGTTATAAGAAGAAAGTGATTACCCCTAACGGTGATATACTTTTCAGTCAGCGCAAACTAGATACTACCTTCACCTTTGATATTGATGATTTAACCCCTGTTGAATACATCGCTGAAACTTTAACGACTCCAGAACTTAGGCGTTTTATTGAAAAGGAAAAGGCGAGAGGGTCTTCAAATATTAGTGGGTATGAGGTTACCTTGTATAAACGATTTGGTCTTCCGGTAGCTGCCTATATTCTTACCATAATTGCTGTTGCTGTATCCTCCATGAAACGTAGAGGTGGTATGGGAATTAACTTATTGGTGGGAATTGTCATCGCATGTTCCTTCTTATTTTTTGATCGAATCTTTAGTACCATGGCTAATCAATCGGATTTTTCTCCCTTGGTTGCGGTATGGTTACCTAATGTAGTTTTTGCCATTCTAGCTGCTTATTTATTGTACAATGCCAAACGCTAAGCTTCAAAGTTATATTCATTTTCATTTTATAGTCTTCATCTGGGGATTTACTGCCGTCTTAGGATCTTTAATTAGTATCGGAGCAGTTCCTCTGGTGTGGTTTCGCATGGGACTGGCATCGATTTTCATATTTATTTATATAAAAATTAGAGGGATAGATCTTACGCTTACGCGAAAGGCTGCCGCTTATTTTACGCTTGCGGGTATTATTATCGCTGTGCACTGGCTCACCTTTTTTGGTGCGATTAAAGCGTCCAATGTATCCATTACGCTAGCCATGATGAGTACGGGTGCGTTTTTTACGGCTATTTTAGAGCCTATATTCTATAAGCGAAAACTGATTTGGTACGAGCTCTTTTTTGGAGCCATAGTGATTGGTGCCTTATATATGATTTTCAAAGTGGAACCTCAATACCATCTTGGAATTGGTCTCGCCTTACTTTCTGCTTTATTGGCGGCAATATTTACAATGATTAATGGGAAGTTCATTCACAAGCATAATTCTACTAAGATTTCATTTTACGAATTACTCATAGGAACGATCTTCATCACACTTTTTATGACCCTTACGGATCTTTCAGGTTTTAATGAAGATGGAACAGCCTTCTTCTCGACTGATTTTTTTAATCTATCGACTATGGATTGGGTGTATCTGGGAATTCTAGCTAGTGTTTGTACGGCTTATGCATTTATCGCCTCTGTTGAAGTCATGCGGCATTTGAGTCCGTATACTATTATGCTCACCATTAACCTTGAACCTGTATATGGGATCCTCTTAGCCTTTTTGGTCTTGGGGGATGCGGAGCAGATGAGTACAGAGTTCTACTACGGTGCGTTGGTAATACTTTTTGTGGTAATCGCAAATGGAGTGTTAAAAAACAGGAAGATATTTCGCAGAAAAAAGGAGCTGAAATCTTAAGAGAAAACCCTTATATTTGTGGGCTGAGTCCTAACTAACCCCCGGTGTTAAATCACTAAGGAAACATACAAAAAATGGAATATTTAGATTTTGAATTACCCATTAAGGAGCTTGAAGAACAGTTGGAGAAGTGTGCCTTAATAGGGCAGGAGAGTGATGTTGATGTAACTGAGACTTGTAAGCAAATTGAGAAAAAACTTGCGCAAGCAAAGAAAGATATTTATAAAAATTTGACGGCATGGCAACGCGTTCAATTATCGCGTCACCCTAATCGTCCTTATACCTTAGATTATATCAATGCGATTTGTGGAGATACCTTTTTGGAACTTCATGGAGATCGCAATGTAAAGGATGACAAAGCAATGATTGGGGGACTCGGAAAAATAGGAGACCAAAGTTATATGTTTGTTGGCCAACAAAAAGGATATAATACAAAGACACGTCAATACAGAAACTTCGGGATGGCAAATCCAGAAGGATATCGCAAGGCGCTTCGTTTGTTTAAAAGCGCAGAAAAGTTTGGTGTGCCTGTAGTTACTATTATTGATACACCAGGTGCTTATCCAGGATTAGAAGCTGAAGAACGCGGACAAGGAGAAGCGATTGCACGTAATATCTTAGAGATGACACGTCTTAAAGTGCCTATCATCGTTGTGATCATTGGTGAAGGAGCTAGTGGTGGAGCCTTAGGAATAGGTGTAGGAGATAAAGTATTGATGTTAGAAAACACTTGGTACTCTGTAATCTCTCCAGAATCATGTTCTTCTATTTTATGGCGTAGCTGGGAATTTAAAGAACAAGCGGCCGATGCATTAAAGCTGACGGCCATCGATATGAAAAAACAAAAACTCATCGATGAGATCGTGAAAGAACCTCTTGGTGGTGCTCATGCAAATCGGGAAAAGACATTCGCAACAGTAAAAAAAGCAATTGCTACTGCTTATGACGAATTTAAAAACTTATCCCCAAAAGATTTGGTCGCAAAACGAATGGATAAATATTCTCAAATGGGAGTCTTCAAAGGTTAACAAGTGAAAACGCCCTTATTGTCATAATCCGAAGTTTTGTGCTTCGGATTTTTTTACGGCTATTAACAATAAATTAAAGTTATAAACAGTTAAATTGTTAATGAACGGTTCGTATTGCTCATTAGCTAAAGCGTATCATTACCCCAACAATTTTTTACATTCGCTCCTTTATGGAAGTACAAAAACCAAAACCCGCATTTAACATCTCCAAAAGTCAAGTAATCCCTTTGGAGAAAGGTAAAATACCGCCGCAAGCCCTAGATTTAGAGGTGGTAGTACTTGGCGCCTTGATGATTGACAAAAAAGGTGTGGATGAGGTTATTGATATTTTATCGCCAGATGTCTTCTATAAAGATGGGCACAAACATATTTTTGAAGCTATACGAATTCTCTTCGAAGAGGGGCAGCCAGTCGACTTATTAACCGTTTCAGAGCAGCTTAAGAAAATGGCAAAGCTCGAAATGGCAGGAGGGGATTATTATTTGATCCAACTCACACAAAAAGTGGCCTCTTCAGCGCATATTGAATATCATGCGCGTATTATTTTGCAGAAATTCATTCAGCGGTCTTTGATTAAAATTTCAAATGAAATTATCGAAGACGCATATGATGATACTACCGATGTTTTTGATCTTCTTGACACAGCAGAATCGAAACTCTACGAAGTAACTCAAGGAAATGTAAAGCGAAGTTCAGAAAGTGCTCAGAGTTTGGTGATCCAAGCAAAAAAGAAAATTGAAGAAATTTCCAATAAAGAAGGTCTTTCAGGAATTCCAACCGGATTCCATAAAGTAGATGCCCTTACCTCAGGATGGCAGCCCAGTGATTTAATTATCGTTGCAGCACGTCCAGGTATGGGAAAAACAGCAATGACCTTAACGATGGCAAGAAACATGGCCGTCGATCAAAATATACCCGTGGCTTTCTTCTCTTTGGAGATGTCGTCAGTACAGTTAATTACACGTTTGATTTCTTCAGAAACAGGCTTGTCTTCAGAAAAACTTCGTACAGGAAAATTAGAAAAACACGAGTGGGAACAACTTAATGTAAAAGTAAAAAGTCTAGAAAAGGCACCACTTTTTATTGATGATACTCCTTCATTATCGATTTTCGACTTGAGAGCAAAGGCGAGACGTCTCGCTTCTCAGTTTGGAATCAAAATAATAATGATTGATTACCTGCAGTTGATGACAGCAGGAGGTAGTCAGAAAGGTGGCGGAAACCGTGAACAAGAGATCTCTATGATTTCTCGTAACCTGAAAGCCCTTGCAAAAGAACTTGCAGTACCTGTAATTGCACTTTCGCAATTATCACGTGCGGTAGAAACCCGTGGTGGAAGTAAGAGACCTTTACTATCTGATTTACGTGAATCTGGAGCGATCGAGCAGGATGCAGATATTGTATCTTTTATCTACCGTCCAGAATACTACAAAATTGAGGAGTGGGATGATGAAGAACGCAGCCCAACCGAAGGTCAAGGAGAGTTTATTGTAGCCAAGCACCGTAATGGTGGATTAGACAATATAAGATTGAAATTTATCGGTCACCTCGGTAAGTTTGACAATTTGGATGATTTTAGCACGCCTTACGAATTCCACAGTAGTATGAATGCTGCGGCAAATGATGATACCTTCTCTCCAGACAATCTACCAAGTCCAGACCAAGCCTTTGGAGGTCCTGAAGAAGACGATGGGGTGCCGTTCTAGAGACGCCTATTATGTATAGACTTATTGTATTTTTCGCAGTAGTAGTATTGCTGGTTTCTTGTAATGGTAAATCTAAGACTGGGGTAACAACTGCGATAGAAGAAGAACCTGTAGAATATTCCAGTCAGGTTCAAAGCGCTATAGAATATTTTGAGGCTAAAGGCAAAGGAAATTCGACTGACAAACACTCTTTCCAATCGGTTAAAAAGGATAGTCTTGATGGAGAGTTTAGTGTGATCTATGAAAAAAAAATAGTTTATGTTCAAAGTAGAGACACTATATTAAAGGCTATTTTCTATGACAGGGAGATAGTTCACCCCTTAAATCTTCGTTTGGCTAATGGAGAAAATAGTCTATCTAACCTTTTTCATATTCCTTTGATAGACAGCGATTCTACTTTAAGACGATTTGGTTTTTGGGTGCATGTGCCTAATATGGATAATTATCTTCAAGTGTATATCGAATTGAAGAATGATGACGCTTCAAAGGGTATTACTCTGGAACAATTTCTTGACAACGCAACATTGACATATATTTCGGAATATATGCTTGTCATCTGATTTTTTTACTATTCCTTTTTTTTCGGCATTCTTTTTGTCATACCAAAACTGTATTTTTAAACGTTATACAAAGGCTCGCCCTGAGTAATCATTACTGCTATGAAAAAAATTATATTATTAAGCTGTTTCTTGATGGTTTACGCTTTAGCGAAAGCGTCCTACATCTTGATCCCAATGGACGTAGATAGCCAGAAAGAGCACCTAAAAGCATATGGAATTACCTATTGGTCACTGGACCAGCAGCTAAAAGTCAAATGGCTTCTCAACTACCGAGGTGGCTCCTTTTTATTACCAGATACCGAAGACATTAGACGGGAATGTACCATTCGCGGAGTGTCCTTTGAAATATTATCAGACGGCGCAACTGAAGAAATCTTAAACGAAATTGCTAGTCCGTCGCAAAACATGGAGGCAGTTATCCTAGAAAAAGCTCCAAAAATTGCAGTTTATACACCCGATAGCAAAGTGCCTTGGGATGATGCAGTGACCATGGTTCTTACCTATGCCGAAATCCCTTACACCACTATTTACGATGAAGCGGTACTTGACGATCAGTTGATCTTATATGATTGGTTGCACTTACATCATGAAGATTTTACGGGACAGTACGGAAAGTTCTACTCAAATTACAGAGCTGCTCCTTGGTATATTGAAGAGAAAAAAGCCGCAGAAGAACTGGCGACACGTTTAGGATACTCTAAAGTGTCGGAAGAGAAAAGAGACGTGGCCTTAAAAATAAGAGACTATGTTGTAGGTGGTGGCTTTATGTTTGCCATGTGTAGCGCTACAGATAGTTTTGATATTGCTTTAGCTGCAGAAGGCGTAGATATTTGCGAACCAATGTTTGATGGCGATGCCTCAGATGCCGATTACCAATCTCGCATTGATTTTGGAAAGACCTTTGCGTTTAAGAATTTTATACTGGAGCGTTCGCCTATGGTTTATGAATTCTCATCCATTGATATGACTCGAAAACGTCGTATTCCCTTTGAAACGGATTATTTTACCCTTAAGGATTTTAGTGCAAAATGGGATCCTATCCCTACAATGCTTTGCCAAAACCATACAGCCTTAGTCAAAGGATTTATGGGGCAGACAACTTCTTATGAAACTGAAAGCATAAAATCAAATGTGCTAATCATGGGAGAAAATAAAACCAATGGAGAAGCACGTTATATACATGGAATAAAGGGGAAAGGCTTTTTTACCTTTTATGGCGGACATGATCCAGAAGATTATCGTCACCGTGTTGGAGATCCTAAGACCGAATTGGAACTACATCCCAACTCTCCTGGATATCGTTTAATCTTGAATAACGTATTGTTTCCAGCAGCTAGAAAGAAAAAACAAAAGACGTGAAGCGATTTTTGGTCATAGTAGTTTGTTGTGTAGGGATTTTACTGAGTTTGAAAACCCCTCCAGAGCGCTTGGCTTGGAATGCAGATTCAAGGGTAGATTGGCCTCATTTTAAGGGAATGCCAAGCACTACCAATGGGTATGCAGCAACGAGTAGCACAGGATTATCCCAGTCTTATGAAATTGATGGGCACGGCTTTTTAAATAAAGAAGGGACTACGATAACTGCCTATTTTTATCCAGAATTTTCTTGGTTCCGGCCAAAGGATACAACAGCTTATTTATTAGGTCATGAGCGTGCACACTTTGACATTACAGAGATATACGCCCGTAAATTGCGGAAGCGCATTTCTGAATTTGCATTTAGCTCTAATTCAAAAGCCGAAATCAAAGCCTTGTATAATCAAGTAGAAGAAGAACGACAGGTAATGCAAAGCCAATTTGATGCAGAGACAGATCATTCAAGAAATCGAGAGCAGGAGGAGATCTGGCATATAGTAATCCGAAAGATGCTTGAGGAATATTGGGTTTATACCCCATAATTTAGCATAAAAAAAACGCCCATGTGGGCGTTTTTAGATTTTAGAAAAATCCTATTCTTAGTTATAGAAAGGGATTTGGATACGCATAGTTCCCCAGGCTGCCACAAGGTGAGCTCCTTTATCAACTTCTACGAATTCCATACCGAAGTATTCAACACTATCTTTCCCTTCCTCAACAGGAACAGAGATACGAGCTGCATCGTTTTTTTCATTGTAGAAATAAGAACCCCATACGTTCAGGTCTTTGCTTAAGATTACGGTCCACTCTGATGCTCCTGGAATAGCATACATAGTGTATGTTCCAGCTTTAACAGGAGTTGTTCCTAGGTTCATGTCTTTGTAAAGTGTTACCTCTACAGCTTCATTTGCTCCTAAACGCCATACTTTTCCAGCAGGTGCAAGAGTAGCAAGTTCACGTCCTTTCAATTGTGGACGACTATAAGTTACTTTAATTTGTTTGTTTGCTACCTTGTAATCAGAAGGGAAAGCAGCTTGGTCCATAGGACTCTTGTCTACTTTGAATTCTTGTGCAGTAAGCGTTGGAGTTGCAATAAATGCGCAAGCTACAAGGGCAAGTGTCAATAATTTTTTCATAATACGTTTAAATTTGAATTGTAAAATTAAGATTCTTAGAAGATTGAGCTGTTAAATAAAGCTTAAGATTCGGAATAGTATTGTCGTTGTGAATGAAGCGAACTTACATTTTTTTGTGTTTTTTTGCTTTCGCGAAAGCAAACACTTACAAATTCATGGTAATATTAGATTTAAAGTGTAATAATGAAATTGAATCACATAAATAGTTTTAAATATTGAAAGTGAAAATGCATCTTTGACCTATCAATATATCAAAAACAAAAAATTATGTGTGGAATTGTATGTGCCTTCGATCTTAAACAAGACGCATCTGCGTTACGCCCCCAGCTATTAGAAATGTCTAAAAAAATCCGTCACCGAGGTCCGGATTGGAATGGAGTGTATCACAATGAGAATGCAATTCTTACGCATGAGCGCTTGGCAATTGTAGATCCTGCTTCGGGAAAGCAACCTTTATTAAGTAAGGACGGGAGTCTTATACTAGCTGCCAATGGGGAGATATACAACCATAAAGAATTGCGGAAGCAACTCAAGCAGCCGTATGAATTTCAAACGGAATCTGACTGTGAAATCATTTTAGCCTTGTATAAAGAGAAAGGCTTTGATTTTTTAGATGATCTAAACGGGATCTTTGGATTTGCTCTATATGATGCAGAGAAGGATGAATATTTTGTATCCAGAGATCATATGGGAATTATTCCTTTATACATGGGATGGGATCAAGATGGAACATTTTATGTTGCTTCAGAGTTAAAAGCTTTGGAGGGTGTTTGTACAAAAATTGAATTGTTTCCTCCAGGACATTATATGTCAAGTCGCGATGGCGAACTAGTACGCTGGTACAAGCGTGATTGGATGGATTATGAAAATGTAAAAGATAATGAGACTAATATTGAAGAATTACACGATTCTTTAGCTGCTGCTGTGAAGCGACAGTTAATGAGTGATGTGCCTTATGGGGTACTTTTATCAGGAGGATTAGATTCGTCAATAACAAGTGCTGTTGCAAAGTTGTATGCAGATAAGCGTATAGAGACTGGAGACAGTCAGGGAGCTTGGTGGCCACAGTTGCATTCATTTAGTATTGGGTTAGAGGGTTCGCCAGATTTGGCTGCTGCTCAAATTGTTGCTAAAGAAATTGGCACGGTACACCATGAGATCAAGTTTACGATTCAGGAAGGCTTAGATGCGATACGCGATGTGATTTATCACCTAGAAACTTATGATATCACGACCATACGAGCGAGTACCCCTATGTATTTAATGGCGAGAGTGATCAAATCGATGGGAGTGAAGATGGTGTTATCTGGAGAAGGAGCTGATGAGATTTTTGGAGGCTATTTGTATTTCCACAAGGCACCTTCGGCTAAAGAATTCCATGAAGAGACTGTACGTAAATTAGACAAGTTACATATGTACGATTGCCTGCGAGCAAATAAGTCATTGGCAGCTTGGGGAATCGAAGGAAGAGTACCTTTTTTGGATAAGGAATTCATGGATGTTGCCATGCGATTAAACCCTCAAGACAAAATGATTACGAAGGAACGTCGTGGGATGGAAAAGTGGGTTTTGCGTAAAGCCTTTGAGAAGTACTTACCAGAAAGCGTAGCTTGGAGACAAAAGGAGCAGTTTTCAGACGGAGTTGGTTATAGTTGGATCGATACCCTCAAAGAGGTTGTAAATGAAGCTGTAAGCGATACGCAAATGGACAATGCACATCACCGTTTTCCGATTCATACTCCGCAAAACAAGGAAGAATTTCACTACCGTTCCATATTTGAGGAGCATTTCCCAAGTGATGCGGCGGCACTTTGTGTGCCTTCTGTACCATCAGTGGCTTGTAGTACGCCTATTGCCTTAGAGTGGGATGCGGCCTTTAAAAACATGAATGATCCTTCGGGAAGAGCGGTGGCTATGGTTCATGATGATGCCTACTAAGAGGATTTAAAAGAAAATATAAATGGTTATATGACGTCTGGGACTTTGGTCTCAGGCGTTTCTTTTTGGTGAATAGTTAGGCCATGGAATTCGTTGAATTTATGGGGTTTATTGCGCTTTCGCGAAAGCGTAATCCTAAGGGGTGTAAGAAGGGTAAAAAAACAGGTTCAGAAAGAGCTATATTTTTCCACAGTTTGTTAATAACTTCAAGGGTTTCCACGCTATATGACCCCCTTTCTGAAAGCCCATTGGTTATATTTGTTTCTTGAAGAAAAACAGCTACTAATTAAGATTATATTTATGAGCGAAGAAGCGAATAAAAACCAGTATTCTGCAGATAGTATTCAGGCCCTTGAAGGAATGGAGCATGTGCGTATGCGTCCATCGATGTATATCGGGGATGTGGGGACGCGAGGCTTGCACCATTTGGTATACGAAGTGGTCGATAACTCGATCGATGAGGCAATGGGAGGCCACTGTGATACTATCAATGTTACCATTAATGAAGATAATTCCATTACCACCCGTGATAATGGACGTGGAATTCCTGTTGGAATTCATAAAAAAGAAGGTGTTTCTGCGCTACAAGTTGTAATGACTAAGATTGGTGCAGGAGGAAAATTTGATAAGGATTCTTATAAAGTTTCTGGAGGACTTCACGGAGTTGGAGTTTCTTGTGTAAATGCACTTTCAAATCACCTTAAGGCAACCGTTTTTAAAGAGGGCGTAATCTGGCAACAGGAATACGAAAAAGGAAAAGCGATGTATCCTGTAAAAACTGTTGGTGAAACAGACTTTACTGGAACCGAGGTTACCTTTTTGCCGGATGATTCTATTTTTACGCAAACAACTGAGTATAACTACGATACTTTGGCTTCTCGTTTGAGAGAATTGGCCTATTTGAACAAAGGAATTACCATTACGCTTGTTGACAAACGTCACAAAAAAGATGATGGAGAATTTGAAGGAGAAACTTTTCACAGTACAGAAGGTCTTTCTGAATTTGTACGTTTCCTAGACGGAACGCGTACTGCGATTATCGGAGACGTGATTTCTATGGAAGGCGAGAAGAATGGCATTCCTGTTGAGGTTGCAATGATCTACAACGATAGTTACTCTGAAAATCTTCACTCTTATGTAAATAATATTAATACTCACGAAGGAGGGACGCACCTCGCTGGTTTC
>TARA_R110002051_G_scaffold8257_3_pt1 | contig 35474 bp, 27 predicted proteins | sample TARA_R110002051 | Tara Oceans TARA_R110002051 (sample SAMEA4397023) | marine metagenome | biome: Polar Biome; feature: [MES] marine water layer (ENVO:01000295) within the mesopelagic zone...; material: water (ENVO:00002006), including particulate matter (ENVO:01000060) such as...... | reverse complement strand
GGTGATGTATTTTGAAATGAAGAAGGCAAATAAAATAGCCATGAGAAGCATGAGAAGGTACACGCCAGATAAGCGCATTAAAAACTCTTTCAGCTCATAATCATTAAAAGAATTATCTTCAAAATAAGGTAAGTTAAGTATACCTATCGGCTTAAACTTTTGGTCGGAAATATAGGTGAATGAAGCCTGGTACTTATCACCTGCCAAGGCATTTTCCCGAACATATCTCTTATTGGGGCTTATTTCTAATTTGTTCAATACCTCAGGGTCTAAACACATAGAAATGGAATCGTTGGCAAATTTGGGTCTAGAACTTTTTATAAGCTGCCCATCTAAGCTGTAAATATTAAAATTCATGTTCTGCACAACGGCAATCTCATAAATTTCATTTTTAAAAATAAGGTCTAGGTTTTCGGTAGTTACCGGATAGGTGGTTTTCTGAATGGCGAGGTCAATACTTTGGCGTATTTGCTCCTCTTTACGTTCCATTCTGTTTTCATGATAATCTTTAGACTGCTCACGGTATTGATACACCGTTACGCCTGCAATCAATACCGATGCGATAAGCACCAGAAAAATCATGGATAAGAAAATACGTGACCGTAAAGAAACCCTAGTTAACAAGTTGCTGTTATTTGGTCTAAAGTTAACAAATATCGCACCAAAAAAAATTCAAGTTCAATTACCAAGTTCAATCTAAAAATAGCTACTATAATAGTAACACCGTTTCATGAAGTAAAAAACTTCTGCTTTTTAAGCCTCAGAGTTCTTATTTCTAATTCTCTTATATAGCTTTATCCCAATCATCAAAAGTATTCCCAAAACAATAATCCCTACTATACCAAAAATCCAATTAAAAGCATGCTTTAAAATCACCAAGAATACAATTGCAAACAGGATTAGCGTAGCGCCCTCGTTCCAAATACGCATATAATTCGAGGTGTAATTAATTTCATCACGTTGAAACTTCCTGAAAATTTGATGGTTTTTTAAATGATAAAGAATCAATAATAATACAAAACCTAGTTTAACGTGCATCCATGGTTGTGTTAACCATCCAGGGTAAATTACTAAAAGCCAAATAGCAAAAAAAATTGCCAATATTGCAGAAGGCCAAGTGATAATGAACCAAAGTCTTTTGGTCATCAATTTTAACTGCTTAGAAAGGATTTCTTTTTCAGGTGATGGTTTTTGATTGGATTCTATATGATAAATGAATAACCTCGGAATATAAAAAAGCCCTGCAAACCATGTAATTACGAAGATGAGATGCAGGGATTTAATATAATTGTAATATTCTGTCATAATATGCTAAGTTCAAATACAGGAATCAAACTCAAGTTTAAAATTCAAGTTCAAAGTTAGCAAAAGCGAATAGATTCTTTATTATAATCTTATAGCTCCAATTCCAGCTTCCCACAATCTTTTATTATAGGCAGGAATAGCAGTGTTGATGAATTGATTGCCTTTTGATTTTAAACCTGACCATTGCGCATCTAATTCTGCTTTTCTGTCTATACTTGATTGGTTCAATCTTGGAATACTACTATTCGTCTGATTGATCATAAATATATATTCCGCTGAAAATTTATTCGGAAAATTCTCCACATCATCATAGGCTTGAGATTTACGTTGCACCATATCATTGTCCCACGCTTTTAGATCTGCTAGCAGTTTATCTCCTTCTTTCTTAACAGCAGCTTCGGTAACATTCTTTAATACCTTAGTTAAATTTTCTTGAACAGCATATAATTGATTAATCATGTTATGCATTGTAGTCAACTCAGCTTCAGCAGTCGTCATAAAAGCATCATACTCTTCATATTGACCAGGTTTCGTTTCATAGATTGGTACTTCTTTAATAGTCCCAGTTGTAGAAACAGATTGTCCATCAACCATTAATTTAAACGTATAAGTACCTGGAGAAACTTTGTGTCCGCTAAAACCAGCTTCTATATAGACATCTGGTATACCTGGCATAATTGGGTATTTCATATCCCATACAAAACGGTTCAACCCTTCTTTTTTACTAAGCACTGGTGCGGGTGGAGCTCCACCACCATTATGAGGTTTATAAGAAGGGTCTTTTTCTGAGCTAATAGTTCTTATAGTTTTACCATTTGAATCTGAAATTTCTAAGGTAATCTCAGTACTGTCCTTTAATTTAGTAAGCTCATAATATAGCACTATTCCGTTTGCCGGGTTGATACCTTCAAAAGTATCACTGCCTGTAAACTTATCTGAATTGCCATTTAATGGGCTACCCCAAGAGCCATTATAAGCATCTTTTGGTTTTAAAATTTGAAGTCCTTTTTTGGAAGGCTGATATTGACCCAATGCAACTACATCATCAAGAATCCAAAATGAACGACCCGAGGTTGCTACGACCATATCACCTTTGTGCATTTTTAAATCTGTAATTGGAGTATTCGGTAAATTCAACTGAAAAGGCTCCCAAGACTTACCTCCGTTCCATGATGTATATATTCCCTTTTCGGTACCGGCATACAAAAGGTCTTTTTTAAATTCATCTTCACGTACCACCCGTGTAAAAGCCCCGTAAGGAATACCGGAGTTTATCGCAGTCCAGGTTTTTCCATAATCGGTCGTTTTATAAAAACCAGGAGTATAATCATTGAATTTATATCGTGTTGTAGCTATATAAGCCGTTGCCGCATCATGTGGAGACACTTCTATAGCGTTGATCAAACATTCCTTTAATCCTTTCGGAGTAACGTTTTCCCATGTTTCACCTCCGTTTTTAGTCAAATGCACTAATCCATCGTCACTGCCTGTCCAGATATATCCTTTTTCATGTGGAGATTCTAAAATATATGCCAATGTTCCATAATTTTCGGCACCTACTGCTTCGTTGGTATATGGTCCGCCACCGTTGCCTTGTTTTGCATCAATATCACGAGTTAAATCTGGAGAAATTTTATCCCAAGTCTTACCCATATCTCGAGTTCTAAAGACATATTGAGCACCGTGATAAAAGGTGCCTAATTCATGGGTTGAAGCTATTATGGGAGCATTCCAATTAAACAGATACTTCATGTTTCTAGCCTCACGACCTAAATACTGAATAGGAGCTTCCATAATCTGGGTTGAAGCTTTAGATTCCATATCCATAATTTCGATAGTACCTAAATATTGACCGCCCATAACATAACGCGGATTATCTGGGTCAAATGCTAAAAAGGCACTCTCACCTCCGGCAGAATCGGTCCAATCTCTAGTAGTTATGCTACCGCTACCTGTAGATAGGCTGGCGATTTTTACGGATGCATTATCCTGTTGACCTCCATAAATATTATAAGGAAACAAATTATCTACGTTAATACGATAAAATTGAGCAGTTGGCATATTACTTTGGGTAGACCAAGTTTTTCCGTAATCAAAAGAGACGGATGCGCCACCGTCATCTGCCAATATCATATTTTTAGAATCGTTGGGATTGATCCATAAATCATGCGTATCGCCATGGGCAACCTCAACATTCTCCCATGTTTTACCACCATCTTCAGAACGCAATGCTGGTGCACTTAACACATACACCGTATCCTCATCATTAGGATCTACAAACACCTCAATATAATACCATGCACGTTGTACCAATCTATTATCACCACTAGCCATAGTCCAGGATTCCCCTGCATCGTTTGACACGAAAAGTCCGCCTTTATCAGCATCTGAATCACTTTCAATCAATGCATATACTTTGTTGGAGTTTGATGGACTAACGGCAATTGCCATTTTGCCTTTTTCTTCTGGAAGACCTTTATGTATTTTCTTCCAAGTCTCTCCAGCATCGGTAGATTTATAGAGTCCGCTTCCAGGACCCCCACTTACTATCATATTCGGTTTACGCTGATACTCCCACATAGCGGCATACATGATTTCAGGATAATTTGCATCCATAGAAAGCTCAGATGCACCAGTTAATTCATTTACAAATAGCGTATTTGTCCATGTTTGACCACCGTCAGTTGATTTGTAAATACCACGTTCAGGATTACCTTCAAAGAGAGCTCCTTGAGCAGCTACATAAACGATATCAGGATTTGTAGGATGTATAATGATACGAGAAATATGTTGTGTCTTTTCTAGACCCATCTTTTTCCATGTATGGCCTGCATCTGTAGATTTATAGACGCCGTCACCATAGGATGTCATTACCCCACGTGGGGCATGTTCGCCCATACCAACATACACAATGTTCGGATTAGATATAGATACGGATACAGCACCTACAGAGCCTAATTCAAAAAAACCATCGGAAATATTCTCCCAACGCTGCCCGGCAGATTCTGTTTTCCATACTCCACCACCTGTAGTTCCCATATAATAAGTCATAGGGTCATCGACAACCCCTGTTGCGGTTACGGAGCGTCCACCCCTAAACGGGCCTATATTTCGAAATTTTAAAGGTTTAAAATAATCATTGGCTGTCTGTGCAAAAGTTATGGTGGCCAAGAGTACCGCCATGAAAAATAGTAGTTGTTTTTTCATTATAATTTGTTTGTTCTTTATCGTTGACTTTATAGATGAATCCCAGCTATTGCTAGAGAGGATTTATTTAATGTCCTATTCACTTTCTTCAATGAATAGATAATTCAACTTTAATTCATTAAATGCTGTATTAAATTCTTTCAATTCTGATGAGATCACTTCGTTAAAAATGTTGAGCTCGGTATTTATCTTAGCCGTTAGTTCATTCTTAACCGCGATATCTTGTTCCGTTGGAGGAAAATCATCTATTGAAACCAAGCTGTTTAAATGACCCAATTTGTTTGTCAGTTTTATAGGAAAATTTAATGGGTCCTGACCACTTCTGTTCTGTGTCTGGTACAATGCCTTTTCTACTTCACCCAACTTATCCTTCATTGCTTTAGCCTTTTCAACCAACTCTTTTGTTCGGTCATCATCTTTGTATTGTTCTTTGAAAGCATTTAATTGTTCCGTTACATTTCTAATCTTCTTTATAGATTGATGCGCATTTTCAATTGTGGTATTGATATCGGTAATAAAATCAAATTGTTTTTGCATTTCGGCAACCGAACTTTCTGCTCTTGGATCTGGTAGAATAGCAAAAGTCTCAGAGCTATTATTTCCATTAACATTTAGATGCACTTTATAGTTACCAGGTACTGCTTTTGCACCATCAAAACTGGCCCACCAAAAAATCATTCCTTCCAGTTTTTCTGCACCTTTACCACGGGTATCCCAAACAAAAGTATTACCGCCTTTTTTTACTTCCAACTTCTTCTCCTTTTTCTTGGCAGACGAATTGTAGTTTGCCAAGGTATCGCCAGCCATATTTGTATAGGTCAATTGAACAGTATCCTTTTCTGTATAATTTTTAAGCAAAAAATGTGTGATTACACCATTCTCTAAATTCTGCCCAGCTGTTTTAGAAGGCTTTTTAGATGCTCTCCCTTTTGTACGGTAAGACTCTCTTGGCTTAAAAAGAATCGTGTTTTGATTTTTCTTGCCTTCATCTAATTGATGTAGCACTGTTAAATCATCAATAATCCATAAGCTACGCCCTTGTGTTGCAACGATTAGGTTATCATCTTTAATAGCTAAGTCAGTAATTGGAACAATTGGTAAATTCATCTGGAATGGAGACCAGCTAGCACCATCATTAAATGAAATGTACATACCCGATTCAGTACCTGCATATAATAATCCTTTCTTTTTAGGATCTTCGCGAACTACCCTTGTAAAATGTTCTGCAGGAATACCGTTCGTTATTTTTATCCAAGTTTTACCGTAATCAGTAGTTTTGTACAAATACGGTTGAAAATCACCCAACTTATATCTTGTAGCGGCCACATAGCATGTACCTTCATCAAAATAAGATGGTTCTATGCTATTGATCATATTCCAATCAGGCATATTGGTAGGAGTAACATTATCCCATGTTGCGCCAGAATCTTTAGAAACATGAATTAATCCGTCATCACTACCTACCCAAAGAATACCTTCTTTCAACGGACTTTCATTCGCCGCAAAAATAGTACAATAATATTCTACACTGGTATTATCTTGTGTGATTGGACCACCACTAGAACCCAATTTTGTAGGGTCATTTCGAGTTAAATCTCCACTTAACACTTCCCAACTCTGACCTTCATTTTCCGTTACATGTACATAGTTAGAAAACGTGTACAGTTTTTTCGGATTATGTCTGCTGAACATAATAGGAAAATTCCATTGAAAACGATATTTCATGGCTTCTGCACCTGCACCCATTGGGTTATCTGGCCATACATTAATACCTCTAACGGTACCTTTATCATGATTTACACGAGTTAAGAATCCATCATAACTACCTCCATAAACGATGTCGTCATTTTTAGGGTCAACAGCTATCCAGGCCGATTCACCGCCGGCGGTTTCTTCCCAATTGCCATCACCAATAGAATTTTCATCACTTCTATGATCTATACGTAAAGTAGAATTGTCTTGTTGTGCAACATATATTCTGTATGGAAATGAATTATCTGTTGTTACTCGATAAAACTGTGCAGTAGGTTGGTTATAATATGTACTCCATGTTTCACCGCCATCATATGAAATTTGTGCACCACCATCATCGCCAATAATCATACGTTGCGAATCTTCAGGTGAAATCCATAAATCATGATGATCCCCATGAGGTGCATTGAATGTTTTAAATGATTTACCCCCATCTGTAGACTTGTGATAATTTACATTTAATACATAAACCACATCTTCATCTTGGGTATCTGCATAAACTCTTGTATAATACCAAGCTCGTTGTCTAATTTTTCTTTCTTCATTAATGACAGACCAAGTTTTACCACCATCATCGGAACGGTATAAACCTCCCTTTTCCTTGTTCTCTACAATTGCCCATACACGCTCAGAGTTTTTTGGAGAAACTGCTACGCCAATAATACCTAAAGTATCTTTTGGAAAACCTTCATTCTTAGAAATCTCTGTCCAAGTTTCACCGCTATCCACACTCTTCCATAATGCTGAACCCTCTCCACCACTAATTAAGCTATAAGGTGTGCGCTGCGCATGCCAAGTAGAAGCATATAAAATTCTTGGATTATTAGGGTCAAAAGTTAAATCGACAGCACCCGCTTGTTCGTTTACAAATAATACTTGTTTCCAGTTTTCTCCACCATCGGTACTTTTATATACTCCCCGTTCTTTAGTTGGTTTGTATATATCACCTAACACAGCTGCATAAACTGTATTATAATCTGTAGGATGAACACGAAGTCTTGGTACATGTCTACTTTTTTCTAAACCAGCAGAAGCCCATGTTTTACCACCATCTTCGGTTTTCCAAACTCCATAACCCGAGGAAACATTTCCTCGCAAGGTTTTTTCACCTCCACCAACATAAATTACGTTCGGGTCACTCTTAGCAACCTCAACGGCACCGATACTTCCACCAAAATAGCCATCGGATATATTGTCCCAAGTACGTCCACCGTCTAATGTTTTCCATACACCACCACCAGCAGCACCGAAATAAAATAAATTAGGTTCGCCAGGAACCCCGGTTACGGCAGCAGAACGACCACCACGAAACGGACCTATTAAACGATAATCTAAACTTGAATAGAGTTCTTCTGGGTAAGTTGGAGCATTATTTTGAGAATTATTCCTTCTTTGAGATAATAAGGATAAAGGCAATAGTAAAAGTACAAGCATGATAATGCCCGCCTTGGTAAGGTGCTTTTTCATTTTCTTAGTTTGATATTAGTCTATCCTAAAATTACACAAATTGTTGTGAAAATGTTGATTTTAAGATTTTATTGGCATTCCTCTAGAGGCACATTTATCAAATTATCAATCCATACATAGTTTCTATCATTAATATTCAAAAGATGTTCTAAAAACTCTATTTAATATATTCTAGCTATATGGTATATGCTTGGCTTTTAAAAAGTCAGAATGACAACTAAAAGAAACAGTTCAACAAAATTGAAAAAACGCAATCAATATTTAAAGTATTCCTATATTTAAACGAATAAACTGACAATTATGAAAATTAGACCACTATTACTTTCTTTATCACTAATAACATTTCTATTAAATGGGTTTGCCATTACTTCGATAAATGCTCAAACACAAGACTTTTTATACGGAGACCTGTTGCCCGATGCCCCAGAACTTAGTGCAAGAGGTGAGTTTAAAGTTGGTGTACAAACCATAAATCTTGTCAACAAGAATCAAGTTGATATTTTAAACTCAAAAGAAGGAAAAGACCCTGTATATGACAGACCCATAACCATTGAAGTTTGGTATCCTGCAAGTGTAGGTGATAATGCCAATACAGTAATTTACGACGAAGTAATGGGAACTGCAGGTGATACCTTAAGACCATTAACTCCGTTTACCTTTAAGGGAAGAGCATACAGAGATGTACAGCCGAAAACCGGCACTCAATTTCCTTTAGTGGTAGTATCACATGGTTATGTTGGCTCACGCTATTTAATGACTTATTTGACCGAAAACTTAGCATCTAAAGGATATATCGTAGCAGCTATAGATCATACCGATTCTACTTTTAAAGACGCCAATGCATTTCAAAGTACTCTTTTAAATAGACCAAAAGATATTCGCTTTGTCATAAACGAAATGGAAAAATTAGGAGCTCAAGGTTCCAAAAGCAACTTGGAGGGTTTAGTTGATGCAAATAACACAGCCATAATCGGATATTCTATGGGTGGTTACGGAGTACTTAATGTTGGCGGGGCAGGATATAGCGAAGCGTTAGCAGGATTTTTCTCAGGAATGACAGGTGGTAGCACTTCTATTTCTGTTAATACAGCTAGTAATGAAGAATATAAAAAACTAGCTGATGACAGAATTAAAGCTATTGTTGCCTTTGCACCTTGGGGAATGGAACGTGGTGTTTGGGATGCTGAAGGATTAAAGGGATTAAAAACTCCGACATTCTTTATTGCCGGTAGTCAAGATGATATTTCCGGTTATGAGAAAGGAATAAAAGCTATATACGAAGGAGCAGTAAATGCAGACCGATTTATGTTGACCTACCAAAATGCACGGCATAACGTAGCACCTAATCCTCCGCCAGTAGAGGCACTGGCGCCAGGTTTGCATATAGATGAGTATTTCAGGTATGCAGAACCTTCTTGGGACCAACGTAAAATAAATAACATCAACCAACATTTTGTAACCGCATTTCTTGGAAAGCATTTAAAAAATCAAGACAACTCCAAGTTTCTAGAGGTTCAAGAAAATTCAAACAAAAAAGATTGGACAGGTTTTAAGCCAAGGTCGTCTACTGGAATGGAGTTGCTACACACTACCCCAAACAACTAATTTCTTTGTCTAAAATCTAGGGACTTGACAGCTACTTCCTTTAGTAATTTCATATAGGTAATCTGATTGTTTATCAACCTGCCCAAGCTTCCGTATCAAAAAAGATTGCTACAGAAATTAATTGTGATAAGATAAAAATCATACGTGTGTTTTAAGTGTTTCTAAAGCTACCTACGTATGATTTTTTATTGGGTTTGGTTTTACTGCATTTTTTCAGAAACTAATGTTCTATTTACCTCTTTACGTAAATAATATCCGGTTACAATTGTAGCAAGTACATCTGCAATCGGGAAAGAGATCCAAACCCCTAATTCACCTAGATAAATTGGCAAAATAAGAATGAGTGGAATAAAGAAAAATCCTTGTCTACACAACGTCAACAATAAAGCTGGTACGGCTTTACCTATCGCCTGAAAATAGGCAGCACCAATTAATTGCAGCGCAATAATCGGTGTAGCTGCAAACACCCAACGCATGGCCGAAGGGGTGTTTTCAAGAACGAATTTATTCGTAGCAAGCTCTACAGAGCTCATACCTTGTTTATGGCTAAGAAAAAGTCCGGCAATCTCCTCTGGGAAAATCATCAATCCGGCAAAAACAATAGTAGCAAGAATTGCGGCATATTTTATTGCGGTGTAAATAGACTCTTTTACCCTATCAAATTTTCCAGCTCCATAATTGAATCCGGCAATAGGTAAAAATCCTTGTGTAACCCCGAAAACCGGAAAAAGAGCAAACATCAACATTCTACCGATTATGGCATAAACAGCGACCATAGCTTCGCCTCCTAAATCAAAAAGAATATTATTCATTAAAAGATAAATAATACTTACAACGGCCTGCCTTGATAGAGTCACAAACCCTAAGGAGCTTATTTCCTTAAGAATTCTAAAATTAATTCCGAAATCCTGCAGATTTAATTTAAGTTCAGAATGTTTGGAGAGAAAAAAATAAAGGATGTAACAAAAACATAAAAAATAACTAATTGTTGTTGCCCAAGCAGCACCTTCCATACCATAATCCAATACATTGATGAAGATATAATCCATTAAAAGATTACCTATGGACGGTATGATCATGGCGATCATGGCAAATTTAGGTTTGCCTTCAGCCCTAATTACAGCATTACCCATCATGTTCAGAGCTAATAGCGGCACCCCGTACAATACAATTACATAATAAATTTTGGCTAGTTCAAATATAGAACCCTTACCACCAAATGCCGGAATAAGGTTATCTACAAAAGCAAGGCCCAATGCAACCATGATGGTTGTAATTAAAATTGTAAAGGAGATTTGATTACCAAAGGTTCGCAGTGCCTTTTTCTTATTGTTGGCACCCAATGCACGAGAAATAATACTGGCACCACCAATACCGATCGACATACCCAATGCACCAATAAAAAAAGAGACTGGCAATACCACATTTATTGCCGCAATTGCGATAGAACCGATCCAATTACCTACAAAGATAGAATCTACCAAAACATTGAGGGACATCACCAATATTCCAATACTGGCGGGAACGGCCTGTTTAATGAGCAAACTTGAGATAGATTCCGAGCCTAATTGTTCAGCGGATACATTTGCCATTTTTTAAGTTTATTGTTTGGCATTAATATTCCTTGAAAGGAATTTATGTAAACTCCAGAACCTTTGAAGTGATTTATATTTCCAGTACATTAAGTACTTGGTGTAACAGCCAATTTACCAGTGGCCTCCCACTCATTCACCCATTTAGCCATCACCTTTACCCATGCTTCATTATCATTCATACAGGGTATGTGCTTATACTTTTCACCACCAGCTTCCATGAACTGTTCTTTACCCTCCATGGCTATTTCCTCTAAGGTTTCTAAACAATCACTAACAAAAGCGGGAGTAATGACTGCTAAGCGTTTTTTTCCTTCTTTAGCCAAACGTACAAATTCAAAATCCGTATACGGTTTTAACCACGGGTCACCAGCTAAACGAGATTGAAAAGAAGAGCTAACTTGTTCTTCAGGCAATCCTAAATATGCCTTAACCATTTCAGTAGTATCATAAACTTGATGTCTATAACAGGTATTATGTGCTACTGAGTTAATCTTACAACAACTACCATCAATTTTACAATGAAAACGTGTTGGATCACTTTTGCGAATATGACGTTCTGGAATACCATGATATGAAAACAATATGTGGTCGTAATCGAAATCTTTTAATCCGTCTTTAATACTTTCTGAAAGGGCTTGTATATAATCTGCATTTTTATAAAAAGCAGGTAACGTAGTTACTTCCATTTCAGGAAAATATCGCTGTTGTTCCTCTAAAACTTTTACCACAACTGTTTCAAAGCTAGACATAGCATAGTGCGGATATAAGGGAACCAATAGAACCTCATCTACTCCCTTATCCTTCAACTCTTGCAACGCATTTTTAATGGTCATTGTACCATATCTCATACCTAGTGCAACCGGCATTTTTGTGTGTTGTTGTACTTTATTGGCAAAGCGTTCAGATAGTACTATTAGGGGCGAACCTTCCTCCCACCAAATTTTAGCATAGGCCTTAGCTGATTTCTTTGGTCTGGTTTGCAAAATAATTCCCTTTACAAGAAAAGCGCGTAACCATTTAGGGGCATCAATAACCCTTTCATCCATTAAAAATTCATCTAAATAAGGTTTTACATCTTTTGCGGTCGGACTTTCCGGCGAACCCAAATTGACCAATAATATTCCTTTCATAGCGTTAGTTTTTCCAAGTGCAAAAATAAGACAAGAAATACTACCTACATTTGTGAACCAAAAAAAGTTTCAAATCGATGCATAAGTAAAGTTGATAGTGTTTAACCTTTCCTATTTGCATATTTAAATGCCTAAATTTGTTCTTTACACACGAAAGCTACACTGAATGCAAAAATTAACCAATAATCCGATACTGTTAGCTTACATATTTGGTGCAATCTTAGTATTATTATTGCTTCAATTAATTACTGTTAAATTGTTAAGAAGGTTAGGTAAAAATCCTAAATATCTTCTTGATAAAGAGGATATTAAAAATATCACAAAGCCCATCTTTATAATATTTATTGCCATTGCAATCCGTATTAAACCGTTTCATAACCTTTTGGGGTTTGAAGAGATTACCTATCTACTAAGTAAGATCAGTACTATTTCTATAATTTTTGCCTTTACCTGGCTGCTAATAATTGGGCTGAAAATTACAAAGAGGAAAATCATTAAAAATTACGATGTTAATTCAGTCGATAATTACAGGGCACGTAAGGTCTATACCCAATTTAATATATTAGAGCGCATCATCATTTTCGTCATCATCATCATAGGGGCAAGTATCGCCCTTATGAGTTTTGAGAGCATACGCGAAATCGGTGTTAGTATTTTTGCCTCCGCTGGGGTTGCAGGTATCATTGTAGGTCTTTCTGCCCAAAAAATGATTGCGAGTATTTTAGCGGGAATACAAATTGCCATAGCGCAACCTATAAAAATTGACGATGTGGTTATTGTCGAAGGTGAATGGGGTAGAATCGAGGAAATTACACTGACTTACGTAGTTGTAAATATTTGGGATAAAAGAAGATTGATTGTACCCACCTCTTATTTTATCGAAAAACCCTTTCAAAATTGGACGAAGAAATCGGCCGACCTACTAGGTACTATATATTTATATACCGATTATAGAGTTTCATTTGATGCCCTTAGAAAAGAACTTGAACGGGTTTTAAAAACTACCGATTTATGGGATGGAATAAACCAAAACATTCAAGTGACAGATTCTAAGCCTACTTGTGTTGAAATAAGGGCTATGGTAAGTGCACAAGATGCATCTACACTTTGGGATTTAAGGGTTTTTGTTCGTGAAAAACTAATTACTTTTTTACAGAAAAATTATCCTGAGAGTATCGTACATACCAGAGTACTTATGGAAAATAATACAGAAAAGAGTAATAATATATAATTCTATATCATGCGTCAGTTTTTACTACTTCTAATAGTACTTATCAACTCTCAGTTAGGGTTCACACAACAAATCACCTGCTCCCCGAAGGACAAAGAAGCAGTTGAGAAAAAAATTAACGAAATCGATGGTTATTTAAATTCTGATTTTGGAAGCACAATAGTATCCGTTGGTAAAACCTTCATGAAAACACCATACGTAGCCAAAACTCTAGAAATTGGGGATACTGAAACGTTAGTCGTAAATCTGCAAGGATTAGATTGTACCACTTTTGTTGAGAATGTATTGGCGTTCTCAATGCTTCTTAGACAAAAAGAAAATTCGTTTGATGCATTTGTTGAAAATCTTGAAGTTATACGGTATAAAGATGGTGCTCTTAATGGGTACGCATCACGCTTGCACTACTTCTCTGAATGGATTGCCAATAATGCCAAAAAAGGAATTCTGAAAGATATAACTGGTGAAATTGGTGGTACAGAAATCACCAAGGATATTAATTTTATGAGTACCCACAGAGATTTGTATCCTTTTTTGGCAGATGACACAAATTTCGATAAAATAAACGCTTCAGAAAATTATCTAAATAGTCAGGCCATATGTGTTTTGGCACAAGACAAAATTGCTGAAAACGAGCACCTAATTCAATCTGGTGATATCATCGCCTTAGCCACCTCAATTAACGGATTAGATGTTACCCATACAGGTATAGCAACACGAGAAAAAGACGGTAGAATTCATTTACTGCATGCATCTACAGGTTCTATGGAGGTTGAAGTTTCCAAGATACCTTTAGCCGATTATTTAAAAGGAATTAAAAGCAATACAGGTATTATGGTCGCTAGGCCTCTATAACTATTCTTTTAATTTCCTGTCAACGCAATTAAGTATTTCTTTGGAGTGGTATTGTATTTTTTCTTGAACGCTGCTATAAAATGACTTGCCGTACTATACCCAACCTTTAAACCTATTTCATTAACGTTATACTGTCCGGTTTCCAATAACCGTTTTGCGTAGTCCATTTTATGGTCGAATAAAAAACTGTAAACAGAATCTCCATAAATTTGCTTAAAGCCATCTTTCAATCTCTTTAAGCTTATACCGACTTCGCTCGCCAGCACTGTCAATGTAGGTGGCTCGGCCATATTTGCAAGAATGATATCTTTAGCTCGTTTAATTTTCTTAACATTTTCTTCATCCGCTAGATAAGGACACTGCTCTATATCTGCATTCGGACTCCTATTGAAATACAAAGCGATTAATTCATAAATCTTGCCTTTTACATATAACGCTTTTATTGATGGATGCAGATTGTAATTAATAATCTGACTCAATATAACCGCAATCGATGGTGAAAAAGGTTCTTGAGCGTAATACTTCTTCTCTTTATTATCTGTACTTAGAAAAGGAATATAATCAGCTTCTGCGGTAAATAGGGAATGAAATTTTCTTAAGGTCATTACAACTGAAACTATAGAAGATTTTGGCTCTAATTTTAAATCTAGCGGTAGGTCTAACTGCATATTATATAGTAGTAAAGAGTTTTCTTCTGTAACATTTAAACTATAACTACCTTGATTAAACGAAAATGTACCCTTACCCTTCAAACAAAAATGAAATTGAATAAATTTCTTATTAATTTCACGAGAATAGCTAACATTAACATCTTCCTCATTATGAAATTTAAGTACGTAAAATCCGTCTTCAATCAGTACCTCATCATATGACCTTTGAGCGTTATTTTTAACTTCCATTTTCCTAAAATAGTTTTGTATCTATTTAGAAAGCGTCTAAATAAATAGTTTGCATTTGTCTTAAAACCCTATAAAATTATGCTATTAAACTGATATATATTATTTTTCATCCAAAAATTCTGCAGACGACACTTATTGTACCGCAAGCGTTATTTTTATTAGATTGACAGCCATACTTTTGTATCCGCTTTATGAAGGACTATCATATTTCTAAACACAACTCCTTTTACACAATTGGCCTTAACTATAAAAAGGCTGATGCCGTTGCGCGTGGTAAATTTAGTTTAGATGAAGTTGCAGTCAACAAGCTTTTGACAGAAGCAAAGAATCAAGGTATTGATGGTCTATTAGCAACGTCTACTTGTAACCGTACAGAACTGCACGGTTTTGCCCAACATCCTTTTCAACTTATAAAATTATTATGCGACCATTCTAACGGAACCGTTGAAGCGTTTCAAGAAGTTGCCTATGTGTATAAAAACAAAGAAGCTATCAATCATCTGTTTAGAGTAGGTACTGGATTGGATAGTCAAATTCTTGGGGATTTTGAAATTATCAGTCAATTAAAGCAAAGTTTTAAGCGTTCAAAAGAATTGGGTATAGCCAATCCTTTTATAGAACGTCTATGCAACAGTATTATACAGGCAAGCAAGCGTATAAAGAATGAAACCGAAATTTCATCGGGAGCTACGTCGGTTGCCTTTGCATCCGTTCAATATATTTTACGCAATGTTAAAAATGTATCAGAGAAGAATATTCTTTTATTCGGTACAGGAAAAATTGGTCGTAATACGTGTGAAAATTTAATTAAGCACACCAAGAATCCGCATATCACCTTAATCAATAGAACTAAAGGCAAGGCTGAGCAAATTGCTGGTAAATTCAACCTAATGGTGAAAGATTATGGCGATTTACAATCAGAAATAAGGAAATCGGATATTTTAGTGGTTGCCACAGGTGCACAAAAGCCTACGATTACCAAAGAATTGATTTATACGAATAAGCCTTTATTGATATTAGACCTTTCAGTTCCTAAAAATGTGGACGATACCATTTCCAATATGGAAAACGTAACCGTTATTCATTTAGATCATCTATCTCAAATGACCGATGAAACTTTAGAGCGTAGAAAACAATTTATTCCGGAGGCAGAAGCCATAAACGAAGAGGTAAAATACGATTTTAATCAGTGGCTAGAAACTCGAAAATTTGCCCCTGTTATAAAAGCATTGAAGAAAAAGCTGAAGACCATGAAAGATGAAGAGCTTGACTATCAATCTAAGAAAACAGTCAATTTCAACGCAGATCAGGCAGATGTCATTACAAATCGTATTATTCAAAAAATAACTACACAATTTGCAAATCATCTTAAGGATGACTCGGTAGATTCCAATTCAAGTTTAGAATTTATCCAAAAAGTATTTCAATTAGAATTGGACGAAAAATGAGTAAAGTAATACGATTAGGAACACGCGATAGCGAATTAGCGTTATGGCAGGCAAACACCGTTAAGGACCAATTACAAGCTTTAGGGCATATCGTTAAATTAGTCCCTGTAAAATCAACAGGAGATTTAGTCTTAGATAAACCTCTTTATGAGTTGGGCATAACTGGTATTTTTACAAAAACTTTGGATGTAGCCATGCTAAATGGAGACATCGACATCGCTGTTCACTCAATGAAAGATGTTCCTACAGCACTACCAAAGGGTATTGTTAAAGCTGCTGTTTTAAAACGCGGTAATTACATGGACATCATGGCATTTAAAGATAACGAGGAGTTTTTAGGATCTCGTGATGCCGTTATTGCAACAGGAAGTTTACGCAGACAAGCGCAATGGCTGAATAGATACCCGACGCACACTATTGTTGATTTAAGAGGAAACGTAAACAGTAGATTAGAAAAACTATATAATAACGAATGGAACGGTGCCATATTTGCCGCTGCCGGTTTAGAGCGTATTGGTTTAGAGCCTGAAAATACTATAGGACTAACATGGATGCTACCTGCTCCTGCTCAAGGTGCAATCATGGTCGTTGCTATGGAAAATGATGATGAAATTCGCGAGGCATGCGCACAATTAAACCATGAGGAAACGGACACCTGTGTTACTCTAGAAAGAGAATTTTTACGAGAACTTGAAGGCGGTTGTAGTGCTCCAATTGGAGCTTTATCTTACATTAATAAAGAAAATATTGTCACCCTTAAAGGCGTATTACTTAATGTTGACGGAAGCAAAAAGCTAGAAGCAGAATTAACTGCACCTTTAGGAAAACATAAAAATTTAGGTATAGACTGTGCTAAAAGTATTTTAGCAAGAGGTGGTAAAAGGTTAATGACCGAATTGGCTAATGCCGGTTTGGAAATAAATATTTTTTCTACCAAAAAATTGACTCCGCCACAACAACTTCTACTTAATATTTCGGTAAATGCAGATTCAGATGATTTTATAAAGATTAGTCCCAACCGAATTTCGCCGATTGTTTTAAAGAAGAAACACAAAAACGTGGTATTCACGAGTAAAAATGCTGTTGAAGCTGTTTTAACAAGTAGCAGCGCTGTGGAGCTTGATTTCGAAAATATTTATTGTGTTGGCAGAAAAACACGTCGATTTATTAAAAACAAATTCGGTAAGATAACGCATTATGAAAACAACGCTAAAGATTTAGCTAACCATCTAATAGAATTTATAGATGGTTCAGAGGTCACCTATTTTCATGGTAATTTAAGTCTAGATGAGTTACCAAGTATTTTAGAGGAAAACAATATAACCATAAATGCAATTGAGGCGTATAGAACTAAACTATCTGGCAAATCGATACCAGAAACCGTAAAAGGTATCATGTTCTATAGTCCATCAAACGTAGAAAGTTTTTTAAAGGAAAACTCAGCTGACAAAGTAGCCTATTGTATTGGTGAAACTACGGCAAAAGCCGCTAGAGAACACTTCAAAGAAGTAAAAGTTGCTAAAATACCTACCGTAGAAAGTGTTATAGATCTAGTAAACCAAGATTATAAGGATTAGCCTTTGGCTGTTGGCTTAATATAAAATTATTGACTTTACGAGCGTAGCCAAACATTCAAAGCTTCTCGCAAAGATGAACAAAGACAACCTATGAGTTTAAAAAACGACTTATTCTTAAAAGCCTTAAAAGGTGAAACCGTAGAGAGACCGCCAGTATGGATGATGCGCCAAGCCGGTAGATATTTGCCAGAATTTATGGCGATTAAAGAGAAGTATGACTTCTTTACTCGTTGTCAGACTCCTGAATTGGCATCAGAAATTACCGTACAGCCTATTCGCAGATACGGAATGGATGCCGCAATTTTATTCAGTGATATTTTGGTGATTCCACAAGCAATGAACATTCATGTAGAAATGAAACCGAATTTTGGTCCGTATTTACCGAATCCTATTCGCACTCAAAAGGATTTAGATAGCGTTATCGTACCAGATGTTCATGAAACATTAGGTTACGTAATGGAAGCTATAAAAGCGACCAAGGAAAAATTGAACGATGAAGTTCCTCTAATTGGTTTTGCTGGTTCACCATGGACTATTTTATGCTACTGTGTACAAGGTCAAGGAAGCAAAACGTTTGACAAAGCAAAAGAATTATGCTTTACACAACCTGTTGTTGCACATGAATTACTACAGAAAATAACAGATACCACTATTGCATACCTAAAAGCTAAAGTAGCTGCAGGTGTCAATGCCGTACAAGTTTTTGATTCGTGGGGCGGCATGCTGTCACCAACAGATTATCAAGAATTCTCTTGGCAATACATTCAACAAATTATCGATGCGTTAAAAGACGAAACTCCGGTTATCGTTTTCGGTAAAGGATGTTGGTTCGCCTTAGGCGAAATGGCAAAATCCGGTGCATCTGCACTTGGAGTAGATTGGACATGTTCTGCTAGGAATGCGCGATATCTAAGTGGTGGTAAAATTACATTACAAGGTAATTTTGACCCTGCAAGATTGTTATCACCGCCAGCTGTAATTAAAAAGATGGTCCACCAAATGATCAATGAATTTGGAAAGGATAGTTATGTAGTAAACTTAGGTCACGGTATTCTACCCAATGTACCTGTTGAAAATGCAAAAGCGTTTATCGATGCCGTGAAGGAATACAAACAGGTGTAATATATTTCATTACGTTAATACGTAATGTGTAGTCGAAATTATAGTAGAGCTATGAATTCATTTCAACTGTCAGATTTTGAAATAAACCCGATTTCAGAAAAAGATGGATGGCGTTTATGCGACTTCGTATGTGCAAATACAGATTATATAAAACGGTACTTTCCTAAGACCGTTGCTGCAAATTTGAATCCTACATTATCTAAAATCTTTGTTTTAGAAAAGGTATCAGAGTTTCTTTCCGGTAAAGAGTATTTGTTTACGCTCAAAGAATTGGAACAAAAAAAAATAATAGGTCTGGTCTATATTAAAGAATTAAAAAGAGCAACTAAAGAAGCTGAAATTGCTTATTGCATTGCATATCCACATAAAGGAAAAGGTTTCGCTTCAGAAGCCGTTAAAACCATTTCAGAATGGGGATTTACAGAGCAACATTTAAAACGACTTAGAATAATAGTTTACAAATCGAACATTGGGAGTATTAAGGTAGCAGAAAATTGTGGTTATCTTTGGAAGAAAACGTTGGTAAAAGAACACACTCCAACTAACGAATACCCGTTAGATATGGAACTTTACGTCTTAGAGAATGAAAGATAAATTTTACGCATACATAGAACAACTTCAAGATACCATCACATCTAAATTAGAAAAGGTTGATGGAAAAACAACATTTAAGGAAGACGTTTGGGTTCGCCCGGAAGGTGGTGGTGGCCGTACCAGGGTTATTGAAAACGGAGCTGTTTTTGAAAAAGGAGGTGTCAATATTTCAGGTGTTCATGGGGAGCTTCCCGATAGTATGAAGGCTTATTTTGGTGTGAAAGATGCTAATTTTTTTGCTTGCGGATTAAGTTTAGTATTACACCCAAAGAACCCAATGGTGCCAACGGTTCATGCAAATTGGCGGTATTTTGAATTGTATGGAAATGATGGTGAAATTGTTGACCAATGGTTTGGTGGTGGTCAAGATTTAACACCCTATTACTTATTTGATGAAGATGCCGTTCATTTTCACAATGTATGTAAATCCGCTTGCGACAAACACAACGATACTTTTTACCTTACCTATAAAAAACGATGCGACGAATATTTCTGGAACACGCATAGAAATGAAGCCCGTGGTATTGGCGGATTATTCTTTGACTATTGCAAGGCAACCGAAGAAATGAATATGCAAGACTGGTACAACTATGTTACCGAAGTTGGCAATAGCTTTTTAAGTTGTTATGTACCGATTGTTATAAAAAGAAAAGACTTGGATTACACTAGGGAACAAAGAGATTGGCAAGAAATTAGACGAGGAAGATATGTAGAATTCAATTTAGTTCATGATAAAGGAACCCTGTTCGGTCTAAAGACCAATGGACGAATTGAGAGTATCCTGATGAGCCTTCCACCGCATGTACAATGGCGTTATGATCATCATCCTAAGAAAGGTAGTGAAGAAGAACGACTATTGAATGTATTAATGAAACCTAAAGAATGGGTTTAAGATTATCACTTTTACTGATCTTATTATGTTTAACAGAGTTCTGTACTGCCCAAAATTCTACCTATAAAGAGTCCTTTCCAGACAAAGTCACCCTTCGACTATCCTTACAGACAACTTCCAATAGTTTTACGCTTAGAGACAAGATAACGAGGGATAAAACCGAATTTATTCCTAATGACAAAAGCTATTTGGGTCTATCCGTACTATTTCGTTTTTTAGAGGTTGATTTTGGCTATGCACCCAATTTTTTGTCCGAGAATAAAGACAACGGTGACTCTAAATTAATTACGTTCAATATTAGAACATTTTTTGGGCAATACATGCAGACGGTAGACATTTACAAGCAAAAAGGATTCTTCATTAGAACACAAGAATTAACCCTGCCTATAGATGATTTAAAAACGTTCAAAATTGGCGGAACATCTAGCTATATATTTAATCCTGATTTTTCTTTTCGAGCTATAGGCTTTCAAAATGAATGGCAAAAAGAAAGTGTAGGTAGTTTTATACCTGGCATCTCCTATTATTACACCAAATTTAAACTTGAGGATCCCTTCTTAGAAAATCAACTGGAACATTCTTTTAAAATGGCCGTTGGACCTGGATACTATTACAATTGGGTGTTCGATGAAAACTATATTCTTTCAGCAGGTGCAACAGGAGGTTTGGGATTTAATCTCTCCAAATCTCAAGGAAAGACTTCCTTGAATGGACTTGCCCAACTAATTTTCAGATTAACTGGTGGATACAACTCAGAAAACTTCTTCAGTGGTATAAACATTAATACACAACTTCTAACACATACTTCTGCCGAAAATTTTGTTTTAGATGATTCTATTAGTTTTCTTGAATTTTATGTGGGATATAGATTTGACGCACCCAAAAAATGGGTTGCCAAAGCAGATGAGATAAGTCGTAAATTTGGAATAGACTAAAATTTTACCATGAAGCAAAAAATATATCAAATAGATGCGTTTACAACAAAGCTGTTTGGTGGCAATCCGGCAGCAGTTTGTATTCTTAAAGATTGGTTAGAAACTGAGCTTATGCAACAAATCGCTGCCGAGAACAATTTAGCAGAAACTGCTTTTGCGGTTAAAAAATATAATTATTATGAGATACGTTGGTTTACCCCTGAAATTGAAGTGGACCTTTGTGGTCATGCAACCTTAGCAACTTCTTTTGTACTATATAATTACTATGGTTTTAAAGAAAATACACTTCGGTTTATTTCGCCTAGAAGTGGTGAGTTATTAGTGCAAAAAAATGAAGTTGAACTTTTTACTATGGATTTTCCTACGGATGATTTAATCGCCGTTTCAGAGCAAACTGATATTTCTAAAGCCATAGGAAAGCAACCTTTGGAGACCTATAAAGGAAAAACCGATTATTTACTCATCTATAACTCTCAAGAAGAAATCGAGGCTATTAAACCCGATTTCCATTTATTAAATGAATTGGATTGTAGGGGTGTAATTGTTTCTTCAAATGGAAATGAAGTTGATTTTGTATCTCGTTTTTTCGCGCCGCAATGTGGTATACCTGAAGATCCTGTAACAGGTTCTGCTCATACTACACTTACACCATATTGGTCAAAGAAACTGAATAAGAAAACACTTACCGCAAAACAACTATCTGAACGTGGTGGCGATATACAATGCGAATATCTTGGAGAACGTGTAAAAATATCGGGTAACGGTGTTTGCTATTTAATTGGTGAGATAGAAATATAGCGCACTAATTATACATATTTTTATTTCCATGTAATCGCTTTTTTTGAAATCTCTTCAAATTGATATTTAAGATGTGAGAATCTTGCTTTTAGCAATCCTTTTCTACCCTTTAAGGATCTCGTAAATAAAATTCTAGACCCGTCAACCTCTTTGTTCCAATATTTTTGAAAAAGCAGCGCTTCTGTTTTATTCTTACCACAATTTTTTGGCACCACGTAATAGCTACGAATACCCATTTTCCTTTTTATCTAATTACCATTTACCAATAAATATTTAGGATTATCAATTGGAGCGATGACTTCCTCTAAAAGCGATATAAATAAGTTGCTATCATGCTGACTTGCATCTTTCAAATAAATCGAAAATGACCCTTTTATATTTTGCTCAGAATGGATGATGGCATCAACAGATTCAAAGCTCAACACTTTAGAATCTAAAAGATAACCCAATAAAGCTTTCCCTATTTTCTTGGTTTTCTTGTATTGATTTCCAAATAGAAAATATAGTTTGAGTGCTTTAAACGTTTTTGGACCAAAACCTAAGAACAATGCTGCAAAGAACAAATACAATACTTGCCCTATACCCTTATTTAATACTGCCCCCATATTTTTTATTAGAAATTCAGGCACAAAGACCGAAACACCTAAAACAACTTCTAGCATTACATATTTGCCCGCATTTAACGCATGCATCTTTTTAGTCTTGGCATAGGGTTGCTCTTGACCGTACGGTATTTTAAGTTCCCGTACCAAAACATTGCCTTCTTCAATCGCTTCGTTCCATCGATTCTTGAAAACGGATTTTTGCTGAGACAACAACAACATATTCTTGTTAATCCTTGCTATTTCGATAGATTCAGACCACTTCAAAGGCAATACCAATCGGTCTATTCCATTTGAGATATACACCTCGTTCCTTAACGAAACGCCCGTAAAGGCATCAAACCGTTGCTGTAGCTTTTCCATATCCTTTCCACCATCAATAGCCGTAGGATCTAAACAAGCCAAGTGCCAAATACTTCCTGTCTTATCGAGATTATTGGCATCTACACGTATGGCACGACCCCTCATCTGATTTGAAGACACGAACGAACCTACATAAGAAGCCAGCACTAAGGTATTTATACATGGAGCATCCCAGCCTTCACCAAGAAATGCCTTAGTACCAACAAGTGTCTTAATTACTCCTTCAGCAAAAAGTTGGGTAACAGCTTCTGCAATTTTATTTTTCAAGGCATCGGGTACATGAATAAGAACATAACCTTCAGACCCATCTACATTTGCATTCGTTAGATTCTCATTAGTCAGAAGTTCCCTTAGTTGGTTTAACGCAGTCTCATGAATAATAACCAACGAACCCGTAAGAACGCCTAAAGAAGTTTTACCTACTTGTTTCGCTAATATATATTTAAAAATAGGAAGAACACCCAGCTTATTTAGAACGCTGGTTTCCCTCCCTTTAAAATTCAAAAACTCTTTACGAATAAAATCGGTTAAGATGACCGTTCTGGCATCTTCCTCTAGATGCTTATCTGTATGCTTTACAATCTGGAATATACTTTCAAGCTTGCTAGGGCTGTTAGACAAGTTTCTATATAAAACCTCATCTCCCACAAAGTTTACCCGTTTATGTTCTAAAACCCCAATTCGTTTTAATTCTTTTTCAATAGGCAACAACACCTCTTCAAAGGCTACGAATTCTTCTCGCTGATCTATGAGTAAATGCTGCAGCAGTACTTGTGCCCATTCATAATTGAAACTAGGAAAAGTGACATCGCTGTTTGAAAACCCTAATAGCTTAAGGTTTTCTTCATTTACGGCATAACCACAAGAATTTAAATAAATAATGATGGACGAAAAGAACCTAGGGTTTTGATAAATATATTCTAAAGATTCTTTTGGGGCGATATAAAAATCAAGGGTAATTAAACTTTCTTGTAATGCTGTATTAGCAATAAGGTTATTGGTAAAGTTTAATATCTGCTCACGATAGTTAACGATATACCTTATTTGAGCCTCTTCTGGTTTGGAGAAATAGATAAAGTCTTGATGCGGACAAAGATCTCCGTTCTTGATAAGATCTGGTACGGCAATTTCATCATCAATTGGTCCGCATAAACTAAAATAGCGATTAATTTCAGTAGCTGTACTATCATATGGTGGCGTCGCCGTAAGAGCAACCACGGTTAATCCTTCTATTTCCTTCAAATGATATAAACAATACCACCACTCGTTTTTAAGGTGATGTGCCTCGTCTAAAACTAAGGTCTCGATTTTATGAAGCTTGATAAACGCTAATAGCTGCTGTTTAGCGTTATCACCAAATGATTTTGATAACGAAAACAAGGATTGATAGGTAGAAAATGTAATGTGATCCGGAGATTTTATATTCAGTGAATAATCCTCAAATTTACCATCGACCGTAAAGAACTCCAACAATCTAGAACGCCATTGATTGCGAATGGTCAAAGTTGGTGACAACACCAAAGTCGGCTTACCGATACGTTTCAATATTTCTAAACCGAGTATTGTCTTGCCAGAACCTGGTGGTGCAATTACATGTAAATGCTCATCTTTTATATGTTCTTGAAAACCATCTAAAAACTCTTGTTGGTAGTTACGCCAGGTATATTTGAATTGTAAAATTTCACTGATTTTCTGCATCAAGGATCATTTAGCCGCTAAGCCTATAAAAATAAGTAATAACCGCTCTAGCTATTATTCAAATTCCCCTATTTTTGTAAAGCTTCAAGATACATTCGTTTTATTTGGTAAAGACTAGTTAGTTAAAGCGATAAAGCGTTTGAATATAAATATTCAGGTATGGCAAAAAAAGGCAAGGCTAAAAATACGGTGAACAAAGCAAAGCATGCCAAGCTAATGGATAGAAAGAAGAACAAATTGAAAAGAGAAGCTGCGTTAAGAAAAGAACGCTTAAAAGAAATCATTAGAAAGAGTAAAGAATCTGAATAAGCAATAAAATATAGTATTATGTACCCACTTATACGACCAAGAAGATTACGTAGCAATGAAGCCATTAGAAGTTTGGTAAGGGAAACCATTATTTCACCGAGCGATTTTTTAGTACCTCTTTTCGTTGTTGAGGGCAAGGGCATTAAAGAAGAAATACCTTCTATGCCTAATTATTACCGTCTTAGCCTTGACAATTTAACAAAAGAGGTGAAAGAACTTTGGAAAATGGGTTTACACTCAGTTCTATTATTTGTAAAAGTTCCTGATAATTTAAAGGACAACAGCGGTTTGGAAGCATTGAATGAAAATGGTTTGATGCAATTGGCCATAAAAACGGTTAAAAATGCTTGTCCAGATATGCTCGTTATGACTGATGTTGCCCTTGACCCCTACTCATCATATGGTCATGATGGTATTGTTGCAGACGGACAGATTTTAAACGATGAGAGTGTTGAAGTTCTAGCGGAAATGAGCGTATCTCACGCCAAAGCTGGTGCCGATTTTGTTGCGCCAAGCGATATGATGGATGGCCGTATTTTAAGTATTCGTGAGGCATTAGAAGATGAAGGATATCTTAATACAGGGATTATGGCCTATAGCGCAAAATATGCCAGTGCCTTTTATGGTCCTTTTAGAGATGCTTTAGACTCAGCACCCGTAGATATTAAAAACGTACCCAAAGATAAAAATACCTACCAAATGGATTTTGCCAATCGCTTTGAAGCTATTAGGGAAACTCAGATGGATATTGAAGAAGGTGCTGACATTGTCATGGTTAAACCAGGTTTGTGTTATTTGGACATTGTACGCGAAATAAAGAATGAAGTCGATGTACCTGTCGCCGTATATCAAGTATCTGGTGAATATGCCATGGTAAAAGCTGCCGCAGAAAAAGGATGGTTAAATCATGATGCCGTAGTAATGGAACAATTAACTGCCATCAAAAGAGCTGGCGCCAATGTCATCGCAAGTTACTTTGCGAAAGATGTAATACGGATTATGGGATAATTATTAGACCTTTTTTCATGAAAAAAATACATATAATACTTTTTGGTTTATTATATCTTGGGCTTAATGCTCAAGAAAATGATTCGAATATTTTAATGTTACCAAAAGGATCTACGTTACAAAAATCTACTTTAGCACACTTTGAATTAGACTCTATACACATTTACCAAAAGGTAGATAGCATTATAACGAATGGTATAAAAAACCATTCGTTTCCTGGGGCACAGATTTTAATAGCTAAGGCCGGAAATATAATATTTCATGAAGCATACGGTTACCACACTTATGATAGCATTCAACCTGTTGCGCTAACTGACCTTTACGATTTGGCCTCGGTTACCAAAATTTTAGGGCCATTACCTGCAATCATGAAATTAGTTGATGAGGGAAAACTAGATTTAGACAAACCTTTCAGCTCTTATTGGAAGCCATGGAAACGCCGGAAAGACAAAAGAAACATTACGCTTAGAGAAATTTTAGCGCATCAAGCAGGGCTTAAGCCCTATATTGTTTTTCTAAGTATAACCTTAAAACATAACGGTCGGTTTAAAGAAAGATTTTTACGTGATAACGCGAGCGAAAAATTTCAGAATAAAGCTTATGAAAACATCTATGTAAAAAATAGATTTAATAGGAAAATGTATAGAATGATAAATCGTTCTGAAGTTTCAACTGATAAAAAGTACACATACTCAGGACTAACTTTTCTAATCTTTCCAGAGTTAATATCACAAATTACAGGAATACCTTATGAGGATTATCTGGCTCAGAAATTTTACAAACCACTTGGTATGAAAACTTTTGGATTTCTACCAAGCAATCAAAACTTTACCAACAAAATTGTTCCAACCGAAGTAGATACTATGTATAGACATTCTTTAACTAAGGGTTGGGTACATGATGAAAATGCTTCATTATTAGGTGGCATTTCAGGCAATGCCGGGCTATTTGGCACTGCAGACGATTTAGCAATAATTATGCAAATGTTTCTCCAAAAAGGAATTTATTCAGGTAGACGCTATATCTCCGAAAAAATAATGGAAGAATTTACCCGAACACAATATCCAGAAAACGAAAATAGAAGAGGTTTAGGTTTTGATAAACCATACTTGAACAATTATAAATTCTCTTTGCCAGATGCATATCCTGCGCCAGAGGTTGGTCAAGATAGTTTTGGACATAGTGGATTCACTGGAACCTTTGTTTGGGCCGACCCAGAGCATGAATTAATTTATATTTTTTTATCAAATCGAGTGTACCCTACCAGAGATAATAGAAATATTTATGAACTCAATATCAGACCAGCTATTCAACAAGTATTTTATCAAGCATTCGATAACGCGATACAGCACAAACCTTATTAATTTTATTGATATCTTCGGTTCTTAAAACCATCTTATGGGACTTTTAGTATTTTACGCATTCATATCCATCTTCTTTTCATTCTTATGTTCCATATTAGAAGCCGTATTGCTAAGCATTACACCAACTTTTATAAATGTAAAATTGAAAGAAGGTAAATCATTTGCCAAAACATTAGAAGTTCTTAAAAAAGATGTAGATCAACCTTTAATTGCCATACTTACAATTAACACAATCGCCCATACGGTTGGTGCAATTTTAGTAGGTGTTCAAGCTAAAGCGGCTTATGCCGAATTATATGGCAATGAAAGCCGTTCAGTTTTTGGTATTGAATTTACTGAAGACCTTATGGTAGGTGTAGTTTCTACGTTAATGACAATTCTTATACTAGTTGCATCAGAAATTATTCCTAAAACTATTGGTGCTACCTACTGGAAACAACTCGCAAATTTTTCAGCAAAAACCTTAAATATTATGGTAATAGGCTTAAAATATACAGGGTTACTCTGGGTATTACGTCTGTTTACGAAAATGGTCGGTGGTGGTAAACATCATGGTAGTGTTCTAAGTCGTGAAGATTTCCACGCCATGACAGATATGGCCCATAAAGAAGGGGTATTTGAAAAATCTGAATCAACTATCATAAAAAATTTACTGCGATTTGATGATATTCTTGTAAAGGATATTATGACACCAAGAGCCGTTATGAAAATAGCTTCTGAGGAAAAGTCCATAGCTGATTTCTTTAAGGATAATCAAAAATTACGTTTTTCTAGAATTCCTGTGTACACCGAAAATATGGATAACATAACCGGATTTGTATTGAAGGATAATGTTCTCGAAGAGATGATCAATCAAAACGGAGAGATTCCATTAAAAGAGATTAAGCGCGAAATACTTGTAACTCGAAGAAGCACGCCCATTCCAACATTGTTTGAAACTCTTATTCAAAAACGTGAAGCTATCGCACTTGTAGTAGATGAATATGGTTCTGTGAGTGGATTAGTAACTATGGAAGATGTTATTGAAACTTTATTAGGCCTAGAGATAATGGATGAGAGCGATAATATAGCAGATTTACAGGTACTGGCAAGAAAAAATTGGGAAATACGCGCAAAAGCTTCTGGAGTCATTGAAAAGCCAAGTGTTTCACCGGACGAATAAAAACAAAATTATATCAATGGACGACGTTGCATATATTAATACACCATTAGGGGTTGCCAAAATAACTGGAAGCTCTGAAGGCCTTTCCTCTATCATCGTCTTAGATTCCGAAGAACCACTTACTGATGTTATACCAGAATCATTGGAAGATGCCATTTATCAACTAAATGAATATTTTGAAGGCATTCGAACAGAATTTCAATTAGACCTAAATCCTGAAGGCACAGAATTTCAAAAAAAGGTTTGGTTAGAACTGCAAAACATCCCTTATGGAAGAACAGCTTCTTATATGGAACTTTCAAAATTGATCGGTGACCCCAAAGCCATTAGAGCTGTGGGAGCTGCAAATGGCAGAAACCCACTTTGGATTATTGTACCATGCCATAGGGTTATTGGCAGCGATGGTTCACTTACCGGTTATGCCGGTGGCCTGCACCGAAAAAAGTGGTTATTGGAACATGAAAGTCCACACAAACAACAAAGTTTATTCTAACGCATCTATTTTTAGGGATTACAAAACAGACTGTCTAGTTTGTTTTGTAATTGAAAAACTCGTTTCTCGACAGGTTAATAGATTTTGGTCGATAAAAATTAGTTTTCCATCTTCATTTTTTTAAATCTTAAGTCCATTCGCAATTGAAAAACAGACTAGGTGGTCGGTAATCAATTAATCAACAAAATAGGTTGGAAGGAATTCCAAATTCCTTTGTACGACCAAATTACCTTCTAAAGAAACCAATAAAAAGCCTCCTATTTCATCCCCTACTTGATTTTGAAGCGCATATGAAATGGCAAAGAGATTTATATCTGAAAGATACTGACCAAATAATGGTCGTATACTTATTTCTTCATCTTCATTTACTTTATTGATCAATCCTACAATATCCAAAATCGTATTATTACCAGAATTCAAGTCTAGCACTGCAGGTCCGCTCTCAATTTCAAAAGGTTGTGTATATACGTATTGATAATATAATTTTTCATCTATTATCGCTCCATTTATCGGACCCGCTTCAAAAGGTTGTGCCATTGGTAATACCGAGGTAGATATGCTAAGAAAGTTTAAAGTATCAAAAAACTCTAAATTGGTATTACTATTACCTTCTTGAGTCAAAATTGCCAAATTTCCCAAGTCTGTAATTAGAAAACTAGGTTTTCCCTTACCAAACTCAAACGTCTTCACTATAGCATTAGCATCTACATTATACACCGCTAATTTATAATTTTCACTACCCGTTAGATATGTAATAAATAAATTTCCATTATCATACAAAGGCTCAAACAACCTTGTAATTCCGAACTCTAATGATATGTCAAAACCCTGCATGTCGGCAAAAGAAACAACACGTAATGTCAAATTAGTAGAACCAAGAGGCTTATAAAGTCCAAAATAAACCGAATTCTCATCATTAATCCCCCAAACCAAAGACCGTTCAGCGCTAGTCATGTAAAAATCAGGAAAAAAACTTATTTTACCTGTGCCTAAATTCTTTTGAGCAAGAGAAATTGCACTATTTGAAAAAGAATAAAATGACAACGAACCCTCAAATTCTCGTAGAGTTAAGTAATTGTTCTGTATACCTAATTCACTCGAAAGATTGATTCGGGTTCCTGTATTATTTAGACTTTCATAGTCGTATTGGTAAACTTCCTGCAAGTCTTCACCTATAATGGTTAGATTAAAATCTTGACTTTCTTTTGTTTCTTGAACATCGTCGTTACTGCACGAAAACAAAATAGCCGCAATGAAAAGAACTAAAACAATTAGGTGCTTATTACCGAAAATCATGGATATCTTTTGTGTTATAAAAATTAGCTAAATAGAATAATCGGCTACTATGTAATTGTAAGATTTCATAGCAATTGATATCCAGGCTTAAAGATACCATATTTTGAAACGAATTAAATTGGCCTTAGAATTGAAGAAATTATCTTAAATTCCTATTTCATAGTAATTTACATCTCTATGCTAAATAAAATACAACTAGAGCATATTCTATTTTTAGATATTGAAACCGTACCAGAAAAACGCTCCTTTGACCAATTGGATGATACCACCCAACAACTATGGGCCCACAAATCGCAATACCAACGAAAAGAAGAATTTACTGCCGAAGAATTTTATGATCGTGCAGGAATTTGGGCAGAGTTTGGTAAAATCATTTGTATTTCTGTAGGCTATTTTAAATTTCAAGGAGAAAATAGAAGTTTTAGACTTACTACTTTTCACGGGGAAGAAAATAAATTATTGCAAGAATTTAAAACATTATTAAACGAGCATTTCAACCATCCTAAAAACATATTATGTGCTCATAATGGTAAGGAATTCGATTTTCCATATATAGCGCGTAGAATGATTATTCATGGCATTTCTCTACCTAATAAGTTAGACCTATTCGGCAAAAAACCTTGGGAGATTCCACATATAGATACCATGGAGCTTTGGAAATTTGGAGATTACAAACATTATACGTCGTTAAAGTTAATGGCCCATGTTCTAGGTATACCTTCGCCAAAAGAAGATATTGATGGCAGTATGGTAAAAGCGGTCTATTATGAGGAAAACGATTTAAAAAGAATTGTAAACTATTGTGAGTTAGACGTTTTAACTACTGCACAAGTTTATTTAAGACTACGAAATGAATCGTTATTAGAAGATGATGAAATAAAGAAAGTAGCCAAATAATTAATATGATTAAAACGGTATAATTCTTACTAAAAAACAAGAATCCGTACTTTAAAAACTGCATGAATGATGTAATTTTACTAACAGTGTACTTTGTACTAAACCACTTTTAAATATGAAAAAATTCATTCTATTATCCTTTGTTGCCATAGCGCTATTCAGCTGTATGGAAGAAAAGGAAATCAGTTCTATAAATCCTGAAAATTGGTCTAAAAGAAAAATCACTTTAAACACTAAGGATTCACTGGAGTATGGAAAATCTTACCTTTCTATTTATTCTCAGATATATAGTAGTTCAGAGCATAAAACACACAACCTCACTGCTATGGTCAGTTTGCGAAATACAAGTGATATTGATACGATATATATCCTGAAAGCTGAATATTTTGATACACATGGCACTTCTTTAAGAAGTTATTTCAACCATCCTATTTATTTAGCCCCTTTAGAAACTGCTGAAATTATTATTGATGAGATGGATATAGAAGGTGGCACAGGGTCTAACTTTATTTTTGAATGGAACGCTCCAAAAGATGGTCCTGAGCCTTTGTTTGAAGGGGTAATGAATTCAACGGTTGGTCAACAAGGACTTTCATTTACAACACAATCTAGAAGAATAAAATAATATTAATACTTATAGAATTTTGTACTCTTGTTTACGTCAAAATCTTGAATTTGCAATACATATAATCCTGTAGGCAAATCAGAAACATTTATTCTAGAATTGGTAGCAGAATCCATTTTCAACTCTACACCACTTGTACTTAGTATTCTAAACACTGTACTATCGGTAGTTTTAATATTCAATTGAATCTCGTCAATTGCAGGATTAGGATATACACTAAAAGGAATTTCAGAATCAATACTTAACGTATTAAAAGTTTCTAAAACAGTTTTTTCACCTTGAAAGATAAAAGTAACTGGGTCGCTATATTCAGAAGCTATATTTTGAGAACAAAAAGTTCTAATTCTAAAAGAATATGTATTATCAACCATTAAGCCGTTCCAAGCAAAATTATTGATGGTAATGTATTCAGTAGACCATTCTTGTTGGTGAACTTCTTTATACTGTATTTCATAAAGTCCGTCTGTAGTAGCATCCCAAGTAAGGTCTACACTAGAGATTTCGGTTTTTTCTAAAGAAATTTGATCTGGGGCTTCAATTGAACAAGTAGTCATCATTACACCTGAAAGAATGATGGAAAAATCTTGTGTATTATTTTGTAATTCACCTTTATGAGTCACTGTAATGGTATACGTGCCGTTTGCATTTGGTATCTCAATACGTTCGAAAGGATCTACATTATTATCTCCTTTTATGGCAGCGCTACTAGCTTGCGCAGGATTTAATTTCCAAGGTAAAAAAGATTTACCGTTCTGAGTAATTCTAATATCAAGGTCATTATTCAATGCAGCAGTGGTATTGTTCAATTCACCTTTATTGATATAAGCTGATTCTAAATCAGTCCAAGAAATTGAAGCTATTAATGTCTCATTTCCTTTTGCAGAAACAGTCAATGAAAATGTTTCTCCGTTTTCTAATGACTCTTCGGCAACATGACTGGTAAAATCCTTATTATAAAGAAGCTCAGCAGCGCTCTTAGCATTCATAACGCCCCATCCCATTTTGTAATCAGGCCCTAATGCATCAACATCATCTGCTGTATGCAATGCCAAACCTTTTAGTGTAGCAGCTTTCATATAAGAACCATATAATTCTTCATTATACTGTTGCAACAATAATAAAGAACCTGTTACACCTGGTGTTGCCATTGAAGTACCTGAGGAAGTATTATAACTTGTATTACTATAAGAATCAGTAGAAAGTACTGATCCACCATTACCAGCGATATCTGGTTTAATTCTACCATCATCAACAGGACCAAAACTACTGTAAGCTGAAACATCTGCACTTTTCAAGTTACCATTTCCATCAATTTTAGAAATTACACCAGCTACTGTAATTCCATTTTTAGCTAATGTAAAACCTAGCAACACATCAAAACCATCTGCAGTTGTGCCGTAAATAGGTGACTCGTTGTCTCTGCTTTTTTGCGCATTACCTGCAGCAGAAACCATTAAGTAGTAAGGTGCGTTGTACATAATCTTGTCCCAATCTTGAGCTACTTTAGTATAAGCACCGAAATACCAATCTGGTACACGATCCGCTTTAATACCGTAAGAATGGTTAGAAAGTAAAAGTCCGTCAGCTGCTGCTTCAGTAACTTCAATTTTATCTCTTGTCCAATCGTGAGAAATAACACTTGCCATACTCGCTACACCCTTTGCCTCTTTCTTATGACCAGTTGAGATAATACTACCAGTAACTCGGGTTGCATGAGAATCTACTTCAGTTTGATCATCACCAATTTTAATTCGAGTGGTATATTCAACATGATTTTCTAAAGCTACACCTGAATCCCAAACACCTACTTGCATGCCTTCACCATTTAAATGAAGACCTAGCATACCATTTGTATTTAAAGTGGAGGCTCTAGATATTAAACCAGCTTCGTCAGAATAGGTTTCATAATATAAAGGACTACCATCTTCACCTATTTCTTGTAATTCGATTTTTTTACCGTTTGCTAGTGTTTCCTTAATTTTCCAATTGTTCAGTTTTGCAACTTCTTTCAATTGTATTCTTTTCATTTTATAATCAGAAACCAAATTAGATTTGAAACTAGCCAACTCGATATTCTTATTATTAGAAGTTATCTTTAATCGTTGCTCTGTAGATTGGCCATTAAGGTTCATTACTGTTGAGAACACTGAAAAAAGTACTATTAGAATACTACTTGCGCTGTATGTAGAGTTTTTGGTATTCATCGTTAGGCTATATAATTGTAAGATTTGGACTACAAATATATAAACCAGAAACTGTGTTCGATGAGTGAACACTTTTATTCGATGAATTACCTATACATTATGGTGAACCTGTTGTGAAAACATCAATTTATGTTGTGTAGGTTTTTTCTTTCTTTTTAAATATGTTATGAATTGAAGGTAAATACAGTATATACCGGAAAATGGTCACTATATCCACCCATATATCTATGTGACACGAAAGTTCTATAAGGAGTACCTTTATATTTGCCTTTCTTTTCCTTCAAAGATTTATGATCAAAGATACCGGCAGTATCAAAACTATGCGTGTTCTTTTCAAAGTTGAAGAATGAATTTGAAATCAAGACTTGGTCGAACATATTCCACTTCCCGCCATAGACAGAAGTCCCTCTACTGTCAGGAATGTGTAAAGTCTCCATAGCATTAAACAAACTTGTACCTTCCTTCAGCACTTGAATACTCTTTGAGGATGGGTCGTCATTAAAATCTCCCATTACAATAATGTTAGGCTCTAGCTCTTGCAACTTAATACTTTTAATATTTTGAATAATTTCTTCAGCAGCAATTACTCTTTTGTATTCAGTTTCAACATCACCATCTCGCCTAGATGGCCAATGGTTTACAAAGATGTGTACTAATTCTTTATTTAATTCACCCTTTACATAAAGTATATCTCTAGTAGTATCTCTAATACCACCAGCGTTATTGACCATTAGGGCTAAAGGTTCGGCATGTAGAACTTTAAAAAACTTTTTTCGATAAATAAGTCCAGTATCAATACCACGTTCATCTGGCGAATCGAAATGTATAAATCCGTAATCTAAATCCTCCATCGGTTCTGTATCTACAAGTGCCTGAAGAACACTATTATTTTCCGCTTCGGCAACACCAATTAATACCGGTGGATATGGATGTTTTTCTTCTCCAATTCTAATGATGGTTTTTGATAGTTTGGCCAGCTTATGTCGATATCGTTCTACAGTCCACTTTTTTATTCCAGTGGGGGTATAATCTCTATCTAAGGTA
>TARA_R110002051_G_scaffold255748_1_pt1 | contig 35493 bp, 35 predicted proteins | sample TARA_R110002051 | Tara Oceans TARA_R110002051 (sample SAMEA4397023) | marine metagenome | biome: Polar Biome; feature: [MES] marine water layer (ENVO:01000295) within the mesopelagic zone...; material: water (ENVO:00002006), including particulate matter (ENVO:01000060) such... | reverse complement strand
CGTTTTTATTTCTTTGACTATCTACAAAATTAAGATACCTTCGTTTTGTTACATGTATAAAAACACCTTTTCTATATTAATAAAAGCCTAATTTCTCTTGAAAACAACTTTATAAAAAAAAGTCGTTGCATAAACAACGACCCTCTTTAGAATTAATTTTCTTTCTTATTTCTTAACTATTATTTTCTCAGTTATAGTTCTATACTCCGAGGTAAACTGAACCAAATACATACCTGCATTAAGTCTGCTAGTATTGATATTTTGCATACCGTATTCTAACTCTTTTGCAGAACCTGAGATTATTCTTCTTCCGCTTACATCTATAATATTATAGTCCATCACTTCGTTATCAAATACTTCTATATCAACTTTTAAAGTATTCACTACAGGGTAAATATAACTATATCAATATCTTAATATTAGCATACGAGTTTTTAAGTGCTTCAGCTATTTGTTTTTTACCTAACCATTCCACATTAGTGATACCTTCATTTTCTTCAGCCAGTAATTCTCCCTTAAAATTAGTTTTCATCTCAAACCAATAGGTAATCTTAATTTTATGTCTCCCGTTACGTTTAAAAATATGATAGGTTGTATCTATGGGTTTTATTATTTTTAAACCCGTAACTCCAGTTTCTTCAGTGACTTCTCTAATAGATGTCTCCTCAATAGTTTCTTTACCTTCGGCTTTTCCTTTAGGTAAGTCCCATTTATCATTTCGGTAAATAAATAATATCTCATTATTGTCGTTAAAAACCTTTCCACCTCCAGCAATAACATTAGGTAGCTTTTTTAAAAACTTTTTAAGCAATTTTTCTTCATTTTTATGAATCAGGCGAACTTCACTTAAAGACGTATTATTGAGTTCCTTAATAACCTTTCCAATATTTACAGTATTGAGTAAATAATTTTTAAAGTTTGTTTCCTGATCAACTTCCGTGGTTAAAACTATGGGTTTAGCTCCAACAAAAACTTTATACATAAGTTGTATTTAACAAATTGGTTTTGGTAAAAATATCACTTTTAATTACAAATGGATAACTGTTGAAAAAATAATTTTTATTCTAAAATTAACAACCACAAAAAACCAAATTTATGTTTAATTTTGTTCCATGATTTTTAATAAAGAAACCGCTAGACAAACCGCCGAGGTTTTATTACAAGTAAATGCCATAAAACTTAGCCCTACAGAACCCTTTATTTGGGCATCAGGATGGAAATCACCAATTTATTGTGACAATCGAATTATATTGTCTTTTCCGCCAATTCGTAATTATATTCGCGAAACCATGGCAAAACATATTGAAAAACAATATGGTAAGCCAGATGTTATTGCGGGTGTTGCTACCGGAGCCATTGGCATCGGGATGCTAGTTGCTGAATATTTAGGCTTACCCTTTATATATGTTAGACCAGATGCAAAAGGACATGGACGAAAAAATCAAATTGAAGGTTTTATTCAAAGTGGTCAAAATGTAGTAGTTGTTGAAGATTTAATTAGCACTGGAAAAAGTAGTTTAAATGCTGTAAAAGCTTTGAGAGAAGCTAACATAACAGTTAAAGGTATGGTTGCTATTTTTACTTACGGTTTTGATGTGGCCACTGAGAATTTTAAAAACGAAGAGGTTACTTTACATACTTTAAGTAACTATGAAAATTTATTGGAACAAGCCCTAGACACCAACTATATTTCTGAAAAAGAATTAAAAACCTTGTCTGAATGGAATTCCAATCCTAGTGAATGGAACGCTAATTGATAACAAAGTACGTTGTTTAGTTGCAAAGCTTTTAAGAGGCACAACTAAACGCCTTAACAAATAACAACTAAACGATATTATGAATTTAGAATCCCCAAAAATTAGTGTTGAAAAATCTCCTGAAGATGTATTTAACTTTTTATCTGATATTAAAAATTTTGAAGCTTTAATGCCCGAAAACATTAGCAAATTTGAAGTTTTAGGTAAAGATAAATTTTTATTTGCCTTAAAAGGAATGCCAGAAATTATTTTAAAAAAGAAAGAAGTTATACCTCCAAATAAAATAGTTTTTGGAGCTGCTGGTGGAAAAATTGATTTTTCACTTATTGGAAATATTGTTAAAATTGAAGAAAAAACCAGTGAAGTACAATTAGAATTTACTGGCGAATTTAACCCTATGATGGCAATGATGATTAAAAGTCCAATTAAAAAGTTTATTGAAACACTGGTTACAAGTATTCCAAAAGCTATCTAATACATAAGCGTAATTTCTTTAAGATCAAATTTTTTTACAATTTCGTCTTCTAAAATTACTTGTAGTTTACCATATTTTGTAACACCTTTTATAAAACCAGAGAACATAACACCTTCAGCATCTTTAAATGTTGAAGGTTTATTTTTTCTAAACAAATTAGCCTCATATTCATTTTTAACAAAATCATATTTTTCATCTTGTAAAAGTGAAGAATATTCTTTTGTATATTGAATGATAAGCTGTAAAATCTCATCCAAATTGTAATGAATTCCAGTAATATTCTTTAAGGACGAAGCTTTTGGAAGATTCTCAAACTTAGTCTGGTTTACATTAATACCTATTCCAATAATCGTTGAGCTTAGCTTATTTTTTATGACATTTTCTATCAAAATACCACAAATCTTTTTGTCTGCTGACAAAATGTCGTTTGGCCACTTAATACGTAAATCAGGAATATTCAAGGTTTTAAAGGTCTTAAGAATAGCTAAAGAAATGGCCATGCTAATATAGAAAGGAAATTCAACATCGTGCATACTTAAATCCTTAAACACACTAAACATAAGGTTCTTCCCTCTATCAGAGTTCCAAATTGTACCCATTTGCCCTCTGCCATGTGTTTGCCTTTTAGCCATAATAACCGTATAATCGGCAACATCTTCTTCACTAATTAGTCTTCGCAAGTAGTTATTTGTGGAATCGATGGCATCAAGTTTGATTATAGGCATATTGGAGTTATTTAAACACTTTAAAATCTTATGATTATTTTGAAGTATAAAGAACTAAAAAAATAATAACTTTGCACAAATTAAATAAAATTAATGGCGAAACAAAAAATAAGCGCAGACCAACTAATATCTGTAATAATAAGTGGGATTGAAGATGTTAAGGGGAAAGAAATAAATATTTTAGATTTAAGAGAAATTGAAAACACGGTTTGTGATTATTTTATAGTTTGTGAAGGAACTTCAAATACACAAGTAAACGCCATAGTTAGTTCAATACAAAAAAAAGTTAGCAAAGCGCTTAAAGATAATCCTTGGCATACAGAAGGCTTGGACAATGCCGAATGGGTACTAATAGACTATGTAAATGTTGTAGTGCATGTTTTTCAAAAACATATCAGAGCATATTATGATATTGAAGGCCTTTGGGGCGATGCAAAAACTACAGTTATAGAAACGAGTTACTAAAAGAAAAAAAATGGCAAACGAGAAAAAGAATATAAACGATAAGACGCCTAAATTTAGTCCATATTGGATTTATGGTATTTTAATAGCTCTATTTTTAGGGTTTCAATTGTTTAGTAATAGTGGTTATCAAGATGGAACAATGACAACACCATCAGACTTTTTTAAATATCTGGAAGCTGGTGAAGTTGAACGTGTGGATATTGTAAAAAACACCAGAGTAGCAAAAGTTTATTTAACCAAAGAAGCTGAAAATCAAGAGGTTCACAAAAGGTCTAAACCGCAAGCATTTATACCTTCAGCTACGCCACTACCTAATTATAAATTTGAATTTGGAGATCTTCAAAATTTCGAGAATCAATTAAACGAAATTACAGCAGATTTAGATACTAAACCTATTGTAAAGTTTGATACTGAAACCAATGATTGGGGCAACCTATTAATGGGTATTTTACCATTTATTTTACTTATTGGCGTTTGGATATTTATTATGCGTAGAATGTCTGGAGGTGCTGGCGGAGGTGCTGGCGGACAAATTTTCAACATAGGAAAATCCAAAGCAAAACTTTTTGACCAAAACACAGAGGTGAAAACAACCTTTAAGGATGTTGCCGGTTTAGAAGGTGCAAAAGAAGAAGTACAGGAAATAGTGGACTTTTTAAAATTCCCTGAAAAATATACTACCCTTGGTGGAAAAATACCTAAAGGCGCTTTGCTTATAGGCCCCCCAGGAACAGGTAAAACGTTATTAGCTAGAGCTGTAGCAGGCGAAGCAAAAGTGCCATTCTTTTCTTTATCAGGTTCAGATTTTGTGGAGATGTTTGTTGGTGTTGGCGCATCGAGAGTTAGGGATTTGTTTAAACAAGCCAAAGAAAAATCACCTTCAATTATTTTTATTGATGAGATAGACGCCATTGGTCGTGCTAGAGGCAAAAATGCCATGTCTGGCAGTAATGATGAGCGCGAAAACACTTTAAATCAATTATTAACAGAAATGGATGGTTTTGGCACAAATACCAATGTAATAGTGGTTGCCGCTACCAATAGAGCTGATATTTTGGATAAAGCACTGATGCGAGCTGGACGTTTTGATAGACAAATTTTTGTCGATTTACCAGATGTCCGTGAACGTAAAGAGATTTTTGAGGTGCACTTGCGTCCTCTTAAAAAGGCAAAAAATTTGGATTTAGATTTTCTATCCAAACAAACCCCTGGCTTTTCTGGAGCAGATATTGCCAATGTTTGTAATGAAGCCGCTCTAATTGCTGCAAGAAATGGGAAAAAAGCAGTAGATAAACAAGATTTTCTTGATGCCGTAGATAGAATAATTGGAGGCTTAGAAAAGAAAAATAAAATTGTTACACCGAGCGAGAAAAGAGCAGTTGCCTTTCATGAGGCAGGACATGCTGTTACGAGTTGGATGTTAGAACATGCTGCACCATTGGTAAAGGTTACTATTGTACCACGTGGTCGCTCTTTAGGCGCTGCCTGGTATTTACCAGAGGAACGCTTAATTGTTCGCCCAGAACAAATGCTTGACGAAATGTGTGCCGCTCTTGGAGGACGAGCTGCAGAAAAAGTTATATTTAATCAAATATCTACTGGTGCATTAAGTGATTTAGAAAAAGTTACCAAACAAGCTAGAGCTATGGTTACCATTTATGGCCTTAGTGATAAAATAGGAAATTTAACTTACTACGATTCTTCTGGACAAAGTGAATATGGCTTTACAAAACCATATAGCGAGCAAACGGCCGAATTAATTGATAAGGAAATATCAGATATCATTGAAAAGCAATATCAACGAGCTATTAAGTTACTTGAAAAAAATAAAGACAAACTTACAGAACTTGCAGAGGTGCTTCTTGAAAAAGAGGTTATTTTCAAAGATAATCTAGAAAAAATATTTGGTAAACGTCCTTTTGAAAAGGAAGCACAGGAATTACCTAAGGTAAAGGGAGAAGAATCTCCACAAGAATAGATTTCTTCAATATTTTATTAAGCTTTTAGTAAAAATCTTAAATTAATCGCACGGTTAATTTAAGATTTTTTATATTTGATAAATACCAAAAGGAATTAGTTAATAGCAGCTAACTTAATGAGTCTTTTTAGAAAAATTTTTGGTTCTAAATCTGAACGTTCAGACGAAGAACTAAAATCCAATGACAGGGGCAGATATATGCCTGAAATAAAACTACCAATAGATGAAAAATTTACTATAAATTTTAAAGCTAATGGTGGCAAATTCTTGTATTGTGAAAATTTAAACGAAATATATGAGAATTTAAATCACATCATCAAAGAAAATAATTGGGAAGACAAAAAGGTTTTACTATTAAACAAAGAGCTTGAAGATAAATTTAAAAATGCTGAACTTAAAACGACCTCAAAAATAAGCGACTCCACTTTTTTTCTAACAACCTGTGAGAACCTAATTGCAAATGATGGTTCTTTGCTTATTTCCTCAAAACAAATCTTTGAAAAAAAACTACCTGAACTACCTGTGAATTTTATTGTTTTTGCCACCACAAGTCAGATTGTGGAAAATATAGGTGAAGGTTTACGAGGAATAAAATCAAAAAACAGAGAGAAAATTCCAACAAATATTACCACAATAAAGCACTTTAAATCAAATGATGATAAAGATTTTTTAAGTTATGGTAGTAGTGCCAAAAACCTATACCTATTACTTTTAGAAGATTTATAGCATGAAAGAAACGCTTGTACGATCACTTTCTGGCTTAATCTATGTCTCTTTATTACTTATTTCTATTTGTTTTGAACAAGCATTAATTGCTCTGTTTTTTATATTTGGACTAATTTGTATGGGAGAATTTAAAAAATTAATCCAGCTAAAAAGTATAGTCCCCTATTTTATTTTCATAATCCTATACGGCGCTTTTGCCTATTGGGAGTTAGTTTTAAACACTGATAATGGGTTTAATGAAATTGTTCAGATACTTACCGTACTCACCATATTCGTAGAGCTATTTTTAATTAAGGATTTATTTTCTGGAAAAACAATTCCTCTTTTTAGCACCAAACGTTTTATACTAACAACCTTCTATTTATCTAGTTCTTTTGTTTTTTTAATTTTAATTGCAAATTATTACGAAACCTATAATTCAAAAATACTCTTAGGTTCATTTATCCTAGTTTGGGTTAATGATTCCTTTGCATATTTAGTTGGGAAAAATTTTGGTAAGCAAAAACTTTTTGAAAAAATTTCGCCTAAAAAAACAGTCGAGGGCTTTCTTGGTGGGTTATTCTTTTCATGTGTTGCTAGTTATTTTATTACTACTTTTACTGAAACACTCGATTTTACCAGCTGGTTGATATTAAGTATTATTATTAGTGTTTTCGGGACTTTAGGTGATTTAATTGAGTCTAAGTTTAAACGACAAGCAAACGTAAAGGATAGCGGTATAATTATGCCCGGGCATGGGGGTTTGCTAGACCGTTTAGATAGTATTATTTTTGCAGCTCCATTTATATATTTATTTTTAAGAATTTTACACTATGTTTCATAAAGAAGGTCATAAAATCATTTTTATAACATTTGTTATAGTTGTCGCTTCCTTTCTGTTAGTTGATAGCTTTGTATCAATTAAGTGGTTACAAACCGCCATTATGATTACTTTATTGGTGTTTTTAATTTTAATGCTTCAGTTTTTCAGAAATCCTAAACGTTTAACTTCAATTAACGATAAACAAGTCGTGTCGCCTGTGGATGGTAAAGTAGTGGTTATTGAGGAAGTTTTTGAAAAAGAATATTTTAAAGAAAATCGTTTGCAAGTAAGTATATTTATGTCACCCATAAACGTTCATGTTACCCGTTACCCAATTAGTGGCAATATTATTTTTAGTAAACATCATCCTGGAAAATATTTAGTGGCATGGCATCCTAAAGCTAGTGAGGAAAATGAGCGCACCACTGTAGTTATTGAAAATGAAGCTTACGGTAAAGTACTATACCGACAAATTGCGGGAGCACTTGCAAAGCGCATAGTAAATTATGCAAAACAGAACTATAAAGCCATACAAGGAACAGATTCTGGTTTTATAAAATTTGGCTCAAGAGTCGATTTATTTTTACCTTTAGATACTAAAATAAATGTAACACTCAATCAAAAAGTACGTGGTGGAGAAAGTGTTATTGCTGAGATTAATGAGTAGAGAAGAATTAGACATAGAATTTCGAGAAGCTGTGAAGCGCGTGAATGACCATGGAGAACCCTTTCCAGCAGACACGCTGCTAAAACTTTATGCCTATTATAAAAAGGCTACTAACGATTACGGAAGACCTAAAAGCAAAAAGGCCATAATTAACGCTTTTAAAACCAACGCCTTGTTTCAAGCCAAAGACCTTGACGAAGATGAAGCTAAACAAAACTATATTGATTTAGTAAACAACTACTTTTTGTATAGGAAATAGTTTTTTGAGTTTTCTTATATTTAAGCTTGCCAGAGAAAAACTATAAATTTGTTTAACATTAGACATAAAAAATTAAAACGATTTCATTCATGTAGGCATTAGCAGCAAACTAAAACGAACGTAAAAATGAAACAATTTATTTTATTGATATTCATAATTTCTTTAACATCTTGCACCGCAACAAGACAGATTAATGGAATCACTACTACTGGATATGGATATTCTGAACCTCAAGTACCAATAACAAAATCGTTGTTTGACGACAAAAATTCAACAATTTCGGAAGAAAATATTCAGAAAATTCTAGATGGAAATTATTCGTTGCCAAAGAATTTGCGAGTCTCAATTGTTAAACTTCAAAGCACCCAAAATCAAAGAAGATATTATTGGTCAGATGAGACTTATTTAAAATCACAACAAGCATATTTGGATTTATTTTCTAATATATTCAAACAATCTAATAGAATAAATACGGTCTCTGTTATTCCAGATTTATTAGTATCAAGTAATCCGACTTTTATAAGTATTAGAGAATCAGCGGTTAGGACGCAATCAGATATTGTTGTGATCTATTCTATAACTAGTGACATTTATTCCAAATATAAATTATTTTCAAAATCTGACATCAAAGCTTTTGCAACAACTCAATTGATTGTTTTAGATGTTAGAACAGGTTTAATTCCATTTTCGACAATTGTAACTAAAGATTTTCAATCAAAAAAGCAAGATAACGAAGTGAACGAAAATGAAGCAGTTAATAGAATTAAGGATAAAGCAGTTTTACTAACCATCGAAGAAATCGGAAAAAAATTAAAGAATTTCCTAGAAAACGAATAAAATCCAGCCCTATAATCATCTGCTAAACAAACACTTTAGTCCAAACTAGCCAAACTCGCCTTTAAAGTTTCAATTTTAGCCAAAGCATCTGCCTCTTTTTTCTTTTCGCTTGCTACAACTTGTTCTGGCGCACTAGCTACAAAACGCTCGTTAGACAATTTCTTTTGTACAGATTTTAAAAAGCCTTCTGTGTAGTTTAACTCATCGGTCAGTTTTTTAATTTCAGCTTCAATATCTATAGCACCAGCCAGTGGCACAAAATATTCGTTTGATTTTACCCTAAAGGTCAAAGCACCATCAATGGTTTCAGAAACATAATCTATACTTTCCAGATTTCCTAATTTGGCAATAACTCCATCAAACGTGGTGGTAGCATTTTCATTGTTTATTATTGAAAACCTAATAGCATCTTTAAAAGCAATATTTTTTTGTTTTCTAATGTTTCTAATGCCCGAAATAACTTCTGATGCAAATTCAAATTCAGAAATTAAAGTCTCATTTACGGTTGTATATTCAGGCCATTTAGAAACTATTAAAGCGTCGCTTGGTGTTCTTTCAGAAATATAATGCCAAATATCTTCTGTTAAGAAAGGCATAAATGGATGTAAGATTTTTAAATTATTCTCGAAAGCTTTAATCAGAGCATTATAAGTTTCAGCATCTACAGGCTTTTGGTATGCGGGTTTTACAATTTCTAACAACCACGACGAGAAATCGTCCATAATTAACTTATAGGTTGTCATTAAAGCATCACTCAATCTATATTTACTAAAATGATCTTCTATTTCCAATAAAGCCTTTTGAAACTTAGATTCGTACCATTCTATCGCTATTTTACTAGCTTTTGGTTGTTCAATGGTTTTATCAACTTCCCAACCATCAATTAAACGATATGCATTCCAAATTTTATTACCGAATCCTTTACCCTGCTGACAAAGGGCTTCATCAAACATTAAATCGTTTCCAGCAGCGCTACTTAATAATAAACCTACTCGTACACCGCCAGCACCATATTCTTCAATAAGTTTTAACGCATCAGGAGAATTCCCTAAACTTTTACTCATTTTTCGCCTTTGTTTATCTCGCACTAAACCAGTTAAATACACATTACTAAATGGTTTTTTACCTTTATATTCGTAACCAGCAATAATCATACGTGCTACCCAAAAGAACAAAATATCTGGTCCTGTAACCAAATCATTAGTAGGATAGTAATATTTTATCTCTCCATTTTCAGGATTTCTAATGCCATCAAACACAGACATTGGCCATAACCAAGACGAGAACCAAGTATCTAAGGCATCAGTATCCTGACGCAAGCTATTAGCTGTTAGCTCTTGGTTGTTAGTTGCCACTCTTGCTTTTTCAACTGCTGTTTCTATGTTTTCTGCAACTACAAAGTCTTCTTTTCCATCACCATAGAAATATGCTGGTATTTGTTGTCCCCAAAGTAATTGACGTGAAATGTTCCAATCGCGGATATTTTCCATCCAGTGACGATAGGTGTTTTCAAACTTCTTTGGAAATAATTTAATCTCAGCATCTTCACCTAAAACTGCTTTAATTGCTGGTTTTACCAAATCTTCCATTTTTAAGAACCATTGATCGCTTAATCGAGGTTCTATAACAGCTTTGGTTCTTTCAGAAGTTCCAACTTTATTAATATGCGTCTCTGTTTTAATTAAAACCCCTGTTTCTTCCAATTCTTTGGCTACAGCTTTTCTAGCAACAAAACGATCTAGACCTTCAAACTGAAGTCCGTAACTGTTTAAAGTAGCGTCGTCGTTAAAAATATCAATAACTTCAAGATTATGTTTATCTCCTAAATTCTTGTCGTTTTCATCATGTGCTGGCGTCACTTTTAAACACCCAGTACCAAACTCAACATCAACATAATCATCTTCAATAATTGGAATAACTCTATTACAAATAGGCACTATGGCCTTTTTTCCTTTTAAATGCGTAAAACGTTCATCATTTGGATTAATACAAATTGCGGTATCTCCGAAAATAGTTTCAGGACGTGTAGTTGCAATTGTTAAGTATTCCTCCCCTTGCCCTTCCGAAGGAGGGGGATCATCTGCATTTAGGATTTTATACTTTAAATAATATAAGTTTCCTTGACGTTCTTCATGAATTACTTCCTCATCAGATAACGTTGTTTTTGCCTCTGGATCCCAATTCACCATTCGGTAACCTCTGTAAATCAAGCCTTTTTCATATAAATCGACAAAAACCTTAATTACTGCTTCTGACATATCGTCATCCATAGTAAACTTTGTACGTTCCCAATCGCAAGAACATCCCAGTTTTTTTAATTGCTCTAGAATAACACCTCCATATTCTTCAGTCCAATCCCATGCATGTTTTAAAAACTCATCTCGAGACAAATCATTTTTATCAATACCTTGCTCCTTTAATTTAGCCACAACTTTAGCCTCAGTTGCTATAGATGCATGATCGGTACCAGGAACCCAACATGCATTTTTACCTTGCAAACGCGCACGACGAATTAATACATCTTGAATGGTGTTATTAAGCATGTGCCCCATGTGTAGCACACCAGTAACGTTTGGTGGCGGTATAACAATGGTGTAAGGCTCTCTTTCATCGGGTGTTGAATGAAAATAATTATGCTTCATCCAGTAGCTGTACCACTTACTTTCTACCTGACTTGCATCATATTTTGATGGAATTTGCATGCTTTGGAATAGTTTTTGAACATTGATGTGCAAAAGTACTTATATTTCTTTTTCTGTGAAAGTTATATAACTGATGATAAATATGTAATTGCTATATATTTTGACAGTTTTACCTAAGTACATGACAAAAATTGAAACATACATTTTAAATAACTGATTATCAATAGCTCTATAATATTTGGCGTTTCAGACCTGTCAGGTTTTAGAAACCTGACAGGTCTCGATTTCAGTAGACTTAATAGAGTTTAATAAATGTTAATATAATTTTTGTCATGTACTAAACAGTTTTACTTAAAAATAAGGAAAAGTTATATGTACATTTAACCATGTCGAATATGTTAACAAACGTGTATTAGGTCTAATTTTTTTGCGTGTTGTGGAAAAAGTAAGTATGTTTGACAAGAATTTAATTTAAATATTATGAAACAATTAATTACAATTTTGTTTATCGGATTAATCAGTTTTTCTGTAAATGCTCAAGATAAGGTTGCGAAAATAGAGTTTAAAGCAGACACTATTGATTACGGAACTATTGAAAAAGGAGCCGATGGTGTAAGAGTTTTTGAATTCACTAATACAGGTGATGCGCCTCTTATAGTATCCAAGGTAACTTCTAGTTGTGGATGTACTGTCCCGAAATGGTCAAAAGAGCCTATTTTACCTGGAAAAACAGGAGAGATACAAGTAAAATATGACACCAACAGAGTTAGTCCTATTAGAAAAACAATTACAGTTATCTCTAATGCTGAAACACCTACAGTAGCTTTAAAAATAAAAGGTCTAGTGGTAGATCCCAGCAAAGAAAGTGTTCTTGAAAAGAAAGAAAAGAGTGTTGTTCAGCAATAAAACAATTATCAAAATATAACAATCAAAGCCTAAGCGCCAAAGTTTAGGCTTTTTTTATTTAAAAAGATCTTCCAACTTAAACACAAAATTTAAAAGTTCACCATTTCTCTCTACTTTTAATCTTATGGTTTTACCAGCATCATCATAAAATATTCTCATCAATTTTTGTAATGAAAATTTGTAAGTAGGTAAATTGTTTATTCTTAAAACAATATCTCCATTTAGTAAACCAGCTCTTTGGGCAGGCGAGTTTTCTATTAATTCAACAATAGCGTACGCTGGTTTTAAAGCAATTTTATAATCGGGATTTATTAAGAACCTGGTGCTATTTAGAACCTCATTATTTTTATTTAAACCCGTTTTTTTATTTGAAATTTCATTATCTATTTCTTTTACAAATCTAAAACCGTCATGTGCTAATTCAATACCGCTTTTGTTGTAACTAAACTTATCTTTAAAATAACTATTCTTTTTAAGTGTAATAATGGCTCTTTGATAATCTATAATAATATTAAACCGTTTTAAAATATTACCTGCCAAACTTCCATTACGATCTTTAAATTTTCTGGCATGTAAAGTATAGGTTGAATCTGGGAAAGCAACATTCGGGTTTTTAAGAGTAAAGTTTTTTAAGGAAAAGGATTCAATTTTTGAGCGTTTACCGTAAACACTGCCGCTTAAACCGTATCCTAAAAAATCTTGAAAATATTTATCGCTTGATTCTATACCTAATAAATCATCCTCAAATAACCAAAGTGCATCACTGCCACCAGAATCGATTAATAATTTTACTGGAATTTGATTGCCTTCAATTTCAACTTCACAATTAATGTAAGGCTTGTTTCTGTAAAACTCTAAATTCAACTGTTCACACTTTGCGTTACATTTCCTGTATTTATAGTATTTAGTTTCTGTGAGCCTTAAAAACTGGTTTGAATAATTTATTTCTACAATTAAATCTTTAAATAAGTCGTAGCCTATTATACCGTGAACAGGAATACCCAATCTAGGACCAAAATTTAAATTTGCGTCATATATGGCATATAAATCTTGATTGAGCTTAATAGCGTCACCAATCCTTAAAACATTATTTTTAGACCTCAGTGCTTCAACTGATTTACCTTCACCTAAACCTCTTAAAAATATTTTCTTAGTGTTTTTTATTCTTAAAGTATCAGACACATTCAAAAAATTAAAAATTATGGGTTTACTCACACCCGTATCCAATAAAAAAGATAGCGTAACGCCATTTATTTCAACAGGCAGTATAATTAAATTATGGATTAGTTTGAATTTAATTTTAGCTGAATGCTTTCTGTTTTGAACAATAAATTTTTCTTGGGAAAAACTAAATCCCGAAGAGCAAAAAAATAATATTATGAGTAGAATTCGACTTATCATTAACAATTAAATAATATTATCCAACTGAATTTACAAATCTTTAAATTAGTTTATGGAATAAGAGCCGTATTTTAAAAAAACTTTAAGATAATTTTCTCAACTTTGTCATTAAATTGATTTTTAATGCCATCTATATCAAAAAAAGGGGAATCCATGCCCCAATCACCAATTCGTAAATTAGTTCCTTTTGCTGAACTAGCTGTTAAAAAAGGAAAGTCTATTTATTATTTAAATATTGGACAACCAGACATAAAAACCCCTAAAATTGCTCTACAAGCTGTTAAAGAAAGTAATATTGAGGTTTTAGCCTACTCCAGATCTGAAGGCTCTGAAACATACAGACAAAAAATATCCTCTTATTACCGCAAACATGATATTGAAGTTAAACATGACGATATTATTGTAACTACTGGCGGTAGTGAGGCACTTCTTTTTGCATTTGGAAGCATTATGGATGTGGATGATGAAATTATTATCCCAGAGCCTTTTTATGCCAATTATAATGGGTTTTCAACGGCATCTGGTGTAAATATTATTCCTGTAATTTCAAAAATTGAAACTGATTTTGCGCTTCCACCCATTGAGGAATTTGAAAAACTGATTACACCAAAAACAAAGGCCATATTAATTTGTAACCCTGGAAACCCAACTGGTTATTTATATTCAAAAGAAGAGATACAAAAACTTGCGACTATTGTTAAAAAACATGATTTATTTTTGATTGCTGATGAAGTATATCGTGAATTTGCCTATGATGGCAATGTACACTACTCTATAATGCAAGAACCGGGTTTGGAAGATAATGCTATTATGATTGATTCTGTATCTAAACGTTACAGTATGTGTGGTGCTCGTGTAGGCTGCCTAGTTTCAAAAAACAAATATGTTATACAAACGGCATTAAAATTTGCCCAAGCTCGCTTAAGTCCGCCAACACTGGCACAAATAGCTAGCGAAGCGGCACTGGAAACACCACAAAGTTATTTTGACGCTGTTATTGAGGAATATGTTGAACGCAGAAATATTTTAATTACGGAATTGCAAAAAATAGAAGGCGTTAAAGTAGCTAAACCAAAAGGTGCTTTTTATTGTGTGGTTGAGTTGCCAATTAAAAATTCAGACCATTTTGCACAATGGCTTTTAGAGGATTTCCATGTAAATAATGAAACCGTTATGGTTGCTCCTGCTGCTGGTTTTTATTCAACACCTGGCATTGGCTTAAACCAAATACGAATTGCATACGTACTTAAAAAAGAAAGCTTAATAAAAGCCGTAAATATTTTAAAAGAAGCCCTAAAAGTTTATAAAGACTAGTGCAAATTCAACAAAATATATCCTTAAAACCATATAACACCTTTGGTATTGATGTTACGGCTAAACATTTTGTTTCCATAACAAATATTGAAGCATTGAAAGCTGTTTTAGATCTAAAAGACTATCCCAATAAACTCATTTTAGGAGGTGGCAGCAATATGTTATTAACTAAAAATCAAAATGTTTTAGTTGTTCATATTAATATAAAGGGTATTTCAGTTATTTCGGAAGATGACGATATTGTAATTATTAAAGCCAATGCGGGTGAAAACTGGCATGAGTTTGTTTTATGGTGCTTAAAAAATGATTACGGCGGTTTAGAAAACATGTCGCTTATTCCTGGCAATGTTGGTACGGCTCCAATCCAGAATATTGGTGCTTATGGTGTTGAGCTTAAAGATTCTTTTGTATCCTGTGAAGCTTTATCATTAGAAACACAAAATATTCAAATATTCAATAAAGAAGTCTGTAAATTTGGTTACAGGAATTCAATTTTCAAACAGGAAGCCAAAGGAAAATATATTATTACCAGTGTTACCTTTAAACTTACAAAAAGCAACCATCAATTACATATTAATTACGGTACTATTGCATCACAGTTAGAGGAAACGGGCATTAAAAATCCAACTATTCAAGAGGTCTCCGAAGCTGTTATTAATATTAGGGAAAGCAAATTACCAAATCCTAAAGACATTGGGAATAGTGGTAGCTTTTTCAAAAACCCTGTGATCTCTAAGAAACAATTTGATATTTTAGCTGAAAATTTTAAGGATATACCAAGTTATCCTATTTCAGATGATGAAGTTAAAGTTCCCGCAGGTTGGCTTATTGAAAAAGCAGGTTTTAAAGGAAAGCGTTTTGGGAATTATGGTGTGCATAATAAGCAAGCACTGGTGCTGGTGAATTATGGAAATGCAAGTGGTGAGGATATACTAAATCTTTCAAGATTAATTCAGAAAACAATAAAACGCCTTTTTGACGTTACTATTGAAGCCGAAGTTAATATCTTGTAATTAAAAACTTATCTAAAATATTTCAACTCATTTTCGGTTAAAAACAAAAATTCAAACAAGTTCTAAAAGAAATTTCTAACTTTGGTATCTTACAAACTATAACTAAACCAGCCTAATATTGATTTCAGCAATAGAAAAAGAAATAGTTACTTTATTAGATAAAGGCGATAAAAAAGCCATTAACTTATTGTATGAATATTATGCTGATTCACTTTATGGCGTTATTCAGAAAATAATAAAGGACGAAGACACCGCCCAAGATGTATTGCAAGAAAGCTTTGTTAAAATATGGCGTTACGCAAAAAAATACGATGCCAGTAAAGCAAAACTCTTCACATGGCTTTATAGAATTGCCTATAATACGGCAATTGATAAAGTAAGATCCCAAAAAAATAAATCTGGAAAGGAAGTCCAGATTGAAACTTCTGCCGTATATAAAATAACATCGAACGAGTTAAATCAAGATGTATTGGATATTAGAAAGCACCTAAGAAGCTTAGATGAAAAATATCAAATTGTACTAAATGCACTCTTTTTTGAGGGCATGACACAGCAAGAAGCTAGTGATGAATTGGATATTCCGTTGGGAACTATAAAATCGAGATTAAAAATTGGATTGAGAGAACTTAAAAAAATCTACGATCCTCAATAAAACAAAGTCATGAATGAGAAAATAAATACTTTTTTAAATTCTGGCCTATTAGAAAATTATCTATTAGGAAAAACCACTTCTGCTGAAACAGAAATGGTTGAATCCTATATTTCAAAATACCCAGAAGCACAAAATGCGTACAACACATTACAGCATAATTTGGAAATTGTTGCAAAAAGTAATGCTGTTGAAGCTCCAAAACATATTCTAAATAATATTTTAGAAGAACTGGATGAGACACCCGTAATAAAAATGAATACCACGAGAAAATATAAAAAGTGGTATAAATTTAGCGTTGCAGCTAGCGTTGCTGCCCTAATTCTTGCAGGAACTTCGTATACATTTTATAATCAAAGTCAAAAACTTTCGGAAGAAAACCAAGTGGTTGTAGATGAGATTTTTGATTTGCGAAGTGATATTGAGAAAAACAATATGATGCTTGATAATGTTATGAGGCAACTTTTAAAGCTTAATAATCCTGAAACTGAAAAGTATATTATTAACGGAAATGAAAGAGCTAAAGATTTAAAAACAATTGCTTACATAAATCCTAAAGAAAAGACATCGATGATTGATGTGGTTTCTTTACCACAATTACCTGAAGAACAATGCTACCAAATATGGGCAGAATTGCAAGGAAAAATGGTGAGTTTAGGTATTTTAAATAAAGCAGATAGAAAGCTAATTAATATTCCTTACGCAGAAGATGCTTTAGCTTTAAACATCACTATAGAACCTAAAGGTGGTAACACTGTGGCCTCTTTAGATAATAAAGTTGCAGAAATTGAATTACAATAGATTAATAGCTTAATCTCCTTAATAAAAAAGCCTCATTTAAAATTTTGAATGAGGCTTTTTTTTATGTTAAATAGTTGTCTATTTTTCTTAAATAATATTTTGTGATAGCTCTTAATTATAGTAGTTAAATAAGCTTACACTGCGCAAAAAAAATATAATATTTCAAAAAATTCTGCTAACTTTTTTTTCATAACTAAACAAAAAGTTCGATTAGTTGAATTGTTAATCTAACAATAATTATCATTTCTACACTTAAAACAATCAATACTTTTCCTTAGCAACTATTCATAATAATTAATTGCCTTTTTGATGAAAAACTTTATCTTTGTATCAAAATATTTAAGATGAAACTTCTTTTAATTACACTTGTTTTACTGGGATTGGGGATTGCTGGAATTGCTATAAAAATTTGGACCAAAAAAGATGGTAAATTTGCAGGCACTTGCGCAAGCCAAAACCCAGCGCTAAATCAAGATGGTGAAGCTTGCGGTTTTTGTGGAAAAACCCCAGATCAATTTGATGATTGTAAAGAACCTGAACATTCTTAGTATTAAATGGATATACTTGATTTTATGTGCTACACATTTATTGTTGTAGTTTTTATTCAAGTTGTTTATTATCTCTATTTATTTCGAAGATTCGCTTTTATCAAACCCGAACAAACAACTTCTAAAAAAGTTCCGGTTTCCGTTATTATTTGTGCTAAAAATGAAGCTGAAAATTTGCAGCTATTTTTGCATTCAATTATTTCCCAAAACTATCCAGAATTTGAAATGGTACTTATTAATGATTCCTCAGCTGATGAAACATTGGAGGTGATGGAACGTTTTGCAAAGGGTCATTCCAATATCAAGATTGTAGATGTTAAAAATACTGAGGCCTTTTGGGCAAACAAAAAGTACGCTTTAACATTGGGTATAAAAGCATCAAAGCACGAGCATTTATTATTTACTGATGCCGATTGCAAACCCGTTTCTGAATATTGGATAAAGGAAATGTGTTCTCATTTTAATGAAAAACAATCTATTGTTTTAGGCTATGGGAAGCATACAAAAATTAAAAAATCATTTTTTAATAAGCTTGTGCGTTTTGAAACCTTAATGACTGCCATTCAATATTTTTCTTATGCAAAAATTGGTTTACCCTATATGGGCGTTGGTAGAAATTTAGCATATACTAAAAAGGAATTTTTTAATGTGAATGGTTTTGTAAACCATATTAAAATAAATTCTGGTGATGACGATTTGTTTATAAACCAAATTGCTAATAGTAAAAATGTATCCATTTGTTTTTCAAAAGAAAGTTTTACAGAATCTGTGCCAAAATCCACTTTTAAAAGCTGGATTAAACAAAAAAGACGGCATATTTCAACAGCAAAATATTATAAATTAAAACATAAAATTTTACTTAGCTTATTTTACTTCTCAAACTTATCGTTTTGGATTTTAGCTATATTCCTTTTTATTTCAACTCACAATTGGCCATTCGTAATTTTGCTTTTTTTACTTAGGCTGATAGTTCAATTCGTAATTGTTGATGCGTCATCCAAAAAATTAAATGAAACTGACCTTTTAATTTGGCTTCCTATTCTAGAAATCTCCTTAATTATTCTACAATTAACTATATTTATAAATAATCTGATCTCAAAACCTAATTTTTGGAAATAGAAGAAGCTATAAAGCGCGCTAAAACCAACGACCAAAAGGCATTTAATTATTTGCTGGACACTTTTTGGGATGCTGTTTATGGATTTCAGTTAAAACGCATCCAAAACGAAAATGACGCCGAGGATGTAACCATTCAAACGTTTTCTAAAGCGTTTGACAGAATTGAAACTTTTGATGAGAATTATACATTTAAAACTTGGTTGATTGCTATTTCAAAAAATATTCATATCGATTTACTTCGGAAGGAAAAAAATTCCATTTCCCAAATTATCTCAAAAGATTCAAAACATGCCTATAATGTTTTAGATGAATCGCCTTCACCTGAAGATAAATTAATAACCGAACAACATTTAGCAAAACTACTGCGAGACATAAAAAAGCTAAAACCACATTATCAAGAAGTTATTAACTTACGCTATTTTCAAGAATTAAGTTATAAGGAAATCTCAAAACAACTTAACGAACCCATGAATAATGTAAAAGTTAAATTACTCCGTGCCAAAAAACTACTTGCTGAGATTATTCAAGAAGAATAAAAATGATTTCCAAACTAAAAAATCTTGGTCCGGGTTTATTATTTGCTGGAGCTGCTATTGGGGTTTCTCATTTAGTGCAATCTACCAGAGCTGGTGCCGATTTTGGCTTGGGCTTACTTTGGGCTTTACTTTTAGTAAATTTATTTAAGTATCCTTTTTTTCAATTTGGTCCTCGATATGCTACCGCAACTGGCGAAAGCCTATTAGATGGTTATAAAAAACTTGGTAAAAGTGTATTGGTTATTTACTATATATTGAGTTTAGCTACTATGTTTACCATTCAAACCGCTGTAACTATTGTAACTGCAGGTTTAGCGTCTTCGCTATTTGGAGATTTTATTAGCGTGAAATTATGGACCGTTATCATCATCATTATTTGTTTAGCGCTATTGATTTTTGGGAAGTATAAGCTTTTGGATCGCTTAATGAAAATTATCATTATTACACTTTCCATAAGTACCATTATTGCGGTAAGCATGGCTTTAGTGAATAATGTTGACCCGATTTCATTTAAACAAATACTACCGGAAAAAAGTTTAGAAATTGCTTTTTTAATTGCTTTTATGGGTTGGATGCCAGCGCCATTGGACATTGCTGTGTGGCAATCGCTCTGGGCTATTGAAAAGAACAAGGAAACAAAACAGTATAGCACGAAATCGGCTTTATTTGATTTTAATGTGGGCTATTTGAGTACCATTGTTTTAGGCATAGGCTTTTTATTATTAGGTACATTGGTGATGTTTAATAGCGGAGAAACATTTAGTAATTCTGCTAGTGTTTTTTCTGGACAATTCATAAATATGTACACCTTTAGCCTAGGTCATTGGACTTATGTTATTATCGGAATTGCAGCATTTACAACCATGTTTAGCACTACCCTAACCACTTTAGACGCTTCACCAAGGGCTATGGCAAAAACAACACAACTACTATTTAAAAATGCATCAAAATTTAATTATGTGTTTTGGATAAGTATTTTGGCTGCAGGTACCGTGGCTATATTTTTGTTTTTAGCTTCAGAAATGGGATTATTAATAAAAATAGCTACCATTTTATCATTTATAACGGCACCTTTTTATGCCATAATTAACTACAGGCTCATTTCGAGTAATTATACTCCAAAAGAATGGCGACCCTCAAAATCACTGCACGTTCTTAGTATTTTAGGTATTGCGTTTTTAATAGGATTTAGTGTTTGGTACCTTACTACACTTTAAGTTTATTGCACAGGGATTCGCAAAGTTTTCATGGAGATTCATAGTAAAATAATCACTAATTTTTATAAACTTTGAATCTTGTAATCTCGATAACCTAAAGACCTCACAGAGGTTTTAAAAACATAAGTGTTAGGAAGACAAAAAATATTAATTAAGAAGCATATTAGCTATAAATTAATGAGAAATAAAATCAAAAGAATGTGAAAAAACACCCCTAAAGTCCCCTCAAGGGGACAATCCTAAAATTTAACTAAGTAAGTTGTCCCCTTGAGGGGACTTTAGGGGTGTAAAAATATAATGAAATCAACATTTAAAACCCTTCCGACTTTTATTTCTTTTAGTGAAATCAAAGCCACCTTCCCTTAAAAAAGGGAAGGAGTTTTAAAAACGGCAATACGATATTTGTTGAATTTTGGATTAAAGTTCCGTACTGCGTTAGGGATAGAAGTGGAAAGCCCGCAGCCCGAAGGTGCGAGGACTTGTAGCGGATAGCGCGACCCTTGTGGTAACGCCCAAAAATTTAAAATAATCCGTGTAACTTTTCGGCTTTTCAGTGTATTTCTATACCATTTTATAGGGCACTATTTTAAAGAATACTTTGTATCTTTGCACAGTTATTAAAATGGTATGAATACAGAAACAACTTCAAATATATTACCAGCGCGTCAAGCAAAACCGAAATGGCTTAGAGTTAAGCTTCCTACGGGTAAAAAATATACCGAATTAAGAGGTTTAGTGGATAAGTACAAGCTTAATACAATTTGTACTTCTGGTAGCTGCCCTAACATGGGAGAATGTTGGGGAGAAGGGACTGCTACCTTTATGATTTTAGGGAATGTTTGTACACGATCATGTGGGTTTTGCGGTGTTAAAACCGGGAGACCAGAAACTGTGGATTGGGATGAGCCTGAAAAAGTAGGGCGTTCAATAAAAATCATGGGTATTAAACATGCGGTTTTAACGAGTGTCGATAGGGATGATTTGAAAGATATGGGAAGTATCATGTGGGCGGAAACGGTAAAAGCTGTTAGGAGAATGAACCCAGAAACGACGCTTGAGACGCTTATTCCAGATTTTCAAGGTATAGAAAAACATATTGATAGAATTGTTGATGTAGCACCAGAAGTGGTATCGCATAATATTGAAACGGTTAGACGCTTAACTAGAGAGGTGCGTATTCAGGCTAAGTATGACCGAAGTATGGGCGTTTTAAAATACTTAAAACAACAGGGACAGCGCAGAACAAAATCTGGCATTATGCTGGGTTTAGGTGAAACTAGAGATGAAGTTATTGAAACGCTTCATGATTTAAAAGCAAATGATGTTGATGTGGTTACTATTGGGCAATATCTTCAACCGAGTAAAAAACATTTACCTGTTAAGCAATTTATCACTCCAGACCAATTTAAAGAATATGAAGAAATTGGTTTAGAGTTAGGTTTTCGTCACGTTGAAAGTAGTGCTTTAGTGCGTTCCTCTTACAAGGCGCAAAAACACATTAACTAATTATGATTCGTATAGCAATAAATGGTTTCGGCAGAATAGGTCGACGCGTTTTTAGGCTTCTACAAAATCATGAAACTATTGAAGTTGTTGCTATTAACGATTTAGCAGATTCTAAAACCTTGAGTCATTTAATAAAATACGATAGTGTTCACGGGCTTTTTAATGGAACCGTTTCTTTTGATGAACATCATATTATTGCAAATAATAAAAAGATTCCTTTACTTAATGAAAGGCATCCAAAAGACATTAATTGGAAACGATTTGATGTCGATTTTATACTTGAATCTACTGGAAAATTTAAAACGAGCTCAGATCTAGAGTACCATATAAAAAATGGTGCTAAACAAGTCATTTTAAGTGTTCCACCTATTGAAGATGATATAAAAACCATAGTTTTAGGGGTTAACGAGAATAGTATTAATGGCTCTGAAACCATCATATCCAATGCATCATGCACTACGAATAATGCAGCACCAATGATTGATATTATAAATAAACTTTGTGGTATTAATCAAGCTTATATAACCACTATTCACTCCTACACTACAGATCAAAGTTTGCACGACCAACCGCATCGTGATTTACGTCGGTCAAGAGCTGCCAGTCAATCTATAGTTCCAACAACCACAGGAGCCGCAAAAGCACTAACAAAAATATTTCCAGATTTATCTGATGTTATTGGTGGTTGTGGCATAAGGGTTCCCGTTATAAATGGCTCGTTAACTGATATTACTTTTAATGTTAAAAGAAACGTATCTATCACCGAAATAAACAATGCATTTAAAGAAGCCTCTGCGAACCATTATAAAGGCATATTAGAATATACTGAAGACCCAATTGTTTCTGTTGATATCGTTGGCAATACACACTCCTGTGTTTTTGATTCGGGTATGACTTCTGTAATAGGAAATATGGTAAAAATAATAGGTTGGTATGATAATGAAACGGGCTATTCTTCAAGAATAATCGACTTAATGTGCGATTTGTCGGAAAAAAAGTGTGTTTTATCGATAAAATAATTATATTTGTCGGTATTATTGAGTGATTATGTCCCAAAGAAAAAACTACATATATATCATATTTCTGCTGTTTAGCCTTTGTGTTTATTCACAAAAATCAATGGACGATGATCCTGAAATATTACAAAACAATATAAACTACCGCATTACACAATCGCAAACAGCCTTAGAAAACTATAACTATTATGAGGCTGAAAACAATCTGGACGAGGCCTTAGAGTTAGCTGAAAAATTAAAAAATAAGAAAAGTGAAGGTATTATTTATACCTTAAAAGGTAGGCTGCAATTATTAACTGAAGAACCCGATAATGCCATAAAATCATTAAATAAAGCTGTTGAAATTCAGCGCATTACAAAAGATGATGCCAATTTAGCCAATTCCTATAAAACCCTAGCAGAAGTCTATGCTAGAAAAAAGGACTATTCCCAAGCTTCTGATTATTTTAAATCTGCAAAAAACCTATTCCAACAAGAGGGATTGGATTTAGGTTTAACTGAAACGCTTCTTGCTGAAGGAAAAACCTATATGCAAGTAAAAAATTATAGAAAAGCTAGACCAATATTAGAACAATGTTTAGTTCAAGCGAAAAAAATAGGATCATTAAAAATTCAAAGTGATGCCCTTATTTCCAACGGAATTGTTTACAATAAATTAGGTGATAATGAGAAGGCTTTAATTTATGCTAATGAAGGTTTACAAATAGCCAAAGCAAACAACTTTACAAATATAATTAACACAGGTTATTTGGTGGTTAGTGATATTAACGAAAGCATAGGCATCAATAATGCGAGTTTAGAAAACATCAAACTTTCAAGGGATTATTTAAAATTACATATCGATCTTTCCGATTCTTTAAGAAATTTAAGGACGTCTTACTCATCAAAAGATCAAGAATTACAAAACTTGACAAAAGAGATGGACCTCAAAATTAAGGAATTTGAAGAGCAAAAAGAAAAAGCGGAAGAAGACAGTGGCGTAAGGACCCTTACTTCTATTTTAAGCGTTGCTTTAATTACCATTTTATCACTATTAACACTTTCGTTATATAAAAACAATAATATAAGATTGAAAAGCAATAATATGCTTCATAAAAAAAATGGAGAACTTATTATTGCCAAAGAAAAAGCAGAATTAGCATCAAAAACTAAGGCTAATTTCTTATCTACTGTAACGCATGAACTTCGAACCCCGCTTTATGCCGTAACGGGTTTAAGTAATATGTTATTAGAAGAAAACCCGAAACCTGAGCAAATTCAGCATTTAAAATCGCTTAAATTTTCAGGTGATTATCTTTTAACATTTATAAATGATATTCTTCAAATTAATAAAATTGAAGCTAATAAAGTTGAAATTGAACCCGAATCGTTCAATCTGAAAAAGAAAATAAACAATATTGTTCTTGCCCTAAATAACTCAGCTAATGATAATAATATTAAAATTCATTTTGAATTTGATAAGGATTTACCTGAAAACTATATTGCTGACCAATTAAAAATATCCCAAATCCTCATCAATCTTATTGGTAATTCCATCAAATTTACCAAAGATGGTGATATATGGATTCGGGTTTATAAAATTAATCAAAAAGACAGTAAATATACACTCCGCTTTGAAGTTGAGGATAATGGTATTGGAATTAGCCAAGAAAAACAAGACAATATGTTTGAAAGTTTCTCTCAAGGGTCAATTCAAATAAACCGAAAATACGGAGGAACAGGTTTAGGCTTATCTATTGTAAAAGGCTTAATTGATATTTTAAAGGGAAAAATATATGTAAAAAGTGAACTAGGAAAAGGTACCACTTTTTATTTTGAAATTCCTTTAGAATACACCTCTGTTAAAGAAGCTACAGAAAACAAGGTCACTTATTTTGAAGGTAATAAAAAAGATGTAGATTTAACCAACGTTAAAATTCTAGTTGTTGAAGACAACAAAATAAACCAAATGATTACTAAAAAGATTCTTACCAAGATGAATCTTAAATGTGATATTATTGATAATGGTGAAGATGCTGTTGATATGATTAAGGCAAATAACTACGATATTATTTTAATGGATATTCACATGCCTGGAATTAGCGGTATAGAAGCTACTAAAAGAGTGCGCGTTTTTGATAAAAAGCTAAGCATTTTTGCTTTAACGGCGGTTACTATTGAAGATAAAATGCACGAATTTGATGAAGCTGGTTTTACAGATATTATACCTAAACCATTTAGGCAAGAGGAGTTTGAGAAAAAACTTTATAACGCACTAGCTAAAAAAAACAATAAGTCTGCTTAACTTTTCGCAAAACTTTCAACCCATTTATTAAACTTTGTTTCATTGTCAATCACTACCTCTATTGGTAAATAAAACAACTTATCGTTTAAAGGTTTATAGTGTTTTAATCGCATAAAATCTTTTTCTGTGCTAACTATTAATGCCTTTTTATTCAATTCGGAAATATCCCGTTCAGAAAACCCATGATGATCTTTAAAGTTTAAATGTTCAAATTTTAAGCTTCTATCATTCAAAAAATCAACTAAAGGTTTTGAGTTCGCAATACCCGTTACCAGCGTAAAGTTTGATAAATTTTTTAGTTGAATATCAGAATTAGCAGAAATAACTTTTTCGGAATATTCAATAGAACTAAAAAACACCTGTTGATTTTGATGTGGTTTTATTTGACTCACAACCTTTTGCTTTTCAAGTTCATCTAAACCTTTTGGACATTTGGTAACCACAATAATATCAGCACGTTTTGCACCACTTCTCGGTTCTCGTAAATTTCCTGTTGGCAAAACATAATCATTGAAAAAAGGATTATCGTAAGTAGTTAATAATATATTAAAACCCGCTTTTACCTTTCTGTGCTGATAGGCATCATCTAACAAAATTATATCAGGTTTATTATTTTGTTGTTGCAATTCAGCAATTCCGTTCTGTCTGTCTGCATCAACGGCAACTAAAATAGTATTGCCAAATTTATTGTAAAACTGAAAAGGCTCATCTCCGATAGTTTCCGTAGTAGCATTTTCATTTGCTAATTGAAACCCTTTGGTTTGCCTTTTATAGCCTCTACTTAATGTGGCAACTTTTTGGTCGTCCTTTAAAAGTTTGATTAGATATTCAATCATTGGTGTTTTACCTGTGCCACCAACGCTTAAATTACCCACGCAAATAACAGGGAAATCGTAAGACTTGGATTTTTTCAATCCCAAATCATATAACTTATTTCGCGACCAAGTTACCACGTAGTAAATGGGAACAAAAGGAAAAAATATTTTTCTTAAAAGCTTCACAGCAACGAATGTAATTATTTTATCTTTGAATTTAAACACAAATAATATGATTGTACAGGACGTCATAAATCATTTAGAAAAACTCGCTCCTTTAGCTTACGCCGAAGATTTTGATAATGTTGGTCTTTTGGTAGGCGATAAAAACACTAAACTTACTGGTGTTTTAGTCACATTAGACACCCTCGAAACCGTTGTAGATGAAGCTATTGCTAAAAAATGCAATCTTATTGTAAGCTTCCACCCTATTATTTTTAAAGGTTTAAAAAAGCTAACTGGTAAAAGTTATGTGGAGCGTGTAGTCATGAAAGCTATAAAACATAATATTGCTATTTATGCTATTCATACCGCATTAGACAATGCCATATTAGGTGTAAACAACATGATTTGCAACCAATTAGAATTAATAAACAAACGTATTTTAATTCCGCAAAGCGAAACCATTAAAAAGTTGACCACTTATGTTCCTGTAAATGAAGCTGAACAATTACGAACAGCACTTTTTAATGAGGATGCTGGAACTATTGGGAATTATAGTAATTGCAGTTTTAATGTTGAAGGGTATGGAACCTATAAGGGCAATGAAAATTCTAACCCAACCAAAGGGCAAAAAGGAACAACACATACCGAAGCTGAAACCAAAATTACGGCTACTTACCCAAAACATTTAGAATCTAAAATACTTCAAGCGCTTTTTAAAAATCATTCTTACGAAGAAGTTGCTTATGAAATTACAACCATCGAAAATAAAAACCAAAATATAGGCATGGGAATGGTAGGCGAATTTAATGAACCCATGAATGAAGACCATTTTTTAAAACACCTAAAAACCAAAATGAAAACAGGTTTTATAAGGCATTCTTCATTCCTGAATAAAAAAATTAAAAAAGTTGCGGTTTTAGGCGGCTCTGGTAGTTTTGCTATTCAAGCGGCAAAATCTGCTGGTGCTGATGCTTTTGTGACTTCTGATTTAAAATACCATGACTTTTTTGCTGCTGAAAAAAGCATCTTATTAGCAGATATAGGACATTATGAAAGCGAGCAGTTCACAAAAAATCTTTTAGTAGCGTATCTTACAAAAAAAATTACTAATTTTGCCATCATTTTATCAAACACAGATACAAATCCTGTTAAGTATTTTTAAAGTATGGCCAAAAAGAAAGAAGTTACTGTAGAAGAGCGTTTAAGAGCCCTTTATGATTTACAACTTATAGATTCTCGCATCGATGAAATTAGAAATGTTCGTGGTGAACTTCCTCTAGAAGTTCGCGATTTAGAAGACGAAGTTGCTGGATTAAACATAAGATTAGAAAAACTTGTTTCTAATTTAGCGGTTATTGATAACGATATTGCTGGAAAAAAGAACCTTATTGAAGAGTCTAAATCTTTAATGAAAAAGTATAGCGAGCAGCAAAAAAATGTTAGAAATAACAGAGAATATAATTCTTTAACAAAAGAAATTGAATTCCAAGAATTAGAAATTGAATTAGCTGAAAAGCACATTAAGGAATTTAAAGCTCAAATTGAGCAGAAAAAAGAAGTTATAGCTGAAACTAAAGACCGCTTAAAAGAACGTGAAACACATTTAAAACACAAAAAAGGTGAATTAGATGCTATTTTAGCTGAAACTGAAAAAGAAGAAAAAGCGTTAATTCAGAAATCTGAAGATTATAAAACACAAATAGAAGATCGTTTAGTTGCTGCTTATAACAGAATTAGAACAAACGTTAAAAATGGTTTAGCAGTTGTACCTATTGAAAGAGGTGCTTCAGGCGGATCTTTCTTTACTATTCCACCACAAGTACAGGTAGAAATTGCGTCTCGTAAAAAAGTAATTACAGATGAGCACAGTGGTAGAATTTTAGTTGATGCTGCGTTAGCAGAGGAACAAAAAGCAAAAATGAAAAAAATGCTTGCTAAGCTTTAATTCATTTTCAAGTATAAATTTAAGAGCCTTTCATTACGAAGGGCTTTTTTTATGTCTAATTTTGGCGTTACCCGCCTTTGGTCGGGTCGGGCTTTCCACTATATCTTTCTTGTGCTGAACTTGGTTCAGTATCTCATCAAATATTTTCTATACATTTAAGAATAAGTTTTAAATCAAATGTATAGTTAAGCACAAAAAAGGATGCCGCTGCAATCCTTAACCAGGAAAGTCCGCAGTGTGCAGTTAGCAGTCATCAGTTAATGCATGCAAGCAAATAATAGATTAGATAACAACACCCCTATAATCCCCTCAAGGGGATAACCCTGTAAACAATAACGAAATACCCTTTTCAGTAAATCAAAACCATCATCAAACCAAAACCTAATAGATAATCAACTCCCAAATCAATCTAATATTTAAAACAAATTTCACACAAAACCATTTAAGGTTTCGTATTTTTATACGTCTATAGAAAAAGAAAAAATACAATATGAAAAAATTAATTCCATTATTTACAATCGCACTATTATTCAGTTGCCAAAACTCAGCACAAACAAAAAAAGAACAAGACGCCGTAATTAACGCAGACCCAATTGAAGTTCCGTTAAAAAATGGAAAAGCACGTGCTTATTTTGCAAGTGGATGCTTTTGGTGTGTTGAAGCTATTTACGAGAGCGTAAAAGGCGTTGAAGAGTCCATTTCGGGCTACTCTGGTGGTTATACCAAAAACCCAACTTATGAAGCCAGTAATACAGGTAGAATAGGACATGCGGAAGCTGTAGAAATTATTTACGACCCTAATGTGGTGAGTTTTGCAACCTTAGTTGATGTGTATTTTGCTTCGCAAAATGTGACACAAGTTAACGGACAAGGAAACGACAGAGGTTCACAATACCGTTCCATAATTTTTTACCAAAATGAAGTACAGAAGCAAATTATTTTAGAAAAAAAAGCCGCTTTAGCTAAAAAGTTGGATGAAAAAATCGCAGCCGAAGTCTATCCATTTCAAAAATTTTGGGTAGCTGAAGATTATCATCAAGATTATGAAAAACTACACCCAAATAACAGTTATATAAGAAACGTTTCTATCCCAAGATTGAACCGATTTAAAGCTAAGTTTCCTAAAGTATTGTTGAAAGACGAAAGTCATTAAAAGCTAAAACCTGTTCAATTTAACTAAAACTTAGACTTTGGCAAAAGTTTTTAATCGCTTGTCAAAGACCCTTCAGGTTTTAAAAACCTGAAGGGTCTTTTTAATTTATAACCTTGATTTGAAATTTGACTTTGTAAAAAATTTCAGCTACCTTCGTTTAACTCCTGATAAACAACATTAAAACGATTCCTTATCATTAAAGTTAAACGAACAACTTCCAAAAACAAAATTTCTCTTTACACTTTAGTAGCCTTCAATGTAAAAATCAAAGGATACAATTTATCTTTAGTCACATACATTCCAGAATCAGTTTTAACTAAATCTGGTAACACATCGTATGGACTTTCATCGTATTCTTTTAAATACTCAATATGCAAACCAGCTTCGGTTAATGCAGAAATTACTTTACCTAAACCATGATTCCATCCATATTCTTTACTCACTATTTTAGAGTTTTCATCGGCATACGTACCTTCATATTCTTCGTATATCACATCGTCTTGCATGTATCCATATGTCATAACGGGTTCCCCTTCCAAATAATCAAACATCCAAACAATCGGATGGAACTCAGCCATGAAAAATACACCGCCTTTTTTTAATCGTTCAGCAATTAGTTGCCCCCAAGGTTTTAAATCGGGTAACCAACCAATTACGCCATAACTCGTAAAGACAATATCAAAAGTATCTTTTATGTGTTTGGAAGTATCTAAAACATTACAACATATAAACTCAGCATTTAAGACCAATTCTTGGTTTAAACTTTTAGCAAGCATAATACCTTCATCACTTAAATCCACACCTGTACATTTGGCTCCTAGCCTGCTCCAACTCAACGTATCTTGACCAAAATGACATTGTAAATGCAATAAGGATTTTCCTGAAACATCACCCAAAGCTTCAAGCTCATAAGGCATTAAGGACGATTTTCCTTTTTTAAAAGCTTCAATATTATACATATCACTTTCGGCATGCACTTTTACCTTATCGTTCCAAGTAGCTTTATTGGTTTTAAAATATTTGTCGTTAGTATTCATCTTCAAGTTATATCTTTACAAAAAACTAAAATATGAAAAACTTAATTTATATCTGTTTTACAATCTTACTTTTTATGGGTTGCAAGCAAAAAACTGAAACAAAACCTGTAGAAACAGAACCTTTAGTCGCTGAAAAAATTGCGAAGGCACATGGTTTTGAAAAATGGGAAAATGTTTCAGAAATTGAATTTACTTTTAACGGAAAACGCAGTTGGAAATGGCAACCAAAAACAAATGATGTTACCTTTATTCAAGATACTGTTGAAGTGCGTTACAATCGTTCTAAAATAGATTCAACAGTTACAAATATTGATCGTGTATTTATAAATGATAAATTTTGGCTATTAATTCCTTTTCAATTGGTTTGGGATGACGGAGTTACAATTTCTGAACCCATAAAAACTGAAGCACCAATTAGTAAAACCGAAATGCATAAAATTACGCTGTTATATACTTCTGATGGTGGTTATACCCCTGGTGATGCCTACGATATTTATTTTGGAGATGACTATATAATTAAAGAATGGGCTTTTAGAAAAGGGAATAAACCTGAAGCTGGACTTATTAATACTTTTGAAAACTACCAAGATTTTAATGGCATAAAACTAGCCTTAGACCATAAAAAAGCTGAAGGTGATTGGAATCTTAAACTATCAAATATTGAAGTTGTTTTAAAGAAATAAACAAAAAAATTGAAAGAATCTAATCCAAATTACGATAAGAGCCGTAAATAAAGTAAATGGATTTTTTCCGCTTTATGCGTCTATATATATCCTTAAGCGCTTTATAAAATTTTATAAAGCGCTTTTTATTTATCCTTTAAAACCATCATCTACATGTGCTCCGTCGCAAAAAGGCTTGTTATTTGATGCGCCACATCTACAAAATGCCGTCGTTTTGTTCTTTACTTCGGTAGTACCATCTTTATGTGTAACTTGTAACGTGCCGTAAACTAATAAAGGGCCATTTTCTAAAACTTCAACTTTAGTTTCTAGGGTCTCAGTAGTTTCATCTTCTTCATCATTCATGTGAAAACTCAATGCTCCAGAGGGACATTGTTTTACTTGATTAACCAAAGCATCTGTTTCAGCTGCATTAATATCAATCCAAGGTCTAATTTTTGGTCTAAAAACATTGGGTAATCCTTGTACACATATTCCAGAGTGTATACACTTATCGGCTTCCCACCCTATAGTTACTTCGCCGTTTGAATATTCCTTTTTACTTCTCATAACTTCTTATACTAAATAGTTTTTACTAAAAATACAAAAAATAATTATCAAATTAATCTAAGTTTTTAGTATTCGTTTCTAAGTTTATAATTCTTATTTTTGTTATAAACCGAAAAACCATTCACTTTGTCCGATTACCAATTAGGTCTTGATTATGCTTTAAAACAGGACCAAGATGACGAATTAAAATCATATCGAAATCAGTTTCATATCCCTAAAGATAAAACTGGAAAGGAATTGATTTATATGACGGGAAACTCGTTAGGTCTTCAACCAAAATCAATAAAATCTTATATCAATCAAGAACTTGAAGATTGGGCAAATTTAGGTGTTCAAGGCCATACAGAAAGTAGAACACCATGGCTTCCGTACCATGAGTTTTTAACCGAAAGTATGGCAGAAATTGTTGGCGCAAAACCCATTGAAGTGGTGGTTATGAATACCTTGACTGCCAACTTACATTTTATGATGGTATCATTTTACCAGCCCACAAAAATACGATACAAAATACTTATTGAAAGTGATGCCTTTCCATCTGATAAATATGCCGTTGAATCGCAACTGCGCCATCATGGATTTGATGATAAAGAAGGATTGATTCTATGGAAACCTAGAAAAGACGAAGAATTACTGCGTTGTGAAGATTTAGAAAACATTTTAAAAAAATTCGGTGATGACATTGCACTCGTTATGATTGGTGGTGTAAACTACTACACGGGACAGTTTTTCGATTTAAAACGTATTACTGAACTCGGACATAAACATGGTTGCAAAGTTGGATTTGATTGTGCACATGGCGCAGGAAATGTAGCCTTAAATCTACATGATTCTGGAGTCGATTTTGCAGTATGGTGCACTTACAAATATTTAAATTCTGGCCCTGGCAGTTTAGCAGGTTGTTTTGTACACGAGCGTCATGCACACAATAAAGACCTAAACCGCTTTACAGGCTGGTGGAGCCATAATAAAAAAACGCGTTTTAAAATGCGTGGTGAATTTGATCAACTATCTGGAGCAGAAGGTTGGCAACTTAGTAACCCTCCTATTTTATCAATGGCTGCTATAAAAGCCTCTTTGGATATGTTTCAAGACGTTGGTATTGAAAACTTGATAAAAAAATCAAGAAAATTAACTGGTTATTTTGAGTTTTTATTAAAACAATTAGGAGAAGATACCATTAAAATTATCACACCAAGTAACCCCGACGAACGTGGTTGCCAATTATCCATACAAGTAAAAAATGCGAATAAAACATTACATGACAAATTAACCGCAGCTGGAGTTATTAGTGATTGGAGAGAACCCGATGTGATACGTTGTGCACCAACACCTTTGTATAATTCGTTTGAAGATGTGTATCGTTTGGTTGAGAAATTGAAAAAAATATTAAAAGCCTCTCCCTAACCCTCTCCAAAGGAGAGGGAATTGAGTTGGTTATAAATTAAAACTTAACTTGGGATTGAAAAAGTCTTGGCAAAATCCCAAATCAATTCATAGAATTGAAGTTTGAAATGCAGAAAATTTGGCATTTCAATATGATTTTTTGGTTCGTCCCGATAGCTATCGGGATGAACAACTAAAAAGATAATAATTAGAATTAAAATAATGAGATTCCCGCCTTCGCAGGAATGAAAATATGAGAAACAATAAACAAAACATATTAATTATTGGCGCAGGATTATGCGGCTCTCTACTAGCTTTAAGACTAGGCCAAAGAGGTTACAACGTATCTGTTTACGAAATGCGTCCAGATATACGTAAAGTTGATATTTCTGCAGGACGTTCAATAAATTTGGCATTTTCAGATCGTGGAAATAAAGCCATAAAACTTGTAGGACTAGAAGAAAAAGTCAAAGCCCTTTGCATCCCTATGAACGGACGCATGATTCATGACAAATCTGGTAATACATTTATATCAAATTATAGCGGACGAGACCACGAATATATCAACTCCATTTCACGCGGCTATTTAAATGCATTGCTTTTAAACGAAGCCGAAAAACATAAGAACGTTAGTATTTATTTCAATAAAAAATGTAAGTCGGTAGATTTTGAAAAAACTACTGTGCGTTTCCAAGAATTTGAAACAAAAGATGAATTTGTAGAAGATGCCGATATTATCATTGCTACAGATGGCGCAGGTTCTGCGATGCGAAAAAGCTATTATTTGGGCAAAAAGTTTCTATTTAGCTTTTCGCAAGAGTATTTAACCCATGGTTATAAAGAGCTTAGTATTTTGCCTAAAGAAAATGGTGGTTATAAAACCCATAAAAATGCGCTTCATATATGGCCACGTGGTAATTTTATGCTCATTGCACTTCCCAATTTAGATGGTAGTTTTACAGTGACTTTATTTTTAAGTTATGATGAAGGCAAATACAATTTTAATAATTTAAAAACTGAAGAACGGGTTTTAGAGTTTTTCCAAAATGAATTTCCTGATGCCTTGGCACTCATGCCAAATTTGATTGATGATTTTTTTGAAAACCCAACCGCACCACTCGGCACTATAAAATGTTCGCCCTGGCATTATAAGGGCAATACACTATTAATGGGTGATGCTGCTCATGCTATTGTGCCGTTTTACGGACAAGGGATGAACGCTTCTTTTGAAGATGTGGTTGAGTTTGACAAGGTTTTAGATCAAAATCTTGAAAATTGGAAAGCGGTTTTTAAGGCTTATGAAAAAACAAGAAAAAAAGACACCGACGCTATTGCTGATTTAGCCATTGATAATTTCCATGAAATGAAGGATCATGTGTCCAACCCTATTTTCCAAGAAAAGCGTAAATTGGAAATGGCTTTGGAAAAAGAATTCCCTGATGTGTATTCGTCAAAATATTCCATGGTTACTTTTAATGAAGATATAGGTTACAGGCAAGCTATGTTAAGAGGTCGTGCACAGGACAAAGCCATTTTGAATATGCTTTCAGATGGCGACATATCTACTACGCTCGATATGACAAAAAAAAATCTAAAAGAAGTTTTAGAAAAAGTAAAAGTAGAAACCGAAGCGATACTAAAAGATGATAGAATTGCGGGATTGAAATAAGAATCCTTCCCTAGCCCTTCCAAAGGAAGGGAATTGAAGTGCTATAAAATAAATAAAAACAACAAATTCTTATATAGCCGAGTAAGAATTCCTTCCCTTTGGGAAGGTTAGGATGGGCTTATTTAGCATGAGTAATAAAGTAACACCAAGAGGCGCATACCCACACACCAAACGTGTTGGCGATTTTATTTTTGTTTCCGGAACGAGTTCACGAAGAGCCGACAACTCCATCGCTGGCGTTGATATTATTGATGATATGGGAACCAAGCACTTAAATATTGAAGTACAAACCCGTGAGGTTATTTTAAACATTGAAAAGAATTTAGCCAAAGAAGGCGCCAACTTAAAAGATATAGTAGATGTGACATCATTTTTAGTAAACATGAACGATTTTGCTGGTTATAATAAAGCTTATGCTGAGTTTTTTGATAAAGAAACAGGACCAACACGA